>Ga0070665_100007401_pt1 | contig 11169 bp, 8 predicted proteins | sample KBSS13metaG_FD_65862 | JGI IMG/M metagenome (GOLD analysis project Ga0070665, IMG submission 65862) | Switchgrass rhizosphere microbial communities from Kellogg Biological Station, Michigan, USA - KBS S1-3 metaG | ecosystem: Host-associated > Plants > Roots > Rhizosphere > Soil ...
CGGGCGATCGCCACCCGCTGGCGCATGCCGCCGGACAGCTCGTGCGGATAGGCCTGCTCCCAGCCGTCGAGCCCGACGAGACTTAAAAGCTCTCGCGGCGACCGCGCACCGGGCAGCGACTTGCCGCCGCCGACCTCGAGCGGCAGCGAGACGTTCTCCAGCACCGTGCGCCAGGCGAGCAGCGCGGGATCCTGGAAGACGAAGCCGATCTGGCGCGCCTCGCGCGCGGCCTGCGGCGCGCCGCCCAGCACCGAGATGCGGCCGCTGGTCGGCGCGATCAGGTCGGCCATCACCCGCAGCAGGGTGGATTTCCCGCAGCCCGAGGGACCGAGCAAGGTCAGGAAGCTGCCGCGCGGGATCGAGAGGTCGATGTTGTCGAGCGCCGTGACGGTGCCGCGTTCGCTGGTGAAGCGGACGCTGACCTTCTCGCAGGAGACCGCCGTCTCAGCCAACGGCCGCTTCGCTCGCAGGATCGCCGGCGATGCGCGTGTGCCACATGACGCGCGGTTGGGTCATGTCGAACGGCGTCGCCTGGTGCAGCAGGCATCGATTGTCCCAGATCACGACGTCGCCCGGACGCCAGTCGTGGTGATAGACCCGCGGCGGCTGGCAGGCGAAGTCGATCAGCTCCTGCAGCAACTCTTCGGACTCCTCCGGCGGCAGACCCGGAATATCGTGCGCATGGCGGCCGATCAGCAGCGACTTGCGGCCGGTGTCGGGATGGGTCTTCACCAGCGGCCGCAGCACGTTCTCGTCGCCCGCGAAGCCCAGCCTGCGATAATCCTCGGTGCCCGCCTTCGGCCGGTGGCCGATGCGCGACTGGCTGTAGTGCAGCGAATGGTAGGCCTGCAGCGGCGCGATCCTCACCCGCGTCGCGTCGTCCAGCGCGTCGTAGGCAGCCCGCATGTCGGCCCAGCCGGTATGGCCGCCGACCGTCGGCACGACCTCGGCGCTGAATACCGCACCCTTGGCCTGGATCGGCTTGAAGGTCGAATCGGCGTGCCAGCCCTCGTTTCCCTTGAGGATCTTCACGACGTCATCACCCTCTGCCTCGAGCCGGAGCGTGCCGTCCTCGCGCACGTTGCTGACCGCGCCCATCTCGAACTCGAGCGGGCCGAAGCGCTTGGCGAAGGCGATCTGCTCGTCCTTCTTGAGGAACTGGCCGGGGAAAATCAGCAGGGCGTATTTCAACCAGGCTTCGTGCAAGGCCTGCCAGGTCGGCTGGTCGAGCCCGGGAATCCTGACCCCGGTGATCACCGCCCCGAAGGACGCGTCGACCGGCTGGACGTCGAAGGATTGTGCCATTGGAGCCTCGATTCGGTCCGTCTCTTGCTGCAGTCTATCGCGGTCGTCGCGGGCCACACAATTGGGGGAGGGTCGATAATGCGCCGCCGCACACTGCTTACCGGGGCTGCCGCCACCGCTGCTGCCGCTGCAAGTCTCCTGCCATCGGGCGGATTCGCCCAAGCCAAGACGCAGACGGTCAACCTCCAGCTTGGCTGGCTCGCCAGCAACAACAACATCGGCGAGATCGCCGCCAAGCACATGGGCTACTTCGAGGAGGAGAAGCTCAATGTCGTGATCCAACCGGGCGGACCCAGCATCGACGGCGTGGCAATCGTGGCCTCAGGCCGGCACGAGATCGGCCAGGTCTCGTCGAGCCCGTCCCTGATGCTGGCCGCCTCCCAGAAGATCCCGGTGAAGTGCTTCGCCACGGTGCTGCAGCAGCACCCCTACACCTTCTTCTCGCTCGAGAAGAAGCCGATCCGCAAACCGCAGGACATGATCGGCAAGAAGATCGGCATCCAGGCGACCGGCAAGATCCTGCTCACAGCCCTGCTGAAGAAGCACAATATTCCGGAGAAGGACGTCGAGGTCGTGGTCATCGGCTCGGACTTCACGCCGCTGCTAACCGGCCAGACCGACGCGGTGACCGGCTGGCTGACCTCGACGACGGCGATCAAGGGTCTGGGCCAGCCGCCGGTCACGCTTCGTCTGTGGGACGCCGGCGTGCAGCTCTATGCGCTGCCGCTCTACGCCACCAGGGACACGATCGAGAAAAAGCCCGCGATGCTCGCCGGATTCCTGAAGGGGCTGGCGAAGGGCTATGAGTACACCCAGAAGAACCCCGACAAGGCCGCCGAGCTGCTGGTGAAGGAGTATCCGAACTTCAAGCGCGACGACGAGCTCGCAGGCATCAAGGTGCTGCTGTCCTTCGCCTTCAACGACAATACCAAAGCCAATGGCTGGGGCGCGTTCGATCCCAAGGTGTGGCAGGACCAGATCACGCTCTACGACGAGCTGAAGCAGTTCACCGCCGGCGCGCCCAAGCTTGACGACGTGATCACGACGTCGATCCTCGAGGCAACCAAGGACGCACGCGCGAAGATCGGATGATTGTCCCCAACGCCACGCTCCCCGACGGCAGCAAGCACGACATCGAGATCAGGGACGGCCGCATCGCGGCCCTCCTCCCGCCAACGACCGGCGAGCCGAGCGTGATGCTCTTGCCGCCACTGGTCGACGGGCACATCCATCTCGACAAGACCCTGCTCGGCCTGCCGTGGGTGCCGAACCAGGCGGCCGGCAACAAAGTGTCGGACCGCATCGAGGCCGAGCGTAAGGTGCGCGCCGCCCGCACCCTCTCCGAGACCGAGACCGGCTCCAACCTGGTGAAACAGGTCGTGGCGACCGGCACGCTGCACATGCGCAGCCATGTCGACATCGACAATCAGCTCGGCCTCAGGAACCTCCATGCCGTGCTGGCGATCCGCGAGCGCTTCCGCGATCTCGTCACCATCCAGATCGTCGCCTTCCCGCAAAGCGGCCTGCTGCGCTCCCCCGGCACGGCGGCGTTGCTCGACGAGGCGGTGGCGCAGGGCGCCGACCTGCTGGGCGGGCTCGACCCGGTCGGCATCGACGGCGATCTCGCCGGCCATCTCGATCCGATCTTCGCGATCGCGAGCAAGCACGGCGTCGGCATCGACCTCCACCTGCATGACGGCGGCGAAGGCGGCATCGCCCAGATGCTGGCGATCGCCGAGCGCACGCGCGCAAGCGGCCTCGAGGGCAAGGTCGCGATCAGCCACGCCTTCGCGCTGGGCTCCGTGCCGACAGATCTCGCCGCGCGCACCTCCGACACGCTGGCCGAGGCGGGCATCGCCATCATGAGCCACGGGCCGGGCGCCGGCACCATGCCGCCGCTGCCGCTGCTGCGCGCGCATGGCGTCGAGGTGTTCGGCGGCTCGGACAATATCCGCGATGCCTGGTCGCCGTTCGGCAACGGCGACATGCTCGAACGCGCCATGCTGATCGGCTATCGCGGAAACTTCCGCCACGACCACGAGCTCAAGCTCGCCTACGAGATGGTCACGGAGGCGGCGGCGCGGGTCCTCGGACTGCCCGACTACGGCATCAAGGTCGGCGGCCCCGCCGACTTTGTGGCGGTCGAGGCGGAGACACTCGCCGAGGCCGTCGCTGCCCGGCCGCGACGCAAGTGGGTGATGAAGGCCGGGCGCATCGTGGCGCGCGGTGGCGCTCTGGTTGCGCCGTAGCCCAGTCAGCTCTCGTGACAATCTTCTCCCTCCCTCCCTCGCTTCGCGGCAGGGCAATCGCATATCGAGCTTCCCTCTCCCGTCAGACGGGAGGGCGTTTTGGCCGCGCAGCGGCCAAAAGCGCCTTGGTGGCGCGGTAATCCGCGACGGAGGGGGAAAGCCCCAGAAAAATTGTTGGCAAGTTGCAGATCATGATCTGAAATCGGAATGAGCGGCCGCGTCGCCTTCCCCCTCCGTCGCCGTATGACGGCGCCACCTCCCCCGCCGCGCCTCAGAAGGCGCTTTGACGGGAGAGGGAGTTCTTATGCGATTGCCCTGCGCTTCGCGGGGGAGGGAATTCAAGGCTTCGGCGTCGAACTCGCCGCCTTCTTCACCCGTTCGATTTCGGCCCTGACATCCGATGCGCCCGACTGCCGCGCGAGCTGGTCGGCGCGATCGAGCAGAGTGCGGCCGGTGGCGACATCGCCCTGCAGGAGTGCGCTGCGGCCCGCTCGCAAAAAGAGGACGGCGGCATCGGCGGAGCGACCCTGGCGCAGCACCGCCTCGCCGGCCAGCGCCAGCGCACGCGCCATGCCGCGATAGTCGAGTGCCAGACGGCGTTGGTCGGCCGCCTGCTCGAGTTCCCGCGCGGCACGGTCGCTGGCACCGGCGAGCAGTGCGGCGCGGCCGCTCAGCTCCAGCCGGTCGCCTTCCTGGTCGGGCTGCGCCGACGGCGGAATGGCGGCCAGTGCCTGTGCAAGACCTTGCGCATCGCCGCGATCGGCCAGCACGGCGCCGCGGATGTACCAGGCACGGGAGGCGGTCTCGCGATCGAGCGGCGAGCGCGCCAGCACCTCCTGCGCGGCAGCCAAGGCCTCGTCGGCCGCGCCGAGACGATAGGCGGCGGCCGCCTGGACGAGAACCAATTCGGCGGGCGGCGGCTTGCGGCGCCGGTCGAGCTCGGCGCGAGTCTCGCGCACCGTGCGCGCCGCATCGGCGGCCGAGCCGGCACGCAATTGCGCCACCGCGAGGTTGTAGCCGACATCACCGATCGCCGCGGCATCGTCGCGCTCATAAGCCAGTGTCAGCGCCGCGCGATACTGCTTGATCGCCTCCGCCGTCTGATTCAGCGCCAGCGCGCGCGTACCGGCAAGGTTCGTCTGCTCCAGATGCCGGTCGGGCGGCGGCCCTTCGTCCGGCGGACTACCGCTGCAGGCGGTCAGGAGAAGCGCAAGGATCGCCGCCAGAATACGAGCGGTCACGGCCGAACCTCGCCCGCGGGCGCGCGGCGACCGGCCGGAGGCGCCGCCGTACCGCCCAGCAGCCAGCTCCGGCGCAGCTGGCCGAGCAGCAGCTCCAACTCGCGGGCCGTCGTCTCGGTCTGCAGCAGCAGCGCGGGAATCGACTCCGTCGTCGAGGCCACACTGCTGGTGACCTGACCAAACTTCGGACTAGCGGCCGCGAGATTGCGCGCGACGACCTGCAGCGAGGCCAGAATGCCGTCTGTGCGCTGCAAGATGCTGGGCAGGCGTGCATCCTTCGAGGTCTTCTCCAGCTCGGCCAGCAGGCTGTTGGCATGCGCCACGGCGGACTGCGCAGAGGCCAACGCTGACTGGACGTCCGACACCATCTTGTCGTCGGCCAACAGCTTGCCGATCGACCCCTCCCCGCGCTCGATCCGCTGAACCATCGTCGCGGCCGACTGCATGGTCTGGCGCAGCGGCCCGGCCGGATCGACCAGCGTATTGGCGTTGGCGATGACTTTCTGCAGCTCGTCCAGAATCGGCAGCACGCGGGCATGCACCTCGTCGATCACCTGGCCGATCGAGTCGGTCGGCGCGCGGTCGGTGGTGGCGGTGAGCACCGCGAAGCCCCAATCGAGGTCGGGGCCCGTGCCGCGCGAGATGTCGAGGAAAGCGGCGCCAGCGATGCCGAACTGGCGACGGATGACGACCTGAGAATCGCGGCGGAGGAACGGACGCATCTGCGAATCGATGCGCGCTTCGGCATGCATGCGCTGGCTGGGATCGATCACGATGCGGCGGATCTCGCCGGCACGCGTCCCCATGATCTGGACCTCGGCGCCCTGCGCCAGGCCCGACACACCGGCTTCCGGCAGCACAATGCGCAGGGTGAGCGACGTCTGGAACCATTCCTTGAGCAACCCGGCATTGACCAGCGCACCGACGAACAGGGCCGCGCAGATCAGCACGACCGCGCCGACTGCCTGGTTGAACTGGTAGATTCCGAGCGTCGAGCGCTTCATGCCCGCCTCCGGACAGGCGCCAAGCCGCGATCGTCGAGCCGCAGCACGTGGTCGGCGGCGACAAAGCGCGCGGCCGGGGCCGAGATCGAATTCATCAGCCACAACACGGCGCCGCCCCGGTCCTGCACCGCGCCGATCGCCTGGGCCAGGGCCACGCCGAGCTCGTCCATGGCTTCCACGGAGTGGTCGGCAATCAGCACGAACTCCGGCGCGCCCAGAAAGGCGCGCACGCAGGCGGCTCGCGCGAGCTCGCTTGGCGGCACCGATTCGCGTCCCCCGACTGGCAGACCGGCCAGGCCGAAGCGCCGTGCAAGGAGCGTGGCTGCATCGACGGCGGCCTCCTCGGATTGATCGGTATGATAGAGCTGCGGAGTCAACACGACCTCGGCGATCGGTACATAGGCCGGCCAGATCTGCGTCCCCACCAGCGTGCCGATCAGCCTGCGGTGCGCGAGCATCTCGCGATAGCTCTGGCCGCGCCACGGCCGGCCGAGACAACGGACGCCGCCGCGCAGGGGCTCGACCAGGCCAAGGCAAATATCGACGATGTCCGCCGCATCGCTTTCGTCGCCGAGCTCGATGAGGGCAATCTCACGATGTGCGAGATCGAAGTCGAGCGCCCCTGCATGACGGCCCTGAAGCGAGACGCCGTGCAGCGAGAGGACCGAAGCGTGAGGCGATGCCATCTCAGCCCACCAGGTCGAACGCGCCGTTGACGACCAGGATGGCGAGCGCGGACCGTACGAAGCCGCGCTGCACCAAGTGCTGCAGTTTGTAGCCTTCGTTGGCGCGCGCCAGCGCCGCGGCGCAGCAGACGAGAGCGACGGCCATGCCGATTGCCACGCATTTGACCGGCGGAATGACGAAATCGCCGATATCCATCGCCAGCAGTACGTTCTGGCCGAACTGCCAGATCGGAACGGTGATCAGCCCAAGGGCCGCCCCCGCGAGGTAGCCTGACACCAGGGTCGAGACCAGCAGCAGCGTGCCGAGGCAGAAGGCGCCGATCGCGAAGCCTACCACGCGCGGCATGACCAGCAGCGCGACCGGATCGATGCCCTGACGTTCGAGCTGGCGCAGCCAGCCACGGGGACGAGCCTCGCCGAGATCGATCAGGATGCCCGTGCCGACCCGGCCCAGGATGATGAGCCCGACCACGATCGGCGCGATCTCCCGGACCAGCACACGCACGACGATCGCACCGACGAGCTGGCGCTGGCCGGCAGTCTCGAGCCAGTAAATGACCTGCGCCACCAGGCCAAGGCCAAGCAGGACCCCGGCGCCCAGGATCGTCGGGATGGACTGCACGGCAACGCGATGCAGCGTGTCGCGCAGCGCCATCCTCACCGGGCGCCGCCACGAATCCCGGCGCAGGGCCGCCACCACCGCAGTCGCCGAGAACGCGGCGAAGACCAACAGCGCGTCGACCCGGCGCAACGTTGCGGCACCCGATGCAGCCAGCGAGCGGCCGACCCATCGGCGCGATGCTCTCGTTGCACTCGACGTCACAGTGCCCCGACCAGCACGAAGGTGCGCATCGTGCCCGTCTCGGGCAGGAAATAAGTACCGCGCTGGCGGAACAGGAAATCGCCCGACAGGATCTGATAGGCTGCTTCCGACACCGTGATGGCGCGCCGGCTGCCGCTGGCGGCCAGGATCTTCGCCACGCCGATCGCACCGCCCCACAGGCTGCGTTCCCCGGCTTCACCGAACGTCGAGGTCATGACCGACCCGACATCGATGGCCACCTTGAACTCGGAACCCTCACCCCAGCCCGCCGTGAGATCCACCAACCGGTCGCGCACCTCAACCGCCGCGAGAGCCACGACTCGCGCATCGACGGCGACCGATTGCCCACCACCCGAAAACGCCGCCAGCACGACCTGGTCGTCGAGGAGCGCGGCGTAGGCAACGCCGCTGCGGCCAAGCGCACGCTGGATCTCGTCGACAACGGCATCCATGCGCGCCGGATGCCCGTCTTCCGTGCGCCGCACGACCGCCAGCCATTCCGGCAGCCTGATCACGGCGACGGCCGCCTGCTCGATATGGCCCGACTCCAGCTCGGCCGCCGGCATCGCGTACTGCAGGAGCCGACGCTGCAAGGCGACCCGCCGATCGCCGATCGCCCGCTCGATGCGCTGTTCAGCGATCTGCCGGGGGTCCGGCGCGACAGCACCGGCCTGCAGGGCAACGGCCTGGCCACCCGACGGCAGATAACGCAGTGCCAGCAGGCTGGCGAGGGCCAGGCAGAATTCCGCAAGGCCGGCATCGGTGGGGCCACCCTGCGGATCCTCGACCATCAGCATGCCAAGCAGCCGTTGGCCGGAATGGATCGGCGCGATGTGTGCGCCCTCGGTGCCGAGCGGCTGGAGGTAGAGGGTAGCCAGCTCATGGGTGCGCGGATCGCGCTCGGCTTGGCGAACGTCGATGGCTGCCTCGGCCTCGAGGGCCACGAACAGCTCGCGGAACTCGTCGCGGTGGAGCTCGGCGCCAGTGGTATGCGCATAGCCGGCTCGATCGAAGCTATCCTCGCAGATCAGCGTCCGGCCCGCCGAAGCGAGATACCAGGCGCTGGCGCGCTTGGCCCGGCAGCTTTCGGCCGCGCGCTCCATCGCCTCGCGCACGCCCTCTGTCGAGGAACGGTCGGTGAGGTTGGAAGCTGCCGCCAGCTCGGCCAGGGTCTGGGCGCGTGCTTCCAGCGCCTGTTGCCGTTCGCGCGCGCCGCGATCACGACGGTCCGCGAGCAGGCTGCGCCACATCATCAGGGCGGCGAGGCCGGCCACGAGCAGGAACACCAGCCCGGACATCGCGAGCGCGATCCAGCTGCTCGAAATGACGAAACCTATGAAATCCGATTCCGGCGCGACGATCAGCACCGACCAGTTGCGTCCCGTCAATGCCTTCAGGACACGGGACGAAACGATGATGCGCTGATTGTCGATCTCGAGCAGCTTGCGTCCGTACCCCTCGACCTTCAGGCGATTGTAGATGCGGGTCAACGTTGGATCTCCGAACTCGTCGAGCTGCGGCAGCGGTGCGCCCTCCTTGCCCTCGACCAGCCAGTTGTCCGACGGATAAGCGATCACCCGGCCCTTGGCATCGATCACCATTGCCTTGCCGTGGATTCCGATCTCGAGGCCCTTGAGAAAGCGGCTGAGCGCGGCGAGCTCGATGTCGATGCCGAGCACCGCGACCAGCCGACGGTTCGCCGCGTAGTGCGGCACGGCATAGGTGATGCCCGGCCGCCGCAGGGTGAAGAACCGGTAGGCGGTGGTCCAGAACGCGCGCCCCTCGTTCACCGCGCCGATATACCAGGGGCGCGTGCGCGGATCGAAGCTGTCGGCTGGATCCTGCACCGTTTCCACCACCGCGCCCTGCGCATCTCTCCGGGTCCAGGTGACGCGACGGCTGCCGTCGCGCCGGTCGATCAGCTTGCTGTCGAAGCCGCCTTTCTCATTGCGCGTAACATAGAGGAAATTGCCGTTCGGATCGGCGTAGCTGAAGCCCGCGATCTGCGGGAAGTTGCCGATCGTTGCGAGCACGAAAGGCTCGGTCGCCAGGCCGCCATCGAACACGCCGCGTTCCCCGCTGATGGCGCGCGCCGATTCGAGGAACTGCTCGGCCGGGGCGAGATAGGCACCCATCTGGACAGCAATCCGCTGATCGATCGCGTCGAGCAGGTCGTTGGACAGCGAAACCGCGCCGCGGCGGTTGGCATCGTAGACGTAGGCAGCGATCAGCCCGCCGATCACCATGACGGCGATCACCGCGAGGATCGGGGCCCCGCCAATGACAAGGCGCCGCCAGCCGCCACTTCCCTTACGGGGATGAACGACCGGTTCGACCCGCGCAGGATAGGTCACGGCCACGGGAAATAGTCTCCAATCCGCACGTCCGAGGCAACACCCGCCGGTGCGCCGCTCCGCAATCACGCGTGACAGGTGTGGCCGGTGTGGCGTAGGTGTGCGCGCCCAAACAGGGACTTTTCCAAATGGCGTCGCGTCAGGCCGTGCTCGGGATGGAGCGCGCCTCCTTCTATTACGGCTCGGGCCGGATCTTCACGGGTGTGTCGTTCCTGCTGGACAACGCGCGCACGGCGTTGGTCGGCGAGAACGGCGCCGGCAAGTCGACCCTGCTGAAGTGCCTGACGGGCGCGCTGGAGCTCAACGCCGGCCAGGTCATCCGCTCACGCGGGCTGCGCATCGGCAGCGTACCGCAGGACGTGCCGGCCAGCCTCGCCAGGAAGACGGTGCGAGAAGTCCTGCATGAGGCGCTGGTGCGGATCGGCCAAGACGACGACTGGTGGCGTATCGACGTGCTGGTCGACGAGATCGGCGTCGAGCCCGGGATCCTCGACAAGAAGTTCGGCGAACTGTCGGGCGGCTGGCAGCGGCTGATGCTGATCGCGGCGGCGGCCAGGCTCGAGGAGCCGGACATGCTGATCCTCGACGAGCCGACCAACCATCTCGACCTCGCCAACATCAACACGCTCGAACGCTGGCTCACGGTCGAGTTCGAGATCCCGATGCTGATCGTGAGCCACGATCGCGAGATCCTCGACCGGGTGACCGAGCGCACCCTCTTCCTGCGCAGCGACGGCGTGCACGCCTTCAAGACCCGCTTCTCGGTGGCGCGCGAGGAGCTGCTGCGCCGCGACGCGACGGCAGCGGCCCGTGCCAGGCTCGAGGAGAAAGAGATCAAGCGGCTCGAGCAGGCGGCCGCGCGCTACAAAGTGTGGGCAGTCAAGAACCCCGACCTGAACAAGCGCAAGAACGCGGTCGAGAGCCGTATCGCGCGCATCGAGGCCGAGCGCACGCAAACCTATGTTGCGCGCGAGCGGCGGCTGGAGCTCAGCGACGGCGACATCGATGCGAAGGTCGCGCTACGTCTGGCCAGCCTCGAGGTGAAGACGCCCGACGGCCGCAAGCTGATCGCCATCGACCGGCTGACGATCGCCGCCGGCGACCGCATCGCGCTGCTCGGGACCAACGGCGCGGGCAAGTCGACGCTGCTGTCGACGATCGCCGCCGCCTACGACCCGGCGCGCGAGCACTATGACGGCCAGGCGCCCGTGCGCTTCAACCCGTCCTGCCGGCTGGTCTATTTCGACCAGAGCATGCGCGATCTACCGGTCGACAGAGAGATCCTCGATTTCGTCGTCGAGGCCGAGGGCGTCACCGAGAAGGAGGCGATCCGCGTGCTGGCGCAAGCCGGCTTTGCCTTCGCGAGGGTACGCGAACCGATCGGCATCCTGAGCCACGGCGAGCGCGCGCGACTGGTGTTCCTGAAGATGAAGCTCCTGCGGCCGAACTTCTACCTGCTCGACGAGCCGACCAACCATCTCGACATCGAGGGCCAGGAAGACCTCGA
>Ga0070665_100007403_pt1 | contig 11168 bp, 11 predicted proteins | sample KBSS13metaG_FD_65862 | JGI IMG/M metagenome (GOLD analysis project Ga0070665, IMG submission 65862) | Switchgrass rhizosphere microbial communities from Kellogg Biological Station, Michigan, USA - KBS S1-3 metaG | ecosystem: Host-associated > Plants > Roots > Rhizosphere > Soil ...
GCGTTTTTTAAATTCACGCAGATCGCGAATCCCATTTTCAAAGGCTTCTTTTGGCGCGTTGACGGTTCCAATAATCGCCTGATTCATCAGCACCATGTTGCGCATCAAGGTTCCCGCATCAATAGTTAAATTATTCATCGGCGCGGGTACGCCGGTGAAAATAAAAATACCATTTGTTCCCAAGACCTGAAGAAACTCGAAAGAAACACTCGCCGCGCCCGTGGCTTCAAAAATTAAGTCAATGTTGCCTACTTTTTCTGCTACTTGCGCGGGCGTAAAATCCCGCGTCGAATAATATTCCGCGCCAATGCCGTCCAAGATCGCGCTCCGGTTATTGGGTTTGGGCTCGCGTGCCACGACGATCACATTCATATTCAGCAAACGAAACGCCATGGCTGCCAAAAGCCCCACGGGGCCTGCGCCTAAGATAACAGCGTTGTGACAGCCTTTATTCTCCTGCCCCGCTTCTAAGCGGCATTCCCAGTGCAAACGGCTTTGGATCGTAAAAATTTGCAAGATTGCTTTTTGCGCGATGGTTAAGGGCTCAAGTAGTACCGCAAAATCTTTTAGATCGGAAGGTACTCGATTCATATAGCTGGCTTCATCGACTACATACTCGGCCATAAAGCCATGATGCTGCTTAATTCCGCGTTCTGTGAAGTGGCCGGTGTAACAAAAATCGGGCTGCATATGCTCACAAGACAAACAATTCTCTGTACATCCGCGGCGGACCGTAGGAACGACATAATCTCCGACCTTCAGCGTTTTTACATCCGCACCTACGTCGATGACGCGGCCTAATGACTCATGGCCAGTGATTAAATAATCCGATCCATCTGGCGGTGTGCCGTATTTAAAATCCCAAATTTCGCGATCCGTGCCGCAGACGCCCACATGCTCCATCTTCAATTTGACTTCTGTCGCACGCGTAATTTTTGGTTCAGGATGCTCGACTAATTTAATTTCTTTGGTTTTAGGAAATACGGCGATGGCTTTCATGTGCTCTCCTTGAAAACAGGTTTAGTTGAATCGGTCTCTTGTAGGTGTAGGAGCCCATCGATCCATTACATGAGATCGAAACTCGTCGAAGAATGATGGACAAGCGGCATTGGGATTGATAGGATGCTGGCCGTTATGACCCTTTGCTTGCTGCAAATTCAGACCTACAAAACGCGCTATTGGACGACGTTCCTGTGGATTTACGTCATCGCTGGATGTATCGTGGCTATTCCTTTAACAGCCGGACAATATCTTCTAGAGTCCATTGGCCGTTTTCGTCGTCGCTGGTTTGATCCCGCCGCGCTTTAAATTCCATGACCATGACGAATCGGCGTTTTATCCGTTGGTTGGCAGGAACCATCAGCTGTGAGCGTTTTGCCATGCATGTGGCCGAAGGTATCACTCCCCCTTCGGGCGGGCTTAAGGGCCGGCTTTACTTTTGGCTACATTGGTTTTGGTGCCCTTACTGTCGTCGGTATTGGAATCAAATTGAAACCTTGGGCGCTGTCCACCGCGCTACCATGGCGCTGAGCGCGCATCCGGCCATTAAAATTCTTGAGCTGAAAGCGCGCCTTAAGGCCCAATTGCGCGACCGGTGCGTCTGATGGAGATGACGACGATGGAAAAATTGGTGGATCGTTACACAGAAAATTTAATGCGCGGTGCCTTAAGCATGGGTTTTGTTGAAGCCGAGGCTGAAGAACTGGTGCAGGCCACCTTCTGCGCTTTTCTTGATGGCGGCTCACGCTTTCAAAAGCGTTCACAACTCCTCACCTATCTTTTCGGCATTCTTTATAACAAAGCGCGGGAGACTCGGCGCCACAAAAGCCGGCATGATTCAATCGATGCCGCCGTGGATGAACGTTTCAGCGATAACTTCGGACCTTTAGGTGATTCCTGGGAACCCGATGGCCATTGGAATATGCAAAACATTAACTACTTTACGGAAGTTGAAAAACACGCAGAATCAACAGATTTAGAACGATTGTTGAAAGATTGCATGCAGGGTCTCAACGATGCCATGCGCATGGCTTTCACCATGAAAGAAGTGGAGGGTTGTGACCCCAAAGATATTTGCAAAGCCCTTAATCTCACCACCTCCAATCTAGGAGTAACGCTCTTCCGCGCCCGCAACAAACTCCGCGACTGCCTGATCGCTAAAGGGGCTGTTATCCACTAGTTTCAATAGAAGAACTAAATGTGTTAGGCGAATGAATGTGTTCAGGGCGCGCGCCAATGCCGATGGCATAGGCCGGCAAACGTCGGAGAAAGGGCCAGTTCTGAAGTAATTTTAGTAACAAAGGAAGTTTTGTGATCGGTTGGTTTCTTTTCAAGAGCCGTGAGATGATGCGATTTTGCGCGAAAAGTTGCGCGCCTTGTGTGACCGTGACGGGCCAGCGGCGCCGTTGTTCGACGCGCGCCAGATCGGTATTTTTCAGCCGGTCCATTTTTAATGGAGACCACAATAGGTTGGCGGCGGCCACGGCATCTTGAATCGCTAGATTAATACCGACGCCGCCAATCGGCGACATGGCATGGGCGCTATCGCCAATGCAGAGAAGCCCTGGTTTCCACCAGCGCTTAAGCCGATCGACTTGAACCGTTAAAAGCCGCACCTCATCCCAACTTTTTAATTCGGATATCCGATCCGCCACGTGTGGCGCTACTTTTAAGATGGCTTGATGCAAGAGCTCGATCGGTCCGTGACGAAATTCTTGAAATCCTCCCTTGGGAATGACCAGGCCGCATTGCCAATAGGTGTCGCGGTTAAGCATGATGAAAATAGCGCCGGCATTAAAATTTCCCAATGCTTGTTTAACATCGTCTGGCTTTTTGCTGAGACGCATCCATAAAACATCGATAGGCGCCCCCAAGTCTTCGATAACGAGTCCAGCCGCTTGGCGCACCACAGAATGTCGGCCATCCGCGCCGACTACAAGCGAGGATCGAACCTCGAGATCCCCCTGAGGTGTTTTTGCCCGCAGGCCTTTCACCATCCCTTCTTCTTTAATAAGCTCGGTCACCTCCGCCTGCATGATTAACTGGAAGGTGGGGTAACGTTTGGCTTCCGTTGATAAAAAATCTAAAAAATCCCATTGCGGCATAAAGGCCAGAAATTGACAGTGAGTGGATAGATGCGTAAAATCGGCAACCGACACTTCAAATGGTCCAATACATGCGCGTCCTTCGCGCAATTCATTATGCGGGCGCTTAAGAAATTCTTCTAAAAGCCCCAATTCATAGATATTCTCGAGGGTAGAAGGATGTACGGTATCGCCACGAAAATCACGCAGAAAGTCGGCATGTTTTTCAAGCACAACCGTCTCCACGCCCGCGCGCGCCAGTAAATAGCCCAACATCATCCCCGCTGGTCCACCGCCGGCAATACAACAGCGCGTTTGCATTTTATTCCCCATTTAAAGAATTGCCGATGATGGTTCCTCCGATAAGAACATTGTTATCTTGCGAGAATACTGTTTTCAATTCAAATAATCCAGTGAGCGAATTCTACTTTCTAATCCGTCATTTTAGGTCAGCCCAATTTTTCTTGGCATTGGCTGCGAGTTCGGCATGATGGGCTAGCCACTCTTTACGGGCGTCCAGTTCTTTGTGATTGTAGAAGAGATGAACTTTCCCATTCTCGATGATGAAGCTTTCGGGATCGACGTCTACTTTCTTATCTAACTTTCCAATGCCCCAGGCGCACCATCCGTCAAAGGCCGGAAGATATTTATTGGGGCTGGCTTTAAAGGCGGCCAAGTTTTCATCCGAGGAAAACCGGTAGGTCACACCGTCATGAACGATTGAGCGCAGCACGAACCCTTTTAATGGCCGACTGCCCCCTTCAGGGAAATAGGATACGGGATCATATCCCCCCATTCCCACTCCTTCACCTGTTGTACAGTAACGCGGTTGTTTAGCAACTTCTGATTGAGGTCGTGTCATGTCGAGTAGCTCCTTTTATTGTATGTGGTCTTGTTTTCGGTGGTGCAGCATGGAGATCTGTAGCGACCAGCAGAAAGTCGCCGCGCATTATCGGCAGACAAAATAAATCGATCATGGTCTGGAATGCCGCCGTTGGAGTAAGCTTGTCCAAAACACCAAATCAATCACTGCGGACAGAATGGGCAAGACAAATGCAAATCGTAAAGGAAAAGAATAGAGCACCGCATTAGCACCGGTCCAAAATAAAGCTGTAAACCGCCACTCTTTCCAGAAGACGCTACGCCACCCGCGCGCAAACTCCGCGTGTAAGAAGGCCCCACTCATAAAAAATAGCGCCAAAGAAGGAACAGAGAGAAGAATATCGATCCCCACACCGACGGCTGAGAGAAAGGGCCACGCATAAGGCAACTGGTGCGCCAGGATAGCATTCGCTGGTTTAAGAAAGAACCATAAGATTTCATTCAACTGTCTCGCCAGTACAAATTTCCACAATTCAGAAAATTGCCAATCACCGATGGATGTTTTCTGCGACATGATGCTGATCGTTACACTCATCGGAATCACCGTGATCATTAATACCAAAAACTGAGTCAGGCGCCGAGGATCAACAACCGTCCAATAACTTCCGGCAATGCCCAGCGCCAGACTCAGCAGTGCGCAAATCCGCAGGTTTAGAGCCTCTTCAACGCTTGGAGTATGTCTTGCGGGTTTGCGCGTTGCGTGTAGTCGATATTTACAAAGGCGTAAACAATTTTTCCAGACTTAGCTACCACATAAGTGGCCGGAACGGGTAATTGCCATTCTTGATTGCCCTGGCTTTTTTCGAGATCAATCCCCCATTGTTTGTAAAGCGCCTGGAGCTCGCCGGTTACGCCGTAGACGAGTCCCAGTTTTTTTGCAAAGGTGTTGTCTTGATCGGTAAGAATTTCGAAATCCAGCTTTTTTCTTTCGCTAGTGACACTTGTCAAATCTGGCTTTTCAGGTGTAATCGCCACGAGATTGGCGCCGAGCTGGCGAAATTCCGCGATGTGTTCTTGATAGCTATTGAGCTGCGCATTGCAATACGGGCACCAACTGCCTCTATAGAACGAGACAATCACCGGGCCCTGCTTTAGCAAATCATCTAGACGCACGGTTTTGCCTTGCGCATTAGGCAATGCGAAGGCGGGCATTGTCTTGCCTACATTGAGGGCTTTTTCGGTTAAACGTGAGGCACGTAGCTTGTCCGCGGCGGCTTCCATAATTTTTCTTTTTTCTGGTGGAAGATTCCCCGCTGTTGCGCGGGTACGTGATAACTGTTCATCTAGACTGACCGTGCGGAGCGTTTTATCCAGAAAGGCTTTGATCTCCGGCTCACTCGTGATTCCGGTGACCCGGCCTGTTTCTGCCAGCCCATAAAAGGCAATCAATGTGGCTTGTTCATTCACACGAACCGTTTTCCGGAATTCGGTGTCTTTATCAAAATCGACATCAAAGACTGTGATGTCTTTCAAAGCGCCATCTTTTTCCAATTGAGATAGAGCATTTTTCTGAACGCGACATATCGGACACCAGTCAGCATGCACGGCCAAAAGAATCTTTCCCCCATTCACTTGAGCGGCGTGAAACGATTGCGGTGTGAATGGTGTTCCGGCATAAACGCCGCTTGATAATCCCACTAATAACAGGAACCCTGCTAATTTCTTCATTACAATCTCCTTACTGATTAGTATCGTGAAACAAATTCAAGCCAATTGTTCGGCAATGCACGGGTAGCGATCGCTTCTAACTGACGATCCATTCCAAGAACGATAAGAACGCCAAACGCCATGATCGCTACGCCAAACACTTTCTTTATTCCTTCAATCCATTGCGGTCGAGTTTGTATAACGCGCATCAAGCGTCGTGCGCCATAAGCAAATAGCAGCAGCGGGATAACCGCAGCCAAGCCAAAGACGCTGAGAATAAGCGCTGCTGTGCTGATATGACCCGATTGCGCGGCAAGCCCAAGCGCGGCCCCCAAGCTCGGTCCGCTGCAAGGCGTCCAGACTATTCCCAGAAGAAGTCCACCCAAGAATTCCGCGAAGAGCGGTCCCCCGATGTTCTGCGCAGAGGTTCGGGCCGAGGTTTGACTGGCCCAATTTCCCAGGTGTGATAGCCGCGTGCTAACTGCTTCAGATAAACGGTGCGATACAAACAGGGCGCCACTGACAGCAAGTAGTGCACCGGCTGATTTACGCATCAAGATGGGATTAAAACCAAACACATAACCAGAAACGGTAAGCATTAAAGAAACCCCGACAAAAGAGACTAGTAACCCCGCCACTAGAAATAAGGGCCCCGCTTTAAATTGGCGTAAGGATGCCGCTGTTACAAAGGGAAGCACGGGCAACACGCAGGGCGATAGCGTGGTGAGAAATCCGGCCATGAAGGCAAAGCTAAGTTTTATAAGCATATAGAAGGTCTCCTCCATATACATACGCCGGCCGCAGGATTTTGGATTTATTGCAGGTGAGAAATAGGTTTTAAAACGATTCTGTGAGGAAGGTTTGATCGCCGATATGATGGCGAAGGGTATCGGGAACGGAGTGTGTTCTGCTGCGTTCTTGTCGGATTAGGACGGCTTCATGATCACCGCTTAACTCTTGTTGTAGATCAGGCGCCGAAATTAAAATCTTACCCTGGCACAAACAGACATACGTGGCGCGAGCGGATTCTTTTTTGACAATAAAGAGGGTTCCGCGAGCTTCGACGGTGGTGGCCGCCGTATGCACCGTATAAGGCGTCCCGGTTTTCACGCGGCTTATAATGAAGCCCGTTTCCAGCTCTACCGTGACTTGATCTTTTTGTTGAACAAAGTAGGCGCGCGTTTTTTGGCCCACGCGTAGAATCGCGATGTTAGGAATCCGCAAATCGGCTGTGGAGCGGTGTCCCGTAGAAAACGTTTGACCGCTCAAAATCTTGGTCTGAGGTTTCAGACGTTGGCCATTCAAGGTCAGCCGACCCTGTGTGCGTAGAACATGCGCGTACAGGGCCTGATTTTGCAGCCGATGTAATAAAGCCATTTTGACCGATGAGGCGGGCATGCGTTCGATAGAAGGTAACGCGAGAGCGGAGGAGACGCTTGCAAATTGATGGTGCATGCGCTGACAGCGCTCACAGCCTGCGCTACGATGCCGTTGCAGCGCCGCTTTTTCTTTTACTGAGAGCGTGCCTAATGTTTCAGCCGCTATCAATTCTTCAAAGTAGGTGTGGTTCATGACGCCGCGTTCTCCTGCGTTTCCAGGACTGCCGCCAATTTTATTAAAGCCAGACGCATACGTGTCTTCACGGTACCTAACGGCACGGCAATTCTTTCCGCGATCTCGGCTTGCGTGAGCCTTTCATAATACGCTAACTCGATAACTTTGCGCTGTATTTCGGGAAGACCCGTTAATGCTTTTTGAACGGATACTTGACGTTCACGGCTCGTCAATTCCTCCATGGGCTCTAGATCATTTCCCATAGGTTCGGACATTGTCTGCCCTTCGTCATCATGTGATGACCAGTCGCCCGACTGTTCTGCGCGGCGCTTGCGCGTGCGCAAGCGGTCAATGGCGCGACTGCGCGCAAGCAGACGCAGCCATTGAGCAACCCCTCCCCGCTCTGCTTGATAGCGATAGTGCCCATTCCAGATATGGAGGAAAATATCTTGTAGTACATCTTCAGCCTCTGTGTCATTTTTCAAAATCCACCCCGCCATGCCGAATACCGTCGCGGCATGGCGATCGTAGAACGTCGAAAACGCCTTTACATCGTTCTGATCGCTGATCCGTGTCAGCAAATCAATGTCATCGGCTTTCTGGCGTCCTCTACTCTTTATACGTATAGGGGTGGAATCTGGTTTCATGGGTGGCAGCCTAATCTACGCTGAGGCCTTACGATTTATGGACTGGTCCTTCGTCATGAGGCGAATCCCAGGCGCCTTGATAGCCTGATCGGGCCGACCAATAAGGCGATAAGACTTTGTGGATTTCCCCCAACCAGCTGAAATCTTCGGTCACTAGTAAATCGCGTTTTCGTTTTTTAGAAACCTGACAATCGGTATTTTTCGCTGATAAGCGTCGCATCGTATCTCTCCTTTTCTTATTTTTTACTGTTGTACTTTCGTAAGTGAAGGAGATACGAAAAATATTACAAGGAATTTTTAGACGGAATGCCGGTCATCTTCAAGCTGCGCGATGGAGCGTTCGATGAAAAGATCGAGCGTCCAGTCGATCATGATGCGAATTTTAGTGCTGAAGCCAATCATCTTGCCTAAGTAAAGCGTTCGCCAGATAAACCAACCAGGAAAGCCCGTGAGTTTCACTCCCATCAAATCCACAGCGGCATAATGTTCGCCGACGGAAACCAATGCGCCAAAATTAAAGTATTTGAACGGGGCGAGAGATTCTCCACGAATTAAATGCGCCAGCGTTTTCGCTAGATAGTCGCCTTGCTGAAATGCTACTTGTCCTAAAGGCGGAAGGGGTTTGCCATCTTTGTCCAAACAGAGCGCGCTATCGCCCATGGCAAAGATATTCGTCGCGCCTTGCACACGTAAGTATTCATCCACGGGGACGCGGCCGGATTTGTCGAGCGTTAATCCGCAGGCGGCAAGAAGAGGGGATGGTTTGACACCCGCGCACCATAAAATCGTACGCGCTGAGACGGGCGGCCCATCTTTTAAGACCACGGCATTCGCGCGAACTTCGGTGACGCGATTGTTGAGAACAAGTTTGATGCCGAGCTTTTGCAATTGTTTTGTCGTGGTGCGCACCACTTTTTCGGGCCAGCCAGGCAGAATTTGTGGGCCCGATTGGATGATGCTGACTTCCGGATGATCTTTGTGAATTTCGGGATAACGTTTTAAAAGCACTTCGTGGATCAAATCCTGCATTTCCGTTGCGATCTCAATGCCTGTGGGGCCACCGCCTACAACGGCAAAACGCAAAAGCTCACGCCGCGTGGCCTCCTGCTGTATGACGGCCGCGCGTTCAAAACAATCGATGATGCGGTCGCGAATTTTGATGGCATCAGGAAGCTCTTTCACAAACAGCGCATGCTCGGCAGCGCCAGGGGTGTTAAACGTTTGATTGGTCGAACCAGGCGCCAGGACCAGATAGTCATAAGGCAGATCTACATCGGCCGCCGCACGTGCGGAGCCCAGATCCTCTTCTTCTAAATGAACATGCATTTTTACTTGCTGCGCTTTGGGATCAATGCTGGTGACCACGGCTTTTTTGTAAACGATATTGGTGGTCTCAAAAATACGTCGATACGATTGGGTCACCTGTCGAGATTCAATCGTTCCGACAGAAGCAGAAGGGAGTAACGGCGGAAAAATAAAATAATTTTTCCGGTCGATTAAAACAATTTCCAAGTTCCGGTGATGCCCCAATAATTTGTCTAAGCCTAACGCGGCATACATCCCGGCAAAGCCTCCGCCGACAATGACGACGCGCGTGGCTTTGGGATTTTTCCAGCGCTTATGAAACCACATTTGCCACAGCGGCGGAAGCGTCAACCCGATAATCGCCAAGGCGGCAAAAAGGCCGATATACCCCGCTGCGGTTTGCGCGAATCGCCAAAATGGGGCGCTGAGCCAGACGGCTTGATCCAACACCACGAGCGTCGTGGCGATGGCTTGCAGCAAGGCCTTCATGCGGCGACGCAACGCGCTGCGCGAAAAAAGAATTCGCGCTGTGAAATAAAGACCGGCATACCCCATAGCCTGTAAGAAAAAGAGACGGAAAAATAATGGCCGTTTGTAATGCGCTAGAGCCCATAGATCATCGCCTAAGAGTACGCAAAGATCGGAAGGCCGATTCATTTTTAAGACACCGAGTGACACCTGCCAGCTCCAGGATAGAAGCGCAAGGCTTCCCACAATTGCTAGCGTGGAAAAAATCTTAAATTGCAGCGAGGCATTTTTTAGCGCGTAGCTGTCATTTTTCATTTGCATGTTAATGCCTCGTGCTCACTGCCTAAACTCTTTTTGAGAATATCCCCCACTCTTAAGGCATTAGCAGCAATCGTGAGTGCAGGATTCACAGCGCCCGCCGACGGAAAAAATCCACCATCCACCACATAGAGATTTTCAACATCATGCGTTCGACAATCCGTATTAAGCACCGAGCTGGCTGGATTTTTGCCAAATACGGTGGTCCCCACTTGATGCGCCACCGCATTGATCGGCATCGGCTTGGTGAGCATCACGCGGAAGCCAATTTTCCAGAGAATTTTTTTCCAATGGCGGACCAAACGTTGATGGGGCATTGCGTTAGTCTCTGTCAAATGCAGCTGAATGCGTCCGTCAGGAGTTAAGGTTACGCCATTGTCTTTCCGCGGAAGATCTTCCGTTGTAAACCACCAGTCCATGGAATGTTCAGCCATGAATTTCAGCACGAACCCCGGCGCCAGCGGTTGGTCGGCTTTCAAAATACCTTCGGTCGCTTTTCCAATGAGTGAAATATGCCCAATCGGATCCCCCATTTTTCCAAAGTAGAAATCATTGATGCCCATGGTTTTTTGGAAAATGGTTGGATTCTTCTTGAAAGGATCAATCGCCAGCATGGCCGAATTGTTGTGACGCATATAATTACGACCCACCAATCCGCTCGAGTTGGCCAAGCCGCGTGGATGTTTTGCATTGAAGGATTTGAGCAAAACAATCGCTGAGTTGATGGCGCCGGCCGAGAGCACCACCGTGGTTGCTTCCAAGCGCAGAGATCGACCTTCTTGGGAAGCGATCACCCCCGTCACACGCGTTCCAGTAGGGTCGGTTTCTAATCGCTCCACTTTTGTCCCTGTCATTAGGCTGACGTTGGAATGCGCTAAGGCATGAATCAAACAGCTGCGTTCGGCATCGCCCTTGGCGTTCACTAGACACGGAAACCCGTCGCAGGTGTTGCAGCGAATACATGGACTTCCTTTTAGATTGTCTTCAAAACGTTGAATGCCGATCGGAAGATGAAAGGGTTTTAATCCTTGGCTTTTGAGTTGATTAAACACTTCCCACATGCGCGGCTCTTGAGAAAGTTTAGGATAGGCGTAAGGCCCGGACGCTGGCGGATCCGTAGGGTCTTCTCCACGTTGGCCATGCACAAAATACAAACGTTCGGCTTCTTGATAATGCGGTTCCAACGCTTCATAGGAAATTGGCCATGCAGGTGAAACGCCATCTTCATAATGGATATCTTCAAAATCTTTTTTGCGCAAACGCA
>Ga0070665_100007405_pt1 | contig 11166 bp, 6 predicted proteins | sample KBSS13metaG_FD_65862 | JGI IMG/M metagenome (GOLD analysis project Ga0070665, IMG submission 65862) | Switchgrass rhizosphere microbial communities from Kellogg Biological Station, Michigan, USA - KBS S1-3 metaG | ecosystem: Host-associated > Plants > Roots > Rhizosphere > Soil ...
CGAACTTCTTCTTCGAGCAGCTTCCCGCGGGGGAGTACACGTTCAAGTACCGGGTCCGCGCGAACATGGCGGGGACCTTCCGCGTCGGCCCGGCGACCGTGCAGTCGATGTATGCGCCCGAGTTCAACGCGTACTCGGCGGGAAACGTGATGACGATCGGAGCCGGTGCGACGCATTAGCCGCGGCTAATACGTTCAGGGCCCCGAGGGGGCCGGCTACCGGCTGCCGGCTACCCTCTAGCGTCTACCGTCTATCGGACGGTCTTCGTGCTGGAAAGGCTTCCGGAGGGAGCCCGGAAGACGAGGTGGACGAGGCCGAGCCGGAGCGCGTCGCCGTCCGAGAGCGCCGTCGGCTCCGTGACCCGCATCTCCCCGAGCCACGTCCCGTTCTTGCTGTCGAGGTCCTCGATCGTCGCCGCCTCACCTCTGACGGTGATGCGCGCATGCCGACGCGAGATAGACGCGTCCGGGATCGACCCGCGGCTTCCGGGGTCGCGGCCGAGGACGTTCTCGCCTTCGTCGAGCGCCACCTCGTGCTCGCCCCAGAGCAGGCGGCAGCCCGAAGGCGCGGCCGGGGCGGGGCTTTCGAACGCGTAGCCGAACCCGTGCACGGTGCGGATGAACCGCGGCTCTCGCGCGGTCTCTCCGAGCACGGTTCGGATCTCGTTGACGAGCGTGGTCAGGCTCGTGTCGGAGACGAACGTATCGGGCCAGAGCGCGCGCTGGATCTCGTCCTTCGAGAGCGCCCGCGGACGGTTTTCCACGAGCAGATCGAGAAGTTGATACGCCTTCTTCGACAGATGCGCGGGCTCGGCGCCCCGCAGGACCTGGTGGCGGTCGGTATCGAGCGTGACGGGCCCAAGGTCGAGGCGCATTTGAGGAAGTCGTGAGGATTCTACAAGGACAGGGAAGGGGCGGTTGGCCGAGGATCGCGTCGTGTGGATCTCAGAGACCGGTAAGCGAAAGGAGAAACCCGTGAATTCACGCGGGCGAACGTTTGGCGCGATTCGGATCGGAGTGTTCGGGCTGACGGCGCTCGCGTCGGGCTCGGTGCTGTCGGCGCAGGCGCCGGCCACCGTCCGCGACCTTCTGTCGAGCGTCGTCCACCGGCGGGCGGGGGAGAGCTACTTCGTGATTCCCGTGGCCGGGCACGTCGTGGGAGTCAACGGCAACGAGTTCCGGACCGACGTCACCATCTCGTCCGCCGCGCCCACACGCGTCGCGGTCGCATGGATCGAGCGGGACGTCGACAATTCCTCCCGGCCGCTTTCCTTCTTCGACGTCGGCCCGCGCGGGGCGCTCTTCCAGGACATGGTCGAGAGCTCGCTCCACGAGACGGGCATCGGCGCCCTCGTCGTCGCTTCGATCGCTCCCGACGGCACTGTCGACGGCTCGGCGCGCATCTCCGGCTTCGCGCGCATCTGGACCGAGGCCGCGGGATGCTCGGGCACTTCGTCGCTCGCGGTTCGGCCCGGGCGATTCGGAAACGCCGGCTCGAGCTATGGGTTCTCCGCCTATGGGATGCGGCTCGATGAGGGCCATCGCGCCAACCTCGGGATCGTCAACCCGAATCCCGTGACGATCGTCGTGCAGGGCTACGTGTCGTCCGCGCAGTTCGCGGTCGCGATGCCGCCGTACTCGATGCGGCAGGTTCCCATCCCGGCGCCCGCGGACCCTTCGGCCGACGGATCCATCGTCGTGAGCTTTCTGTCCGCGACGGGAGGCGCCTACTTCGCGGGTTACGCGGTTTCGATCGATCAGATCTCGGGAGACGGGTGGCTGGTCAGCCTGTCGGAATGACTCTCGAACGAAGGAGGCCTCTCATGAAACGACTCTTCACGATCTGCGCGACCCTGTGGCTGGCCGCCGGCATCGTCCGCGCGGCGGACGCGACCGTTCGGGAGCTTCTCGCGGCCGTCGCCGCCCAGCCGTCGGATGCGGCGAACTGGCTGCTGATTCCGATCGCCGGAAGCACGGTCGGACGCGACGGGACGGTCTTCCACACCGAGCTCGCCATCGCCGCCAGCCCCGACTTCTACGACGACGCGAGGGTCGCCGTCGCGTGGCTGCCGGTGGGCCGCGACGCCTCGGAGGACCCGGTTCGATACCTCACGATTCCTTCGGAGTTCGACGCGAGCTTCACGCTCTACCGCGACGGTCTCGGCAGTCCGGGCTTCGGCGCCCTCGTCGCCGCCGTGGTCGACGCGAACGGCGCGCTCGTCCCGCTCGGCGAGATCGAGGGAGAGATCCGCGTCTGGAGCCAGTCGAGGTGCTCCGGCGAGGCGTCGTTTGCGTACCACGCGGGCCGCGCGGTGGGCGTGGACGCCGGCTCGCTGGCGGGCCTGACGCTGGCGGACGGGTACCGCTCCAACGTCGGGATCGTCAACGCCGGCGCCGTGCCGCGCACATGGCGCATCCGATACGGGACGCTGGACGGCGGCTCGCCCTCCGATCTGTCGATCACCGTCCCCGCCGCTTCGAGCACGATCGTCGGGCTCGACGCCGTCACGCCGGGTCCGATCGCCGTCGAGATCGAATCGGAGTCCGCCGGCGTGTCCTGGACGGCCTGGGGCGCGTCCGTCGACAACGCGTCCGGCGACGCCTGGCTCAGTCCGATCGCTCCGTTCCGAGTGGGCCTCGGATCGCCATGACGGCGCCGGAGCGCTCTCGCGTCAACGCAGCCCGTCGACGACGTACAGATTGGAGAGCACGCGGATGTGGGTGTACGCCCAGGACCGCCCGTCGGTGGCGACCCGCACCGGTCCGATCCGTGTGAGTCCGGCCGGGTCCTCCGGGGCGAGGTCCTTCCAGGGTTCCGCGCGACCGCTGGCGAGATCGATCTTCTGCGTCCTTCCCGGCACGGTGCCGCGGAGATGGACGAAGATCTGCCGGCCGTCGGCGGTCCAGCCCACGGGCATCCGGGCCACGCCGGGACCGGACGGGAAGCGGCGAGGCGCTCCGCCCGCCAGCGGCAGGACCCACGCGTCGCCAGTCCGACCGATGCCGGCGACGAGCGTTCCGTCGGGCGAGACCGGGCCCGCCTCGTCGAAGTCCGCCGCGGCGTCGGCCGCGATCGCGACCTGGGTCTTCTTCCCGGAGTCCGTCTCGATCACGGACATGTGAAACGGACCGTGCGGGTTTGGAGCCTCGCAGAGGAATCGCTTCCCGTCGGGGAACCACTCCACGTACTCGCACTCGGTGTCGCTCTCGACCGGGCGCACGTCTCCGGCTCCGACGGGCACGAGCAGCGGGTACTGCGGCGGCTTCGCGGGAAGCGCCAGGACCCACTTCCCGTCGGGCGAGAGGCGGGCGCCTCGAGTGTCCTCGCCGATTCTCAGGGGAGGAGAGCCGTCCGTTTTCTTCAGGTACAGCGACTTGCGGTCGTAGACGAGGATCGTGCCGCCGTCGCTCGACAGGTCCGAAAGAATGCTGTCGTCGGTCGCCGACAGCTCGCGCTCGCGGTTCTCTGAGGGTGAGACGCTTCTGAGCCCGATCTGGACGTCCCACCGTGCGACGAGCACGCGGCCGTCGCGAGCCATGTCGTGCAGGCGCAGCTGGCCCGGGCCTCGAACGATCTCTCTCTGCGCGCCGGCCAGGGTCACCGCGAGCACGGGCGGGCTGTTGTCGCGAACCTGCCTCTGCGGGGTGAACCAGATCTCGCGGCCGTCCGGCGTCCACGCGAGACCCTGCGCGGTGAACCACCCCTGCGAGAGGACCCGGTGGGAGCCGTCGGAGACGCGGACCGCCGCCAGGGACACTCCGGAGCCATCCCGCTCGAAGAAGGCGATCCAGGCACCGTCGCGCGAGACGCGCACGTCGCCGATCGCATGATCGGAGTCGTAAAGCCTCCTGCCGATCGGGTACTCGAGCCTCGTCTTCCCGTCGACGCTCCGGGCGACGGCGAGCTGGGAGCCGTCGGGCGACCAGTCCGCCGCGAGCACGTTCTCGAGGAGATCCCGCCCGGCGCCGGCCTCGAGGCCCGCCCTCGCGAGGGTGCCGCTCTGGCTGAGCATCGTCGCGAAGATGGGGTCGCGCAGAAACGCGAGCTCGCTGTTGGACGAGATCGCCAGCAGCTTCGCGGGCGGCAGGTCCAGAGTCCGCGTCTCCGTGAACGACGGCCGCGTCGAATAGATGCGGGATGGGTCGCCGTCGAAGGCCGCGCTGTAGGCGATGGTCTGTCCGTCCGGGGCGAAGCGCGCGCTCGAGACGATGCCACGGCGAAATCCGACCTGGATCCAGCTCGGCAGCGCGACCCTCTCGTTGCGTTGCAGATGGGGGCGCAGCCACAGTCCTGCCGAGAGAGCCGCCGCCGCGAGCGCGCCGGCGACGATGAAGCGTCTCGCCCGGCTTCGGGTCCCGGTCTTCGCGGATCCGGCGGCGAGCTCGATGCCGCTGATCTCGCTCAAATGGTCGCGGAGGGTCGAGAGATCGCGAGCGAGGTCCCGCGTCGAGGCGTAGCGCTCCTCGGGCTCCTTGGAGAGGCATCGCGAGATCAGCCATCGGAGCGCGGTGGGCGTGGAGGGAGCCGCGGCGTCCAGCGGCGGCTGAGGGTCCTCTCGGATGATTGCCGTCAGCGTCTCGGCGGCGGAATTCCTCTTCCAGGCGCGCCGGCCGGTGACCATCTCGTAGAGGATGGTGCCGAGAGAGAACTGGTCGGAGCGAAAGTCCAGGGATCGCCCGGCGGCCTGCTCGGGCGACATGTATCCGACGGTGCCGAGGACCTTGCCTGGAGTGGACCCTGCGGCCTCGTAGGTCTCGGTGTCCGCTGCGCCGTCGGCGTACCGCGCAGTCTTCTTCGCGAGCCCGAAATCGAGGATCTTGACGACGCCGTCCTTCGAAACCATCAGGTTCTCGGGCTTCAGGTCCCGATGCACGATCCCCCGCGCGTGCGCGGCGGCCAGTCCGTCGGCCACCTGCGCGGCGATCTGGAGCGTCTTCTTGAGCGGCGGAGGCCCGCCGTCGAGTAAGGCCCGCAGCGTTCGGCCTTCGACGAGCTCCATCAGGATGCAGGAGAGCCCGTCGAACGAGCCGACGTCGTGAATCGTGACGATGTTCGGATGGTTCAATGCGGACGCGGCGCGCGCCTCCGACTGGAAGCGAGCCACGAAGTCGGCGTCCCCGCCGATCGAAGCGGGCAGGACCTTGATCGCGATCACGCGATGAAGACGGGAGTCGCGCGCCCGGTAGACCTCGCCCATGCCTCCCGCCCCGAGCGTCGCGAGCACCTCGTACGGGCCGAGCCGCGAACCGGGTGAAATTGTCATGGATGCGTCGTCCGCGAATTCTAGCTCGCCGGTTCTGAGGCATTTTTGAGGGATCGATGAGGACATCGCCGCAGCCGCCGGACCAGCATCGCGCCATGGATGAAAAGGAGGCTGCCATGGAGTCCTTTCGCTTCGCGTCTCTCGGAAAGATCGCGCCGGCCGGCTTCGCGCTCGCGCTCTTCGCGCCGGCCCTGCTCGCGTCCCCGCCCGCCTCGCCCGTGCCCTTTCGCCAGATCGACGTCCGTAACGTCGAGCAGCTCTACCGGGCCGTCAACTCCGCGGCCGATTGCGGTGGCGCGCGCGGCTGCCGGCTGAGGATCCACCTCGCACCGGGAACGTACGTCCTGTCTCCCCGGAGCCCCGCGGGCCCGTTTCGGCCCAACCACGGCGCGCTGCGTCTGCGGCCCGGCGTGTCGCTCGTCGGTTCCGAGAGGCACGTGGACACCGACGGCGACGGAGTGCCGGATCCGATCGACCCGGAGAACCCCGACGTCTTCGCCGTTCCGGGCACGGAGACCACGATCGACGGCTCGCAGCTCGAGCTCCTTGGCGAACCGCGGGTCGACTGCGCGGGAGAGACCCGGTCGTTCCCCGATCCGGTCATCTACATCGGCCGCAACAACAAGATCTCCTCGCTCTCCCTGATCCCCGGACAGCACGTGGGGATCGGCGAGCCGACCGACGATCGGGTCGATCCGAACGGAAGCCTGTCGATCGAGATCACGGATGTCGTCCTCAACGGCGTCCTGACGTTCGCGAATTCCGAATGTGCCGCGCGGCGTGCGCGCTCGGTCCTCTCCCTTTCGCACAGCGTGGTGCGGGGCGGCTTCGTCCTCGTGCAGAATTTCTACACTGGCGACGCGAACGACGATCCCTCCGGCGGCCCCGAGATTCGAGCGACCGTCGCTTTCAACCTGTTCTATGACAACGCCGGCGCGGCGCTTCATGCCACGGGCGGCGACGAGGGTACGGACGGCGGTTCCGTGACGCTCCACACCCTGGGCAACGTCTTCCGGAACAACGGGGCGAACCTCCAGCTCCGCGGCTCCGTCGGCCGGGACGGGCTCCGGACGGTCGGCAACCGACTGGTCGTGACGTCCGAATCCGACACGTTCGGGGAGTCTCCCGCGAGCGTTTTGATCCTCGGGGGCACGGGCGACGCCGTCGAGAACGTCGTCCGAGCCGAGTTCTTCGACACCCGGTTCATCCGCGATTCGCCGGACACGTCCTCCGAGATCACGATCATCGGAGGCGACGCGGATGCCAGCGATGATCACGCGTCGGTACTGATTACGGGTGCGACGGTCGAAACCTCCGACGGCGTTTCCGTCGAGGGAGGGCTCTCGATCGTGGACGAGACCGGCTCGGGAGAGGTCCCCAGCACGGCGAGGCTCCTGGGCTCGCGGAACCGTTTTCTGGTCGTCAATCAGGGCCTGCCGGCGCCGGAGGATCACTTCTTCATCAATCATTGACGGCTCGCCGATATACAGTGGCTTCGCTCTCCTCGGAGTGAACAACTGAAATCCGCGAGGTTCGTCGCGGCCCTTCTGTGGGCGACGTGTGTTCTGGCCGCCGGCGCATCGGGCCAGACGCCGTCGCCGACGGGGAACCTGTACGGCACGGCCTCGGACGCGGACGGGAACTTCGTGGCCGCAGCGACCGTGACACTGACCGGCCCGGGCGCCGCGCGGGCGGCCCAGACCGACAGGAATGGACAGTTCCATTTCCTGGATCTCTCGCCCGGGGACTATTCCGTCGCGGTCGAGAGGAAGGGCTTCGAGGCGGTGCACCAGGACGTGACCGTGGTGCTCGGCAGGAATACGGTTGTCACAATCCCGCTGTCGGTCGCCGGGGTCGTGGAAGCGATGACGATCGACGCGCCCGCGATGGACAGCCGCGAGGTGCAGACGGGCGCCGCCTTCGGCCAACACGAGCTCCAGGCGATTCCGACGACGCGGGACCCCTGGGCATTCCTGAGGCAGGTTCCTGGAGTGATCTTCGCCGGCGAAGTCGTTGCACCCACCTCGGGACGGCCGCCCTTCTTCGGCAAGGGCTCTCCCCCGAGTCAGAACAACTTCAATCTGGATGGCGTGGCGATCAGCGTCGGCGGGCGGACGCCGCTCCTCTTCGACTTCGATTCCTTCGAGAGTATCGAGGTCGCGACGGGCGGATCCGATCTGGCGCTGTCGTCGCCGGGCGTGACGGCCAACCTGGTGACCAAGCGCGGCACCAACGAGCTTCGAGGCTCCGCCCGCGCCCTCTACACCGGCGGAAGCGGCTGGGACTACGGAGCCGAAGCCGGGGGCCCCGTCTGGAGAGACCGCGTCTGGCTCTGGGGCTCGTTCGCGAAAGACGATTTCCTGTCCTCGACCCGGAGCTTCGCCGACGGCGGGAGCGTGACGAATCGGGAGTCGCTGCGGTACTGGAACGCGAAGCTCAACGCGCAGCTCGCTCCGGCCAACACGCTCACCCTGTCGCACAACAACGTCTACCGGACGCTCACGGCCGAGGGGGAGCCGAGCTCCGCCGCGGACGCGAGCTCGGAGAACGTTCGCCCGGCGAAGTCGTACCGGGTCCAGGACTCCCAGGTCGTTTCGGCCGCGCTCTTCCTGTCCGGCTACGTCTGCTACGTGCCGGCGTCGACGACCGATACCCCGCTCGGGGGAGTCGACGAGCAGGCCGATCTCGACGAGAACGGAATCTGGCGGCACAGCTTCCTGCTCCGCCGTGTCTTCCAGGAGGAGCGCCAGGCGGGCCTGAACGCCTCGAGGTTCTTTCACACGGGCAAAGTGGGGCACGAGTTGAAGTTCGGCTTCGGATACCGGGACGTGCGGTTCGGGTCGGCCGAGAGCTGGCCCGGCGATCAGTTGGTCGGAAACCAACAGATCAAGTTCGACGATGACCGCCACGAAGCCGACGTCACGCGCGCGAAGAACCCCAAGTCTCTGCTCCACCTCTACGACGCGTTCCTGGGAGATACGGTTTCGGCCGGTCAATTGACGGTGACCGCGGGGGTGCGTTTCGACTATCAGCAGGGGAAGAACCTCCCGTCCGACGTCGCGGCGAACCCGGTTTTCCCGGAATTACTCCCCGCGGTGCACTACGCCGGCGATGCGGGCTATCCCATCACCTGGCGCCTGTTCCAGCCCCGCATCGGCGCCACGTACGCTTTGAGCCAGGGGCGCACGCTCCTGCGAGCTTCATACTCCCGGTTCGTCGACTCTCTGGACAGCAACACGATCTTCGCGTTGAACGCGTTTCCGGGTATAGCGACTCTCAATTATTTCTGGAACGACGCCAACGGAAACGGGCGGGTGGAGAGGGAGGAAGTCGACACGGCCTCGGGTCCCTTCGACGCTGCCGGCGTCAACAAGGACGACCCGGGAGCCTCGATCCAGATCAATCGGCTCGCGAAGGGATTCCGGCCCTCCACGACCGACGAGCTCATCCTCGGCGTCGAGCAGCAGATCGCGCCCGACCTTTCAGGCTCTATCGCGTACACCTACCGGATCATCCACGACCTCGCCTTCGCGCCGTTGATCGGGACGACGCGCCAGAGCTACCAGTACTTCGGCAACGCCGCGGGCACCGTCACGGCAACCGATCCCAATGGCGGCATGACGCTGAATTTCGACGTGCCGTACTACGGGTTGATCGACTGTGCCGAGCCCTGCGTCGGCACGGAGCTCCAGAACCGGCCCGACGCGCACCAGACCTACAGCGGCGTCGAGGTCCAGGTTGTCAAGGCGTACTCACACGGCTGGATGGCGCGGGCCAGCTTCGGCTACAACGACTGGCGGCAAGCGATCGGCCTGGGCGGCATCGTCAACCCGAACAACGAGTCGCCGGGCGTCAACTCCAGCGGTTCGGTCACGCCCGCCGGCTGGCAGTTCAACGTCAGCGGCTCGGTCGATCTCCCCCTCGGAGTCTCCGCCGGCGTCAATTTCTTCGGGCGCCAGGGATTTCCGATCTCGTATCAAGTGGGCGTTCAGACGAACGACTCGCGGTTCAACTTCTACCCGTTGCAAGTCGGAGGGCTCGCGGACCACCGCCTCTCGGACGTCTACCAGCTCGATCTGCAGATCGCGCGGGACTTTCGAATCGGCAGTCTCACGGTGGTTCCTCAGTTCGCCTGCTTGAACGTGCTCAACACGCAGACGGCGCTGGATCGGAACGGGTTCGTGGGCGTCTACGACTCGGGATTGACGCCGGTCTTCGCGCCGGATGACAACTTCAACTTCGTGTTCGAGTCGATGCATCCGCGCGTCTTCCGCGGAGGCGTTCGGGTCACCTTCTAGGCCTCGACCCTCGTAGTCCCGGGCTTCCGGCTGCACGCCGCAGTCAGCGCCGCAGGTTCCCTATTCCAACCCGTCCACGACGTAGAGGTTGGAGAGAACGCGGACGTAGGTGTACGCCCACGCGCGACCGTCGGCCGCGACTTTCACCGGGCCGATGCGCGTGACGCCGGCGACGTCCTCGAGGGTGAGCTCCTTCCAGGGCGCGACACGGCCCGTCGCGAGATCGAGCCTTTCCACCCTCTGCGGCACGTTTCCTTCGCGTGGGATGAACAGCTGCTTCCCGTCCGCGCTCCAGCCGGCGGGCATCGCTCCCGGCTCGAAGCCGGCGGCGCTCGGCGAGATCCGACGCGCCGACCCACCCTCGAGCGGCACGAGCCAGAGGTCCCCGTGCCGGCCGACGCCGACCCAAACACTCCCGTCGGGGGCGATCGGCCCGCCATGGTCGAGGTCCCGCGCGGCATCTTCGGCGATCGGAATGGGCGTCGCCTTCCCGGACGTCACATCGAGAGTGAGCAGGCGAAACTTCGCCTCCGGATCCGAGATCTCGCAGAGGAGGCGCTTCCCGTCCGGATACCACTTCACGCAGTGACATCCTTCCTTCCCGATCTGCCGCGCCTCTCCGGGTCCGACCGGAGTCAGCATGGCGGCGGTGTTTTCCTCGGGTGAGAGCGTCAGGAGCCATTTGCCGTCGGGCGAAAGGCGCCCGTCCGGCATGGTTTCGCCGAGGCGGAGGGGGAGTGATCCGTCCGTGCCGCGGAGGTACGCGACATACCGGTCGTAGAACACCACGGCGCGACCGTCGCTCGACAAATCGGACAGGACGCTGTCGTCGGTGGCGGAGACTTCACGCTCACGTCCGTCGGACGGGGAAGCGGCGCGCAGGCCGAGCTGGAGGTCCCAGCGCGCGATCAAGACGCGCCCGTCGGGGGCGATGTCGAAGAGACGCAACTGGCCCGGCGCGCGGACGACCTCGCGGACTTTTCCGGCGAGAGTCACGGCGAGAATCGGCGGGCTGCTGTCCCGGACCTTCTTCTGGGGGGTGAACCAGATTTCCCTTCCGTTCGCCGACCAGGCCAGCCCCGTGGCGCCGGGAAACCATCCCTCGGACAGGACACGCCGCTGTCCATCGGACACGCGCACGGCGGAGACCGAGACTTCGCCTCCCCCCTCGCAGAACGCGATCCAGGCCCCGTCGCGGGAGATTCGGAGATTGCTGATCGGCCGGTCGGTTTCGTAGAGCACCTTGCCGAGCGGATACTCGAGCCGGACCTTCTCTCCGACTTCGCGCGCGACGGCCAGTTGCAGGCCGTCGGCAGACCAGTCCGCCGCGTGCACGCCTGCGAGGACGTCCCGACTGGCCCCCGCCTCCACGCCTGCCCTGGCGAGCACCCCGGGCTGGACGAAGAATCGGTCGAACACCGCGTGCCGGAGGAATGCGACCTCGTTCTTCGCGGAGATCGCGAGCACCTTCCCGGGCGGCAGATCGAGCGGACGGGCCTCCGTGGCGTCGGTCCGCGTCGAGAACATCCGGACCGGATCCCCGTCCCAGGCGGCGCTGTAAACGATCGTCTTCCCGCCCGGAGAGAAGTAGGCGGACCAGACCGT
>Ga0070665_100007408_pt1 | contig 11162 bp, 10 predicted proteins | sample KBSS13metaG_FD_65862 | JGI IMG/M metagenome (GOLD analysis project Ga0070665, IMG submission 65862) | Switchgrass rhizosphere microbial communities from Kellogg Biological Station, Michigan, USA - KBS S1-3 metaG | ecosystem: Host-associated > Plants > Roots > Rhizosphere > Soil ...
GCGCAACCATCAGGGCGCGACACCAGATGTGATATCCGATGAGCACGCCGACGAGCGGTAACTTCGCCCGTAGCCAGCCGAACTGCAAGTACTCCGGCGCGGCAACGAGCATCGAGATACCGAACGCGATGGCCAATGTTGCACCGGTCGTCATGATGCCGAACAGCCGGCGCTCCATGACCACGAAGCGCTCGAGACTGACTGTGTCTGTCGTCGTCACGTGATACACGAACAAACGCGGTAAATAGAACAACCCGGCGAACCAGGTCACAACGAATACGATGTGAAAAGCTTTGAGCCAAAGCATGCTCGAGTTATATCAGATTCCCACGCCGAGGGGATGTCAGAATTGTCAGAGATGTAAAATGATCACCGTAGCCGCTTTCGTGATGGAACCCAGGCTCGCAATGAAGCGTTTCGCGAGGGCTCGACAAAACATCGCCAACTTCTCTAGGACGGAGGACTCTCAATGGTCTCCAGGTCTCTTGCCCTGCTTGGTCTAACTCTCCTGCCTGCTTCTACCCTCATTCCGCTCGACGCTCACGCGAGTACGGCTCCATCGATTCAATGGAATGTGCCGTGCGATCCTCCCACGGGACCGTTGCAAGATGACGGTCAGGTATGCGCGCTGCTCAGCGCGCCGCTCGATTACCGTAATCCCGACGGCAAGCAGATCACGCTTGCCGTGTCGATGATCAAAGCGGCCGACCCGAGTCGGCGTCGCGGCGTACTGCTCCTGAACTCGGGCGGCCCGGGTGGCGCTGGATTGCAGATGCCGCGCGTCATGTACGTGCTGTTGCAGAACACGGCGTACCAGTCGGTGCTCGACGAGTATGACTTGATCGGGTTCGACCCGCGCTTCGTCGGACATAGCACCCCGGCGACGTGCGGCCTGACTTCTCAACAGGCGACGCAGGCACTCGTCCCGCTCGAACAGAACCACTCCTTCGATGCGACCGTCGCGTACAACGAGCAGGTCGCGAGCGGTTGCATCAAGAACATCGGGGCCGATACGGTACCGTTCGTCACTACCGCCAACACCGCGCGTGATATGGATCTCATCCGTCAGGCACTCGGCGAGGACAAGATCAACTACTTCGCTTGGTCATATGGCTCCTACCTGGGCGCCGTGTACGCTTCCCTGTTTCCTGACCGGACGGATCGCATCGTGATCGATAGCAACGTCAGTCCAAACTGGCTCTGGCGCACCGTATTTCGCGAGTGGGCGAAAGGTGGCGCGGAGCGGTTCCCGGATTTCGCTAACTGGGCTGCGGAACGGGATGCCACCTATCATTTTGGCAGCACGCCGGATGAGGTGACAGCTCACTATTATCAGCTCTATGCCAACGCCGACGCTCACCCGTTCCCCTATCCGGATGCATTTCCCGACGGCACACTGGTAAACGGGCCGATGTTCCGCGAGCTGACATTCGCCGAGTTGGAGAATGACAATGATTTTCAAACTCTCGCTCACATCTGGGACCTCGCAACTGCGGCCATCAACAATAAGGTCTCCGCAGCGGTCCCAGCGCGCACCGGCGTGACCGCGAGCAAAGCCACACCCGCGACGAATTCCAGTTCGTCATCCAGTGCGGCACTTCCCCCGGTTCCACCCGACAACCTGGCTGCCTCGGCGCTCGCCATCGTATGCGACGACGTGGAGTGGTCTCATTCGGTAAAGCAGTACCGGCAGGAATACGAGGCAGACTCCCAGCAGTATCCGATGTTCGGGCCTCTCGGCTCGAATATCTGGGCGTGCGCCTTCTGGCCCAATGCGCCGGTCGAGCCGCCCGTGCAGATTACTTCCAACGGGCCTGCCAACATTCTCATGTTGCAGAACCTGCGTGACCCCAATACCCCTTACGATGGGGCCCTGAACATGCATTTCGCGTTGGGTCAGCGCTCGCGTCTGGTAACGGTCGATGAGGGCGGTCACGCCATCTTCGGATTTACGGCCAACACGTGCGTGATGACTGCGGCGACCTCGTATCTGTCCGACGGGGTATTCCCGGATTCGGATATGTATTGCCCGGCGGAGCCTCAGACTGTCTCGGCCACCACCGGGCAGAATGGCGCGCGGGAGCGGGCGCGCAAAGCGGCACGGCAGCTCATCTCGCCTCTACGCCACTAGCCCAACTAGCGCAGTCCATCGCGGCGGGCTGCGGTCGGTACCCTCCGTACCACCGCAGTCCGCTGACGGAGCATCCGCCTGCAAAGTGTGATATATCACGTGGCTGGCCGGCCAACTCACAACGAGGGCTGTGGCTCGAGTGACCACTCCAACGTGCGTCGATCTGCTGAAGGACCCAGGCGGCCTATCGATATACGACTACCATTGTGGCGGGAAGGCTCCCTCACGTCCCATCGAGGAGCATTCTGGCGGTCACGAAATCGTGGCCGTTCGCCGCGGGTACTTCGTGCGGCATGATTGTCGAGGTACCTCGCTGGCGGATTCCCGGCACGCGCTATTCTTCAACGCATCCGACGTCTACAGTGTCGAGCATCCCGTGGGCTGCCAGGACCAGTGCACGGTGATTCGCGTAGCTCCCAGTCTGCTGGCAGAAATCGCGCATCAAATCGGCGTCAGGAAACTGTCGGCTGAGCGGCCGTTTGCGGCAGCCGCAGTGTCGTTTGGTCCTACACTGCAACTGCAGCTCGCGGCCGTTCGACAGAGCTCGTCCTCCGGACCCCTCGGAGCGGCCGAAGCCGCGCTCGGGATCGTGACGAAAGCGTGGCAGGCCGCAATCACCGGTGAGGTGTCACGTAATCGGCGCACACGCGAGTTGGCCTCGCGCCAGATCCGAATTGCCAGGAGAGCCCACAATGCGCTCGTTGAGCGCCTGCGCATGCCTACGAAGCTCGGTGAGATCGCCAAACACCTCGCGGTGTCCCCGTTCCATCTCGCTCGGCTCTATCGGCAGCAGATGGGATGCACCCTGCATCAGGCGCTTATCCGCCTTCGACTCTCCGAAGCTCTTGACGATGTGGTCTCTACAGGACGTCCGATAGGGCACATTGCGCTTGAGTTTTCCTTCGCGGACCATGCCCATTTTTCGCGCCTGTTCCGAGCGCATTACGGAGTTACGCCCAGTGCGCTCCGCCAGCGGGGTAAAAAGCGCAACCTGTGAGCTGCGCCAGGTGAGCAAGAATCTTCAAGCGCACCTGCGCTGCTATCGGCGACAATGCGCATGCGCTGGTATGCGGCGCTTCACCTGGTTCGTCGTGCGTGCTGGAATTGGAACTCGGTCGGCCGGCTCGAGAAGTAGTCGCAACCACGACGCCCACGTCCGAGCTTCGTCGGATCGCTTCGATCGACATCCTGCGTGGGCTCATCATGGCGCTCATGGCGCTCGACCATACACGGGATTTCTTCACCGACCTGACTTTCGAGCCGGAGACCCTGTCGAAAACCGATAGTGTCCTGTTTGCGACTCGCTGGGTCACTCACTTCTGTGCACCCATGTTTTTCTTCCTCGCCGGCACGAGCGCGTTTCTCTACGGACGGAAGCGGTCGAAATCGCAGCTCACCGCCTTTCTCGCTACACGTGGACTGTGGCTGATCCTGCTGGAGTTCACCCTGGTGGGGACAGCCTGGAGCTTCCTCTTCCCCTGGGGATTCTTCGGTGTGATCTGGGCTTTGGGCGCTTCCATGCTGATCCTGGCGGCCTTGGTGTTGTTGCCGATGCGCTGGCTGATCGGCGTCGCGGTTGCAGTGATCCTCTGCCATGACCTGCTCGATCCCGTCCGACCGGAGCAGGTAGGAGCATGGAGTTGGCTGTGGGGCATATTGCATGCCCGCGGTGACATTGAATTGCCGGGCGGTGTGAAACTGTTCGTGCTGTTTCCTCTCATACCGCTCGTAGCCGTCATGGCTGCAGGCTATGCCTGCGGTCAGCTCTTCGTGCTCGACCGCGGCCGGCGGCAGCGACTTCTGCTGGCAAGTGGAGGGATTCTAACCGCGGCATTTATTGTTCTGCGCTTCACGAACATCTATGGCAACCCGCCACCCGGCCTGGGCGGAGTGTCCCAAGGCGATTGGCACCTGCAAAGCAGCGCGGCGAAAACCATTATTCTGTTTCTGGATGTGGAGAAATACCCGCCATCCCTCCAGTACCTGCTCATGACCCTGGGTCCCTCCATGCTTCTGCTCGCGGCACTGGAACACGAACGCGTCGCACGGGCATTAGCGCTCTTGCGCACCTACGGGCAAGCCCCACTGTTTTTCTATGTGGCGCATATCTATCTCATACACGGACTTGCAGTGCTGGTGGCGCTCGCCACCGGCCAGCCCACGAGCTGGCTTTTTCACGGAGCGATCTTTGCAGACACCCCGGCGGGTTATGGCCATGGGCTGCCATTCATCTATTTCATGTGGCTCGGTGTCCTCGCCATCCTCTATGTTCCGTGCCGCTGGCTCGCCGAAATCAAAAATCGGCGGCGGGACTGGTGGTTGAGCTATCTGTAAAGAGCAATGGCACCGCGGATTCCCCCCAACTTCGTGTTCTCTCCACTCACGACCACAACCTGGTGTGACCTCGAGAGACTGTTTGGGCCGCGCGGAGCATGCGGTGGCTGCTGGTGCATGACTTGGCGTCTGAACCGTTCCGATTACGACAGGCACAAGGGGGCAGGAAATAAACGGGCGCTGCGGAGGATTGTCGCCTCCGGTGAGCCGACAGGGATATTGGCCTACCAGGGAGATGAGCCGATCGGCTGGACCGCGATTGCCCCCCGCGAGGTCTATGTCGGACTGGCACGCTCGCGCGTCCTGAAACCGGTAGATGCACGGCAGGTCTGGTCGGTTACATGCTTTTACGTGCATCGCAAGCACCGACACAGAGGCTTGAGCCGCGCGCTACTTGAAGAAGCCGTACGCTACGCCGTGCTCCGCGGCGCGCAGATCATTGAAGGGTATCCGCAGGACGTGCACAAAAACCTGCCGGACGCCTTCGTATGGACCGGTCTCATCGACACCTTCCGCGCAGTCGGCTTCCAGGAAGTCGCCAGAAGATCAAAATCACGACCCATCATGCGGCTGGTTACCTCGGGCGAGTAACCAACTCGTACCAGCGGGTAACAGTTGTAAAAGATGTAATCCGCACGCGTTTTTGGGTCGCACGGTACCGACAAGCGCTCGTTGAAACACGCCTTGTTGGCCACCCCCATAGTAATATTCCATCGTCGGCGAACGGATCTTCCGGCCGCCTGAGACAAAAAACCCAATCCCATCCGACCCTCGAGGAGTACCATGACAGTTGGAAGAATGATCGGCCTACGACGGGCCGTGTGCGCGGCGGCACTGTTATTTGCGGTAGCCGGCATGAGTCTGGCCGCGGCACCTTCCGCATCGGCACCGCCGATGACCAACAACGACGTCGTCAAGATGGCGAAGTTAGGATTTGGCAGTCAGGTCATCGAAGCCAAGATCGACCAGGCCCGGGCCGTCGATTTCAAGCTCGAAGTGGACGACCTCGGGAAACTCAAGGCGGCCGGCGTCTCTCAAAGTGTCATCTCGGCAATGCTCAGGCGCTCGGCCGACGCACCCGCGACCACGGCAGCCGAATCCGCATCAGCCTCGCAGCCCATGATGCCCGGGCCCAACGGTGCTCCGGTGTATTCCGACATCGGCCGGGTGAAATTGCTCGCGAAGGATCACAATGCCGTCGATCTTCGCGCGATCGGCGGCTCCATGAGCACCACGTTTGCTTATGTGACGACCTTGATGCATGCGAACTTCCCCGGAGAAAAGGCCGACGTGCGCATCCAGGACAAGCGGCCCACACTCCTGATCAAGTCGCCGAACAGCCCCAAGGGACACTTTTATCTGGTGTCGATCGAAGTCGACAGTAAGGACGGCGTGCGGTCAGTGAAGATGGGAAACTCTCGCTTTTTCGGCGTCAAGAACGCGGGAGCCCCCGACTCCGACAATCAAATCCAGTACGACGTCGTGGCGGAAGGTGCTGACACCTGGCGCCTGACACCGACGAAGGATCTGCACCCCGGTGAGTACGGTCTGTGGAGCTCGATGGTCGAGCTTTACGACTTCGGCATCGATCCGTGACTTTGGCATCCGGCCCCACGCCTGCTGCGTGGGGCCGGATCCTGCCCTCAGCGCGGCAACTCCCACGCGGTGTCGTGTGTACCATCACGGCAATCCCAGAGCACGAGTTGCGTGCCACTCGAGCTGTTGCGACTTGCTGCGACACAGCGTCCCGACTGAGGATTCTGCAGAAATAGCATCGTGGTGACCGGATGTGTCGTGACACGCGATACCGTCCACCGCTGGCTGCTACTGCCATTGCAAGTCGAAAGTTGAATGCGAGTACCATTTGCGGTGCCGCCACCAGCCAGGTCCATGCATTTCCGCTGTACCACAAAGGTGAGCGTCTGATCGGTGTTGGGCACTACGAGCCATCTCTGCTCCTCCAGTCCACGGGCACACTGAGCCACCACGATCGGATTGCCGTCGTTTGTCCCGCCACTGGAATTGTCGAAGCACAGGGACGCCAATATCCCCGGGTTCTGGATGCTGCCCACCGAGATCGAGGTTCCGATGTGCCATTGCTGGGCGACACTGCCTGAGCAGTCGGCGATCTGCAGTCGCCGCGCGTCCGTCAGATCGCCCGCATCGAGGCACCGGCCCGAATTCGGATTGACGAGCGCCGTACCATTCACGATCCATTTCTGCGCGACGCTGTTATTGCATGTGTACAGCTGCACGAGCGTGCCATTAGCTGTCCCGGAGTGGGTGACATCGAGGCACTTTGCGTGTACCCGCAGCATGAGCGTGTTGTCCGGGTTCGGCACGGCTGACCATAGTTGATTGTCGGTAGCGGTACACCCCCAGGACACGATGGGATTGCCATCATCCTGATTGAAAGCGTAGTTATCGACACACCTGCCGGGAACTGCTGAATTGGCAATCGCGCCGGTCACCAGCGCCACTCCCGTCATTTCCGCCCAGGCCTGGTCGGGCGTGTGCTCCTGCGCCACCGCCGCAAATGGATAGGTGTCGCTGTACCAGCCAGAGTGGAGGGCTACATTCAGACTACGAACGAGCATGCCGTTACCGTAGTGAGCGTCGGTCCAGTTCAAGAGGTACGAGCCCATGCTATACCCTTCGATGTAACTGTCGGTTGCGAGGGGCACCACGGGGTCGCGGTCGTGGTAAGGGAACTCGCGGGCCCAATCTGCGGTGCCCTCGATAATCCAGCCCCGGCTATAGCCAAGGGCTTTCTGAATGATGTGCGTTGATTCATGCACGAACATGCCCAGATCGTCCGGATTCTTCCGGGCGTAGTCGGCACTCACTGTGATGACCGCATTCGCGGTATCCGTACTCGCCACACCCTGGGCATTGGGATCGAACACGATCGTGAAACTGGAGGTCGGGGTATAATCGGGAAAGGCAATGAGATCTGCGATCTTGGGATACCAAACCCGCAATTCCGGCACGACCGCACTGTTGGCCCAGTTGGCCAGATCCGGGGTTGCCGAGGTGTCGATGTTGATCTGCGGCACCGGCGTCGTCTGGGAAGGCATGGTCACTTGCAACGATGTCGAACGCGCAGAGACCGCCTTGTTGCTGTCGACCGCCTCCACCTGATAGCTATACGTTCCGCCAAGCGCGATATTCTGGTCCGTAAACCGTGTCCCCTGCAGGTACACCTTGCCCGGGCGGCTGCCGGGAACGGTTGTCGCGATCTGAGTGCCGTCGCGGTAGACGTTGTAGTGGTCGATTGCAGTATCCGCGCTACTTGCACTCCATATCACCGCGATACTGTCACCTCCCGTTACGGCCCGCAGGCCGGTGGGGGTGGTCGGTGGCGCCGCCAACGCGACAGACGTCCAGCTCAGGACGAGCACGCTCGCGAGACCGAGCGATCGTAATGCTCCGTTCGTTTGGGCAAAGACTCCATTCATCAGACGCGTACTCCTCTAGACAACCATCCCCACCGCCAACTCAGCGGCAGGTGCGGCATCCATTGTACCTACTCGAGAACAACACGGAATGCAGCCCGCGCGATTTTACATTCCTGACACATCTATCAACTCTTCAACTGCGTCTCTGCGGTATCGCGAGGTTGATCCAGGCTCCCCTGTGCGTCACTGTTTTGATCTGAGATGACTGTTGATCTGCTCGCCCCATTCGGGGCCGGACGCCCTGTCATGTGCGGCCATTGTGCTCACGATCTCATTTGCGCTCTCTGCGAGCGCAGTGCGCTCGTACGTCACTGCCACATGAGTCGATTGTCCACTCGGGACGAGGCGCAGCGTAATGATCGTCGCGACAATATCCGGGAGCACGTAGACGTATTGCACCCGATGCGTTGACGAGTCCAGGCAAGCGTTCACCCAGACCGCGGTCCTATCCCCGTGGGCGACCTTGAAGACCATGCCCTGTTGGTCCGCCGCTTGCCGCGGCCAGACGAACACGGGATCCCAACCAGGCGCCCAGGCTCGTTCTCCCTCCGCGCCAAAGAGTGGCCACACCACATCGATCGGTGCGTCAGCTATAAACTCGAATTGCTCGTGAGTATGCACTGCCAGTTGCACACTCCGATCCTGCTGTTGTGATGCGGCGCCTGCATTCGCCAGCGGCGACAATGTCAATAACATACTGATTACAACTCCCAGCCCCACGCCTGCGCAGATCCGCGCCATCACTCCTGCTTCTCCCGCAATTTGTGACTGTCGCCGGCCCGCAGCGTCAAGCCGTAGATTTTTCTCAGCTCGGCGATCTGCCCCAGGGTCTCTTTGGAAAACGCGCTCTTCCCCTCGATAGCGTGCAAGACAATGCCCTCGAGCAGGTCGCCCAGCGAGAGGTCCTTCAGCTCGGCCAAAGCCTTCAACACCTTCAACAGGCGCTTCTCGATCCGAACCCCAGTCTGGATGCGCTCGACTTCGATCACATCTTGTTTCATACTATTCAGGTATTTTGGTACACTGGTACAACGTAGTCGAGAAACCCTGTCGTGTCAATGACGTCAACCCTTGCCCCAATGGCCGGCTTCTTACCACTTTTCGCCATCGCAGGCGCGCTGACCCTCGGCGCGATGAGCCCTGGCCCGAGCTTTGTCATGGTCGCCCGTACGGCAGTGGCGCGCTCGCGCGCCAACGGACTCGCGGCAGCCCTGGGAATGGGTGTTGGAGGACTGATCTATGCAGTAGCGTCCTTGCTTGGCTTGCAGGCGCTATTCGCGGCCGTCCCGGTGCTTTATCTACTGATAAAAGTCGCCGGTGGGATTTACCTGATCTATATCGGCGTGCGTATCTGGCGCAACTCCAAGCAGCCTTTGCTCGTATCGGCCGACGACCGTCGCTCGGCACCTGAAACACCGCGGCGCTCGTTCGCACTGGCGCTCATCACGCAACTGAGCAACCCCAAAGCAGCCGTCGTCTACGGGAGTATTTTTGCAGCTTTTCTCCCGCGTTACGTCCCGCTCGCGCTCGGGATCTCCATACCGGTCGTTTGCTTCGTCATCGAGACGGGCTGGTATTCGACGGTTGCGACCTTGCTGTCGTCCGCGGGACCGCGTGCCGCGTACCTGGGATTCAAGTCGCAGTTTGATCGCCTCGCAGGAAGCGTAATGATGTTGCTGGGAATCAAGCTCATCGCCTCCGCCCACGAGGCGTGAGGCGCAAGGCAATCAGAGCGTCCGTGCGATCACGAGTCGCATGATCTCATTTGAGCCGCCGTAGATTCGTGAGATCCGCGCATCGCGATACAGGCGGCAGATCGGGTACTCCTCGAGATACCCATACCCGCCATGCAGCTGCAGGCATTGATCCACCACCTTTCCCTGCAATTCCGTACTGAGGAGTTTGGCCATCGCCGCCGTCGGGCCATCCAGGCGCCCCGCAATCAGTTGCTCTATACAGAAGCTCACAAAGACCTTGGCCGCGGTGGCTTCCGCCTTGAGCTCAGCGAGCTTGAACTGGGTGTTTTGAAACTCGATGATCGGCTTGCCGAACACCTTGCGCTGTTTAACGTAATCGAGCGTCGTGGCGAGGGCGAGCTCGATAGCGGTGACCGCCTGGATGGCGATCATCAACCGCTCCCGGGGCAGCTCCGCCATGAGTTGCCGGAACCCCTCGCCTTCACGCCCCCCCAGCAGGTTCTGCTCGGGCACCCAGACGTCATCGAAGAACAACTCGGCGGTGTCGGAAGCATCCAACCCCAGTTTTTCGAGCTTCCTCCCGCGCCGGACTCCCAGGTAGTCATCCGTGGGCACGGCGATCAGGGAGACGCCCTTGGCACCGAGTGTTGAGTCGGTCTTTGCGGCCACCACGATGAAGTTGGCGAGAATGCCGCTGGAGATGAAGGTTTTGGCGCCCTTGATACGGTAGCCATTGTTCTCTCGCACGGCGCGCGTCGTGATGCTCTGCAGATCCGAGCCCGTGCCGGGCTCGCTCATGGCTATCGCGGCGATCCACTCCCCGCTGGATAGCCGCGGCAGCCACAGCCGCTTCTGCTCGTCGGTTCCGTGCGCAACCACATAGGGAGTTACGATGCCGTTGTGCAAAGCCACCGCAAACCCGGAGATCTGCCTGCGCGTCACCTGCTCCAAAATGACAATGTCATGCCGCACATCGCCGCCCCCGCCGCCGTACTCTGCCGGCACCGAAACCCCGAGCAACCCCGCCTGCCCGGCTTCCGTCCAGAACGACCGTTCGACGATGCCGTGCTCGCGCCACTTGGCGACCCGCTCCTCGGGTGCATGCTGCTTGAGAAATCGGCCGACCGACTCCTCGAACATGCGGATCTCCTCGGCCGCCATGCTCTGCGGGAGTGGCACATCGAGTACGGTTGTGTCCATCAAAAGCGATACGTGGCGGTCACGCCGTAAGAGCGGGGCTGTACGCCACGGCCGAAGTAGTTTGTATCAAAGTCGACCGGAAAGCCGTTCAGTACCGTCGTTGCGACATCCCTCCGGATCGACAAAGGGTCGTGGAAGTCGAGGGCGTTATGGACAAACAACGAGACGTCAAAGGCATCCCAGCGCACTCCCGCCCTGACTGTCAGCAGACGGAATTCGCGTGCACCGGGTACCGTGGGATCGGAGTTCGGGTGATTGCCGGGATCGTTCAGCGGTATCAGGCTGTTCTGGTCACTACTGAACTGGTAGTCGACTCGCAGGTATGGCCGTCGATCACCCCAA
>Ga0070665_100007410_pt1 | contig 11161 bp, 10 predicted proteins | sample KBSS13metaG_FD_65862 | JGI IMG/M metagenome (GOLD analysis project Ga0070665, IMG submission 65862) | Switchgrass rhizosphere microbial communities from Kellogg Biological Station, Michigan, USA - KBS S1-3 metaG | ecosystem: Host-associated > Plants > Roots > Rhizosphere > Soil ...
TCCATCACCGGCACCCTGGCCGGTCAGATCGTGATGGAGGGCTTTCTCGATATGCGTGTTTCGCGCGCGCAGCGAGCACTGTGGGGCAGATTGCTCGCGATCGTGCCCTCGATCGCCGTCGCGCTCGCGATCGGTGAGTCGGGTATCGGCAAGGCGTTGGTATTCACGCAGGTCGTGCTCGGGCTGCAGTTGCCGTTCGCGATTGTGCCGCTGCTGTGGTTTACGACCCGCTCCCGTTTCCTGGGCGTCTACGCCTTCGGGACCGGAGCCGCCATCGCTCTGTGGAGCGTGGCGGCCCTGGTGATCGCCGGCAATGGCTGGATGTTGTTGCGACTGATCTGAGCTCAGGCCGACTGGCGCCGTTCCTTGCCGCCGCGCCCCGAGCGCCTGCGTCCGTTGCCGGATTCCTCCTCGTCGGCGTCCGTTTCCTCGTCTTCCTCTGCCTCGGCTGCTTCCAACAGCGCCGGGGTGATCTCACCTTCGGCCAGTTTAGTCAGCTGCTCATCGAACTTCTTGCCCTCCTTGATCGCACGCTCCATGGCCTTGGCGGCGCTGGGCTGCTCGGTCGCCTCTGCCAGTGAGCGCGCGGTTCCCCAGGCGGCAATACAATAGTGCTCGGTTTTCTGGATACCGGCGATCAGTACCGCATCCAGGGCAGGCCCGGCCTGGATCTCCTGCGTATGCTCGCGGGCGTCATTGATCAGCCCTTCGGCTGCGACATTCTTCTTGCGCCCCGGGCTCTCCTCGAGCTCCTCGAGCGCCGACTCGACCTCCCCGATGACCTGCTCGCCTTCACTCAGCCGCTGCTCCAACATCTGGCGCAGTGTCTCGGATTCGACGGCCTTGTTCAGCCGGGGCAGCGCGCGCGCCAGCTGACTCTCGGCGCTGTGAATTTCCTGCAGCTCGAGCACGAGCAGCTCATTGGCGGTGGGTGACTCCCTGCTGGGACGTCTGGATTGCTTGGCGGCCATGATATCTCCACAAAAGTTGGTGTTAGGACCAGGAGATTCTCAGCAGGAAACGCGCCCTACAGATGTGCGAGCACCCGCACGTTCGTATCCGCTTGTTTGATCGGCACGGCGACGACTCCGGTGCCGATCCGTTGGAAGTTGAGATCGATGCGCGAGCCGCCGACCTCGAGGCCGGCGACCTCGATGGCTTCGATCCCGATCGGCAGCGCGGGCTGGCGAATGTGCACTTCAGCCCTCGCGCCGTCGATCTGCACTCCCAACAGCGCCTGCAGCAACAGGAATACCGACCCTGCCGCCCAGGCCTGCGGCAGGCAGGCGACCGGGTAGGGCACCGGCCCCTGGCCGGGCGCCCTTTCAAACCCACAGAACAGCTCCGGGAGTCGCATGCCGAAGTGGTTCGCGGCTTCGAACATCTCGCTCACGATCCGAACAACCGCCGCTCGCTCGCCGTAACGCGCGATGCCGGCGGCGCAGATCGCGGTGTCGTGCGGCCACACCGAGCCGTTGTGATACGACATGGGGTTATAGCGAGCCTGGCCGTCGGCCAGGGTGCGAATGCCCCAGCCGCTGGCCGAGTCGGACCTGAGTAGTTGCGCGGACACAGCGGCCCCGCGCTGCGCGTCAGGAACTCCGCAATACAGCAGATGCCCGGCGTTGGATGCGCGAACTGCGCACGCAGCCCCGTCGCCGTCGACGGCAATCGCGTAAAAATCCATCTCGGGGATCCAGAACAACCGCTCGATAGTGGCGCGTAATTTCTCCGCGCGTCTGCGCCAGCTCCCGGCACGCGAGAGATCCCCTCGGGTCTGAGCCAACTCGGCCGCTCCACGCAACGCTGCGTAGGCGTACCCTTGCACTTCCACAACGGCAACGGGCCCATCCGGAAAAGCGCCGCTCGCGTGGAAGATGGAGTCCTGACTATCTTTCCACGCCTGGTTTTTCAGCCCTGACTCGCGTGCACGCTGGTAAAAGAGAAGTCCGTCACGCCCGTTGTCGAGTTGTTTCTCGATCCAGGCCATGGCCGCACAGATCGAATCCCAGATTTGATCCACTACGCCTGCGTCGCCGGTGCGCTTTTCATATTCGGAGGCCAGCAGGACAAACAGCGGCGTTGAATCCACCGAGCCGTAATACTTTGCAAAGGGCACTTCGCCCAGGGCAGCCATCTCGCCCCGCCGTGCCTCGTGGAGGATTTTTCCGGGCTGTGCATCCCGGAATGCAGATTCTTCCTGTGCCTGGGTCGCCGCGAGATAGGCCAACACGCCTGCGGCGAGTGTTGGATCCAGCCAGAGCGTCTGCAGGGCAGTGATCAGCGCATCGCGTCCGAATTGCGTGGCAAACCACGGAATTCCCGCGTACGGATACGGTCCGGTCACCAGCTCGGTTGTCAGCAACGCGATATCCGCCCGGGATTTGTCGATCCACTGGTTGAACAGCCGTCCCGAGGTGGTGATTGAGGCGGACTGCGCGCCCTGTTGGCTCAATTCCTGGAGCAGGGCATCGAAGCGCTTCTGTTGCAGCGGAGCCGGATCCGTCACCCCGGCTTTGACAAACAGATGCACCACTTCGCCGCGCCCCAGCTCGATCCTGAAGTGCGCGCAATCCGCTGCAATCGATTGAGGCTCGCGGGAAAACTCGATGCACGTGCTACGTACTGCACCATCGAGTCCGCGATAGCCGAGCAGCACCGCGCGTTCTTTGACCTCCGGGTCCAACTCGGCGCCGCGCGCGGCGCGCGTGTCGCCCTTGACTTCAAAGACATCCCGATAATCCGCCCGAAAGCGTAATTCGAGCGGCACCACGGCCCGCGTCTCGCTGAAGTTGGTGAGCTGCAGGCGTTCGTATAAGCACGCATCACGCAGGAAGCGCGTGCGCTCGAGGTGGATGACCCCCTGAGGGATCGATTGTTCACTGGGGGCCGGCAGCGGCTGATTCGTCAGGTGGGCGGTGAACAGCCGGTTGTCCTGGCTGATGGCCGCTCCCAGCAGCGCGGGTGAGCGGCCGGCGATCCGCAACTCATAGCGGGATAACACGCGGGTATCGCTGGTAAACATCCCATCGTCGGCGTCCTGGATGTCGCCCAGCGCATCAGCCAGCAGGAACGTGTCACTGTGCTTGAGCGTAAACCGCGGCAGCAGCCCGGGACGCCCCGGCGTCTCCGGTGTGCTCATGAGACGAGATCCAACCTCTGCGACTGCAGGAGGCTCGTGTACACACCGACATAGGCTTCCGCCATGTGCTCGGCACTGAACCTCTTCTCAAACGCCGCACGGACGGCGCGCCGCTCGAGTTGCTGCAGGCGCGACACGGCCGCGATGGCCTCGTCTTCGGTGTCCACAATAAAGCCGCTGAGACCATCCTCGATGACTTCCGGTACCGCGCCCCGCCGGAACGCGATCACCGGAGTACCGCAGGCCATAGCCTCGATCATTACCAGCCCGAACGGCTCGGGCCAGCGGATCGGAAACAGCAGGGCGCGAGCGTTGCCGAGGAATTCCGATTTCGCGTCATCGCCGATCTCACCCATGAATTCAATCAAGGGATGCTCCAGCAGCGGCCTGATATGAGCGTTGTAATAGATCCGGTCCGCCTGGTCGACCTTGGCGGCGATCTTGAGCGGCACACCGGCTCGGACGGCGATCTCAATGGCCGCTTCCAAGCCCTTCTCCGGTGAAGCCCGACCTACGAACGCAAGGTAGTCACCGGATGGTTGCTCTCGAAACCGGTACCGGTGTGCCGGCAGCCCGTGGTGTACGGTGGCAAGCCAGTTGGCGTTGGGCATCGGCTTGCGCTGATGATCCGAGATGGACACGAGCCCGAAGCCCGGCCAGTGCTCATACGCTTGCGGCAGGTCCGCCAGATCCAGCCTGCCGTGCAAGGTGGTGACGCACTTATTGCAATGCAACTCAAACATCGGCAAATGGATCAGCTCGACATGAAAATGCAGCACATCGAAGTGGGCGGCGTGCCGCTGCACCTCCCGCAGCATGGTGAGGTGAGCCGCGAGCTCTGACTTCAGCGGCGTCTCATCCAGCCGGATCGCCTGTTCGCGCGTAGCAATCAACCTGGCCCGGGTGCGCGAGCCGGCTGATGCAAACAAGGTCACCTCGTGCCCAAGCTCGACCAGACTGTCGCACAGAGACGCGACCACCCGTTCCGTTCCCCCGTAAAGCTTCGGCGGTACCGACTCAAACAGCGGCGCGACCTGCGCGATGCGCATGCTCGTCTTCATGATGCTTTACAACGCACGGGAGTACGAGACTATCCCGTTACCGCTCAACCTTTTCCTAACACATGTTAGGACCCGTTACGGGAATCGCTCTTGCTCCGATGTGTAAACAAACATCAGGCAAGGCGGGCGAATGAGCACGGGCGCGGACCGATTGGTTGCAGGCTTGATCGACTGGGGCGTCGACACGATCTTCGGTATGCCCGGCGACGGCATCAACGGCGTCATGGAGGCGATCCGCACTCGTCAGGACCACGTTCGTTTCATCCAGGTCCGGCACGAAGAGTCGGCAGCATTGGCGGCCTGCGCCCATGCCAAGTTGACGGGCAAGCTGGGGTGTTGTCTCGCCACCACCGGCCCCGGCGGAATTCACCTGCTCAATGGCCTGTATGACGCGAAGTTTGATCGCGCCCCGGTCATTGCGATCACCGGCCTTCCGTATCACGACCTCGTCGACACGTTCACCCAGCAGGACGTAGACCACAACCGCCTGTTTGCCGATGTGGCCGAGTACACCACGCGCATCATGAGCGCGGTTCATGTGGACAACGTCGTGGCGCTGGCGTGCCGGACGGCGATCGGCCGCCGTGGTGTGGCTCACATTTCGATTCCGATCGACGTCCAGGAAGAGTTGCTCGATGAGACGGAGCATTCACCGCGAAATGTACCGCATCACGTCTCCTTCGCCGGCGCGCAATCCGTGCGCGCTCCCTCCCTGGAAGATATCGAACGCGCCGTCGGAGTGTTGGATTGCGGGCGCAAGGTGGCAATCCTGGCGGGCCAGGGTGCGCTCGCAGCCCGTGCCGAGCTGTTGCAGACCGCGGAGCTGCTCGGCGCCCCCATTGTCAAAGCATTGCTCGGAAAGTCAGTGGTGCCGGATGCGCATCCCCTGACTACGGGTGGTATCGGACTCCTCGGCACTCGTCCCTCGCAGCTGGCATTCGATGAATGCGACACGCTGCTCATCGTGGGCTCCACCTTTCCTTACGTGGAGTATTACCCCAAGCCGGACCAGGCGCGGGGCGTGCAGATAGATCTCGACCCGACCCGGATCGGCCTGCGCTTTCCCGCGGAAGTCGGCCTGGTGGGCGATGCACGGGCGACCTTGCGGCTGCTGAATGAGCGGCTCCAGGTCAAGGCGGACCGCTCCTTCCTCGAGCTTGCGCAGCAGCGAATGCAGGCGTGGCGACAGCTCTTGTCGGATTCGGCCCACACGAGCCGTCCATTGATGAAGCCGGAAAGGCTCGCCGCGAGCCTCGGTGAGCGCCTCAGCGAGGACGCCATCGTAACCTGGGACTCAGGGCACAACACCGGCGTGCTGGCGCGGTGTGTGGAGGCCCGCTCAGCTCAACAGTTTATCGGCTCCGGGATGTTGGCCACCATGGGCTGCGCGGTGCCCTATGCCATAGCGGCCTCACTGGCGTTTCCACAACGCCAGGTAGTCGCCTTCGTGGGCGACGGGGGGCTCACCATGTTGTTGGGCGAGCTGGCCACGATCGCCAGGTATCGATTGCCCATCAAGGTCGTCGTGATGAAAAACAACACCCTGGGCCAGATCAAGTGGGAGCAGATGATGTTTCTCGGCAACCCGGAATACGAATGCGACCTGCAACCGGTCGACTTCGTGAAAGTGGCTGAAGCGATGGGCTTGCGCGGCCTCGCTATTGCGACCGCCGAGCAGTGCGAGGCCGCGCTCGATGCAGCCTTCAACCATCCGGGCGCCGTGTTGGTTGAAGCCCGGGTCGATCCCAACGAGCCGCTGCTGCCGCCGCGGCGAATGCCCAATTACGCACAAAACCTGCAGAAGGCGCTGGAGCGAGGCACGGCCGGCGATGCGGATATCCGCCGCGCCCTGGACGAAGAGCCCGCGCGCACGATGCTGAGCGAATGAACCCCCGTTAACTTTTTTAAGGAGCCCACCATGGTCGCCGAATTTTCCCATCCCTCCCAGGCGCGGCCTGGCGCTCGCGCCGAGTTCGGCCCCGCTCATGTCTATGACGAATGGGACGATCAGAGCCAGTCCCCGCCGAGCCCGGCCGCGGGGTCGCCTGCAGCCCGCAATCTCGGAATTCTGAGCCTGGCGCTCGGCGCCGGCGCGCTCCTCATGCCGGCGCGGCTGTCCCGGGTGAGCGGTCTGCAGCCGTACCGACGGCTGCTACCGCTGGTGGGCCTGCGCGAGCTGACGGCGGGCATCGGCCTGCTCAGCAGCAGCAATCCAACTCCCTGGCTCTGGTCGCGGGTGGCGGGCGATGCAATGGACCTCGCCGTGATCCTGAGCAGCCTGTTGAATCCCAACAATCCCCGGAAAACCAGCGCTGCTGTCACTGCCGCGGTTGTGGCCGCCATCACCGCCATCGACACCCGTGAAAGCATGCGCAGTTCCCGCGCCGGTGACTCGATCCGGCAGAGCGCGGCACCGGACGCGCTGGTGTCCGCCAGTGTGATCGTCAGCAAGTCCCCGCAGGAGTGTTATGACTTCTGGAGGAATCCCCTGAACATGACACGTATCAGCCCCATGGTCGAGTCCGTGACCGTGCTCGATGAGCGGACCTCCAGGTGGCTGATCCGAAGCCCGTTGGGTCACCGCATCGAATGGGACTCCAAGGTAACCGCCGAGGTTCCCGGCGAGCGGATCTCGTGGCGGTCGGTTGACGGTGGTGGTCTCTATCACGCCGGAGTGATCCGCTTTGAGCGTGCCACGGGCGATCGCGGCACGCTCGTCAACACCAGCATGCACTTCAGAGTCCCCGCCGGCGCGGCCGGGCTCGGGCTCGCGAAGCTGCTCGGCGCCAATCCACGTAGCGAAGTCCGCGAGGACCTGCGCCGTTTCAAACAACTTCTGGAGGCCGGAGAAATCCCCACCACCCGTGGCCAACCCTCCGGCCGCCGCAGCATCGTGGGTCGAATGACCCGCGAAGGACGCCTGTCACGCCAAGGGAGCCGCTGATGAAAGCCAACTGCTGGAACGGTACCGAGGACCTGCGCGTCGAGGAAGTCCCGGACCCGAAGATCCTCAATCCTCGCGATGCCATCATCAAGATCACCTCCACGGCCATCTGCGGCTCGGACCTCCACATCTACGACGGGTACATCCCCTCGATGATGAAGGGGGACATCCTCGGCCACGAATTCATGGGTGAAGTGGTCGAGGTCGGGCCCGCCGTCAACAACCTCAAGGTTGGCGACCGCGTCGTCAATCCGTTTCCCATTGCCTGCGGCCGGTGTTATTTCTGTGCGAGCGGCCAGTTCTCACTGTGCGAGAACTCCAACCCGAACGCCTGGATGGCCGAAAAGCTGTGGGGCCGTTCCCCCGCGGGCCTGTTCGGCTATTCACATATGTTGGGTGGTTACGCGGGCGGCCAGGCTGAATATGCGCGCATCCCCTTCGCCGACGTCGGTCCCATCAAGGTCCCACAGCACCTGAGCGATGAGCAGGTGCTGTTTCTCTCGGACATCTTCCCGACCGGCTACATGGCCGCCGAAAACTGCAACATCCAGCCGGGCGACACCGTGGCCGTATGGGGCTGCGGACCCGTCGGGCTTTTTGCGATCGCGAGCGCATTCCTGTTGGGCGCGGAGCGCGTCATCGCAATCGATCGATTCGAGGAGCGCTTGCGCATGGCGCGGGAAAACTGCCGGGCCGAAACACTGAACTACGAAAGCACCGATGTGCTCGAGGCCTTGTCCGAGATGACGGGCGGTCGCGGCCCGGATTCCTGCATCGACGCCGTGGGCCTCGAAGGTCACGCCCACGGCTTCTTCGGCCTGTATGACCGGATCAAACAGTCCCTCATGCTGGCCACGGATCGGCCGACCTCGTTGCGGGAGGCCATTCACGCCTGTCGTAATGGCGGTACCGTCTCAGTACCCGGAGTGTATGGAGGCTTCCTCGACAAGGTTCCGTTCGGCTCCATCGTGAACAAGGCCCTCACCATCAAGTCCGGCCAGACTCACGTGCAGCGTTACCTGCGCCCCCTGTTGGATCTCATCGAGCAGGACAAGATCGACCCCAGCTTTGTCGTAACCCATCACATGCCGCTGGCGCGCGCCCCCGAGGGGTATGCGATGTTTCGCGACAAGCAGCACGAATGTATCAAGGTGGTGCTCAAACCTTGAAAGTTTTACCGCCCAGGCTCGAGGTAGAAGGGGAATGAGCTGCGGTTGACACCAGACAGTCACTTCACTCGCAATCTGCCGAAGCTGCGGCGTGAAGCGGATGAACTGCACGGTGTCGCCGAGCCCGTGATAACAACGGACCAGCACCCGCTGTGAGCGCAGGGAACGGCCGTCCCATATCTGCCGCTGATGTCGCGGCAGATGCGGTTGTGTCCAACACAACATCTCACGGTCGGCGGCTGAAGCAAACGCGTCGCGACGTGTTGATCGGCATGAGCTTTTCGAATGTGATCCTCTGTTTCATCATCCTGACCACCGGTGCCACGTTGCACCCCGCGGGTCACACGCAGTTGGATTCAGCGGCCGGTGTTCTGTTCGCCGTCGGCTCGTCGGTGTGGGAGTGGTAGCGGTACCGGTGATGACAACAGGAGCCGCGTACGACCTGGCTTCAATCCCATGCGCGCCCTGGTCTGGTCCGGCATCGTGCAGGGCTTCTCCGTGCCGCCGTTGCTGCTGCTCATCATGCTCCTGGCTGGTCTAACGCAGGTTAGCGCTGATCTCGAGGTGCGATGCTACTTTGACCAGACAACTGACGCACAGCACAGGCATTGGCATATGCCCCACCGGGAACTTCTGCGCAAACGGGCGGCTCGTCACCTCGAGGATCCGCTCTGGTCGAGCCTCGCTGCGCGCGATCTGGAGGTGGCCAGCGGTTTCCTGCGCGAGTCGGGCAAACACCGCCGCGGCTCGGTCGCCTATTCGGCCGCGATACTCGGAGCCTTGATTTCCTACAGCCGGCCCTTCACGAAGCGGCCGGATGCCGTTCTGAATCAGAACGCCGCCGAGCGACGCTGCTTCTTATCGCTCGCGGCGGACCTGGGAGCGGACCTGCGGTTGCATGGGATGTTGCTGCAGATGCGTGACGAGATCATCGCACTCTCGGATATCGTGAGCGTCCCGGTGGTGCGCGTGCATGCGCGCCGTTTCAAATACCCGGATCCCCGCCTTGCCCGTATCACCGCCGCCCTGAATCTGTCTGCCTGGCGCAGGCTGGCGGCTTCGATGCAGGTCGCCTGCCGCTTCTTCCAGGCGGAAATGAACACCCGCGGTCTGTAATCAGGCCGTTCGCTGCTGCGCGATGAAGGAGGGGCCGTTCAACCCGTCCAGGTGCAGATAGCGCGCATCGAAACCCGCGATGTTTCGCAGTGCCTGGTAGTCGTGCAGGGTCAGTTGTTGGTTGCGCAGGGTGATGAGCTGGTTGTGTCGCATCTCCATCAACACGCGGTTGACGTGTACCGCTGACAGCGCCAGCGCGTCGCTCAGTTCGGCCTGAGTGAGCGGCAGGTCACAGCTGTCGCCCCTCGTGAGCCCCGCCGTGTGCAAGCGCTCGAAAATCTCACAGAACAGGTGAGCCATCCGTTCGAAAGCCGTGCGATGCCCCACGTTGACCACCCATTCGCGGGTGATCGATTCCTCGACGAGTGTGGACCACCACATCGCCCGGGCGAGGCGTGGGTACCGTTCCAGCAGTAAATCGATGGTCTCGCGGGGAATCTGCGCGGCACGGACGGGGCTGAGAGTGCCGATCGAATGGTCCATGCGCTTGAGGATACAGACCCGGATGTCGCACATGTCGCCTGGGAGCAGCAGGCCGACAACCTGGCGGCGCCCATCCGACTGCAATCGGTAACGGCAGGCGAAGCCTTCCAGTATTACATTCACCCTTTGAGCGGGATCGCCCTCCGAGACGAGATTGGTGCGCGGCGTCAGGAGGCGAACGGAGCCGCAGGCATTTTCCAGCGCACGTTTCTCCTCCGTTGAGAGCAGTCCGCAATGCTCCAGCTTGCGGATCAGGCTCGAGATGTTTGCCTGCGTGGACACGTTCAGGCCCGCTGGGGCGTGTGCGCGTTGCTGCGGATCAACTGCACGAGCACCGTGAAGTTGACCGGTTTCTGCAGGCACGGGTTGCCCCGAAAAGTGTCAGGGAAGAACGCAGCGTCATAACCGGTAGTGAAAATGGTCGGGATACCTTCGCGACGGAATTCCTCGGCGAGCTCGAACGCCAGTGTGCCGTTCAGATTCGAGTCCAGGAGCGCGCAGTCCGGGCGCTGTTGCCGCAGCAGTTCCCGGGTGCGGCGCAGGTTGCTGGCCGGTCCCAGAATGATGGCGCCGCGACGAATGCGGGTCGAGCACATGTCGGCCGCAACCAGGTAGTCGTCCTCGACTACCAGCAGGCGCATGCCTTCCAACTCGTTACCGTAGTCTGTCATCTGCGGATGTAGGCTGGGGCTGTCCATTATTGTGTCGGAATTACAAAGTTGATCGAGCACACCAGGCCGCCTGGATGCAGCATGATCGAGCTGGTGCCGCCCAGCTCGTAGGGCAACGTCTGCTCTATCAGCTCAAACCCGAAACCCTTGTGGGACGCTGCGGGAATCACGTGCTCAGTGAGCTCGCGCCATTCGAGAGTCGCGCTCGCGGGGGCTTGCGCGGAGGCGGAGCGGTGCCAACCAACATGTACTCGGCCGCCTGTGCTCGAAAGTGCACCGAACTTGATGGAGTTGGTCGCCAGCTCGTGCAGAGCGAGGCCGAGGGTGCCCGCCTCCTTGGCGCTCACGAGGATCCGCGGACCGCTCAGCTCGAACCGCTCATCCGCGATCGTCTGCGCCAGGAATTCCGCCCTGACCAACTCCTCCAGGTCGACGGGAGCATCCGGCCCGCGCAACAGAAAGCCCTGGATGCGGGCCAGCGCGCCGAGGCGTCCCTCGAGATGGGCGGCAAAGTCCTCCACCGAGGTCGCGCTCTCAGCCATTCGTCGTACGACCGACCGCACGACGGCCAACAG
>Ga0070665_100007411_pt1 | contig 11161 bp, 11 predicted proteins | sample KBSS13metaG_FD_65862 | JGI IMG/M metagenome (GOLD analysis project Ga0070665, IMG submission 65862) | Switchgrass rhizosphere microbial communities from Kellogg Biological Station, Michigan, USA - KBS S1-3 metaG | ecosystem: Host-associated > Plants > Roots > Rhizosphere > Soil ...
GGTGACTCACTTCCTGGGGTTGAAACCCCAGGCTTTACGCCTACGCCCCTGCGGGGCTGACTTTCGAAACACCCGCTAAGAATCTTCCCCGCCCCAAGCCTCTCCCTCCAACTTCGCATTCGGGTCGTGCTCGAGCCGCCGCACATATTTCGCGACCTCCTCGGCCATCACCTGCGTCGCAGACCGCATCTCGCAAGCCGTCTTCAAGGCAAGCACGGCCATCAGCGCCTCGCGCTGGATGTTGAGGGCGATGAACATCTTGTAAGCGGCGGTGACGACGTCCTTTGCTTCAACGGCTTTGTGCTGTGCCAGGAGAACGGCGGAAAGGTCGAGGGAGGCAAGGGCGGAGTCGTAGGCTCGGTTGACTTCCAGAAAGTCTTCCCTCGTTTGATGGTATGTCCTCTCGGCTCGATCAAACCTATTTAAGGCTGCATCTATTCTTCCTTCCAGCCAACGGAACCGCAGTTCGTTGAGCCGGCCTCCTGCGTGTTGGTGTAAGGCTCGAAGAAGAAACAGTTGTTTTTCTGCCTCTCCTGAATGCCCAGAGGAAAGTAAAAAGGCAATTTGGTTATGCCTTGCGGTATAGGCAAGACTCGGATCTCTGTCCGGGTCAATTAAGGAAATGCTTTCATTCACTAGCCGGAGAGCCTCCGCAGAGTTACCTGCCTGATCTGTAAACCTACTCAGTTTCAGTAGGGTTCTCCCTGCAAGATGTTTAATCCCATTCTGCCGGTAAAAGCGCAGTACCTTGAGAAGTTTTGTGCAGGCTACTTGGAAGCGACGACAGTCAGCATCGAACGACGCTTCTAGGCCGAGGAGGTGGATTTCTAGCACCTCGGAGTGGGTCCCAAGTTCGAAAAGCTTCCGTGCACGACTAAACGCGGTTGCCGCCTGGTCGAACTGGTCCGAAACGCGAAGCGCGTTTCCCAACTCAGCCTGAGCGCGGCACTGAAAGTCGAACACCCGCTTCACTCCATACCGCTTGGCATTCAGCCCCTCGGCGCATTTCACCGCAAGCCGGGCGAAATAGACCATCGATCCTGTGTCCTCGTGCCGCAGAGACCAGCTCCGGGCCAGCAGGGCCTTGTACTTGGCGAGTTTTCCCATATGCCGGGGAAACTTCTTGGGCGCTTCCACTCCACCCGCCGCCAGGATCTTCTCGCCTTCCTCCGCCTCCAGCTCCTGCTCGCGTAAATGCCGTTCGTGGCGCGCCGCCGTCTTGAAGGCGCGCTGGATCGCCGCATCGATAGCGGTTTCCTCTTTCGCCGTGGTCTTCCCCTCCAGACCGAAGCCGAGCTTCAGAGCGGAGGGGGCGGCGGCGAGGCACTTTTTGCAGCCTTCGTAGAGATGGCGCAGGATCGCTACCTCCCGCTCGGGCGTGAGGCCTCCACGGACCACGGCCAGCAGCTCTTTACGGCTCGGATGGTCGGTCAACACGGGTCTCCCATGGGAAGGCCGTATTGTCGCACAGGCGGAAGGAGGAGGCTACAAATCCACGTCGGCGGATTGGAGTGGAGGTGGGGTGCCCCGATCAGGCGGTGTTACGGGCGGCGGCGTGCCCTCCGGCGGAGACGTTCCGCGGTCCCCGTGGCCTGCCATGGGTGTCGTATAGGACCTGGAACGTCTCTACCGCCTTCGCCGAGGATCTATCGGAGGGTCAAAAGTTTTCCCATTCAGGGGTTACCCGTTCGGATCGACCCCCATGCCGCCATCTGACTTCAAGCCGTCCGGATCAATACCGACCCCCCGATCCGACTGGGTCTGTCCATTCGGATTGATCGAGGAACTGTGGTCGGCCTTTGTGGTCTGCCTGGGGTCATGCGCCGGCGCCTGCGGAGCCCAGAAGCTCGCGACCCACTGCCACGCTGACTGCAGCGGATTGCCGTTCGAAGCCCATCCATTCCATCCGGCGGCCTGAGCGGGCGCGGCGAGGGTGAGCAGGGCGGCGAGGGCCGCGGCGATCGTGATCCGGCGAAACAAAATTCGAGACATGTCTCCTCCTGAGCCGCGGGGACGGCAGGCGCCGCCATGGCGCCAGCGCCCGCGGTCGCAACGCCTCCCGTTGCAAGGGACTTCAGTCTGGCATGGGGCGAGAAAGATTCTCTCGGAAGCGAGCGAAATTCTCTCGCCTCTGAGAATTCAGGCCCCGAAGTCGCGCAATGCCGGTACGGAAAGGTCCAACGCGCCGTCGATCCACACAATATACCGCACAAACTGCGAAATCTACAAACTAGTAGCTGATTTTGTTCAAATGGGTATAGACATCGCTCGTTCAGCTCCTCTAGACTGCCGCCCTGACAGAAGGAGCAAATTGATGACGAGCATGAGAGCTGAGCCGGATCTCGGTGCTGCCGAACCGGCAAATCTAGGGCCTGCACGCTTTGGCGATCTGGGTGCACGGATCGCGCGGCTGCGGGGTGAGAAGAGTTGGGGCCGCACGGTGCTGGCGCGGAAACTGGGAGTTTCCCGCGACCGGCTTTCCAAGTGGGAGAGGGGGGACAATGCGCCGCCGCTGGAGATCCTGGTGTTGCTGGGAACTCTCCTCGAGGTGACGCTCGACGAGCTGGTGACCGGCAGGCCGTGGGCCGCGGATGTGCCGAGCGCCGGGGAGCGAGCGGGAGCCGTGAGCGGGTGCGAGGAAGGGCCGGAGCGCATGGAGTCCTACCTGATGGAGATTTCGCCGAACCGGGAGGCGGACCTGCTTCATCTTCTGGACTGCCTCAGGTGCCGGGAGAGCGCGCGAGAGTGGCTGGAGGGGAGAGCCGCCGGCGCCGCGGAAGCCGATCCGGCGTGTGAACGCAGAGAACGTCCGAGGGGCTCGGCGTCGATCCCGACGGCTGATTCCCGGCTGATTCCAAGAAAAGGATCTTTTTCAGTTTGACCTTCCGGGGTCATGAAGGCTCCGGAGTTTCCGCAAGGAGAGACGTATGAAAGCGATGGAAAGAGTTGTGTCTCAACGGACGGTGGTGACGTTCAAGCTGCGCCGCGTTCCGCGGCCGTCCGGGGGATCGGAGGAGCTCATCGTGGGCTGGCCGATGCGGGAGGAGCTCAAGCCCGAGCGCGTCCAGGAATGGCTGGTGGCGTGGCCGGCCTGGAAGCTCGCCGGGAAGGGCATGATGATCCAGCGGTCGCGGATGTTCCCGGGTTCCGAGATGGCGGCGCACTACGGTGACTTCGTCACCGGCCTGGCGAGATCGCTGGCCCTTCCTGTGACGGTGGAGATCATCGGACGGAAGGTCTTGCTGTCGCTGTATTCGGGGCACCCCGGGAGCCGTCCGGCCCCGCTCACCGCGGCGGTGCTCGACTTCGCCACCCATCTCGGCTGATGAAAACCGTTCAAAAAAACCAAACCTGAAAGGAGAAGAGAAATGCCTAAGCTTACGTCCCATGGAAAGGTCTTCCGTGATTGGGAGGCGCTCCTCGGAGCCTGCGAGAAGAACGTCAACACCTTGACCGGAGTGGAGCCTCTGCGGACGGAGATGGAGACTTTTCTGGCCCAGGCCAGGGAGTTGAAGCTCCAGCAGGAGAACTTCAACGGTCAGAAGAAGGCGACGACCCAGCAGCTAAGGGAGCTCATCGACCGGGGCACCGAGGCGTCGCGCATGCTCCGCGCGTTCGTCGTCAGCCGCATCGGCACCAAGTCCGAACTGGGGAAGATGTTCGGTCTGGTGCCAAACGGCAGGAAGACGCGGAAGTCCAAGACGCCGGCGGCCAAGCCCCCGGTCGTTTCTCAGGCCACGGCGGCCGCCAGTCCGGCGGAGCCGGCGGACCCGGTGCAGGCGAAAGGAGGGGAAGGGTGAACCGGAAAGGAGAAAGGCACTCCCCGGAATCCCACCGTACCGCGAGGTAACGAATAGGCTGTAGTCGCCGGGGGCGTGTGTTGGCACGCCCCCGGTGTTTCCAGGGAGTGGGATGATCTTACCCGAATCCAGCGACCCTGGCGAGCGCCGGTCCTCGCGGCTGTGCGCTGGTTCTTACGACCCGGTCACCCTCAAGCATTCACCTGGCATTTGCAGTAGGCCAGAATTTTAGGGTTGGGTTACACCAGCGAAGGTCACCAGATCGGCCACAGTGAAGTCTCCAGCCGTGACCGAGGGAAGAATAGGCGTGAATCCACCGGGGACGTTCAGGTAAGAGGACGCGTCGCGCTTCAGCATACGAACGAACGTCTCGGCTACGATTCTTCCGCCGACCGGACCCAACTGATTGCCGCCCCCGAGGACTGCGGCCTCGCGAAGTACGTAATACCACAGAGGTGTCTTGCTGGACAGCAGAGCACCGCTGGAGTTCAGCAGAGTCACTTCTGCCGCCGGCAATCCTGACGTCAACTGCGCCGTGGTCATAGGCGCTATGCCGAAGGAATTTGCCATGCCCTGTCCGCTTGGCAAACCAAGCGCCAAACTTCGTCGGAGGTTTCGCGTTGCCAGAATCGCCATGAGTCCCGTGAACCCGGGCAGTGTCTCCAGGCCATTGGCCATGAAGCTGTCGATTCTCCGGGCCTTATTGTGAACCGGCACCGGCACGCCCGTATCGAAGAACGCGTTGAAGTCCACGACCCAATTGGAGAATACTGGTAGCCGGGGGTTGCGATTAAACTCGAACACCTGTCCCAGTGTGGCGGCCGGGAAGTTGAAATTCACCCAGTACGTGTCGCGGATCATGCTGTGGCCGAACCGATAGGCAGCCACGGCGAATTCGACAGGCATGCGGAATGCGCTACCAGGGGGAGCGACTACACTAGCCATCGCGTTGCTCACCGCGGAGGCGCCGCAGATTCTTTCTAGAAAGTCATGCACGACGGCCCATTGGTAGTGATGTATCACAATCCGTTTGGCCTCGGCGAAGATGTCACCCGCGAACGCCGCTGCCAGCAGCAGGTCGACAACGGCGTTGTGGAAGCGCAACATAGCATGTTGAAATTGCACAACCAGTAGATTTTCGTCGTTGCGTGGATCGCCAATGACCGCAGTGTTCGTGCCTGATATTCGCGGGACATCGAAGTTTGATTGCGCGACCATGCCTCCGGGCGTGCCATTGCTGCTAGGTCCGCCGGCACCGGTGTTTGTGTTACTACCCGTCTGGAACTTTATCGCAGTAGACGGACCCGAGGAAGGAAACACATAGAGGAAGGGGTCTAAGCCGGGCCCGCGCCCGTATACAGAGTCCAGATCCAGGGTCGGGCTCCTCATATTATTGATCGTGTTCGCGTCGGTGTCGACATCAAGTGACGACGAGACATCGAATGTGATGTCGTGATCCACGAACTGACCAAAATATGTGTAGCCCGCTGGTATTGAAGATACTCCCATGTCAGCCGGATTGTGAGACGCGGGGTTAGGATCGCGGCCGGGGTCTCCCATCAAGTTCCCAAGCTGGCCGAGGAGCGCCTGCGTCGCGACATTGAATGGCAGCTTCGTTGCTGTTCGCGTGGCATCGGACGACATGTATCCGAACTTGTCTGCGCAGGAAGAAGTAAGCGCAGGAAATGGAAACCAAGAGAGCTCAAGCTTGACACCATGGAAGCGTCGAACTTCTGGCTTCAATGCTCGGACCGACTCCCTAATGTCTTCCGGCAACTTTTCTACTGTGACGGGTGCCGGTTTGATGCGGTTCACGCTGGCCAGTAGTTGCTCCAGCGGCACGGTGGGCTTCACATTGATATCGTGCACGCGCCTTCGTAGATCCAGCAGCACAAGCTGCGTGGAGTTAACGAATCCCTTGGGAATCGATGTCTGCTTGAGAAATTCCTGCAACTTCGCGGGAATATTGGACGTTGCCGCAGGAGCATCCGCTACTGCCAAGGGTTCTGACGCAGTCATCTTTTTCGCCGGTGCTTTCTTCTTGGTAGCCATGTTTTTACCTCTTCGGAATGATTCGTAAATCGGAATTTACCGTATTTTCACAAAGCAACGGTAAACAGTTCCGCGCCTGAGGTGGCCGCACCTTCTTTTCGATTGTTCAATATTTGCATGAATCGCTGACTGTTTTAGCCATTGGGAGAATTATACTGCGGAAACCGCATGCTGTGAACAGGGATCTCGCTGCGGGGTATTCTCAGTGCATTGGACTAGGTGCCTAACGGAGCGCATAAAGACAGAGATGTGACAAATAAACTGCGACTGAACAGTGAGGGGAGCATCGCTGCCATTCTCGCCTCTCCTGCTCTTGATACCGCTTCCGTAAGGAGATACTTTACGTCCCTATGAAGATTGCCGTCTCCAGCAAGGGCCATATCGTTCTCCCCTCGAAGATCCGCCGGCAAGATGGTATCGAGCCCGGGGAGGAGTTCGAGGTCGAGCGCATAGACCAAGGCGAGTATCGCCTCACTCGTCTTGCTCCGTCCAGAAACCAAGGCTTGGTAGACTGGCTCCTGGCTTGTCCTGAGAAGGGTTTTTTCGTCCCTATAGAGCCTGACAGGCTCTAGCTCTGGCTAGGCGTTTTGGTCGGTGCCAACGAAAAAGACTTTCACGCTACGAGGAGACTACGGGCGGCGTGTTCAAGCACTGCCTCTGCCTGCTCTCGGGAGACGCCGGGAAACCAGTCGAGGAACTCTTCGAGCCTTGCCCCGGACCCGAGATTCTCGAACAGCGCTGCGACAGGCACGCGCGTGCCGCGGAATACCCAGGCGCCGCTCACCCGGTCCGGGTGGCGCTCGACCGCGAGGCATTGAGACCAGTCCAGCATCGTCTTCGTTCTAACCATTTAGGCGTTCTCAGCCCTTTTATACGTCGGGGAGGGCTTGTCCCCTCCCCCGCCCCGGAGGGGCGGCCTTTGAACAGCCCGGGGTGGCAACCCCGGGTTGGCAGGCCGACAACTCTCCACGCCCCGAAGGGCCGGCCGAGACTTTGGCGATCGACCGGCCCTTCGGGGCTCGGCGGATCGGGTTCGCCCATACCTGGGGTTGCCACCCCAGGCTGTTCAAAGGCCGCCCCTCCGGGGCGGGGGAGGGGGCAAGCCCCTCCCCTACATAAACGCCCTAAATGAACCGTATTGCCTTTAAAGTCCGGTCACCCGCACCACCTCCTCGAAGGTGGTGACCCCCTCGGCGAGCTTGCGCAGCGCCGACTGGCGGAGGGTGCGCATGCCGTTCTTCACCGCCTCGCGCTTGATCTCGGGGGCGTCGGAGCCCTGGACGATCAGGTTCTTGATCGCCTCGTCGATGGGCATGATCTCGAAGATGCCGGTGCGGCCGAAGTAGCCGGTGTTGCGGCACTCGAAGCACCCTTCCCCCTCCTTGACCTTCACCCGCTTGCCCGGCGGCACGGCGAGGCGCAGCGCCGCGATCTCGTCCGGCTCGAGATGGCGCTCGGTGATGCAGTGCGGGCAGATCCGCCGCACCAGCCGCTGGGCCATCGCTCCCACCACGGTCGAGCTGATCAGGAAGCGCTCGACGCCGAGGTCGATCAGCCGCGAGATGGAGGAGGAGGCGTCGTTGGTGTGCAGGGTGGAGAAGACCAGATGGCCGGTCAGCGCCGCCTGGATCGAGTACTGGGCGGTCTCGTCGTCGCGGATCTCGCCGACCATGATCACGTCCGGGTCCTGCCGCAGGATGTGCCGCAGCGCCGCCGCGAAGGTGATCCCCACCTTGAGCTGCACCTCGGTCTGGTTGAAGTCCGGGTAGACCATCTCGATCGGGTCCTCGATCGTGGTGAGGTTGATCTCCCGGGTGCAGATGGTCTTCATCGCCGAGTAGAGCGTGGTCGTCTTGCCGGAGCCGGTGGGGCCGGTCACCAGGATGATGCCGTGCGGGCGGCTGATGAAATCGTTGAAGGTGGTCATCTCGTCCGGATAGAAGCCGAGGCCGGAGAGGTCCTGCATCACCACCTGCGGATCGAAGATGCGCATCACGAGCTTCTCGCCGAAGGCGACCGGCAGGGTGGAGACGCGGAGCTCGATCTCGCGGCCGCCGCGGCTCATCTTGACGCGGCCGTCCTGCGGCCGGCGCTTCTCGGCGATGTCGAGGCGGGACATGGTCTTGATCCGCGAGGTGACCGCGGCGTGGACCACCTTCGGCATCCGCTGGATGTCGTGCAGCACGCCGTCGATGCGGAAGCGGATCAGGCTCTCCTCGCGCTTGGGCTCGATGTGGATGTCGCTCGCCCGGCTCTCGAAGGCGTGCTGGAGCATGAACTCGACGGCGTTGACCACGTGCTGGTCGGACGACTCGATCTCGGTCTCGCTCTTCATCCGGCTGAGCTGCTCGAGGTTGCCGAGGTCGATGCCGGAGTTGAGGTCCTTCTCGGCCCGCTTGACCGAGTGGCGCAGGCCGTAGAACTCGGTCAGCGCCTTCAGGATGTCGGGCTCGGAGGCGACGACGAACAGCGCGTCGCGGCCGGCGATGCGCCTGAAGAAGTCGATCCCCTCCATGTCGTAGGGGTTGGCGAGCGCCACCCGCAGCTTGCCGTTGGCCATGTCGAGCGGGATCATGCGGTGGCGCTTGGCGAATGGCCGCGACATCTTGGATTCGATGAGGTCGGCGTTGAGGTTCAGGGTGTCGATGCGGATGTGCTCGAGCTTGGCGTCGCCGGCGATCGCCTGGGCGATGTCGATCTCGGTGAGCGCGCCGCCGGAGTCGCGCTGGTTGGGCAGCCGGAGCTGGAGGATCAGGTCGTAGGCCAGGGCTTTCTGCTCGAAGGCGCTGGAGTTGCGCAGCCGGTGGGGCAGGGCCTTGGCCTCGGTCTTGATGGTCTCCCCCTGCTCGGGGGTGAGATAGCCCTGGCGCACCAGGATGTCGGAGACAAGCTCGGGAGTGAGGTTCATAGCCGTCCTTCGAGAAGCTGAAAGAGGGTCAGTTTAGCGGATTTAGCCTCTCGCGCTACACTCCCGCCCCAAATGTCCATCCCGCTCCCCGTCCTCCTGCTCATCGTCGCCTGCGGGCTCGGATGGGCGGGGTTCGACCTGACACGCAAGCTGCTGGTGCGGGAGATCCCGCCGGTGGCGCTGGTCTTCCTGCTGACGATCGGGTCGGTGCCGCTGTTCGCCGCCTGGATGGCGCAGCAGGGGGCCGCCGGCCCGGGAGCGGGGTATTTCGGGCCGGCGCTCGCCTCGGTGCTGCTCAACATCGTGGCGAACCTGCTGTTCCTGCAGGCGATGCGGATCGCCCCGCTCTCGGTCACCATTCCGCTCCTCTCGCTGACCCCGGTCTTCGCCACCCTGCTGGCGATCCCCCTGCTGGGCGAGCTGCCCACACCGCCGCACGCCTTCGGCATCCTGCTGGTGGTCGCCGGAGCGATCGGGCTCCACTGGCGGCGATCGGGGGCGGACGACTCCGGGCAGCACGGGACTCTGAAGGGGGCGCTGATGGTGGCGCTCACCGCGCTCCTCTGGTCGCTGACGATCCCGTTCGACAAGCTGGCGGTCCAGCGGTCGAGCGCCCCCTTCCATGGCGTCTTCATCACCGCCGGAGTCGCGGCCGGGGTGCTCCTGGTGCTGGTGTTTCAGGGGCGTCTGGGGGATCTGACCAAGGTCCGCGCCGTCCCCGGGATCTACATCCTCGCCCTGGTGGTCAGCACCCTGGCCCTGGCCTTCCAGTTCCTGGCGCTGCCGCAGGCCTACGTCGGCACGGTGGAGACCCTGAAGCGGGGGATCGGCAACTTCATGGCCATCCTCTCCGGCTGGCTCTTCTTCCACGAGCCGGTGACGATCCGGAAGGTCCTCGCCGTGGGGGTGATGGCGGTGGGGGTGGGGCTGTTGCTGACGTAGAGGCCGCGGTTTCCTGCCGTTCCTTCCCCTGCTTGATTCGTTTGTTCTTCAAATTTTATAATAAAAGAGGAAGGTGATAGTGGGATTCTGACGGTGAGCTGTGTAGAGGCAACAAAGGAGGGTCATGGCGATGGTAGAGCGGATGCGCTGGATGGTTCTGACCTTTCTGGTAGGGCTCATGGTTGTAGCTGCTGAGGGCACCGGGTGGGCGTCATGTGACACTTGCCAGGTATGTAAGCAGAGAACCAACATCACGATTCCATCCGATTACTGTGCGGTGGCGAACAATGAGAGCGGCTCACTGTGCTGCTCCGAGTTCGATTCCGGCGCTGGGAGGTACTGCAGCGAGTATGGGTCCTCGTGCTACGGCATCGTTGTCGGTGGCGGCGGCACCGGTGGATCTGGGGGCGGCGGTGGCGGCACCTGCACCTATCAGGGTGGCTGGTGTCCTGCCGAATGCATGAGCTGCGGTGGTGGCGGCGGTGGCGTGCTCGTGCTCTAGCCAGACTCCCGAGAGACAGGTGAACCGTTGAGCAAGCATGTCTCTTTCTACGCGCGGTGGGCTTTTCTCACTGTATTTGGCTGCTCTGTAGCGGCAGTTGCCGCGAGCGAACCGCCGGCTGATTCCAGTACGGCGACTGTCCGGATTCATGTCAGGCTGGTCTCGGCGGTGGGGGCTCCCCTGAACGGAGAGGGGTTTGTCGTTTTCAAGGGGCTCGCCGCCGCGAATCCCGTGGTGGTGCCGACAAAGTTGCCCGCCTCCGCGGCAGCCGAGCTACCCGCCGGCTCGCAGTGGACGCTGATCGTCGACTTTCCCGGTTACTTTGCCGCGGCGTCTGTGCTTCAGGTGCCCCGCGCCGAGCCGGCCGCTCCCATGGAGATCCAGGTCCCGCTACGGCCAGCGGGCACGCTGACGGGCAAGTTCGTCGTGGATGGAAAAGAGAAGATGCCGGAGGGACTGGAGGCTCGGTTCGAGCCTGCCCGAGAGGCTCTTCCCAAGAAGCAGGACATCCCGGCGGGAGTGGCCCCGTGCGCCGTCGGGCCTGCCGGAGACTGGCGGTGCCGGCTGCCGGCGGGGCGGCTGGACATCGCCCTCCATCCGAAGGGGTTCGTTCCCCACTATCTCTGGAATACGAGCGTCACGGCCGGCGAGACGAGCTCGCTCGGTTCGCGAAAGCTCCTGCGCGGTGCTTCGGTGGCGGGATGGATCACCCGGGAGGACGGCACGCCGGCGGAGAAGTGCCGGGTTCGCCTCGAGCCGGCGACGGCGCCGGGCCGTCCGAACGACCCCGTGCTGGAGTTCCTGCGGACCGTCGCCAGCGAGGTTCCCTGCCAGAAGAAGGGGTTCTTCCAGTTCGCAGCCGTCGCTGCCGGTTCTTACGCGCTCGTCGCTCAGGAGAACGATGCGCGGGCGCAGATGTCGCCCGTGGAGGTCTGGACGGGCGCCGAATCGAGGCTC
>Ga0070665_100007412_pt1 | contig 11160 bp, 11 predicted proteins | sample KBSS13metaG_FD_65862 | JGI IMG/M metagenome (GOLD analysis project Ga0070665, IMG submission 65862) | Switchgrass rhizosphere microbial communities from Kellogg Biological Station, Michigan, USA - KBS S1-3 metaG | ecosystem: Host-associated > Plants > Roots > Rhizosphere > Soil ...
TGGCTCCAGAACGTGTACGACGCGGCGAAAAGCAGCGACACTCCGAGTGCGGCCGCGATCGATCCGGACAGCTCGGCGGCGACGAGCACGGTGAGACCGCAGGCGACAGCCGCCTCGATGGCGGAGGCAAGGTTCAACGCGTGCGCCGGTGGTGCCTTCGTCAACCACAGCATCGCCGATCCGATGGCGAAGTAGAGCGGGTAGGCGTCGCGCGGCGTAATCAGCGCCGAACCGACCATTGTCTGGAACGAGCCGGTGTCGCCCAGATCGACGCCCGGCAGCAGGGTCGATCGATACACGGCGAACGCGGCTGCCGAGGCAACCAGCGCGGCGAGCAGTCCGCGGCGGCTCATGAGGAACAGGTCAGCGCGGCGCGCGCTTGCTGGCGATCGTCAGCCGGAGTTCAGGAAGGGATCGTGCGTTCAGCACGTGCCTGGGCTCCACCCATCCACGCCGGGCGGTGACGATGCCGAGGTCCATCTGCCGCCGGAGCAACGCCGCGCGGTGGCAGTCACTGTCGATCGACACGGTTGCGCCGGCGGCGACGGCGCGCCGTGCGAGAGCGCCGTTCAGATCGAGATGAGACGGGGCGCCGTCGATCTCGAGGATCGTTCCGGTCTCCACCGCCATCTCGAAGAGACGGTCGTAGTCGAGATCGTAGCCGGGCCTCGACGGCACGACCCGGTTGGTCGGGTGGGTGATGATCGTCACGAGCGGGTGGTTCATCGCCGAGGCATAGCGCTGCATCAACTGGTTCGGGCCATGACCCGCGTGCTCGTGCAGCGACGCCAGTACGATGTCCAGCGTCTCCAGGATCTGATCCGGGAAGTCGAGCCGTCCATCAGGCAGGATATCGACCTCGCAGCCGTGCAGAATGGCGATGCCGGGATATTGCTCGCGCAAGCCCGCAATCTCCTCGGCCTGTTTCTTGACGCCGTCGATCGACAGGTTGCGGGAGGCAGCCGAGTGCGGCGAGTGATCGGTCATCGCCATGTACTCGTAGCCGAGCGCCGCGCACGCCTCGACCATCGCCTCGATGACATCGCGACCGTCGCTCCAGAGCGAGTGCATGTGCAGATCGCCCCGGATGTCGTCGCGTGATATCAGCCGCGGCAGCGTTCCCGAGATCGCACGTTCGATCTCCTCGTCGCCATTCCGGATTTCAGCCGGAATGAACGGCAGGCCGAGCGCCGCGTAGATGTCGGCCTCGGTAGCTGTGCTGATGATCGTGCCGTCGCCTGCGTACAGGCCACGGGCGGTGAGCGTGAGGCCTCTCGACGCCGCGTGTGTCTGGAGCCACTCGAAATGGGCGCGGGATCCGGTGAGATAGAGCAGCTCGGCGGCCGCGTCCGCCGGTGTCGGCAGGCGCACGCCGATCTGCATCCGATCGGCGAGCGCGTACAGCCGCCGTTCGCTTCGATGGAGGATGTGCGCCGCGGTTGGAAGCGGAAGCAGCGCGTCGATGGCGGCGGCTGGACGATCCGTCGGCGCGAGAATCTCGATGTCGCCGACGATCTCCTCGCCCCGCCGCAGCGAGCCGACCGGGACGGCCCATTCGACGCCCGGCACCGCGTGCAACGCCTCGAGGACGTGCTCGGCGAGATCGACAGCGCGGCCGATCGGAATCCTCGGAACGCGTGCGCGCAAGGCGGGGAGCGTGTCGACGATCGCGGCTTCCACTTCAGCGCCGACGCCCGGTAAAGCGCGCAGCGTGTGTTCGCGAGCCGCGGCGGCGATGTCCGCGGCGGAAATGACGCCGAGCTCGCGATGAATTTCTGCGAGCTGCTCGATGGTGACCGCGCCCGATTCGAACAGCCAGCGCAAATCGGCCGGCAGGTCGGCGATCGCGGATTCGACCAGCACCCAGCCGCCGGCTTCGTACATCTGCCGCAGACGCCTCAGGACTTCGGGGTCGCTGCCCGGCGGAGGATTGTCGAACAGGGGACCGGCATCGCCATCCGATTCGATGTGGTTCGCCCGCACGAGATCGATCACACGCGTCCACAGAGCGGCTTCGGACATGTCGCCGCGGATCGCCGCCAGGGACGCCAGCTGTTCGAGTGTTCGATGGAAAGGCGACACAGATGTCGCTGCGAAAGCGCCAGGAATCGGCTGGCTAGCCCTTGAGCGCCCCGGGTTCGGGCGCCGCCTGCTTGGGCGCTTCCTTTGTCTCGGTCGGAAGGTTGGCGGCGAGCCAATCGACGATCCCGCCCTTCAACGCTGCGGCCTTGTACCCCTGCCGGATGAGTTGCGCCGCGACGTCGGAGCTCGCGACTTCATTCGGATCCGAGTCGTACACCACGACTTCGCGATCGCGCGGGAAGTTAGGCGCTGGCGCGCCGTGACCGAACCGCACCGATCCCGGCAGCTTCACGGTGCTGTGTTCGTACGGATATTTGAGCCTGGCGTCGACGAGAATGGGGGCGGCGCCGCTGTCGAGGCGCTGTTTCAACTCTTCTTTGGTGATGCGGGGCACCGGCACGGCTGTTATTGTGATCGCGCCGTGCGCGGACTGTCAAATTTCCAGCAGCCAGAGCGGCCTTACGTCGTCGGCTGATGTTCGACCGCTCGCATGCTGCCGGCGCGATCGAACGGGATGATTCGCGCAGGAACCGGAGTGGATCGAACCGCGGCGGTCACCGGAGCGGTCTTATGAAACCGGACTTCGACGGCCCAGCCGGACGAACGCTTTCCGCAGTGGACGCAGCGCAGGAACATTTCGCCGGATTCGCACCAGACACCGTAGTCGTGCCGGCCCGAGAGATAGCAGTGAATCAACTCCCACATTGCAAAGCCCCTTCAAACATGTAAGCCGGTTGGGTTATTCAACCGATGGGCAAAGACGATGCCGCCTGTCTGCAGCGGCAAAGGAGCGTTGTCGCGCGGTGGAATTTCGCAATTCTGCGGGAATTGTCGTTGCGTGCGCCTGGGCTTGAAAAACCGGGCTGTGCCGGCCTTGTACACATACGGCGAATCACGTACAGTTCCGTAATCGACTTACAACGAGGGAATCATGGCGCGGCAGCTGGAGCTCGAGGGACGACGATTCTGGATTCTGTCGGAACCGTTCGACTCGGGGTGGAAAGCATCCGTCGTTGAAATGAAGGGAGAGGAACAGCAGAGCCTCGGTATCGACGCCACCGGCGAGACGCGAGGCGCCGCCGACGATGCGGCGGAGCGCAAGCTCCGGCGGCTGCTGCACGTCTACTGAGCGTCAGTGGGAGGAGCGACGGGAGCGACCAGCCAGGCGATCCCGATGCTGAGCAGATAGAGCACGACCATCGGCGCCGCGAACACCGTCTGGTTCCACGGGTCGCCCGACGGCGTCAGCACCGCGGCCAGGATGAAGATGACCAGGATCGCGTACTTGATGTTGTTCCACAGCAGCCGCGCGGAGACCAGCCCCATTTTCGCGAGAAAGAAGACGGCCGTCGGCATCTGGAACACGATGGCCATGCCCAGCAGCATCTTCGTGTAGAGATCGAAGGCGGTCTCGACTTTCGGCATGAACTGGAGGTTCGAGTTCGCGAAGGTCCCGAAGAACTCGATCATGTACGGGAACACGATGAAATGGCTGAAGAGCCATCCCGCGACGACCCCTCCGGACGACATCAGCACGAACGGAATCGCAAATTTCTTCTGGTTCGCAAACAGCGCGGGCGCGATGAGCCGCCACACCTGAAACAGCACGAAGGGCGACGCGATCGCGCAGCCGGCGATCAGCGCGATGTTGATGTACAGCGAGAAGGCTTCGCCCGGGGCCGTATAAATAAGATGTGTGCCTGGCGGCAGCGCCTTGCGCATCGGCGCGAAGACGAAGGCGACGATCCGGTCGATCTGGGTAAAGGCGATCAGGACGCCGACCGCAATCGCCATGCACGATCGGACGACGCGCTTGCGGAACTGCTCGAGGAGATCGAGCAGCGACAGCCCCGCCCAGGGCGGCCGATAGCCTTCCCCTTCAGGGTCGTACCAATTCCCGAGCGCGGGCGTCACACAGAGATTTTAGTCCGAAACGCGCATCGCCCGGAGGACGGCGAACGCGCCGCGCCGCCAGAGGATCTCGACGCGAAACCCGGCGGATCGCATCAGCTCGAGCTCCACGTCGAGGGGGGTGTACACGTCCTCGTACGACCACGACTTGAAGATCGCGTTCGCACGCGACCTCGTGTACGTGCGCCGCAAATGGCCAAGCCACTCCTCGAACTGACTGCGTTTCACGGTCGCGTTGCTCGCCGGCAGGGAATCGACGCACAGGAAAAGTCCCCCGCGCCGCAGCGCCGAATGGATCCGCGCGTAGAGGGCCGCTTTTGCCGCGCGCGTGCGGACGTGGTGCAGCGAGAACGACGCCACCACCGCGTCGCATGGCGGCAGCGGCGTCCGGAGAAACGAGCCGGTGGTGAACGTCGCGCGGCTGCCCAGCCGCCGCCTGGCCAGCGCGAGAATCTCCGGATCGACGTCGATGCCGATCGCACGGGCGGTTCGGGCGGTGCCCAGGCAGCGCGCCGCGAGCGCGCCGGTGCCCATGCCGAGGTCGACAATCGTGCGAGCGCGGGAAGGAATTGCCGCGCCACCCACGTCGAGCATCTCTTCGTAGTGCGGTATGAACGTGCGGATCCGCGAGTCGTAGTCTTTCAGGTCGATGCCGAGATGCGAGGCGACACTCATACCCTCCAAGCTTACGGTCGATCGGGCTCAGCTTGGTATCCCGAACATTCGCGGACCGGAAGGACCGGGTATCGCCGGAACTCCGGGTTGGTCGCCGAGAGCGTGCAGAGATAGAACGTGGAGCCGCGCGATGAGACGATGATCTCGGCGAACCGGCACGAGGCGCAGAGACCCGCCGGACCTGGCGGCGTGACAGCCATCGATGACTCGATCTGAACACAAATCATCCGCAAAGTCGCCAGCTGACGCCTGCCGCGGAACGACGGCCGCCCAGACGGGCGGCCGCCTCTCGACTTCAGAGTGATCGCAGGAAGTACAGGAGGTTCTGCTTCTGAGTTTCGGTCAGCTGCAGATAGTTCGCGACGACACCGTTCGCCTCCGAGCCAGAGCTCGCGTGTGCGCGAATGGCGGTGATCAGGTTCGACGTGCGTCCATCGTGCAGGAAGAAGACGCGCTGTCCGAGGCCCCACAACGGGGCACTGCGGAATTCACGCGGACCGGCTTCGCCCTGGCTGACGCCGTCGGCGAGCCCGACGCCCATGTCGTGCACCAGCAAATCGGAGAAGAGGTTGACCGGCTGGTGCGCCAGCGCGGCGATCGCCGCATTGCCGGTGGTGAACGACGCGGTGTGGCAGAACTCACAACCGACGGTCCTGAAGATCGCACGTCCGGCGGCGATCAACGTGGCGTTGCCGGGCGTATTCGGCGACGGAGTCGGCGGCGCCAGCATCCGCATGAAATGCGAGAAGAGCTCGACCCCGCTCATCGCGTTGACCGGGGTGATGGCGTCCGCGTCGGTGATGTCGTTGGGCACGCCCGCTTTCTGGCAGCTTGCTTTCTCTTCCCGCTCGGTGGGGAACAGCTCGTTCGTGATACCCATCTCGACGTTGTAGGCCTCGCCGGAGAACAGCATCAGCGATTTGTTCTGTGCTTTCCATCCGAACCGCGCGATGGTGCCGTCGTTGCCGTTGTTGTTGGTCTGACCGCTGATCGTCCGGCCGGACACGGCGAAGTTCGCGCGGCCGCCGATGCCCAGGCTGGCCTTCGTCGCGCTGTTGGCCGCCTGGTTGGCCAGGATCACTGAATCCGGTATCGCTTCGACCAGGCCGGCGCCGAACACCGGCGTCGGGATGCGGAAGATCACGTTGTGATTGGCGACCTGTCTGGCGAAATCCGGCTGCGCGATCGAGCAGCCATCCGCTCCCAGTCTGCCCGTGATTGTGAAGAGCGCGTGCACGCCGCCGTCGGGCGTGCCGTCGGCATTGCTGACGAAGCGCGCTTCTCGCACCGGGCCGCTCGCCGACAGGAACGACGGAATCGAGTCGGTCCCGCCATTCAGGGTCGCGAACGCGATCTGCGGATTCACGGCCGGACTCGATCCGCCGGTCGCCGGTTGCGAGTGGCAGCCCGCGCAGCTATCGAGGTTCATGCGTGGCCCGAGTCCTTCGGCCACACTTTCCGCTTCAGCGAAGTCGGCTTGACCCGCACCGAAGTATTCGAGCTGGTTGGCCGAAATTCCGGCGATGGCGCCGCCCGCGCTGGGGACAGGCCCTGACGGCCGGACGCCGGGATCGACGGCGACCGTGAACGAGGCCATACCGATCTGCGCGGCGACGAAAAACACCGCGGAAGCCGACACCAATAGCGACGTCGAAGACATCGTGGTCTTCATCTCATTCCTCCAGTGATGGGTGTTGCGAATGACCGCGGTGTGCCAGCCGAACGGCAAGCGTCGATCCAGAAAGCCGAACGCTCGGAATGTTGGGCTTATGGGTTGATGAACAGCTCGTGAACGCCGTTCAGTCACCTTTCACGACTCAGCGTTAACGCAGTTGTTTACACGGTTGGTGCTGCGCAATTCTGCGCGGGCAAAATTCCATTTGATTTCGTTCGCGGTGAAAACCTTCTCGACGTAACCTCGTGCGTCTCTGTGTCGCGAACGAGTACGTTTGTATGCGTGGTGTAAGCGTTGGCACTCAGAATCCGGATTTGTGTCCGATACGACGACAGAAGCGCGACGCAGTCGAGTCATGAATTGCGTCTCGCGAGGGTTTATCATCAACGCATGCAGCTTCGCCTTGCGCGCTTGTGCCTCGACTGCGAGGAGATCCACGATCAGCAGAGTTGTCCCGTCTGCAGCTCGGAGTCGTTCGCGTACATCACCCGCTGGATTCCTCGACCGGACGGACTCCCGCGTCAGCGGTCGGCGCCGTCGCGCGAAACGGCGGAGGTCTATCGTGAGTTGATCAACCCGAGTCCGCACGGCTCCGGCGCGCGCCGATGGGCGAAGAGAGGTGCGGTCGCGCTCGGCGCAGTCGGGCTTGCCGGCTGGTTATGGCGTCAGCAGACACCGCTTCAAGGAAAATCGAGCACGGACGATCCCGAGAAGACGTCCTGACGGGACGCGCAGGAGATCCCGTCGCCTGGGGCAGAGAACGTCATCGCGTTGTCTTCAAGGAGAGTTGACAACCGCACGATCTGCGCGCGTCCTGGAGCGTCGCCCGATCCCAATTTCCATCGCGCGAAGGATTACTGTCGCAACTCTTCGAGGTGTGATGCGCAGGGTTGTGACGAAGGGAAAGGGTGGTGGACCGCACGAGGCTCGAACTCGTGACCTCCGCGTTGCGAACGCGGCGCTCTCCCAACTGAGCTAGCGGCCCAAGAAACTCCAATACTAACATGCGGCTTTCCGCAGCCGCAACGCGCCGAGGGTTGCTGGTACACTCCAGAAGACATGGCATCGATCTCCCGTATTGGTGTGCTCACCGGGGGCGGCGACGCTCCCGGCCTCAACGCCGTGATCCGCGCGGTGGTCAAATCAGCCGCGAACAGCGGCATCGGGACCGTCGGCATCGAAGACAGCTTCGACGGCCTGCTCGAGACAGACCGCTCGCAGCTGCTGACCCCGCGCGACGTGACCGGCATTCTCCGGCTTGGCGGCACGATTCTCGGGACGCTCAACACCGGAAACCCCGTGACCTCCGAGGTGCAGACCTCCGACGGCCCGCGCAAGTACGCCGACCGTGTCCTCGAGATCTACCGCCGCCTCGAGCTGGACGCGGTCGTCGCCATCGGCGGCGACGGGACGCTCGCGATCTCCTACGACTTCTGTCAGATGGGGATGCCGATCGTCTGCGTCCCCAAGACGATCGACAACGACATCGTCGGCACGACCAATTGTTTCGGATTCGACACGGCCGTCGCCTTCGCGACCGACGCAATCGACCGCCTGCACACGACGGCGGAAGCGCACAAACGGATCCTCGTCGTGGAGGTCATGGGCCGTTATGCCGGATGGATCGCGCTGTACGCCGGCGTGGCGGGAGGCGCCGATGCCATCCTGATTCCGGAGATCCCCTTCGACATCTCGATCGTCGCACAGCGGCTGCGCGACCGCGATCGCTGGGGGGCGAAGTTCAGCATCGTGGTGGTGGCTGAGGGCGCGTATCCGAAGGGCGGCACGTTGTCGCTGCTGGAAGCCGCGCACGGCCGTTCCGTCGAGCGGCTGGGCGGTATCGGCGCGCAGGTTTGCGAGGCCCTTCACGGAGAGACCGGCAAGGAAACGCGCTCCGTGGTGCTCGGCCATCTGCAGCGCGGCGGCGCACCAACGAGCTTCGACCGTGTGCTGGCCACGCGATTTGGCGGAAAGGCCGTCGAGCTCGTGAAGCGCGGCGAATTCGGCACGATGGTCGCCTTCGCGCCGCCCGACATCATCGGCAGGCGCATCGACGATGTGGTGGGAAAGACGAAGACCGTTCCGCTGGATTTCGATCTGCTGCTGACCGCGAAGGCGCTGGGGGTTGCGTTCGGGGATGAGTAACCGGTCAGGGCTTAGGGCTTAGGGCTCAGGGCTGAGGGCTGAGGGCTTCGAACTGAGCCCTCAGGCAGTCGCGATCACGTCCAGGTATTTGAGAGCGCCGCCCGTGTTGAACAGCACGACAGACTCGTGAGGTTTGATCGAGCCGTTTTCGACGAGGCGCTGTATCGCGACAAGCGCCGCTCCGCCCTCCGGGGCCGCGCTCACGCCGGCGTGCTTGCCGATCGTCAGCATGCCATCCACCATCGATCGATCCGTGACGGCGACGGCCGTTCCTCCGCTCTCGCGGACGGCGCGCAGGATCAGGAAATCGCCGATGGCGCGCGGCACGCGCAGTCCGTCCGCCAGCGTCGACGCATTCTCCCAGGGCTGCGCCTTCTCGGTGCCTTGCTCGAAGGCGCGAACGATCGGCGCACAGTGTTCCGCCTGCACCGACACCATCCGCGGCCGCTTTCCCCGTGGGACCCAGCCGATGCGTTCGATTTCGTCGAACGCCTTCCACATGCCGACCATGCCGGTGCCGCCGCCGGTCGGATAGACGATCCAGTCGGGCCACGTCCAGTTCATCTGCTCCGCGAGCTCGTACGCCATCGTTTTCTTGCCTTCGATTCTGTACGGCTCTTTGAGCGTCGACACGTCGTACCAGCCGAGCGGCCCGCCTTTTTCCGCGCAGATGCGCCCGGCGTCGGTGATCAGGCCATCGACGAGCGTGACGTTCGCACCGTAGAGACGGCATTCATCGATGAACGGGCGCTTGGCGTCCTTGGGGATGAAGACTTCGCAGGCGAGACCCGCGGCCGCGGCGTAGGCTGACGCGGCGTTGCCGGCGTTCCCCGCCGTCGGCAGCGCGATCGTCTTCGCGCCCAGATACTTCGCACGCGTGATCGCCGCCGACTGGCCGCGCGCCTTGAACGAGTTCGTGGGGTTGAGCGATTCGTCCTTGACGTAGAGGCGATCGAGGCCCAGCGTCGCGCCGAGCGCGCGTGTGTGAAACAGCGGCGTGAATCCCTCGCCGAGCGTCACAGGCTCCTCGCCATCGAAGAGCGGCAGCAGCTCGCGATACCTCCACATGTTCGCGTCGCGTCCGCGGAGGCTGTCGCGCGACCAGGCGCGCGCCTTGTCGAGATCGTAGCGAGCGAGCAGCGGCGCGCCGCAAGCGCACAAATGATGATTTCCGCGCGGGTCGAGGGCCGGTGCGCCGCAGGGGACTGAGCACTCGAGGTGCGTGAAGTAAGACATCAGCGGCCCAGCAGCTCCGTGTCTTTCTTTTTCTGGAGATCGTCGATCAGCTTGATGTGCTGATCCGTCAGCTTCTGCACTTCCTCGAGACCCTTCTTTTCATCGTCCTGCGACAGCCCATGGTCTTTCAGCATCTTCTTCAGACGATCGTTCGCGTCGCGCCGCACTTGACGCACGCTGTTGCGGCCATCCTCGCTCAGCTTGTGCACGTGCTTGGACAGCTCTTTGCGGCGCTCCTCGGTGAGGGAGGGCAGCGGGATGCGCACGACCTTGCCGTCGTTGGCAGGATTGAGGCCGAGGCCGGCCGCGCGGATGGCCTTCTCGATCGCGCCCAGCTGCGACGGATCGAACGGCTGCGCGACGATGAGCGTCGGCTCGGGAATCGAAAGGCCCGCGACCTGGTTGAGCGGCATCTTCGATCCGTACGCCTCGACGTGCACGCCGTCGAGAATCGTCACCGAGGCACGGCCGGTCCGGACGCCTCCGAACTCGTGCTGGAGGTGATCGATCGCCGCCTTCATCCGCTTGTTGACTTCGCCGTACAACCCCTTCAGGTCAGTGACATCCATGGCTACCTCTGTGAATCGCAGGATTCGAGGACTGGAACCTCAGATGGTCTACGCGGTCACGAGCGAGCCGATCGGTTCGCCCGACATGGCGCGCTTGATGTTGCCCGGCGTCCGCAGGTTGAACACCACGATGGGCAGCCGGTTGTCCATGCAAAGAGAAATGGCCGTGGAGTCCATCACCTTGAGGCCCTGCTCGAGCACCTTCTGGTACGAGATGCGATCGTAACGGACCGCATCGCGCTTCACCATCGGATCGGCGTCATAGATGCCGTCGACCTTCGTGCCCTTCATGATGACATCGGCCTTGATCTCCATCGCGCGAAGAGCGGCTGCCGTATCGGTGCTGAAGTACGGATTGCCGGTCCCGGCGCCGAAGACCACGACGCGCCCTTTTTCGAGGTGGCGAATCGCGCGCCGCCGGATGAACGGCTCGGCGACGGCGCGCATTTCAATCGCCGTCACGACCCGCGTCACCACATTCTGCTGCTCGAGCGCATCCTGCAGGGCCAGCGCGTTGATCACGGTCGCCAGCATCCCCATGTAGTCGGCCGTCGCTCGATCCATGCCTCTCGCGCTGGCCGCGATGCCGCGGAAGATATTGCCGCCGCCGATGACGATGGCGGTCTCGACGCCCATGCTCTGGATTTCGGCGATGTCCTTCGCGATCTGCGTCGCCACGGCGGGGTCGATGCCGTAGGTCTGCTCGCCCATCAGGGCTTCACCGGAAAGTTTGAGAAGGATGCGCTTGTAGGCAGGCTGGGCGGGGGAGGTCACAAACAGAGATTATATCTCGCGGCGCTGAAGGCAAAGAGCGAAGGGCTGAGGGCGAAGAACTGAGAGCTCAAGAATCCCTGAGCCCTTAGCCCT
>Ga0070665_100007416_pt1 | contig 11155 bp, 7 predicted proteins | sample KBSS13metaG_FD_65862 | JGI IMG/M metagenome (GOLD analysis project Ga0070665, IMG submission 65862) | Switchgrass rhizosphere microbial communities from Kellogg Biological Station, Michigan, USA - KBS S1-3 metaG | ecosystem: Host-associated > Plants > Roots > Rhizosphere > Soil ...
CCGGCGGCGGCATGGCCAACGCCATCGTCGGGACGCTGATCCTGACCGGCCTGGGCTCGGCGTTCGCCGTTCCGATCGGGGTCTTGAGCGGAGTGTACATGTCCGAGTACGCGGGCACGCGGCTCGCGTCGCTCGTCCGGTTCGCGGCCGACACGCTGAACGGTGTCCCGTCGATCGTCATCGGCGTGTTCGTCTACGGCATCGCGGTGCTGCCGTTCAAGCAGTTCAGCGCGTTCGCGGGGGGACTGGCGCTCGGCGTGATGATGATCCCGATCATCGCGCGGACGACGGAAGAATTGCTGCTGCTCGTGCCCGGCACGATGCGCGAGGGCGCGCTGGCCCTCGGCGCGACGCGCAGCCGCGCGGTGTTCACCGTGGTGCTGCCGTCCGCCTTGCCGGGGATCATCACCGGCATCGTGCTGGCGCTGGCCCGCATCGCCGGTGAGACAGCGCCGCTGTTGTTCACGTCGTTCAACAACCGCTTCTTCACGACCAGCCTGACGCAGCCCATCTCCTCGCTGACGGTTCAGGTCTTCACCTACGCGATTTCGCCTTATAAGGACTGGCATCGCCAGGCCTGGGCCGGCGCACTGGTGCTCGTGACCATCGTGCTGCTGTGCTCGCTGCTCGCGCGGTTCGCGACCAGGCGCCTCGAGAGCATTCAGTCGATGTGAGGCAGGCCTGAAGGCCCGCACTCGCATCCGACCTCATTTCAGCAACCCCGTCTGAAATCGCAACGCCGCCGTTCGCGCCTGGAAGTCGTAGCGGACGGTCGCCTGGTCGATCTCGGCCTGCGTCTTGTTCAGCTGCGCTTGCGTGAGCTCCACGATGGAGCTGAGCCCCAGGTCGTAGCGCGCCTGCGCAAGCTCCAGGGCGTCGGATGCCTGGGCCAGGAGCTGGTTGGTCAGGTCGACGCGCTGGAAGCCCGTTTTCGCCTGAAGCCACGCCAGCGTGACATCGCGCGTCACGCGGTTCTCGAGGTCCCGCAGCGCCTCGTCTTCCATCTCCGCACGGAACGCGGCTTCGCCGCGGCGGGCCGAGTACAGGCCGCCGTTCGCGATCGGCACGGTGACGTTGAATCCGGCGGCGGCGTAGCGGTCGTTCAGGTTGTCCTGGTGATACGGTGTGACGCCGGCGACGCCGACAGCGGCGACTGTCGGATACCAGAGAGCGTGCTCGGCCGCGACGAACCTGTCCGCCGCCTGTCTCGCGAGCTGTTGCGCGGCGAGGTCGGGCCGCTCCCTGAACGCCTGCGCAATCAACGGCGCGACATCCTCGGCGGGCGGGCCCGGCATCGGCTCCTCCACGAGCTCGAACGTCCTCACGCCCGGCGACCCGATAGCGGCGCCGAGGGCGGCAAACGACCCATCCACGTCGCTCTGCGCCTGGACGAGGAGCAACTGGGCCTGGCCGAGGTTGACGCGCGCGAAGCTGACGTCGAGGCCGGACTTCAGGTTGCTTGCGGCGAGCGCCGATACCTGGTCGGCGACCAGTTGCCGGGCCTCCACCGTCTGTCGCGCCACGCGCAGCACGGCTTGCGCGCGCAACGCGTCGAAGTACGACTGATCCACGCGCAGGAGGACCTCGGCGCGGATCCGCGTGGCGTTGTCTTCCTGCGCGCCCGCGCGCAGTGTCTGCGACTCCACGAGATGACCCGTCCGGCCGAAGTCCGTGACGAGCTGCGTAACGGTCACGCCCGCGCCGATCCGATCGAAAACGCTGGGGTTGTTGAGGCCGCCGGCGGTGATCCGCGTCCCGTCCTGCGCGCCCGCGCCGGTGACGCTGCCGAAGACGGTCGGCCAGTAAGCCGAGCGTGTCTCGCGTACGGCCTCCGCTGCGGCCAGCGCCGCCGACCGGCCGGCCTGCACTTGTGGATGGCCGTCGACGGCACGCTGCTCGGCGTCGCGGAGCGACAGACGTTCGGCCGGTTGGGCGTGCACGGCGCCGCCGCAGAATCCCGCCGCAGCGGCCAGCCAGGCACTCAGACAGATTGTGCGACGCGTCACGACCGGGCCTCCTCTGGTACGGGACGTCGGCGCCGATAGACGAGCACGTAGGCGGCCGGCACGACGAACACGGTAAGAGCGACCGAGACGGTCAACCCGCCGATGATCGCGCGCGCCAGCGGCGCGTAAGCCTCGCTGCCGGTGCCGAGCTTCATGGCCATCGGGATGAGGCCGAAGACGGTCGCGAGCGACGTCATCAGAATCGGCCGCAGCCGGATGCGGCACGAGCTGACAACGGCGTCGAGCAGGGGCACGCCGTCCTGCTCGAGACGATGCGTGAACTCGACGATGAGGATGCTGTTCGAGACCACCATGCCCACCATCATCAGGACGCCCATCAGCGACTGAACATTGAGCGTAGTCCCCGTGACGAACAGCGCGACGATCACGCCCGTCAGGCCCGTCGGAACCGCCAGCAGGATGAGCACCGGGTCGAGAAACGATCGAAACTGCGCGACGAGAATCAGGTAGAGCAGGAGGAGCGCGAGGGTGAGGCCGAGGCCGAAGCTCGTGAACGACTGCTGCATGCCCTGCACCATGCCGCGCATGTCCATCTTGACGCCTGCCGGCAGCGTCGTGCCGGCCATGACGCCGCGAATGGCGCCCGCCAGCGTGCCGAGATCCTCGCCGGCGGGGTTCACATAGATGTCGATGACGCGCCGGATCTGGTAGTGATCGATCTCGGTGGGCGACGTCGTTCGCGTCACCTTCGTGACCGCGTCGAGCAGCGTCGGGTCCTTGACGCCTTCTCCGTGCAGCGGGATGCCCCGCAGGTCGAGGAGATTGCGGATTCGGTTTTCCGGGTACTGCACCGTCAGCATGTAGTCGTTGCCGCTCTTCGGATCCACCCAGAAGCTGGGCGCGATCATCTGGTTCGACGTGAGGGCGGTGATGACGTTGTTCACGACCTCGCGCTGGTTGAGCCCGAGATCAGCCGCCCGCTCACGATCGATGTCGAGCCGGAGCGAGGGGTAGTCCACGTCCTGTGGAATGTAGACGTCGCTCACGCCGCCCAGCTTTCGGATGTTGGCGGCCAGCCCCGACGCCGCGGCGAAAACGGTTTCGATGTTCGATCCGCTGAGCTGCACGTCGATCGGGGCCGGCAGGCCCTGGTTGAGCACCGCGTCCACGATGCCCCCGGACTGGAAGTACGGGCTCAGGTGCGGCAGTTCCTCCTGCATGGCCTTCCGCATCCGCGACATGTATTCGTAGCTGCCGAGGCGATGCTTCTCGGTCAGCTGCACCTGCACCGTCGCGGCATGCGGGCCGGCGTTGCTCGTATACAGCGCCGAGAAGTCCGGCACGAGGCCGATATTGGAGACGATCAGTTCGAGGTCACGTGCCTCGACCACGCGCCTGACGAGCGCCTCGATCTTGTTGACTTCCGCCGTCGTGACCTCGATTCGGCTCCCGGAGGGCGCCTTCACGTTCATCACGAACTGGCCGGCATCCGTCCGCGGAAAGAACGCGACGCCGAGGAACGGGTAGAGGATCAGGCTGATCGCAAACAGTGCGGTGATCGCCGCGACGACGCGCGCCGGGCGCCGCAGCGCCCCGCGGACACGGCGTTCGTACCAGAACAGCAGCCGCTCGAACTGGCGGGAGAACCCCTGATTGAACCGCTCCAGGGCGCTGCGCGGCGCAGGCGCCTCGGGCGTGCCGGGTTCGGAGCGGGCCGCTTCGCCGTGATGCGGCGCCTTCAGAAACCTCGCACAGAAGAGCGGCACGACGGTCATCGCCACGAAGTAGGACGCGAAAAGCGCGAGCACGACGGCGAGCGCCAGCGCGGAGAAGAGGAAGCGGCTCACGCCGTAGAGGAACGTCACCGGAAAGAAGACGACAGAGCTCGTGAGCGTCGCCGCCAGCACGGCCATCGACACCTCCTCGCCGCCCTTCTCGGCGGCGACGGCCGGTGGTTCGCCCATCTCCAGATGCCGGAAGATGTTTTCGAGCACGATCACGGCGTTGTCGATCAGGCGCGAGAAGACGAGCGCGAAGCCCGCCAGGATCATCGTGTTGATGGAGCTCCCGCCGACGTAGAGCGCGATGAGGGCGGCGAACACCGACATCGGGATCGCCAGGAACACGCCGGCCGTCGCGCGCATGCTCCCGAGGAACAGGAGCACCATGAGGCCGGTCAGCACCAGCCCGATGCTGCCTTCGTCGGCGAGTGTCTCGATGGCATTCTTCACGAACTGCGACTGATCGAAGACCACGTCGGTGCGGAGCTGCGCCGGGATGTCGAGGAGCTTCGAGACAGCCGACTTGATGCCGTTCACGACGGCGATCGTATTGGTGTCGCCGCCCTGTTTCATGACGGGCACGTAGGCCGATCGCTGTCCGTCCACCTGGACGATGTTCGACTGGATCTGGCTGCCGTCCTCCACGCGGCCCACGTCGCTGACGCGCACCATCGAGCCGTTGGCCATCGCCTTGAGGGGAATCCGGTTGATGTCCGGCACGTTGCGGAACAGGCTGTTCGTGAAGATCGCGTAGTCGTACGGGCCGATCTTCACGTCGCCCGAGGGCAGAATCAGGTTCGCGCTGTTGACGGCCCGGACCACGTCCATCGGGCTCATCTGATACGCCTGGAGCTTGCTCGGATCGACGTACACCATGATCTGGCGGTACTTGCCGCCGAATACCGTAGGCACAGACGCGCCGGGCACGCCCGCCAGCTGGTTGCGGATCGTGAACTGGCCGACGTCGCGCAGCTGCGTCTCGGTCAGGCCCTCGCCCTTGAGCGTGATGAGCGCGACCGGCAGGCTGGAGGCGTCGAATTTCTGCACGATCGGCGGCAGCGTCCCCGGCGGCAACCGGCGCAGGTCGGCCATCGCCAGGTTCGAGATCGCGCTGACGTCGGCGTCCGCGTTCGTGCCGGGCTGGAAGAACACCTTGATGATGCTCACCCCGGCCAGCGAGCGCGACTCCATGTGGTCGATGCCCGAGCCGAGCGTGAAGAACCGCTCGAATCGTCCCGTGATGTCCGTCTCGATCTGCTCCGGTGGCATCCCGCTGTAGAACGTCGCCACGACGACCTGCGGGATATTGATGTCGGGGAACAGATCCACCGGCATCCGCGCGACGCTCGTCAGCCCGACGACGATCACGATCAGGCAGGCGACGATGATCAAGTACGGGTTGCGGAGCGAAAAGCGCGACATCAGCGTTCTCCCGATGCCGCTGGCGCCGCGAGCTTCGGCGTCACCATCGTGCCCGGCTTGAGCTGGGCCCGGCTGCCGACGACGACCACGTCACCCTCGGAAAGGCCCTTCTTCACCTCGATGCGGTCGTCGGTCTCGAGCCCGAGCGTCACGGCTCGCGATTCCAGCCTGCCGTCACGTCCGATGGCGAGCACGCGTGCTCCCGTCTCTGAACGATCCACGGCCTCGACCGGCGCAGTCACGACGCCGGACACCTGATCGAGCGACAGGGAGGCATCGGCATACATGCCTGGCACCAGCTCCAGATTCGCGTTCTGCACGTCGACTTCGACCCGCATCGTCCGGGTGTCGGTGTCCAGGCGATTGGCAAAACGCGCGACCGTGCCTGACACCGTCCTGTGCAGCGATTGCACCGTGACGTCGACGTGTTGGCCCAGGTGGATTCGTGAAACGGCCGATTCCGGCACCGGAATCACCAGGCGCAGCCGGTCGTTCTCCGACAGGCGGACCACCGGCATGGACTGTGTCTGAGACGAGGTGCCGGTCTGGATCATCGCGCCGGTGTCGGCGTAGCGATGGGTAATGACGCCGGCGAACGGGGCCGTGATGCGCGCGTAGTCGAACAGCGTGTGCGTCTTGCTGCCCGCGGCCTTCGCGATCTCGAGCTGGTCCCTGGCGGAGGCCAGGGACGCCTGCGCCGTGGCCACCTGCGCCTCGGCCACGCGGTCGCGCCCGCTCGCTTCGTCGATGTCCTGCTGGGCGACGAGGTTCGGGCGGACTTTCATGACGTTCGTCAGCCGGTCGGCGGCGAGGTGCGCGACGTCGTGCGCCGATCGGGCGCGTTCGAGGTCGGCCTGCGCACGATTGATTTCCTCGGCGGCGCGCTTCACGGCGGCGTCATCCTGCCGGATTTCGTCCTGCAGCTCCGGGACCTCGATGACCGCGAGCAGCTGTCCGGCCCGCACGCGATCGCCCACGTCCACGCTGATGGACTTCAGGAAGCCGGCTACCTTGGCGTGCACCTCGATTTCCTGGAACGGCCTGAATTCCGCGGCGATCGTGAGCACCTGCGCGATGTCTCCCCGGCTGATCTTCACAGCGGCAACTGTCTGCGTGTCGGAGGTTGCACGTTCGACCGACCTGGCGTCAGGCCGCGCGCAACTGGCCGTGGCGGCGGCACCAAAGGCCGCGAGCGCGCTGACGACAATGTGTCTCGGAAATCCCTTCATCCAATCTCCCTCACAAGCGCACGGAGGTGTTCCACCGAGAAGTCAGGCGACTGGCACAACGCGATGACCCGGCGTTCCGCTTTCGACATCCGATCCACTGCCTCAGGAATGCGCTCGACCACATCCGGAGGGATTGTCAGCAGGCCGTGGCGGTCGCCGTAGACGATGTCTTTCGGGGCAACCGTCAGGCCTCCAACCGTCACCGGCTGGCCGAACTCGACGATGTGGGCGTAGGCGTGGGACACGGACACCGATGGGGCAAAGAACTGGAATCCCATCGCGCGGACCCGCGGCAGGTCCCGCACCGATCCGTTGGTTACGTACGCGTCACATCCGAGCGCCTTCAGGATGGTGGCGTGCAGCTCTCCCACGAACGAGCCGGTGCCCGGCCGCTCGTCGGCGTCCTCGACGATGACCACGCGCGGAACGGGAACCGTCAGGATGTAGTGCCACCAGTCCGTCCGGTCGTGGTAGTTGTGGCCGACCGGCGGCGTCACCGATGAGCGGATCCGCGCCGTCACCACATGTCCGAGGACTGGCGGCAGATCGTCGAATACGGCGCGGACGGTCGAATCCGCGAATCCCTCGTTACGCAGGCGGACGTCGAACGTTTCGATCGCGTTCGACACCTTGCAGGTGTCGAGGCGACGGAATGCGTCCACGAGCTCGGCGCCAAGCCGCAGCATGAACCCCCCGGGTGTATCCAGTCCGCGCCCGCGGGCGCGACGGACCGATGAAGACCGTTGACGAAGAAGAGAAGAGAGGGAAGCTAGCGGAGTGGAGGACCGCGCAACGCTCCGCGGTCGGAGACGTCAGGCACTGCAGGCAGCGCTGGATTGTCGGCGAGATCGACGTGTTGACGGGCGTCGGTGTCGACGTCGGCGCGGGCGGGCGTGGATGTGTCCCTGGCGATCAGAACCGGTGCCGGCCGGACGTCAACCGACCGGTAGGGCGCGGACAGCCGTTTGGTGTTCGGCGGGTCCACGCGCTGTTTCGCGCGCCCGACCGCCGGTACCAGCATCAGCGCGAGGACGACGATCAGCGCCGAGATCCGTCTGAGCATGTGTCCCGGGCCTACTGTAGCTGGCTAGCGCGAAGAAAATCAATACGTCACGGGCGGCGGGCCGCCATCAGCATCTCCTGCGCGTCGATCGAGCCGGCACGCTGCTCATGCACCGCGTCGTATCGTCCGTCCGGCGAGAGCGCGGTCGCCCTGGTGTCGTCTCGCAAATACATGCGAAGGATCTGGCCGATCTCGTCCCGGAGCGACGGGTCGAGCACAGGGCAGAGGACTTCCACCCTGCGGTCCAGATTCCGCTCCATCAGGTCGGCGCTGCCGATGTAGATGTCCCGGTTGCCGCCGTTCTCGAAGGCATAGACGCGCGAGTGTTCCAGGAACCGGCCGACCACGGACCGGATCTGAATCAACTCGCTCACGCCCGGGACGCCAGGCCGGAGGCAGCAGATGCCCCGGACGATGCCGTCGATGCGCACGCCGTCGAGCGACGCCCGATACAGCAGCTGGATGATTCCGGGATCGGCAATCGAGTTGTTCTTGATGATGATCCCGGCGGGCCGGCCGGCGCGCGCGTGCGCCATTTCGCGCTCGACCAGGCTCCTGAACCGGACCCGGAGCGAGACCGGGGCGACGAGCAGCGCCCGGTACTCCGTCTGGCGGGAGTATCCCGTGAGGTAGTTGAACAAGTCGGAGACATCCGCGCCGATTTCCTCGTTCGCGGTGAACAGGCTGAAATCGGTGTAGATCTGAGCGGTCGTCCGATTGTAGTTGCCCGTGCCGATGTGAGCGTATCGCTTGAAGCGGTCGCCTTCCTTTCTCACGACCAGGCACAGTTTGCAATGGGTCTTCAGGTTGGGGAGGCCGTACACGACGTGGACGCCGGCCTCTTCCAGCCGCGTGGCCCAGTCGATGTTGCTGCGTTCGTCGAAGCGGGCCTTCAGTTCGACCAGGACCGCGACCTGCTTCCCGCGCTCGGCGGCGTCGATCAAGCGATCGACGATCGGTGAATTGCTCCCGATCCGATAGAGCGTGATCTTGATCGCGACGACCTGCGGATCGTCGATCGCCGCGTCGAGGAACGTCTCGACGGCCGCAAACGAGTCGAAGGGATGGTGCACCAGCACGTCCTGGTCCCTGATGCGATCGAACACCAGGTCGCGCTGGTTGTCGCGCCAGACGGCCCGCGGCATGAACGGCGCGTCCTTTAAGTCGGGCCGTTGAATCCGCATGAGCGCCAGCCAGTCGGCCATGGCCATGCGCGCTCGCGTGGACACCACGGCCGACTCGTCCAGCTCGAAGTTCTCCACGAGGATGTTCCGCACACGCAGGGGCATGTCGGCCTCGGCCTCGAGCAGCGTGATGGGTCCGTGCCGCAGATCCCTCAGGCTCTGGTCCACGGACTCCAGCAAATCGTCGGCCTCCTCCTCGCGGAGCACGATGTCGGTGTCGCGAATGATGCGAAACAGATGGGCGCTTCGAACGCCGACCCCCGGAAAGAGCTCGCCGAGATTCAGCCGGACGACGTCCTCGAGCAACGCAAACGTCTCACCCGCGCGTCCCGCCATCGACGGCGGAATCGGGATGAAGCGCGGCAGGACGTCAGGGACCTTCACGCGTGCGAACTTCGTCGTTCCCTGGTCCTCGACCACGACGGCGAAGCTCTTGCTTCGGCTTGAAATGTAGGGAAAGGGATGCCCTCGATCGAAGGCCAGCGGCGTGAGCGCGGGGCTGACATTGGAGCGAAAGTAGTCCGCCAGGTACGCCGTCACCTCGGGCGAGTAATGCGCGCGTTCGAGAAAATGGATGCCGGCCGCTGCGAGCAGCGGAAGGAGCCTGTCATTCCAGCAGCTGGCGATGGCGATGAGCATGCGGCCTGCGCGGGCGCGCGCGGCCTCCAGCTGCTGCTCGATGGTCAATCCGTCAGGGGACCGCCCGGTGAGTCCAGCCCGGTGCTGTCGCGTGAGCGTGGCGACCCGGATCATGAAGAACTCGTCCAGGTTGTTCGCCGCGATGGCCAGAAACTTCACGCGCTCGAGCAGGGGATGTGTGTTGCTCTGCGCGTGAGCGAGCACGCGCTCGTTGAACGCGAGCCAGCTGAGCTCCCTGTTGATGTACAGCCGCGGATCGCTGCAATCGATCGCGTCGCCGGAGCTGGCGGGCGAGGCCTGCGCTGGCGCAGCCGTTGCGACGCCGCCCACCGTGCTGAGTGGATTGTGCTCGTGGGTCATCGGTCTTGGGGCGTGTCGATCATATCTTTATCTGTCTATCGGCGCCGCTGCCGTCGAGCCCGTACGTTTACACGGAATTTACCTGCGCCGCCTTCCCGACGGATACAAGATAGTGCGGACTTTCACAAAGGCCTCTGCCCATGTTTTCAATCGCGCTCCGTCGCGAACAGCACACTCGTCAATATGCAGTCTCCGCCTCGCAGCCGTCGGGCTGGGAGTTGACGCTTCAGGAAGATCTCGAGCGAATCAAGAGCGTGCACTTCGAGGATTGGCACCGCGTCGAACGCGCGGTGGCCGTGGTCAGGCTGGAAATCGAAGGCCTGACGGCGACCGGTTGGCGCATCGAGGCCAGCCGGGGCATGCTGCTCGAGTCGTAAGAGCCTTCTCACCCGTACCAAAAATGCAAAGGGCCGGACGTCGTGTCCGGCCCTTTGTGTGTCCGGGCAGGCCCGAAGGCCTGCACGATACTCTCCGCGCTAGAAGTTCAGCCTCAGCGCGAACTGAACCTGACGGGCGGTTCCGAGTCCGACGGTCCGGCCCACGGTGCTCGTCATGGATCCGAACGTGCCGGCGGCGGCCGCGGTGTACGGCTGGCCGGGCTGGAGCCGGTTTGCCTCGGTCAGGGCGTTGCCCGGCAAGGCCAGCGGCAGCGTGCCGACGGGGTTCGTGAAGTTCGCGACGTTGAACAGGTTGAACACCTCGATCCGGAACTCGATGTTCCGCTCCGGCGAGAACGGCCAGTGTTTCGACGCCACGAAGTCAACCTGGCGGAAACCCGGTCCGTGCAGCGAGTTCCGTTCCAGGTTGCCGTAGGTTCCCACCCGGGGCGCCGCAAACGCCGCCGGGTTCAGGAATAACAGGCCGCCGTCCTGGATGAACGGGTCCACGCCCGGAATCAGATCCGGCCGCCTGACGTTGCGCGACGCGCCGCCGCCAGGCGTGTTGATCACCGCCGTGCGGCCGGCCGCCGGGTTCGTAAAGACGTTCCCGGAGGCATCCAGGTAGACGACGTCGGGGCGCGTGACGAGCACGTTGATCGGCAGGCCGCTGCGCATGTTGATGATGCCGCCGATGTCCCAGCCGCCTACGACCGCGTCCGCGAGGCCCGTCGCCGCATGCTGCCGGTTCCGGCCGTACGGGATCTGGTAGAGCGCGCTCAGGTTGAACGTGTGCCGGACGTCGAAGTTGTTGTAGCCGTTGTCGTAGTCGAAATCCGACAGCTGCCGCGCGATGTTGCCGGACGTCAGCGCTTCATTCGATCCGGCGGTGTTGCCGTAGCTCTTGCCGAGGGTGTACTGGACGTTCAGCGACAGCCCGGTCGCCGATCGCTTGCTCAGCGACAGCATCATCGCGTTGTAGCTGTCGTGACCGCCGCTCGTCTTGTAGTCGACTTCAGCGTACGGGTTCTGGACTGCGGTGGGCCGCCCCGCGGCGTCACGTGCCGTCACGATTGACCACTCACGGACGACGATGGCCGCGTTCGCCGGGTTCGGGTTCGTGTAGACGCCGG
>Ga0070665_100007417_pt1 | contig 11155 bp, 14 predicted proteins | sample KBSS13metaG_FD_65862 | JGI IMG/M metagenome (GOLD analysis project Ga0070665, IMG submission 65862) | Switchgrass rhizosphere microbial communities from Kellogg Biological Station, Michigan, USA - KBS S1-3 metaG | ecosystem: Host-associated > Plants > Roots > Rhizosphere > Soil ...
CTGCTCCGAATCGATCCCGCACTACTGACCGCTCCTGTCCGGTGGGAACCCGGCTTTCCGACCGATCCGGATGCCATGGTGTTCCCACACCTGTACGGGGCATTGCCCGTAAATGCTGTGATAAACGTCACGCCCTATCGGCCCGACGAACACGGCCAGTTCGCCCCATTGGGCTAGGCGACGTAGGCGTCGGCCTCGATCTCGACCAGCAGCTCGGGCGCGATGAGCGCGGACACCTCCACCATGGTGGAAACCGGACGGATGTCGCCGAACACCTCGGCGTGCACCGCGCCGACTTCCTGCCACGACGAGATGTCGGTGACGTATATCCGGGTACGCACCACATCGCTCAACGAGCCGCCCGCCTCCTGCAGCGCAATTTCGATGCGGCGCAACGCATCTCGAGCTTGAGCCGCAACGTCGTCGCCCGCGCCTGTGGTTCCTGCCACCGCGATGAACGGGCCGGTGCGGACCGCGCGCGAGTAGCCGACCAGGGACTCGTACTCCGAGCCTGAAGACACCGTGCGGCGCTGCGTCATCAGTTCAAACTAGCGGCCGATATCGGCCGTGCAAGAGGTTTACAGTTCCGCCGTTGACTGACAACTTAGACTGCCCTTCGTGGGCATTCTGTTGGGTTTCGCGCCGTGGATCGTCTATTGGGTCCTTGTCGGCAACGTTCCGTTCGGGACGGCGGTTTTGGTAGCTCTCGCGGTGGCGGTGCTGTCCTTCGTGATCGGACGGGTCAGGGGAGCGCCCGGCCGCACGCTCGAAATCGGCGCAATTGCAACGTTTTTGATTCTGGCAGCGCTGACGTTCACACTGAACCAATCCTTCATGGAGCGCTGGATACAACCGCTCAGCAACGCAGGAATCTTTCTCGTCGCGTTGAGCAGCGCGCTTGTCGGCAGGCCGTTCGTGCGTGAGATCGCCGAAGCGGACCAGCCCAAAGAGGTGGTGGAGAGCGACCTCTTCAAGAAGATCACCTCGCTCTTGACGTGGATCTGGATCGCGGCGTTCGCAGGGATGACAGTGTCCTCGGCCATCCCGCCCATCGTTCAGGGCGACGCCACCATCCTCGACACCAAGACCCCGCTGTCGTTCGTCTGCTACTGGGTCGTCCCGTTCTCGTTGCTCGGCGTTGCGGCGCTGGCATCGCGGATCCTGCCCGAGAAGATGGCGCCGCCGCCCGAGGACATCGTGCGCAAGACCACCTTTGTCGCGTTCGCCGAGGCCGAGATCGACCAGTTGATCTATCTGGCCACCGAACACGCCAACCGCGAAGTCGGCCCCGGCAAGGAGCCGTACGACATCAGGATCGGCAGCAAGGGCGTCCCGTTGGTCGGCGACGAGACCAGGGAGTCGTGGCCGTCGACATACAAGGTGCGCGACAAGAAACGCTGAGCAGGTTCCCAGACACGCCGCGACGGAATAAATTTCGCGGCCGCGAGGTCGGACAGGCCATGACCAGACCGATCCGCATCTCCGTTCAGATCCCACCGGGAGGCAGTCCCAACTACGCCGTGTGGCGCGACACCGTGTTGCGCGCCGAAGACGCCGGCGTCGACGTCCTGCTCGGCTATGACCACTTCGTCGTGCCGGCGATCACCGGCATCGTCGACGGTCGGCCAGTCGTCGACGAGGACCATCCGCCGTTGCCGAATTTCGAGAGTTGGACAGCGCTTGCCTCGTGGGCCGAAATCACGAGCAGAGCGGAGATCGGGCTGTTGGTTGCGGGTGCCGGGTTTCGCAATCCCGATCTGGTGGCCGACATGGCCCGCACCGTCGACCACATCAGCGGTGGACGCTTGATCCTCGGACTCGGTGCCGGTTGGTATCAGCCGGACTACACCGAGTACGGCTACGAGTTCGGCACCGTCGCATCACGCCACGCGGTGTTCGTCGATGCGCTGGAGCGCATCGAGAACCGATTGCCCCAACTCGTGCCACCGCCGGTGCGCAAGATCCCGATCCTCATCGGCGGGGGAGGCGAACGCAAGACGCTGCCTACCGTCGCGCGCTTCGCCGACATCTGGCACGTCCACGCCGACGTGGAGACGTTTCTGCGCAAGAACGACATCGTGGCCGACCACGCCCAGCGGATCGGGCGCGACGATCGGGAAATCGAGCGAGCGGTGGCGTGGACGAACCCCGATGACGCTGAGCGCTTCGCCGAAGCCGGGGTGACGATGTTTCAAGTGTCGGCACTGGCCAGCGGCGGCTATGACCTCACCGAGCTGAAAGAGGCTCTGGCGTGGCGTGATTCGCGGAGCTGATCAGACGGGGACAGCCTCGATGATCGACACCGGCGTCGCGGTGCGGATGACCCTGTTCAGCCGGAACCCGGCCCGGCTCAACAGGTTCGCCCACTCGGCGTGGGTGCGTTCCTTGCCGCCGACGGCTACCAGCATCTCGAGGTCGATCAGCAGACCGATGTCCGATGAAGACCGTTCGGGCAGAACACTTTCCAGCAGCACCAGCTTGCCGCCAGGGGATATCGCCGACCGGATGTTGTTGAGGATCTTCAGCGCGTCGTCGTCGTCCCAGTCGTGCAGGATCGCCTTCATCAGGTACGCGTCACCGGCTTCGGGGACTGAGTCAAAGAAGGAGCCGCCGAGGACGTCGCATCGGGCGGCCACACCGGCTTTCGTCAATTCGGGCCCGGCGCCGTCGACCACGGCGGGCAGGTCGTAGAGCACCCCACGCGCGGCGTCCGCCTTCGCCAGGATCATCGAGAGCAGCCTGCCGTGCCCGCCGCCGACGTCGATGATCCTGCGGAAGCCGGTGAAGTCGTAGGCGGCCAGCACCGCGTAGATGGCGAATTCGCTGCCTGCCGTCATCGCGTTGTTGAACGCGGCGGCCAGGTCGGCGTCGGTCTCGACGTACTCGAAAAACGGCATGCCGCGCAGCATGTCCACCGACGGCTTTCCGGTCTGCACCGAGTACAGCAGGTTGCCCCAGTCCTCCCAGCGCAGTGGATGACCGAGGAACAACGCGAAGTCACGCACCGACCCCGGGGTGCCGGTCCGCAGCGCCTTGCCGATCGACGTGAGTTTGAACGTGTGGTTCCGGCGCTGGCGCAGCACGCCACGCGACGCCAGCGCGCGCATCAACCGGTAGACCGCACTCGGGTCCGCGCCAACGCGGCGGGCGACCTCATCGGCCGACAGGGGCCCCTTGGCCAGCTCGTCGGGGATGCCGAGTTTCACCGCGACGTAGAGCGACTGTGCGGTCCAGGCGCCGGTCAGCAACTCGAGAATGTTGACGCCGCCGGGTGCGAGGACACGGTTGACGCGTTGCGCGCCGGCGCGCACGGTGTTGATTACGCGGACAAGTGCGGGCGGCGGAATCAGCGGGGGCTTTTCAGGCACGGCGAGACCTTACCCGCTCAGCAACCGCACAGCAGCGACCGGTCAGCGGTGTGTTCTACTCACTGCGCTTCGATGCGATCCATCATGTCGACGGCCGTCTTGATTCGCTCGATTCCCTTGTCCCGGTAGGACACCACGACGTTGGCTTGGTCCTGGGTCATCTGCGGATTGACCGTCGCGCACTCGCGGTCGAAGTCACGAAAGTGGCCAACCGCTTCCTTCAGTACGGCCGTCACATCGTCGTCGGGTGTCGGCAATTGCCGCTCCAAACTGTCCACCCCGCCGGCGAACGCGCGGCACGCGTCGAGCGCACCGGTGTAATCGGAGCTTTTCACCGCTCCCTCGAACCACGTCATCGCGTCGTTCATTTTGTCGATCGAGGGCTGCGCGTGTGTTCGCCAAGCCTTCAGCGTGTCGGCATGGCTGGGCGCGTGCGCTGACGAGCAGCCGGTCAGGCCGACGATCAGAAGACCGGCGGCCGCGATGACCGTCATTCCGCCGGGCGGTGAAACGCGAATGACCTAGTCCAGGTAGTCGCGCAGCACCTGAGAACGGCTGGGGTGGCGCAACTTTGACATCGTCTTGGACTCGATCTGGCGGATGCGCTCGCGGGTGACCCCGTACACCTGGCCGATCTCGTCGAGCGTGCGGGGCTGTCCGTCGGTGAGGCCGAACCGCAGCCGCACCACGCCCGCCTCGCGCTCGGACAGCGTCTCCAGCACCGACTGCAGCTGATCCTGCAGCAGTGTGAAGCTCACCGCGTCGACCGCGACGACCGCCTCGGAGTCTTCGATGAAATCGCCGAGCTGCGAGTCGCCCTCGTCGCCGATGGTCTGGTCCAACGAGATGGGCTCACGCGCATACTGCTGGATCTCCAGCACCTTTTCCGGCGTGATGTCCATTTCCTTGGCCAGCTCTTCGGGCGTCGGCTCACGGCCAAGGTCCTGGAGCAGCTCACGCTGAATGCGGCCGAGCTTGTTGATCACCTCGACCATGTGCACCGGGATGCGGATGGTGCGGGCCTGGTCGGCCATCGCGCGGGTGATCGCCTGCCGGATCCACCAGGTGGCGTACGTCGAGAACTTGTAACCCTTTGTGTAGTCGAACTTTTCGACAGCACGGATCAGGCCGAGGTTGCCTTCCTGGATGAGGTCGAGGAACGCCATGCCGCGGCCGGTGTAGCGCTTGGCCAGCGACACCACCAGACGCAGGTTGGCCTCGAGCAGGTGGTTCTTGGCGCGGTCGCCGTCGCGGCAGATCCACATCATGTCGCGGCGCTGTGCGGCGGGCAGCTTCTCGCCCTTTTCGGTCAGCTCGGACATCAACTGCGTGGCGTAGAGGCCGGCCTCGATCCGCTTGGCGAGCTCCACCTCTTCCTCGGCGTTGAGCAGCGCGACCTTGCCGATCTGCTTGAGGTAGGCGCGCACCGAGTCGGCGGACGCGGTGAGCTCGGCATCCTTGCGGGCCTGCCGCAGCGCCTCGGATTCCTCTTCGTCCCAAACGAAATCGCCTGAGGCCTTGTCCTTTTCGCTCGGCTCGGCGATCTCCTCGTCGTCGTCCTCGCCGGCCGCCTTCTCAGCCGGTTTGGCCTTGGGCTGCTTGGCTTCGCCTTCGACGGCTTCGGCCTCGCCCTCGTCGGCCTCTTCGGCTGCTTCTTCGGGGGCTTCGTCGTCGACCTCGAGGTCTTCGAGGTCCAGATCGGCGTCGTCCTCCAGGACGTCAGGCTCGGCTTCGAGATCGTCGTCACCCTCGACTTCCTCAGTGAGGTCTTCGTCGATAGTGCCCTCGGGCGACGTGGCCTTCTTGGCGCGAGTGCGGGGAGCCGGACCGTCCGCTTTGGCCTTGGCTGGCTGCTTGGCCGGCGCGGCCTTGACGGCCTTGGCCGCGGGAGCCTTCGCCGCCTTGGCGGGGGCCTTGGTGGCCCGCTTCGCCGGGGCGGAGCCATTGGCTGACTTCACCGCCGAGGCCTTCTTGGCGGGGGTCTTGGTAGCGGTGCGCTTCACCGGCTCATCGGTCGCCGGGCGTGCCTTTGTCGCTGCCACGTACACCCTTTCGGTCTTGCAAAATCCGACGGGCACGGTCGTGCACCATCGAAAAGCGTCGGCTATGTCGAATATTGGCGGTTGATCTCGCCGCTATCCGGGATGCGGCCGCCGTCGACCATTGTAACGACAGTGTGAGGTACAGCCGTGTTGAGCGGCAAATTTGGCGCGTCGGTGCGCTGGCTACTTGGCAGTAGCGGTGACGTCGACGTCGGCGGCCATCGCCGCACCGACGATGCCCGCGGTGTTCTGCAGGGCCGCGGCCACCACCGGCGTGCGGTTTTTCAACAGCGGAACCCACTTGTCGGCCTTGCGGCTGATTCCGCCGCCGGCGATGAACAGGTCGGGCCAGATTGCGTTTTCAATGGCAACGAGGACGCTGGTCACCTCTTTTGTCCAGCGCTCGTAGCTCCAGCCCTTTTTCTCCTTGATCGATGACGCCGCCCGGTGCTCGGCTTCTTTACCGCCGACCTCGAGATGGCCGAATTCGGTATTGGGCAGCAGTACGCCGTTGTGGATCACCGCTGAGCCGATGCCGGTGCCGAATGTCAGCAGCACGATGACCCCGGAGTTGTCCCGGCCTGCGCCGAACTTCTCTTCGGCCAGGCCTGCCGCGTCGGCGTCGTTGAGCACCGTCACCTGCCGGCCGTCGAGCGCCTTGGCGAACGCCTCGCGGACGTTGACGCCGAGCCAGCGCTTGTCGACGTTGGCCGCGGTGCGCACGATCCCGTCGGTGATGACGCCGGGGTAGGTGACGCCGAGCTTTTCGGTCCACCCGAACTCCCTGACGACCGCGGCGACCGTCTTGGCGACCGATTCGGGCGTGGCCGGTTGCGGGGTCTCCAGCTTGAAGCGCTCGCCGATCAGCTGCCCGGTGTCCAGGTCGACGATGCCGCCCTTGACACCGCTGCCGCCGACGTCGATCCCGAAGCCGCGGCGTTGCGCGCCGCCGTTGGTGCTGGGGTCCGCGGCGGGTGAATCGGTGGCGGTCATGAGGGCTCCTCCAGACGCGGGCAGGTGCGACGCGATCCACACACTAGTAGCTCGGGAAACCTCGCGTGTCCCGTTGCGCGCGGGGGCCCAGTCGCCCAACCGATTAACGGGAATGTGTTGCGATGGAACCGTGACGCAAAACGACACCGACCCCGTCCTGTTGCGCTCGATCGCCGAGCAGCTCGCGACGGAGGCGGCCGAGTTCGTCCTGCGGCGGCGCGTCGAGGTTTTCGGCAGTCCCCGGCCGGGCGGCGACGCCACGGTGCGGGCCAAGAGCACACCCACCGACCCCGTCACCGTCGTCGACACCGAAACCGAGCGGCTGCTGCGCGACCGGCTGGCCGAACTGCGGCCGGGGGAGGACATTCTCGGCGAGGAGGAAGGCGGCCCAACCGGGCGCGACGGCCTGACCTGGGTGCTCGACCCCATCGACGGCACGGTCAACTTCGTCTACGGGATCGAGAACTACGCGGTGTCGGTGGCTGTGCAGCGCGGCGGTGTATCACTGGCCGGAGCCGTCGCCAACGTGCCTGCCGGGCTGCTCTACTCCGCGGCGTTGGGACACGGTGCGCACGTACGGCGCGACGGGGTGGCGACGCCACTGCGCTCCAGCGCAGCCGTCGAGCTGTCAATGTCATTGGTAGGCACCGGGTTTTCCTACTCGCGTGAGGACCGCGCGCGGCAGGCCGAGATTCTCACCGGGTTACTGCCTGCCGTGCGTGACGTGCGACGGATCGGCTCGGCTGCGCTCGATCTGTGCATGGTGGCCGCGGGGGCGCTCGACGCGTACTACGAGGACGGTGTGCACGTCTGGGACTGGGCCGCCGGCGCGCTGATCGCGGCGGAGGCCGGCGCAACGCTGCGATTGCCGCCGGCCGATCGCGCGGCAGGACGGATCATGGCAGCCGCGCCGGGCATCGCCGAGGCGCTGACCGACGCCTTGCGTCGTTCGGGCGCTTTCTAGCGCGAATTCCCGCCAATTCCACCGCAATTCGGCGTCAACAGGTGGCGGTGTGGATCTTCTTCAGCAGCGTTGGATCGGCGGGCTGGGTGGCGTCGGGTCGCAGGCTTGCCAGCACTGCGTCGATGTCGTCGCTGTGGGTCAACTCCGAAAACTCGGTGCCGATCGCCAGGTCGACGCTGTCGTCGCCGCGCTGGTCCTGGAACAGCTCCGTGCAGGGCGCGACGAGCCACACCGCCGCGGCGGCGGCGCGCCCGGACGGCCCGAAGCGGATCTGGCCGATGCACTGCAGCCGAGTGTTGGTGTACAGGGGGTCGTTGCCGGCCGCCGGTTCGGCGAATCCCAGGTCGCGCAGCTCGCCGGCCACCTCGGCGGCTTGGCCACCCTGGCCGCTGGCGTTGAGCACGCGAATCTTGGAGTCGGCGAGCTTGGCGGGCGTCACGTCGGTCATGTCCGCGCGGGTCACCTGTTCGCCCAGCTTCGGCGTCGGGGCGGACGGGTCAGCCGGGGGCGGCGGCGGGTTGCAGATCGTCGCCTCGTGGACGTCGGGCGGTCTGCTCAGCGCCATCACCCACACCAGCAGCGTCACCACCGCGAGGGCGACGAACAGCAAGATGCCAGGCAGGTAATTACGCCGGCGAAAGGGCCGACCGCGCTTGTCGAACGCGGTACCGTCTGTGATTTGCGCGACCACGCCTGCACTCTAAGGCCAATGACAAGCGGCCCTTCCTGCGGCGGGATCTACACTGTGACGTAAATCACACTGTAACGGGTGTCAGAACGGGCACGAATCGTTTGGGGAATGCGTTCGACGCTGGTACAAAGCTCTGCTGCAAGGTTTGACGGAGGGGACACGAGGATGGCTACCGATTACGACGCCCCTAGGCGCACTGAAACCGACGACGTTTCCGAGGATTCGCTGGAGGAACTGAAGGCGCGGCGTAACGAGGCCCAGTCTGCGGTCGTAGATGTCGACGAGTCCGAGTCCGCTGAGTCTTTCGAGCTGCCCGGCGCCGATCTATCCGGCGAGGAACTGTCTGTGCGGGTGATCCCGAAGCAGGCCGACGAGTTCACGTGCTCGAGCTGCTTTTTGGTGCATCACCGCAGCCGACTGGCCAGCGAGAAGAACGGCGTGATGATCTGCACCGACTGCGCGGCCTGAGCGGCTCAGGCGCGCAGCGCGGCGAGCACCCGCTCAGGATGGCGGCAGCTCACCAGCCAGTACGGCGTCGGATCATCGGAATCGTCGAGGATCAGCAGAACCATGGGACCGACCCATGCCCGGTGTACGACGAAGGCGGCCGGATCGAGCTGGCGGCCCAGCGCGGCCGACTTCGCGGTTTTCGGTACTTCGGCCGATCGTTCGATCACGTTGACCGGCAGATGCGCCGCGCCGACCCACAACTCGGTTCCGCCCGTCCCGCTGACAACCCTCACCTCGGTCTTGCCGAACCACAGCAGCACGACGGCGGCGACCGGCAGCAGCACGGCGAACGGCACCCAGGCCGGCAGCGCGGGCACGCCCATGTTGACTTCGAACGCGATCAGGCCCGCAAGCCCCAGTCCCGGCAGCCACCACCACCAAGGCACCCGCAACCGTTCGCGGTAGCGAACGGCTTGCGACGTGGCGCGCGTGTCGGACACGCGGCCAAGAGTAATCTCTGACGTCGTGTCCACTTCTCTGGCGGTCGTGCGCCTGGATCGTGAATTGCCGATGCCCAGCCGTGCTCATGACGGCGACGCGGGCGTCGACCTGTTCAGCGCGCTCGACGTCGAGTTGGCGCCCGGGCAGCGGGCGCTGGTACCGACCGGCATCGCCGTCGCCATCCCGCACGGCATGGTCGGACTCGTGCACCCCCGCTCGGGTTTGGCTGCGCGCGTGGGCCTTTCGATCGTCAACAGCCCCGGCACGATCGACGCCGGTTACCGTGGTGAGATCAAGGTGTCATTGATCAACCTGGACCCGGCGACGCCGATCGTCGTGAACCGGGGAGACAGGATCGCCCAACTGCTTGTGCAGCGGGTCGAGCTGCCAGAGTTGGTCGAGGTGACGTCGTTCGACGAGGCCGGCTTGGCCGACACCACCCGTGGCGACGGTGGCCACGGTTCCTCCGGCGGACATGCGAGTTTGTGAGATGGCATTCGGAAAGCACAGAGATCCCGACGACGACCTGACGGGTGACCCGGTCGACGAAGAACTCGACGGCCCGTTCGACGTCGACGACTTCGACGACCCGTCGACGGCGGCACTGGGCAGGCTGGATCTGGGTTCGGTCCTGATCCCGATGCCCGAGGCCGGTCAGGTACAGGTTGAGCTCACCGAGGTGGGCGTGCCCAGCGCCGTGTGGGTGGTGACGCCCAACGGCCGGTTCACCATCGCCGCCTACGCCGCCCCGAAGACCGCGGGCCTGTGGCGGGAAGTCGCCACCGAACTGGCGGACTCGCTGCGCAAGGACGTGCCCGAGGTCCGCATCGAGGACGGCCCGTGGGGTCGCGAGGTGATCGGCGTATCGAAGCCCGAACCGGACCAGCCGGCTGGCGTCGTGCGGTTCATCGGTGTCGACGGCTACCGCTGGATGATCCGCTGCGTGGTCAACGGCCCGCAGGACAAGATTGCGGCGCTGACCGACGAGGCGCGAAATGCGTTGGCGGACACCGTTGTTCAGCGCGGAGACACCCCGTTGCCGGTTCGCACTCCGCTGCAGGTGCAGCTGCCGGAGCCGATGGCAGCGCAGTTGCGCGCGGCCGCCGAACAGGCCGCGCAGCAGCAGATGCAACAGGCCCAGCAGGCTCAGCAGCAGCCCCCGCAGCCCGCGGCGCGCCGCAGCGAGCTCGGGACGGCCATGCAGCAGCTGCGCACGATCACCGGCGGCTAGTGATTTCGGCGCGGTAACGCACGCTGAGCGACGGTAAACGCGCCGAAATCGCAATCACGAAGCGTCGAGCAGTGCGGCCAGGCACGCGGCGCCCAGCACGGACGGGTCCGCGCCCATTTCGTCCAAGGTGACGGTGCGCAGCGCCGCGCGTGGCGCGGCCGCGGCCCATTCGATGCCGACCTCGACCGGATGGATCGGGTCGTCGGTGGCCGATGCCACACCCATCGGCACGGCCAACCCCTCCAACTCGCCGCACGTCGGCGCGACGAACCGGGCAGCCTCCTCCATCGCATCGGGCAGCGCAGGCCATTGCCCGACCCAGGACCGGGTCAGCTCGTCGGCCAGCCACGCCGGGCTGCCCGCCCGCATCTGCGCAGTCGCCGACGCCAGCCCGTCGCGCCGCAGCATCTCCGCCGAGTGTCGCGCGGCCAGCGCCGCAGGCGCGGTATCCGGGTCACCCGTCCAGGCGGGCAGGGCCGCCAATACGGCGACCGCGTGACCGGGGTGAGCCAGCGCCCACGCCGCAGCCACCGCCGCGCCGATCGACACCCCGCCGACAGCGATCGGGCCGCCCCGCGAGGCGTCGTCGAGCTCGTGGCGGTAGCCCTCGATGAGCCGTTCCGGCCGCGGCGATGGCGCCACGACTACCGCGCCGACGTCGTGCAGAGCGCCGGAAAACGCCCGGTAGACGTAGTCGTCGTCGGATCCTGTGCCGGGCAGCAGAACCGTCGTGACACCACGCAGATTGACCGCCATCAGATGATCGTGCCCTGTTCATCGAGTCGTCGGCGTGGCGACCCGGCCCCGCGTGGCATATCGGAACCAAGAGGTCTACCGTGGCGTTGGATTGGGTAGATCCATGGTGGATCTGCAAAAGTCAGGAGAGGCCATGGCTACGGCCGAAGGGTATCTGCG
>Ga0070665_100007420_pt1 | contig 11151 bp, 8 predicted proteins | sample KBSS13metaG_FD_65862 | JGI IMG/M metagenome (GOLD analysis project Ga0070665, IMG submission 65862) | Switchgrass rhizosphere microbial communities from Kellogg Biological Station, Michigan, USA - KBS S1-3 metaG | ecosystem: Host-associated > Plants > Roots > Rhizosphere > Soil ...
GCGATTCCCACAGTACTTTCTGCCGCTTGCATTTACTACCGCCAGTGCGCGGCTCGAGAATTTGCCTATCTCAGTTGGTGTCGAGGTGCATGCGCGGTTCGATTGAGGGGCGCCGTTGGGTTTGCCGTGGGGTTTAACTCGAAGGCTCTACCGCTTCTTCATCCCGACTCAGTCAGTTCGCACTAAAGCCCCTGCACTGTTGAAACTCAATCGCGGATAGAGCCGGACGTAGGTAGCCCAGCGGCCCCTCGGGTCGCGCTGCTCGAAGAAGTCCCCAACGACTTCGACCTCACGGGTGCGACATTCCTTCGTGTTCGGAAGCGCGAACGTCAACTCCTTGATATATGCCGCCTCGGCCTGTTGCTCTGCGGGGGTACCTAAGGTGGCGGCGAGAATGGTCTCGCGTGTGACAACGCCCGCCCCATTGACCCAGAGATGCATTTTGAGATGCCCCAGGTTCGGCTGAGGCATTGCCGCGATGTCGATCTGGGGCATCGAAGGTGGCGCCCGTAGCAAATGTGGATGGCAGGTCGCCAGCACCTCCTCGTCCTCGTTCACAGTCGAAGCTGTCGTTGATTGATTTATCGAGGCGGCCGCTCCATCAGGCTGGGGTAAATTGAATGCGACGTCAGTCGCTGCGGCGCGCTGCGAGGTCTCTTGGGGCGGCAGTATCTCGCGTGTTGCAGTCCCAGCTGCATGCTGAGTCACCGTCTGTTCCTTTCCGACATAGGCGGCCAAGGACATTAGCGATGCTAGTGTGAGAATTGATGCGCCCACAAACACCGCGCGCCATACCAGTGCGCGGTGCCACAGTGTGACGAAGCTACTTTCGCCGACGTCCTTCGCTTTTTCCATGTCAGCCCACCTCGGTTCCGTCTAAGGCTTTGCTCGCTCGTAGTATTCGCGCGCCGATGCAGCGGAGCCGGCATTGGGATCGGCTGCAACCGCTGTCACACCACCGCCTCGTTCGACCAGTGAGATTCGACGAGCACCGCTCCTTTTAGCCTCAATCAATGAATCAGCGATGGTCTCTTCAATCGCACGCACCAAGTCACGGGATGATGCTGCGTTCCCGGCTCGCTGTTGCCGGCGCACTAGACCGAGAAGCAGTTGCGGATCTATGCCGCCGGTGGTCACCTCGAGCCCGTAATTGCCTATCATTGCCTCGATCTCCAACGCGCCAACCCGTGCGATGTCGAGTCCCTGCAGGGGTTTGAAAACGAAAATCCGGTCGATGCGATTCAACAGTTCCGGAGCAAAACCCGAATCCAGCAGGGCACGCGTGCAGGCCTTGCGAAGTTCGTCGGGATCCCCTGCGTGTTGAATTGAGAGCTCGGTCAGCGTGTCGACGGCGGCATTGGTGGTCAGAATGAATATCGACTGAGTGGTGGATATCTGTTTTCCGTCGGAAGCCTCGGTAATGAATCCATCGTTCCATGCGGTCAGGAAATTCTTGTGAACCTCGGCGTGGGCTTTTTCGAATTCATCGAGAAGAGTGAGGGCACTGGGCGTCTCACGTAATGCCCCCGTAAGCTTGCCGTAGGAGTCTGATCCAACATAGCCCTTCGAGCTTCCGAAGAGTTGCGTGCTGGCTGCACCCCCTCGCGCAAACTGCGTCATGTCGAGATGAATCAGCCGTCGGTTGAGTGCCAAGGCGAGCCGCTTCGCCAAGTACGTCTTGCCTGTGCCAGGCGGACCTGCCAAGAGGAATACCCCGACTGGTTTCCCCCTCTGTCGAAGCGCAAGTCTGCGGCGGATCTGGGCGGCGACGTCATCGCACACCTGATCCTGTCCGATCACCTTGCTCTTGAGCTCTCGCGCGAGAGCCTCCGCGTCGACGAACGTGGGTTCAGCTTCCTCTCGCAAGCGTGCCTCCAGGGCCTCACGGTTGGTCAGTCGGTCCAATATATCCACAGCGAAACTCCTTCGACGCTCATGCTGGGGCACGGCGCGCTGACTGCGCTCATGGCGCACTCCAACCCACGTCAGAATCCACAGAAACATGGCAGCGGCTGCCAGATACTTCCATCCGCAGATCAGTCCGGTCCCTATGATGCGCATCAGATGCGAGATATCAGCTGCCTGGATAGGGTGCTGAAGAAAAAACTGTACGATTGTTATGCCCAGGACAATGACGAACATCAGGGGCAACAAACGGGTCAAGGCAGACGAGAGACTGCGCATGTCGTGCCGGCGGGTAGAGTGATTACAGCTTCGTCCAGTTTAAAGTTGAATATCCATTGGGAGCGTGACCTGCGGCACGGTCACATGGGAACGACGGTAATGTGAGTCAATATTATGTCGATAATTTTCAGACCCCGACGTGTTCTGCATCAACCGCGGGCAGATATCCAAAGAGTGCGATCAGCGGAATGATGCCCGGTTGGGTGAATCGCTCATATTGCAGTGCGCAAGGCAGAGAGCGATGCACGCCGTTCTCGCGGCACCAGGCTGTTGAGCATCTGCAAATGCGCAGGCAGACACACCGAGCGCAAATCATACCGGTCGATGACGGTTTCACGCGCATTGCGGCGCAGGGAGGCAAATGATCCAGGCTGTTCGAGCGCTTCAATCACGCGCTCGGCAATCTCATTAGGCGAAAAGAAATCAACCAACAAACCATTTCCACCGTGATGAATGACCTCCTGCACCGGTTGGGTGGCAGATCCGACGACCAGACATCCCGCCGACATAGCCTCCAACATGGACCAGGACAGCACGAATGGATAGGTGAGATAGACGTGCACACGAGAGACTTGCAGCACTTTGACGAAGGCCGGGTAGGGAATCTTTCCCAGAAAATGAACTCTGGACAAATCTATAGAAGAGCCAAGTTCTGCAAGTGTCTGCTTGCGGAAGGTCTGCCCATCAGGAAGCCTGGCGCCATAACTAACGTCGTCGCCTCCGACGACGAGTACTTGCGCGTTCGGTCTCGCCGCAAGAACTTCCGGCAAGCAGCGCATGAAGCTCGGAAAGCCGCGATAGGGTTCCAAGTTTCGAGCGACATACGTGACAATCTCTTCACCCGCGGTGAACTCTAAACCCGTCTCCCCTAGTATCAGGCGAGCCTTCGGATCAGGCTTCACCACGGTGGTATCGATTCCCTCGTGTATGACATTGAGCGTCGGATGGTAGCGCCGCGGATAGACTGACTTTTGCCACTCCGTTGGACACTGGCCCAGATCCGCCGTATCGAGCGCTAACAGATTACCTAGATTTTTCGTCCGCAGCCGTGGGGCTGTGTCCGGAGTGATTGGATCGGCAGGATCGAAGCCGACATCAGCGCCGGACATTCGGTAGAAAAACTCGAAGTATCCGATCAGGGATGCCTCGGGAAAGATGTCCTTTAGATACCAGATCTCGCCCCACCCATTGTGGCCCAACATCACGTCCGGGATGAACCCGGTTTTGCGAAGCTCCAATGCGATTCGAGCAACCTCCTGGGCATTCAGAACCGCAGCCTCGGACTCCCGCAGGTAATGATGTACCTGAGGTGTGATCGTCCTACGCGGTTTGTAGACGATCTTGCGCACCCCTGGGATTTCGCCGTCCTGTCGCTGGGTTATGAACACCAACTGGTGTTCGGGTCGTGAACCCAGATGTCGCGCAAGATGGAGGTACTGTCCGGGAAAGTTTTGATGCACGCAGAGGACTTTCATGGCATCTCACCTACCTTTCTTCCCTGTTCCTTGTTGGTCGATAGTGGCACAACGTGCAGTCAAATCATAACTCGACATCCGTTGTCAGCAGAAATTCATGCACCCACCTCTTGACCGGTTCCATGTTATGGCAAACAATGTTTCTGCCGCATCGGGAGTTGATCACCAGTTCGGGCGCCGCGCGGGCGGGGAAGTGGTTGATATGCACGCTTACTAAGGAACAAGAATAGGATGTCTTGATGACCGGGACGTCGAAGTTCACCGTGATGAGCTGCTTGCATGGTAGCTCCCAGTGACCGCGCTACTCGGTTCGCGAGCGCTTCGGTGGCTGCGCAGGCGTGACGAGGCAATACCTCCGTCCCAGGTGGTCCTCGAAGATATAGTTTGGACGCTCGGCAGTATTTGCTCGATCCACAAGCAACCATTCGATGCGGAGCTGCTGCTGAGAGGGCTTCCGCCACCACCGCTCACGACTGATGCGCTGATAACAGCTGCACGGTCTCTCGAGATCCGCATTCAGCGTCGAAAGGTTCATGAAAGCAACTTGGGCGCGTTGACGCTGCCTTGCGTGGCGGAACTGTCAACTGCTAACGCCCAGGAGAGGGGCGAACCGTCTGCGCAGCGAAGGCTCGCACTCATCGTGCAGGTGACTCCTTCTCAAGTTCTTTTGTTTCGTGCCGGCACCAGTGAGCACACGACCCTAACTCCGCGGCAATTTAGTCAGGAGTATGTCGGGACGGCGTATCAGTTCGCGCCGGTAGCGCCCTCTATTAAAGACCCCGACGGCGCATGGTTCGCTTCCCGCTCCTTCGGCTTTCGATGGTTTGTCCCAGAACTGCTGAAACACCGCCGGGTCTGGCGCGACGTCCTCATAGCGTCCGCATTCATTCAACTCCTGGCACTCGGTACGCCCGTATTCACACAGGTGGTGATCGACAAAGTGGTCGTGCACCGTACCGAGAGCACCTTGGTAGTCATCGCCATCGGCATGGGCCTGTTCGCGATCTTCTCTTCCGTTCTTTCCTGGGTGCGGCAATACCTGGTCCTCCACACCGGCAACCGGGTAGATGCGGTGCTGGGCGCCGCGGTTTTCGAACATCTGTTGCAGCTCCCGCCGCGATATTTTGAGTCCCGGCCGACCGGGGTCATCACCGCGCGCCTGCGCGGAGTGGAGAACATCCGGGAATTCATTGCCAGCGCCGCCGTAACTTTGGTGCTGGACCTGCCATTTCTACTGATCTTCGTCGCGATCATGCTGGCCTACAGCGTTACGCTGACAGCGCTGGCACTCGGGATCATCGCGTTGATCGTCCTGTTGAGCATCGCGGTGGCACCCGTCTTCCGCAAACGCCTGAATGAACAGTTTCTACTGGGTGCCCGCAACCAGGCATTCGCAACTGAGTACATTGCCGGCTTGGAGACAGTGAAGAGCCTGCAGATGGAACCGCAGGTCAAGACACGTTACAACGAATATCTGGCCGAGTATCTGCGCTCAGGTTTCGGTGTCCGGCAGATCGCCAATACATACAATGTGTTGGCGAACGGGCTGGACCAGACCCTGAGCCTGTTGATTTTGGTGGTAGGTGCCACCCTCGTGATGCGAGGCAACGCCTTTACCATCGGCATGCTCGTGGCCTTTCAAATGTTCGCCAGCCGAGTCTCGCAGCCTTTGCTTCGATTGGTTGGGCTATGGCAGCAGTTTCAGCAGGCGAGCCTGTCGGTTCAGCGTCTCGGCGACATCATGAATGCACCGACCGAACCTTATTCGCTGATCCCTGGCCGCATCCGCGGGGGGCGCGGGCTCATTGAAATCGAGGGTCTGAGCTTCCGCTACTCGGAACAACTGCAATCACTGCTAAAAGGCCTCACACTGCGGATCGAACCTGGGCGGGTGGTTGCCTTCATGGGCCCCTCGGGATGCGGCAAGAGCACTCTGGCCAAGCTGTTGCAGGGAATGTATCGCCCGAGCGAAGGCACTATTCGCCTGGATGGCACCGACATCACCCACCTGGCAGCCAACGAATTGCGCATGAATTTCGGCGTTGTCCCTCAGGAAACAGTTCTGTTTTCAGGAACGATCTACGAAAACCTGATTTCCGCGCATCCCCATGCCACGTTCGAGCAAGTCATCAAAGCGTGTCAACTTGCCGAAATCCACGACGTCATTGAGCGATTGCCCCAAGGTTATCAGTCCCAGATCGGTGAGCGGGGTGTCGGACTTTCGGGCGGACAGAGACAACGGCTCGCCATTGCGCGTGCACTGATCCGACAGCCGCGGATCTTGATCTTCGACGAGGCCACCAGCAGCTTGGATCTGCCGACGGCAGAGCATTTCTGCGCGACGATCAATCAGCTCAAGGGCAAGGTCACTATGCTGTTCATCACGCATGCGTTGCCCAAGAATCTGCAGGTGGATGAGATCGTGCAGATCGGTGCATCGCGCCCGGCTCGCTCAGATGCTGCATTCAATCTCGACGTTGTCGGGTAGCCAACATGGGCCGCATTCTCCTAACCTGGGAGCTTGGCTTGAATCTCGGGCATCTGACCCGGTTGCTGCGGGTGGCACAGCAGCTAAAGAAAGATGGACATACAGTGTTCGTGGCCGCGCGCGACTTACAGGCGGCCACCGCGGTTCTCGGACCTGCAGGGATTCCGTTCGTCCAGGCGCCGTACCTACCGACGGGAGTTGCGCTTGCGCATCGTCCCGCCAGCTATGCGGATATTCTGCTCTCGCAGGGTTGGAGTGACCGCCGCGCGCTATGGGGTCTGATCCAGGCATGGATCAACCTCTTGCAGATGTTCGAGCCCCATCGGCTCGTCCTGGATTACTCCCCAACCGCGAGCCTCGCTGCGCGAATTGCGAAGATCCCGACGACTCTCGTCGGCAACGGGTTCGAATTGCCGCCGCTGACGACGCCGTTGCCGGCATTTCCTGGATTCTCCTGGGCCACGGCCGAAAGAGCGCATCAATCAGAATCCATTGCCGTGGCGAATGCCAATTCCGTGCTCGGCGCATATCGTGCACCTCCAATCGAGGCTTTACGTGACCTGTTCGCTGGCGGGCCCGTCCTGTTGGCCACCGTTCCCGAGCTCGATCACTACGGCGCGCGGCAGGACGCACGTTACATCGGCCCCCTCCTTGGCAAGTTGAGCGCGCCGCGAGTTGACTGGCCGAAAGGCGAGGGGCCGCGGATATTCGCCTGTGTCCGCCCCGATACCCGCCACGCCGCGGCGCTATTGAAGGCGCTCTCCGGGATGAGCGATGCGCGGATTATCTGTGTTGCGCCCAGTTTCAAAGCGTCTCAGTTGCACCCCCTCAGAAAGGAGCACATTCGGTTCGCACTGGGTCCAGTAGAACTGCAGCCGCTGCTCGACTCGGATCTCTGCATCAGCTACGGCGCCGAGGGAACGATGTTGTCTTTTCTGATGGCAGGCGTTCCGCAGCTGATATCGCCCTGGCATGTCGAAACTTATATGGCAGCACGAAGGATTCAAAACGCCGGTATGGGTGAAGCTCTTGCGGATCAGACGGATGAGGCACAGATCGTGGAGACAATCTGGCGGCTCACAGGAGACAACGAGATGCGAGATCGGACGCGAGCCTTCGCGACGCGAGCCGCCGGTTGGCTTTCCGATCCAAATCAATTGTATGGAGATCTAGCAGCGTGAGAGAAGGAGGTTTCATAAAGGTCATCGCGTGGATCATTGCTGCAACCGCTGTTGATCTTGGAATCGCAACGGCAGCGTGGTCAGCGCAAGCGGCCGCAGAGCTGCCGCCCGCCGCTGCAGCGCCAACAAAGCTGCTCAAACACCCTGTGCAATTGAAAGATGTACTGCGCGAACCAAAGTTCCCTGCCCAGTTGCTTTCGAATTTTAAAACAGCAATGGATCGAGACTTCCTCCTAGAAATCAATTTCTACAACGACGACGTCTTAAAGGAATTCGTCGGTGGGGCACCTCCGACTTGGCGGGAAACGACACGGGAGGGCGAAGGGAGACGTATCCTGACACGTGTGGGGACAATCAATTTGCGGAGCGCAGGTGTTCCAAATATGACTGTCGCGGTACAGGAGACGGTGATTACCTTGGTAGGCCACGAAATTGTGCGTAGGGGCGCGCAGCCGGCGGATCAGAAGGTGTACGGATCGATCACCGTGGATATCGCGTCGACTCCCGATATCTGCGTGTGCGATGTGCGCGACTGGTTCGGCCTCGAGACGGATGTACGTGCCGCGCCTTCTGGTACCGCAAAAGCTTTGCTTGTCTATGAGTTTCCTGCGACTGCGTCGTCGGAGGCAGCGTCGGTCTCTAAGAACGCAGAATTTGCGATCCGGGCGGATGATTCCGCGCCGATAGGTTCCGGAGCTTCGCCCGGAGGCAGGCCGTTCATTCGAGGCCGCGATCCCGTGGAGAGGATTTCTGTGAGGGAGGCGGGCAAGTGAGCAAGTTACCACGACGTTGCTTGATGCTCTGGGCATTGTCGGCCGCGATGGGCGTATGCGCAGCTCACGGGGAGACAAGAGCTTCCGAGGCGGCCCTGTCCGCGGGCGAAATTAGCGCGATGATCCAGTCGCCTACGAGTCTCGAGGGAGTATTGCGGAACCTCAAGATGGCGCTGGAGCGAGATTGGCTGCTCGAACCAGCTTTCTTCGAGGACGAGGTGTTAGTCAAATTCTTTGCTTCCCAGAGTGTTGAGCGGCCGTCGCAATTGAAGTCGCCCACGGATACTGTGTTGGATATCAATCTACACTCCTCTCTGAGCGGGATACATGTCTCGATCAGGCGCGGTTGGATCGTGGAAAAAAACTCTGCAGAGAATGGTGCGTCTAAAGTAACTCAGCACAGAGTCCGGACCACCAGCCTCAAGATCGACGTCACCTCGGCTCCGAGACTCAGTGTATGCACAGTGCATGATGTATTTGGCCAAGTAGGGGACATGTCCATAGATACCGGTTCTGCGCCGCATGTCCATTACACACCTTGGGTTAAAGGTAGCCTCACTTACAACTACCTGCACGTGTCGTCCGCCGAGGCTCTTGTGTCGGTCGGTCTGCAGGAGAAAAAACTGATGTTTACTATAAAGTTAGAAGAGCCTGGATCTCTACAGGTCGAGCCGCCGCAGCAACGGCGCGTCTTAAACAGTGACAGCGTGCAGGACATCCAACTTATGGTCATGGAGCGGTGACAGTGGCTACGCAAAACGACCCATACTCGCCGGAGTTCATTAATTCCTTTGCGGGTTCAGGCTTCACTTTCGATCAGTTCGAGCAACTGGTAGCCAAGTCGGCACTACTGGGTAATCTGATCACAGTTCTCAAGAACACCTCCGGCGGAAAAATCACTCTTTCCGGCAAGGACCCGAGTGGCCATGACCTACCGGTATCGAGTGGCACAGGTACCATCGGGAAAGTGATCTACATTGATCCAATGTGGGCAAAAGACTTCGGCCCCCAAAATGCTCTGGACTGGCTTGCGGACGCTTTGGCACACGAATTGGGCCACGCTCTGCTCGACAACGGCGAGAGCGATCATTCAAATGACAAGAATCCTGAGGACGCGATACTAACTGGTGAAAAGGCTGAAGGTGCGGCCCTTGCCAGTGAATATATTGTTGCCAAACAGTTGCGCGCTAGCGGTGACAAGACGTTCCAGAACGGCAAACTGTTAATCGAATTCTCGGACCGAACTGGAAATAAGATCGCATCTGCGTTGGGCACGCTCTCGACTTTGTCAGGGGGAAACGCCCAAGACTTCAGTCAATTGAACGGCACCGCATTCTTAGCGGCGTCATCCGTGGCGGGGGCGCTGTATTCGAGTAACGCCCCCTCTACCGACAAACTGGAGACCTATAAAACGAGTTGGGTTGCTGCATGGCTTTTCGGCACCGGAATCAGCCAAGAGCTTGGGAAAGCGCGAGTCGATCAAGACCGGATCACCGGCGACCTCCTTCAGGGTAACTTCACGGAGAGTGGAACTGCAGCGACGGGATGGAGTTTCCTAGGTAAGGATCTTGCTCTGAAGGTTGGCCCAAATGGCGAGGATCTGTCCAAAACGGCGGAGACCCTCAGTTTCAGTGCTACGGAATCTCCCGACGGTAACATTGTGGTTGGGACACAGACGTTCTCGGCCGGCGCTTCGGCGACACTGATCGGGGGGCAAGACGGTGAGGACATTTTTTACGGCCAACAGGGCACCGATACCTACGAGATCGGTGTGTTCGGTGGTGTTCAGCGAATCGTCTGCAACGCAAGCGGTGCAGGAAGTATTATCGCCGGAATCGCAAGCCCACAGCCGTTCAAGCTGGATCCCGACCTGCTACAGGTGGTGAGTCCAAATCACTGGAAGGATGGCGAACTAGATTTGGTATTCACGCCCGGTGATCAGTTGGGCACCGTGCTCCCGCCGAACGTCCTGTCAGGAATCGATGCCGGCAAGCGCCCCGCTTTCAGTCCAGATGTAGGTGTGCTGACGATTGCAAATTTCAACGGCCTGACGACTCTCCAGCTGATCGGTTTCAACCTTACGCAGGCACTCAGTTCTACCGGCTTTCTCGGTATCGACCTGCGTCCCACGGCCTCGATAAATTTCGGTGGCATAGGAAACACGAGTCAGATCACCCAAACATTCGTCGGTGGTGGCAGTGAGGCTTACACGCTCTCCGTCGACGCGCCGTATTCGGCAGATCAAATCTTCACAGTCACCGTGTCAGCGGCTGCGTTGCCCGATTTCCAAGTGCGGGTTGGCGACAGCATTGAGGACGTGGGCGCCAACGGTACCTTCAATATCACGCTCGCCGCCAATCAGACAAACGTTTCATTTTCTTTGATTGACGAATCGTCACAGAATGCCTCAAGCGATGTTCTCGTTGCCGGGCCGATTACACTGGCTGCATCCCTCCATGATGGGGCAGATCCGGACGGACCGCCGATGGAGACCAATTCGCTAACATTCGACTACGATCCCGCGCCCTCGGACAATACGCAAGCTCCGAATCCTGCCAGCGACATCGAAGGGCAATTCGACAGCGTGACAGGAATCACCACCTACAACGGCGACGGTGGCGACGACTTCATCACCGGCACCGGCGACCACAATCTGATCAATGCCGATAACAGCGGCAACGACAGCATCACCGGCGGAACCGGCACCAACACGATCATAGGCAGTCCTGGCGAAGACGTTATCACCCTGAACGGCGCTCACGACGATGTGATCCTGGGATCCGGGTTCAACACCTTGTATGGCGGAACCGGCGAGGAAACGATCACCTCAAATTCCGGCGATGCCTTTGTTTACGCGAATGGCGGGACCGATCTGATCCTGCTGGGCAACGGCAACAATCATATTTTCGCAGGTTCAGCCACAAACCTGGCGGACGCAATTGCAAACGCTGGGTCTGGAAGTCCGACTGGCAACCAGGGCGATCTGATCGCGGTTCGCGACGGCGACAACACGATTGTGGGAGGCGACGGAAACGACCTGATTGAAGCCG
>Ga0070665_100007421_pt1 | contig 11150 bp, 10 predicted proteins | sample KBSS13metaG_FD_65862 | JGI IMG/M metagenome (GOLD analysis project Ga0070665, IMG submission 65862) | Switchgrass rhizosphere microbial communities from Kellogg Biological Station, Michigan, USA - KBS S1-3 metaG | ecosystem: Host-associated > Plants > Roots > Rhizosphere > Soil ...
GATTTCCCGATCCAGCCGATCATCGGCGGCACCTATAACGACAAGTTCGAGAAGGTGGACGGCACGTGGCGCTTCACCGAGCGGCGAGAGGAGATGTCGCTGTTCGGCGACCTGCGCCACCACCTACTGCAAGCCTACGCCGGCCCCACCTGAAAACGAGGACTGCCATGACCGATACAAGCTGGGACCTGGAAACGGATATCGCCGTGCTGGGCTGCGGCGCCGCGGGTTCGGCCGCGGCGATCGAGGGGCACGACCGGGGCGCCGAGGTGGTGATCCTGGAAAAGATGCCGCCCGCCACGGCCGGCGGCAACACACGGGTCTCCGGCGGCATCTGGTTCAATAACCGCGATCCCGAGCGCGCAGCGCTCTATCTTGAAAGCCTGTGCGGCGGCTTCAAGCTGCCGCAGCCGGTGATCAAGGCCTGGGCCGAGGAAACCGCGGCCAACACCTTTTGGCTCACTGGGCTGGGTGCCGAGGTCGGGCCGCATGCCGACTACACGCCGGAATATCCCGAGCTTCCCGGCAGCGACGCCTATGGCGGCTATATGGGCATCGGCGGCAAGATCGGAAATGCGCTGCTGTTCGGCTTCCTGCAATCGGCGATCCGCCAGCGCGGCATCGAGATCCTGCATGAGACGCCCGGCCAGGAACTGATCACCGAGAATGGCCGCGTGGTCGGCGTGCAGGCGGTGCGGGCCGGCAAGCCCTTCCGCGTCCGGGCACACCGCGGCGTGGTGCTGGCGACCGGCGGGTTCGAGAACAATCCGGAGATGGTGGCGGACTATCTCGGCATGGCCGATCCGCCGACCTGGGGCACCCCGGCCTCGACCGGCGACGGGCACAAGATGGCGATGCGGATCGGCGCCGACCTGTGGCACATGGACAATATGATGGCGATCGTCGGCGTCCGCACCCCGGACTTCCACGCGGCCTTCGCCACGATGGGGCTGGTCGGGCCGAAGGGCTATATCTATGTCGGGCCGGATGGATCGCGCTTCGTCGATGAGGACGTGCAGATCCGCCACGGCCACGCCCTGATCCATGGCCGCTATGAGCTCTATCCGCTCCAGAAGGCGCATGTCGTGTTCGACGAGCGCGCGCGCCGCGCCGGCCCGCTGGTGCCGCCGCCGGAGTACATGCCGGTCGGCTGGAACACGGTGATCGAGAAATATGTCTGGAGCGACGACAATCTGGCCGAGATCGAGAAAGGCTGGATCGTGAAGGCCGACACGCTGGCCGAGTTGGAGCGCAAACTGGGCATCCCGGCCGGCGGGCTGGAGAAGAGCGTCACGCTTTATAATCGCTATTGCGCCGCCGGTGAGGACGAGCAGTTCGGCCGCGCCGCGGCGACGCTGATCCCGCTCGACGAGCCGCCCTTCTATGGCTTCACCTCCGGCCCGATCCTCGCCTGGAGCAACGGCGGCCCAAGGCGCAACGAGCATTCCCAGGTGCTGAACCTGTCGGGCGAGCCGATCCCCGGCCTCTATGCCGCCGGCACCGTCAGCTCGACCTACAGCTGGTGCAAGGACGGCGGCTTCCACATCGCTGACGCGCTGGCTTTCGGCCGGGTGGCCGGGCGGCATGCGGCACAGAGGTCCAATTAAGGCTCGCCGGCACGCACGATTTGGTATTATCAGTCATTCCGGCGTGAGATAGTCTTCCCATCGCAAGTAACGGCCATAAGAGTCGCACGCGATGCGTAAGGTCTTCCTGGGGTTATTGGTATGCGGGCTGCTGGCCGGCTGTTCCGCCGGCGATGATGTCCCCAAGGCCGAGGGCGGCGTCGCGGAATTCCATAAAAAGCTGGATAACGCCGACTTCGATACGATCTATGGCGACAGCGGCCCGGAGATGAAAAAGGCCATCACGCAGGAAGACTTCGTGAAGTTCGTGTCCGCTGTTCATCGCAAGCTGGGCGGCTTCCAGTCCGGGAAAACATCGGGCTGGAACGACACCGTCGCCACCGGCGGCCATTTCGTCACGCTGAACTATTCGGCGACATATGAAAGGGGCGGCGCCGACGAGAACTTCGTCTTCCAGATTCAGGATGGCAAAGCGATCCTCGTGGGCTATCACGTCAACTCGACGGCACTGATCGTCAACTAAAAGACAATCTCGGGAAGGATTCGGGGATGAGGATCCACTGGCCGTTGCCGTCATGTTGCTTGCGGGATGCGCGGCGAAGCATCAGGCCGCCAATCTCAAGCCGCCTGAGATCGGCAAGGCGACCGAGGCAGATGTCATCGCACTTCAGGGCAAGCAACCGATCAAGAGCGTTGTCGCCCCGAATGGCGCGAAAAACGATACCTTCCCCCTCACGATGATGAACGCATCGTCGGATGCGCCGAACGCCACCGTCTACGTATTCGGACCCGACGGAATGCTGCGGCACATCATGTGGGAGACGCCGAGCGGCGCCCGCTTCCTCCTGAATGAAAAGACGACCGACGGCGTCCTGCGGGACGAGATCGTCGGCCCGATGCCGACCGTCGTCAGCATGACCATCAGGCGGGTCTCTTAACCGTATCGATACCTGAAACTCGGTACGATTACTTAAAACCCTACCGAGTATTCAGAAACTTTCAGAAGATAAACTCCCAGATTCAAGACTCCTAAGCCGCCTCGGCACTAGAGGTTCCGGGCCGATCCGCCGCGCCAAAGCGACGGAGGGCATCGCGGGACCATTCGCCAAGGAGTTTAGGTACCATGAGCAAACCCAGCGCGGCGGCGGGAGGCAAAAACACCTCCCTCGCCCTCCTGAAGCCAGAGCAGGCCCGTGAAAACCTGCATCTGCTGCTTCTCGCCAACCCCAATTATTTCGGCAACCTGAAGGACAGCCCGTTCAAGCCGATCCTCAAGATCGCCGGTGACTCGGCTTATGAGCGGCTCGGCTGCGTCGGCTATTCGGCGGCGCTGAAGCGGCTGGAGGCCGTGGTGTCGGTCAACCAGGTCTCCGGCTATTCGGGCGGGCTGTGCACGTACGGCTCGCAGGAATATGTCCGCTTCTACCTGTCGTTCGACAACGGCGCGACCTGGCAGGACCAGGGCTCTGCCAGCTTCACCGTGCATGACCTGCCCGGCCCGAAGCCGCTGGAATACAGCGTCGCGATGCCAGTGACGATCCCGGAATATCTCTGCTTCTTCGAGAACCTGCCCAAGGTGAGGGCGATCCTGTCCTGGAACTACGACCCGCCGGCCAATACGCCGGGCTTCGTGCCGGTCTGGGGCAATGTCGTCGACGCCACGATCCAGATTCCCGGCACGCATTTCATCATCTTCAAGGACCTGCTGGCCGAGGCGAAGCTGAAGCTGCCGGAAACCTTGAGCGCGATGATCGATGTCGAGCAGACGCTGGCCACCAACCCGCCCAAGACACCCACCCTGCGCGAGCTGGCCGCCTCCTATCGCGGCAAGCCGGTCCTGCCGCACCGGCTGTTCTATCCCGAGGTCACCAGGCTGGGGGCCCAAGGCCTCTCCGCCGCGCTGGACGCCAAGCACCCGATCTCGGTGCTGGGCCTCGACCTGGCTTCGATAATCGGGGAGATCCTGGCGACCAGCGGAGACACGACCTTCGAGCAGTTGGGCTGCGTCGGCCTGGACCCGAACCGCAGCGCGCTCGCCGGCGTGGTCAAAGTGAAGGCGCCCTACGGCTTCAACGGCGGGCCCTGCACCACCGGCAGCACTGAATATGTCGCCTTCTGGGTCGATTGGGGCACCGGTTTCGAATATGCCGGCACCGCCACGATCAACACCCACGACATCGCCGGCATCCCGGCGGGCGGGCTGGAATACGCCGTGGCGCTGCCGGTCAATCTCGCCGCCCACATGCAGCCCTGCCAGAAAGGACCGAAGACCGCGGTGGTCCGGGCGATCCTATCGTGGGGCTATGCCCCGCCGGCGACCAACCCGAACTATGTCCCGGTGTGGGGCAACCGGGTCGATGCGCTGGTGCAGATCCCGCCGGGCGACACGTTCGTCGTCGGCACCCCGGATATCGCCATCATCGGCGGCATCGGCGTGGCCTCGATCGACACGACCGGCAGCTCGGCCAAGCCCGGCTGCACCCTGCCCAACGCGCTGTTCGCATTGACCGGCACCTATGCCGATCCATGGTACCATGTACGTCAGTGCCCGTTCGGCGGCCAGATCGTGATCCAGGGCGCACCCTCGGTCGGCAGCAAGTACCGGGTGTGGGTGCAGAAGGTCGGCTCGCCGGGCCAGAGCTTGCTGTCCGACCCGATCCTGACGACCGACTGGCTGGGCAACAGCACCTGGCGGAGCCCCGACGCCGCAGGCTTCTTCACCTATCTGGATTCCAGCCAGAACATCGATGACGTGCTGGCTTATTGGTATTCCTCGGGTGACGACCAGTGGCATGTCTGGCTGGAGATCGCGGACATATCCGACACGGTGTTCGGATCGACCCCGCTCTATCTGATCCAGCTCGACAACAGCGCGCCGACCGCGGAAATCCATATCGACAGCGGCGGCGACTGCAAGCAGTTCGGTCTGGGCACCGTCATCGACGGGCATTTCGTGGCGCGGGACATCCATTTCGGCGCCTTCAGCCTGGATACCACCCCGGCCTCGCTGATCCCGCCGCCGAACGAACCGGTGACCGCGACGCCCTCGACGTCGCAGACCGCCGTGGCGCCGGGCGATGCATGGACCTTGAGCACGGCCGGCATGGTCCCTTGCGGCTATGTCGTCCAGCTGTGGGTCTATGACAACACGATCGTGGGCAGCAGCCCGGGATCGCATAACACCGCCTATGCCGATGTCGGCTTCTGCCTGATCGACAAGGCCTGACCCCCAAAGGCCTGACCCAGGGTCCGGGCCGGGGCGCAAGTCCCGGCCCGGCTCCGGCCGCCAATCCCTGTGGATATGCCGAGAATGTCTTCGACCGAATTCTTGATCAATTTCGTGCTCGCGACGCTCGCCGTCTGGCGCGTCGCCCATCTGCTGGTGCACGAGGACGGACCCAAGGGCCTGATCGCTCAGCTCCGCACGTTGGCCGCCGGAACCGAGATCGGCCGAGCGCTGGACTGCGTCGGCTGCATGAGCCTGTGGCTCGCTTTGCCCGCCTCGGTCTGGGTGTCCCGCCGCCTGTCCGAATTCCTGCCCACCTGGCTCGCCCTTTCCGGCGCGGCCTTCCTGCTGGAGCGCATCGGCAGCGAACCGCTGATCGTCGAGCGCCTGGTCTCAACTGAAACTTTCCAATCTGAAGGAGTATCGAACGATGAGCTGCTGCGGACAGAGAGCGACGATCCCGGCCACGGTGAGCCGGGCGACGTCTGACAGCCGGCGCCCGAAAACGCCTGGCGCACGCTCCGTTACGATCCGCTATCTGGGGACCGAGGTTATCGTCATTCGGGGAACCGCAACCGGTCGCCGTTATGGCTTTTCAGGCGGGAGCCCGGTGCAGATAGTGGATATGCGGGATGCCGCCACGCTGCTGCGCAGCGGCCTGTTCCGCTGAGTTATTTGGTTGAGGAACGGGGAGCCGGCGCCAGCTTGGTGGGCTTCCCGTCCAAAACCGCCGACACCTCGCTGAACGACTTGGTCAGCAGCTCGCCGACGCCATGGGCGAACTTGACCTTCACCTGGTCGACCTTCTTCGCCTGCTCGGGCGTCAGGTTGTCCTCCACGCCATGGGGCAGCGGCAGGTCGAACTGGTTCGGCGGGCAATCGGCAACGATGAGCGGCGTGGTATGTTTCGACATGGTTTCCTTCCGGACGTAATTGGCGAGCCGTGCTCCAAATATAGTAAAAATACGCCGATAGTCTGAATTGGATCATCGAAAATCGTTAGTGCCGATCAATTATCCCAGGCTGTGCGCGATGACAAGTCAGCATTATTTTGGATTTTAGGTAATACCTGCCGAATAAAGCCGGTTATCGCGCCTTCCCGCCTGCAAGCACCTCCGGCCTTCGTATTCTTTGTGTCCTTACAGGTTAAATCTCATAGGTCTCACGGATCCCGTCGGTCGTCGGCCTTCAGGCCGGCAGCGGCCCAGGCCTCCTCGCCGCCACGGTACCAGAAGACATTGCGGAAGCCGAGCGACAGGACCGCGAGCGCGGCGTTGTAGCCGTTCCAATCGAACACGCTGCTGCCCATCACCACCACCAGCCGCCCGCGATCGCCATTGGACAGGCGCAGGATTTCCTTCTCCAGATCGGCCTGACCATCCGACGAGGGAAAAGTGTCGTTGATCCAGGACGCGCCGGGGATCACCGCAGCGCCGCAGCCGACGTCGATCAGGATCGGCGGCGACCCATTGCGCAGCGCGTCTGAAAGGGCTGCGGTCGCGATGGTCTGCGCGCCCGGCACAGCCGTCGCCGTGATGTCGAAGTCGCCGACGGATTTGGGCTCGGCCGGAGCGGCCACATGTTCGTCGATGGTCTCGTCGGCAAAGGCCGGCATGCCGGCGGCTTTGAGCCCGTCGAAGGCGGCACGAAACGCCGGCACCGCCCCCTCGGCCTTGGTGAAATAGCTACTGAGCCGCCAGACGCTGCGGTGCGACCAGCGCCCCGCATAGGCGGCATACCGCGCCCTGGCCTCCTGAAGTTGGCCGGCAGCCCCGTGGGCGGCGATCAGCCCGATCTCGTTCCACTCCATCCGGCTGAGACTATCACTCGCCCCCACCGGATCGCGATCGGCGGCCTTCGACTTGCTCAACCAGTCGATCGCATCGGGATATTTCCCCAGCATCAGATAGACGAAACCGAGCTGATTATAGCGGACCCGATTGTTCGGGTTCTGCGGATCGACCTTGAGGACGTCCAAGATCAGCCGTTCCGCCTCGTCGGGGTGGCCGAGATTGGCGGCGCAGATCGCCAGGCCGCTACGTGCATCGACATCGTTCGGATCGAAGGTGAGCGCAGTCTGATAGGTCGCGGCAGCCTCACGGCACTGGCCCTCAGTTTTCTGCAGGAAGCCCTTCACCACCAGCATCCGGGCATTCTGCGGCGCCAGTTCGATGCCGCGGGCGACCAGCTTCCTCGCATTCGCCACGTCCTCCGCATCGGTCGGGTCGTCGAAATCGTGCGCCTTCTTCAGCAGGCACCACGCAAGCTCGCTGATCGCATCGACGAAGTCCGGTTGCAGCGCGATCGCCTTTTCCAACTGCGCCTGAGCCTGGGACAGGCCTTTCAGCGTGTCGGCGCGATCCAGGGTCGAGCGGGCGCGCATGAACAGGTCGAGTGCATCCGGGTTGTCCGGCCGGTCGTGGACCGAGCGGTTGCCCTCGATCTGGATGAGGTTGAAATTGAGCGCGCTAGCGATCCGCCTGACGATCGCCATCTGCGTGTCGGAGAGCTGGCTGCGCGGCGAATCGAATCGCTCGGCCCATAGATGCGCCCCGGTCTCAGTGTCGATCAGCTGGGCGTTGGTGAAGATGCGGTCGGCGCTGTAACGCAAGCTGCCCTCAAGCAGATAGCGCACGCCAAGCTCGCTCCCGATCTGCTCGGCGCCGACATTCCGGGTCTTGTAGACGTCTGCAGAGGAGCGGGCGATGACGACGCTTCCGGGGATGTGCGACAGGTCGGTGGTCAGGTCGTCGGTGACCGCGTCGGCCAGGTAATCCTCTTCAGGATCGTTGCTGAGATTGCGGAACGGCAGCACCGCGATCGACAGGCGCGGCGCGGCGCCCACCGTTGCCGGACCAGGTTTCGGCGCCATGAAGAGCGAGCGGCTGAAAAAACCGGCCACAAGCACCGCGGCGACGATGACGGCGATGCCGGCCGGCACGATCCAGCGCGGCCGGCTTTTGGAGGCGAGCGGCGGGGCCTGTGGCGGGGTGACGGGGGCCGGTGCCGTTTCGGCGATCTGGCCGGCAAAGCGATAGCCCCGGCCGGAGACGGTGACGATCCATTGCGGCCCACCCTCCTCCACCGCCAGGATGCGGCGGAGCGCGGAGATCTGGACGGCCAGGTTATTGTCCTCGACGAAGGTGCCGGGCCAGACCCGGTCCATGATCTCATCCTTCGCCACCACCCGGTCGCGATTCTCGATCAGCATCTGAAGAATGTCGAAGGCGCGCGAGCTGATGGCGACGGACGCGCCGTTCGCCGAGAGGGTGCGCACCACCGTGTCGAGCCGGTAGGGGCCGAAGCTGAAGACCCGGGTCGACGCATCCAGGGGCGATGCACCGCCGGTTTGTCGATCAGCCAATTCCATATATCCGGCCCGCCCGATCTCGTTTCGCGTCGGCAATAGTCGGCGCAACGTCCGAGCCGATCATCGGCACCCGCAATAGCGCGAACTGCGGCGATGCCGCCCCGGCTAGGTACTCAATTTAGAAAATTTCAGAAAATAAATCCACGGATTTCAAGACCTTTAACATCCCGCCGTCCCATTGTCGGCTCGTCTTTGACACGCGGCGGGTAAGCCTTTTTGGGTTCCCGCCTTATCGATTGGAGCGGTTCGTGCGAGCTAATACTCAGGTCATCGTCGATTACGACTTCCAGGCCCATATGGGCCGATCACGCGCCCTGGGCGGCGTGGAACGCGCGATGCGCGAGTTGGCGGCCAATATGATACGCGTCGTGCAGGGCAACGGCAGGCCCGAGATGATCGGCCCGCAGGCCCAGGCGCTGGTCTTTGCCATGGACGCCCACCGCAGCATAGCGGGCCGTGCGCTCTCCGCCGATGAAGTCACCAGCGTGCTCGATGTCGTGGCGAGGACCGAACGAGGCGCGCTGCTGAACTTCGTGCGCGGGCCGGAATTGCAGGCGAACCAAAACCGGATCTCCAGCGCCCTGCCGATCGGCGCGTCCCGCCTCCACGGGAGCAACCACACGCCAGGTGGCACCGACGGCCTGACCGAAGATGACGACGGCGAGGGAGCCTATGCCACCGGCTGGGCCTTTACCTCTTGATGACGTCTTCCGGCCCGAAATAGGCCTTCATCGCTCTGCGTGATTCCAAGTTCAGGACGGGTTAGGGAAAGCTGGCAGGACGGGAAGGACAAAGAGCATAGGGAAATCAGCCACCCGCGCCGCCACAAAATAACCCTATTCATTGCCAATAAAATAATGAATAAGTTATATCATTCGTGAATCGCGCCGGGATCGAGTTTTGCCGGATATCGCCTGCGGAAAGGCGTCGGTTAACATCCCCTGCCAACAAGGTCCCGTGCGGAACACGTGTTCGTAATAAAAACAACAACAATAAAACAATCCATTGCCCGCCTATGACTGCGGAACGGAGAAAGACATGCAGGACCTCGTCGTCGACAAGCTGGCTTCGAAACACATTCCGATCGCCAGCCGGATAGCCGCTCTTCCCCATCTCGCCGCCCCGGAGCGGGCACGCCCGCTGGCAGGCGAGAACCATCCCACGGCCACGGCGGCTCGTCCGCAACCGACTGTGGCCAGGCCGATCGCGGCTGCGACGCCGACGCTGACCCGCACCTATAGCGGCTCGATGACCCTGGGCGGCACGCTCAGCGACACGAACCACGACACCGGCACCTGGTCGGGCATCCTGCACGAGACTCTGATCGTCACGGTCGATGCCAACGGCAATGGCACGGGCTTCGAAACCTTGAGCGGCAGCCTCGGCCTCACCGTCAAGAATTCGAACGGCGACACCAAGAGCGTCCCAGCATCGTCGTTCGGCTTCACCCTCCCGTACTTCACGATCACCAGGGGGCATTTCTCGATCAACCAGAGTGGCGGCGACTTCGCGGGGTTGCTGTTGACCCTGAAGGTCAACGGCACGCTCAATACCGCCCAGCCGACCGCCTCGGAAAGCCTGAACATCCCGTTCAGCGGCTTCGTCGGAAGTGCTCTGGTCAGCGGCTCGATCAACGGCTCATCGTCGCTCAAGACCCCGGCGCTGGCGCTCAGCGGCGCCGTTGCAGGGCAGAGCGCCTATGCGGGCACGAAAACGACGCCGTTCAAGAACCTGACCTTTTCCGACCTCAACGGGGTTCCGGTAACGGCGACGGTGATCATGTCGAATGCCACCCACGGCACTTTGACGAATCTCAGCGGCGGCAAATACAACCGCGCGACCGGCACCTACACGATCACCGGCAATTCGGCCACGGTCAATCATGCCCTGAACGTGCTGGAGTTCGATCCCAACGGCAAGCTGGTCACCTCGGCCACCGCATTCGCGATCAGGCTCAACGACAGCAAGGGGGGAGCGCTGACCAACAGGACGACCAGCGTTCGCGCGATCAATCCGCTCTCCATAAAGGGCGTCTTCGCCAATCAGGGGGTCAACGCGGCGAAGACGATCCCCCTTTTCCACACGGTCACGATCGGGGACCTCCTAGGCAGCGAGACCGATTTCGTGAAGATCGCCCTGTCTAAACCGGCGAACGGCACGCTCACGAATTTGGGCGGAGGCTTGTACAACAAGAAGACCGGCGTCTACACCTTCAAGGGAACGGCGGCGGCGGCCACGAATGCGATTCGGGGCTTGGTCTTCGACCCCTCGGGAGCTGCGGGACAAAGCACGGGTTTCACGATCACGGTGTTGAACCCCGGCGGCGCGTTGGTCACCAACGCCAGGGCGACAGTCGTCACCAAGATCACCACGCCCGCAACGACCGTCGCCCTGTTCGGCCAGTATGTCGCTGCCGGCCTGCATGTCGCGGCGGATCATGCGGCGGGCATCGCGGCCCCCCACGATTTACCCGCATCCACACATTTGCAGCTCGCGGCCAGCCACGGATAGGGGCGGCGGGAAACGGCCGCCCCATCCTCACGCGAACCACACTCAGGCAAGCAGCCCCTCGCCTGCGCGCGGCCCGTGCCAGGCGTGCCCGTCGGAGATGTGCAGCCGTTCGCGCACGGTCTCCAGCGGCAGGGGCAGCAGCTCCTCATAGCGCTGGAGCACCAGCGACGCGGTCCGGCGGCCACGGCGATAAGCGCGCCACAGCTCGCCGACGCGGGCCACGCGCATGATCACGCTGAGCCCCATGAAGAACGGGATCGGCCGGTAGTCGAGCCCCTGGGCGTAAGAGAAGGCCACGATCGCCGCCTCGCCGCGTGGCTGGGTCGCGTAGCCCGAGAGGATGTGCCAGAGGTCGTGCAGCACCGTCAGCCGGTCGCTGAACCATTGGCGAGCCGGGTCGAGCTTGGCGTAATCGCGCGACATGTTGCGCTGGGCCTCCACCAGGGCCATCGAATTG
>Ga0070665_100007423_pt1 | contig 11145 bp, 6 predicted proteins | sample KBSS13metaG_FD_65862 | JGI IMG/M metagenome (GOLD analysis project Ga0070665, IMG submission 65862) | Switchgrass rhizosphere microbial communities from Kellogg Biological Station, Michigan, USA - KBS S1-3 metaG | ecosystem: Host-associated > Plants > Roots > Rhizosphere > Soil ...
GACTCTCTCCCTGCCGATCTTCCCCATCCGCTCCCTCACTTCGGGATGATCCAAGAGCCAGAGGATCTTGGCAGCGAAGTCTCCGACAAGATCTTGTCCGTCACTGTAAAGTGAGGCATCTCCCGCGGTCACGCGGCCTTCCTTCAGATCGAACTGGACAATTGGCTTGCCCAGTGCCATGTATTCCGCGATTTTGATCATCGTGGAAATATCGTTCATCTCACATGGCTTGTCAGGGTTCACGCAAACGTCCGCGGTCGATAGCACCCGGAGGAGATGCTCATCCGGCACTCGCCCGGTGAAGTCGACGACGTCTTCGAGGTGTTTGTCCTTAACCATTTGTCGGAGACCCGCCAGCCCGGGACCGCCGCCGACACAGGTGAAATGCACGTCCGTCCGACCCATCGAGCGGATGTGGTCAGCGACTTCGACGAGGATGTCGAGTCCCTCCTGGATGCTCATCGTCCCGACGTACCCTACAAGGAACTTCCGGCCGTACTTCAAGGAGGGGTCGGCGGGGACTAACCGAAATGTCTCGAGATCCGGACCATTTCGCACAACGAAAACATCTTCTGGAGCGATCCCGCCGCGGGTGATCGCGAGGTTGCGGTAGCTTTCATTCGTCGCCATCACAACAATGCTTGAGCGGTAAGTAAGCCGCTCCAGGAAGACCTGGGCCTTGTAGAGAAAGTCTTTGCGCTCGTATTTCGAGTGATAAAGCTCGGGATTAGCGTCGTGATGATCAAAGATGTAGCGCACGCCAAAGAGACGAAACATCCAGGCCACGAGAAAGATCGTGTCGGGAGGGTTGCAGCCCTGGATTATGTCGAATCCTCTGGCGAAAAATATCCACCAGGAGAAGAGAGCTTCCCAAAGCAGGGCGCTCCCATACTCCACGATGTATCCAAAGGCGGAGTTCCCTTCCCGCGGCATGGGATGGCGGTAGATGTGAACGCCTTCGAGCAGCTCATAGTTCTTCTTGTATCCCTTGCCCTGCGGGCAAAGAACGGTGACGTCATACCCATGGCCCTGTAGCGCCAGCGCTTCCTTCCATACCCTGCTGTCGAACGGAACCGGAAGGTTCTCGACGATGATGAGGACCCGTCTCTTCTTGTCTTTCACTTTTGATCTCTTATTAGATGGACTGGTAGAGGCCGGCCAGAGCGCAGAGCATGGTGGCCTGTCCCCAGTGCAGAGTTGGTGTCTTGTTCACAACGTTATGCGAGTAGCGCCTGTAGTAGAAGTAGCCGGTGCGATCCTGCATGTGCTGAATCGTCCACTCAGCTACCTTGAGGGCCAAACTGAGACTATACGGATCAGCACTCTGGAAGAAGACCAAGGTATCGATCGCCTGCGAACTGCACTGGATGTCGATCGGCAGAGTTTTGTGATTGTAATAGCGGGGCGTACCGTCTTGCAGGAAGAATGTGTCCTTCCAGTATTGATAGCCTTTCATCATCGCTTGATGAAATTGCGTGTCGCCCGTGCTGCGCTCGAAATGCTTCAGGCAGTCAAGCACGTACCCGGTGTGAAAATTGTCGACCCAACGAAGATTTTCTTTTTCGCCGTAGTACCAAGATCCATCTTCTCTTTGATGGTGGCACGTATAGCGTAGAGCTGCCTCAGCGAGTTCGCGGAACCGCTCGTCTGAATTAATGCTATAGGTCCTGGCAAGCAGGCTCGCACCGAGAGTGTTCGCGTTGTGTACGCGGCTGTCCCTGCCGGGAATGTAGTTGATGCAGACGCCCGGCCCGTCAGGAAAGGCGGTCAGGTCGCGGACGATGTGCTCACACGCGCTCACAGCGACTTCGAGATAGCGGGACTCACCAAAGTGCTGAAAGGCGTCAAGAAATGCATGGCCGATGAGGGATGTCCAGACGATCGTCGGCGTACCTTTGGGCAGAAAGAACGTGCGCGACTGGTAGTCGAAGTGATTTCCCCAACATGCGCCGTTGTATCCGGCAGCCTGATGCTCAATGAGCCATTGCAGCGCCGTGACCGCCTTCTCATTCCAGATCGGATTTCCGGTAGCCTTATTGAGGCGAATGAAGCCGCGAGCGAGAAAACCCATTCCCTTGCTCGAGTGTTCCCGTGTGACACCGAGCATCGGACGAAGATTCACAGGAAAACGGCGAACTCCCTGCTGCAGCACCGTACGAAGAAACGGGCTGTTGAAGGTCAAAGGCCGAACGAATCTGGCATTCAACCCATCAAAAGTGTCGTAGCCCCGATAGTCGTTTTGCTCAAGCCATTGGTACAGACTTGAGATCGAACGGAAGACCTCGGCCTTCCCTGCACCTGTCGAAACGGGGGCAGCTAGAGTCTCAGACAAAGGAGAGTTGGCGATTGGCATGAATGCTCCCGGTTCGAGTAATCCTGACGAAATCTACGAGTCTCTGGTCGTCACGAAGCTTCGATTGTACCTGGCTGAATTCTGGATCGTGATTTCCGATCACAACGGTTTGAGCGTGTGTCAGGACGTCTTCGATGGTAGGAACCATCAGCCGTGAAATATGAGGAATGCGATTGAGAATGAAATCGCGATTGGCGCCGACGAGAGCTGCCAGGTTGACATTTCGGTCGTAGATTCGGAGGTCATATCCCTTGCCAAGGAGCCGTTCAATCACTTCAATGACAGGGCTTTCGCGAAGATCGTCTGTCCCTGCCTTAAAGCTGAATCCCAAGATCCCAATGCGCGGATTACCGCTTTCGATCACAAGGCGAACTCCTCGCGCGATCTGCATTTCATTACTGGGCAGAACCGAGTTCAGGATCGGCAACTGCAGGTCATGCATCTTGGCCTGATACGAGAGCGCCCGCAGATCCTTCGGAAGGCAAGAACCACCGAATGCGAACCCGGGCTTCAAGTAGGCAGAGGAGATGTTCAGCTTCTTGTCCTGGCAGAAGATGTCCATGACAGATTCTGCATTCACATCGAATGCATCACAAAAATTACCGATTTCATTTGCGAATCCGATTTTGAGCGCGTGCCAACAGTTGTCGACGTACTTCACCATTTCGGCAGTCTCAATGCTGGTTCGGATCAGGGGAGCGCTCAGTTTTACATAGAGGGATGCGAGCACGTCTCCGCTCTGGGGGTCCTCTTCCCCGATCACGGTCTTCGGAGGAGCCTGATAGTCGTTGATTGCAGATCCTTCGCGAAGGAATTCAGGATTGTTGCATATTCCGAAATCAACGCCGGCACGCTTTCCGGAGTGCTTTTCAAGGGCCGGGATAACAACGTTGCGCATTGTCCCGGGCAGAATTGTGCTTCGAATGACAATTGTGTGACGCGTCTGCTTTTCTTTGAGAGCGTCGCCTATCAGTTCGCAGACCCGCTTTACGGACGACGAGTCAAGATTGCCGTTCAGCTGGCTGGGAGTGCCAACGCACACGAAGGAGAGATCCGTATCGCGGATGGCTTCATTCTGATCGCAGGTGGCCCGCAAGCGTCCTTCGTTGACCCCTGCTTCCACCAGTTGTCCCAATCCGGCCTCGACGATCGGAGATTTACCGGCATTAATCAGGTCGACCTTCGTCTGAACCGGATCGACCCCGACAACCTGATGACCGTCGCCGGCAAGGCATCCTGCGGACACCGTTCCTACGTAGCCCAAGCCGAAAATACTGATCTTCAATGTGCACCCCTTATCGAGATCTCGTTCGATCTCGTCCGATTCATATTTGCGTTGGTACTGTTCGTCAAAGCAGGTGCCCAGTTGTGCGTCGAAGCGAACAAGCCGTACAGAAGCCTGTCCCAACTCCCAAGCAGCCACCATTTAAGACCGGACAAATTGCGCTGCAACTGCCATGCGACATGCGCGCCAAGAAGTTCGTCGGCCCACCTGTATTTCCGCGGCAACTCAGGCCTCTCGAGATGGCCTCCGAGATCGACGGCAAGTTTCTGGGCCATTGAAACGAGGTCAGTCCGTTCTGGGTAGAACGATCCTAGACAGTTCTGTAGATACGTTATGCATGCTTTCCGAGCGCGCGGAGAGTCGTTCAAAGAGCGCAAATAGCTGACGTGCAATTTCATTGAAAGCCACAATGCAGCGCGTTTGCTGTCGCAGGTGCCGACATACCCCAAATTGCCGGAACGCGAATAGCGATAAAACACCCTTGATCCTGCTACAAATCGCACGCCATTGCTCGCCATCAACACTCTGCAAAAGTATTCCCCATCATCATCGGACAGAAGACGTGAATCCCAAGGTCCGGCTGCCTCTGTCAGTTCGCGGCTCACCAGCCAGGTGGCAGTCTGCATGAAGATGTTGTTTTCCATCTTCCGCATCAGCCATTCATCCGCGGAGAGATCACACCAGAGTTCACTCGATACGAACTCGGCAGTATTGGATCTGTGCAAGAATCTCGCCCACTCTCCGGACAGCAGCACGCGCTGATCAAGCGATGCTTGAGCTTGCAGCTGTCGGGCGATCTTGTCGGGCGCGAGCAGGTCGTCTGCATCCAGCCATTGGATGTAATCTCCAGTGCATCGTGCGAAAGCGCTGTTTCTGGCAGCAGCGGCGCCCTGATGCTTCTGGGTGAAGACGGCGACTCCTTGCGATTCGAAAGTGCGTGCCACCGCCAAGGTTCGGTCTGTCGATCCGTCATCGACAACGATGATTTCCTTGTGATCCCAAGTCTGCGAGATGGCGGAGCGAAGCGTCTCAGCTAGCCGCGCTTCGGCGTTGTATGCCGGGATAAGGATGGAAACGAGTGGTTTCACAGTGGACGTTAGAACTTGGCAACTTGGAATCGAATGGCGACGATCTCATTCAACAAGAGCCTCTCTATTCAATAGCAGCTTCAACCGTAAAATGAGAGCCAAACCGCGACTCAGGACTTGTCTGTGGTAACCCGAAAATGAACCTGAAGGGGGATAGAAAACTGCGGGTATTCCGCTCGAAATCCAACCGCGTTCAGCCTCTCCATTTTCGGTCCTCAGCGACCTGTTGATACCGTTCTCTATGCGTCTGATTCCAAACAATATGGAAGGCATTGACACTTTAGTACCAGAACACGTACTACTAAGTATGTACTAATCCGCTATTCTCTATTATTTTGGTTGCCAGAACAGTTGTAGGGCTCCGTAGGGACGCAGCTATGTCATATGCCGTTTAAATGTACAAAAAGGCATAGCGCAAACCTCCTCTAAACGTCCCACTCATAGCCCCTGAAATTGCGTCCCAGACGGATGGCGATTATGCAGTGTCATCGCGCGCACGGGATCGCGTTGTTAGGAGAACTCATAAATGAACTATCGCCCACTCTCTTTGCTGGCAGCGCACGACGTTCCTGCCAACATGTTCGTGCTTTCCGTAACCGGGCGGCGCACTCTTCGACTTTTTATTTACTTCCTTCTGGCCACCGTTGGTCTTAGCAGCGCTTCCGCGCAGAGCTGGACCTCATTCCTGGATTCATCCCGAGCCATTGACTGGACGAAGGCGGGATTCACCATTCCGAACTACACCACAAATTGCGCTACACAGCCTACCCTTCTTACAGGCTCAAGCGCTGCGTCGGCAAACGCATCGTCGATCCAGAACGCGTTGGCGTCTTGCGACGGCACACACAACGTGGTCAAGATACCTGCCGGCACTTTCTACGTCGGGGGCATCACCTTCCCTGCTCACGGGCAGCAGGTCCTTAGAGGAGCCGGGCCATCTGCAACAAAACTTATCTCGACTGGCATGGCGGGATGCGAAGGATACAACGCGGGGATTTGCATGATTGACAGCTCTCCGTCGTACTCAGGGTCTTCGAATATCCTTCCTGGCGGTTCGAATCAATGTTCCTGGTCGGGCGGCTACGCAAAGGGTTCGACAACTCTCACATTTTCAAACTGCGGTAGCGCCCCGCCGAGCAACCACATCATCATGCTCGATCAGGCTAACGATTCTACCGACACCAACGGAATCTACGTTTGCGACGAAAGAAGTTCGGGGAGCTGCAACTACGACGGTACCGGAGGAAGTACTGGGCGAATCATTTCAGGCGTCACGCATTCGCAGATTCAGGTCGCTTATGTGACTGGCGTTACCTCGCAGGGCGCTGGCTCGTACTCCGTGACGATCTCTCCCGGCGTCTACTTCACCAACATCCGGTCCTCGCAGTCTCCCGGCGCGTGGTGGACAGGTCAAACCCAGCTGAACGGCCTCGAAAACCTGAGCGTGGATGGATCTCAGGATGGCTATTCCACCGTGGGCATGTACGACTGCTATCAGTGCTGGATTAGAAACGTCACGCTCTTGAATGGAGCCCGTTCCAGCGTTTATATGCGGCAAAGCGCTTTCGATGTGATTCGTGACAGCTATTTCTACGAAGCCCAGGGACACCAGTCAGTCAGCTACAACATCGAGGCGCAAATCGCGTCCGGGTTCCTGGTCGAAAACAATATTATGCACCGGACAACGGAACCGATGATCTTCAACGGGAGCTCTGGCGGAGTTGTCGCTTACAACTTCGGCATCAACAATTACGCTTTCTCGGGTTACACCTGGGGACCTTTCGTCTCGCATTCGGCGGGCAATTCCTTCAATCTCTGGGAAGGAAACAATTGGTCATGGAACGAATCCGACGACGCGTGGGGTTCGAGCACGCAGCAGACATATTTCCGTAACATGCTGCGCGGGTGGCAGAAGGGATCGACCAACGGCAGCACGCCAATTATCCACCGCAGCTATACCCGTGCATTCAACATCGTGGGCAACGTGCTCGGTCAACCCGGATTCCATTCACAATATCAGACCATCGCCACCTCGAATACCAGCGTGACAGGTGGGGACGAATATAAATCCATCTACGCACTCGGAACAGCCTTTGACACTTCCTGCGGCACCGGCGCTGTGCGTTCAAGCCCATACTGCGACCCAAAGGCAGTCTCCACTCTCATGCGCTGGGCTAACTACGACGTGGTGACATCGGGAACAAGATATGACGCTTCGGAAGCATCGCCGGCAGCAGTGCCTTATGTGAATTCGAATTTCTCGTCAAGCTACTTCTCTTCGCTCTCCCACGGCCTGCCGGCTTCACTCTATCGCTCGTCGACACCTTCCTGGTGGCCTTCAGGAAAGTCGTGGCCTGCCATTGGCCCTGATGTATCCAACGGCAATGTAGGCATCTGCACAGGCACCTACTCTGGATCCGAGGGGACTACAGACAGTCAGTGCTCGGGTGGGTCCCTGACTGCTGAATGGGGTAGCCACGTCACTTCAATTCCTGCGCAGGATTGCTATCTGAATGTGATGCACGGCCAACCGGACGGAGCAGGAAATGCATTGAGCTTCGATGCCAGTCAGTGCTATGGGTCTTCAGGAACATCCACCGGTACAACGGTGGGAAGCCCGACGGGCCTGACTGCGGTTGTTTACTAACTTCAGCCGAATCACGGATGGTGCAGGAAGTTCCCTGCACCATTTCGTGTTTTAGCTCCAAGATCGGCTTCGCTATCTGACTTCTTCAACGACGCCATCCTCCAACCTCGATGCTTTTCTCCTCGACGGAGCCAGTTCCAGCAATAGGCTCACAAACTGCCGGAGTGGTTGGATTCCCCCGTGGAACAGCGCTACGGCTACAAGATAGAGAGTGAAGAATATTGCAGAAATGGCGACGCTCTCTCCTAGAGCAGCACCCGTACTTGAAGGAATATCCCAAAGCCCCAATCGCCGCATGATGATTGCGCTCGTGAGGCCGGCTGCCAATGCAGCTGCAGCATAACGCCACACGGCGGAGACCAGCGTTGATACGCGAAACCCGATCGGCCGTCCCGCGTACCAAAAACCTGGCAGTAAGAGAATCCAGTAGGAGATGCTCCATGCCGCGGCAATCCCGGATGGGCCCCATCTCAAGGCCACCAGAAACGCTGAGACCGTAAATGCCAGTGAGATTATGCCCCAGCGAAGCAGACGCCCAGGCTTGCCAATCGACAAATGGACCCAGCTGACAGTGCTGCTCAACAGCATCGCTCCGATGCCCGGGCCAAAAATCTCAAAGATCGTTCCGGCTTCGGACCACTTCGGTCCGAGAACCACTCTCACGACATCCCTTCCTACGAGAGTGAGATTCGCGCTCGCCGCCATCCCTAGCAATGCAACCATGCCAAGAGAACTTGCCAAAGACCTCCTGAAGCGATCGTGGTCGTCGTGTAGCCGACTTAAGGCAGCCAGCGCAACGTTGTTCATTGGAGCAGTGAGTTGGCTCGCGGTCAAGGCAAACAGATCGAATGCCTTCTTGTAAAAACCAAGGGCTACTGCATTGAAGCGCCATCCGACTAGAAAGTTGTCGATGTTCCGCGTGAAATAGGCGACACTGAACTGCCCGTAGACTTCGACCGCGAATTTGACCATGGACCTCGTCTTGCCGGTCCTCCGTGGCAAGCTGGGAATCCATTGGCACATCAACCAACTCCCCAAAGTTACGCTAAGCTGTTGTCCAACGATGCCGGCGACCAGTGCCCAATATCCCCAGCCTCGCATGGCAAGAATGATGGCCAGAGCTGTATTGACGGTCCTCCCTGTCACGTCGTTGACCGACGTGCCTACAAATCGCATCGCTCTTTGCAGAAGCGCCAAATGAACGACGGACGGAGCCGCAATCGCGACACCAAGGGACAGCCCTCTGCACACCCCAGCAACCAGCGAATTCCCATAGAAATGGGACAACAAAGATCCGGCAGCAGCGAAGGAGAGAGCCAGTACCAGTCCGAGCCCGGAATTAAGCCAGAACAAGTTGCTGGCGGTCTGTCTATCAATAGTCTCCGACTGGATGATGGCTTCCGTGAACCCATTGAATCCACAGCTGACCAGCAAGAGACTGAACGTGGTCGCCATAGTCACGACACCGAAATCGGAAGGAATCAATAACCGGGCAAGAACGAAAGTGCTGACTACCTGAGCTACAAGGGCGACTCCAGAAGCCGACACTGTGACAACAGCGCCGCGCACTGCAAGCCGGCGAAGTTCATGACCTCTGGCACTGGGATGGAAAGCGCCATCGGCATCAAATGGAATCATCGCAACTCCCGGAGCGTCTCAAACACTTCTTTAAGCAAACATCCACCGCGATTGAGCGGCCAAAACACTTCATTCGCCCGGAGCTGTCAACTCACGAAATCCATCAATGTTTTTCTAGATCTCACTGCGCTGTTTCAACGAAAATCACTGCCTTGCGACGAACTTGCGAATGTGATTCGAGCTTCTCTAAACAGAAGTTGCACTTTCCAAATACAAGAGCTTTGGCGGCACCAAGTCCGGCTTTGGCCCTCGGCCAACTGCCCAATCCAGCACGCGCGTAGTGCTTTGGGCTTTGGCGTCCCAAGTGAGGCATTCCTTGGCGTAGGCCATCCCTTCACGACGGAGGCGGTTGAGGAGTGCTCGATTTGCCGCAAGCCCAGACAGGGCTTTCTCAATACCGAGGACCATGTCTTCCTCGTTCGTGAGAGGTATTTTGTACCCGACTTCAGGCAGCACAATATCTCCAGGTCCTCCGAAATCGACAACGACGGGAACAGAGCCACTCGCAAGTGCCTCAAATATCACACCTGCGCCGTTGTCGCGGAGTGTTGGGAATACCATCACATCAGCTTCCCTCATGCGACTGAGAACCGCCGCATGATCAAGCCAGCCACTAAAGGAGACCGCCTTCTCGATTCCCAGTGACACACAAAGCTGCTCCAGACGAGCACGCTCGGGTCCTTCACCAACGACCGTGAAATGCGCCTGACCTTTATGAAGCACAGAGGCAGCTCCACGCAATGCAAGATCGCACCCTTTTCGTGGCACCAAAGCTCCAACGAAAATCAGGTCGAGTTTGGCGCCCGGTTGTGGCTTTCGTGCATCTTCGGAGCATACCGAGAGACCGATTCCAGGCTCGGGGACAAAGAACACCTTATCGCCATATCCAGCAAATTCTGAGAAGGTCTGGGATGAGGCCGCAATGATCGCAGTCGCCCTGCTGTAGGTTGAACGCGCGAAGGGAAGGTATCGGTAGACATTTCTCAATCCTGAGATCCATTCACGCTGTCTTTGCAGCTGAGGGAACCCGCTGGGCCAAGGCAATCCGCCATTGAGTGGGCCAATCACAAAAGGCACAGGACCCTTCCGCAGGAAAAATGCGAAGGGACTTGCGATGCTCGGCGTCATAGGGGCTACCCGCAGGACGACGTCAAACTCACCGCTACGGATGCGACCCCGAAACGCGCGCCAAGCAAACCATTCAAAGGCAATCGCGAACGGATATCGAAATGCTGTCAGTGCCTGACGATCAAAGTTGCTCTTGAATATTCGCCGGAAGCCCCAAGAAAAGATGCGGTCGAGCAACGGAGTCCGAATTGCCTCGATGCGGCTAAAGGGCGCTTTTGCTCGCCGGCAACCGTCTTCGTTGCGCGAGCGCGTAACCAGAGTGACTTCGTGAAGCTTGGCCAGAGCGGCAGCATGAGAAAAAGTGACAAGGGGAATACTGACCTCGTCCGGATTGCACTCTGGCCCAAGTATCAAAACACGTAAGCGACTCATCGTTCCTCCGAAAAGTGGTTGTTCTTCCGAGCGAGCGGTGGGCTCCAGCTCATAATTGAAGTCTGGTTTTGGTTTTGAGGAGATCTATGTGAGGATCTTGCCTGGGTAAGCTCTTAGAACTGGCCAGCCTCATTGAAAGCCTGATGAGCCGGAACCAGCATTGCTTTAGCACGACGCGGGGCGGGGTTCTCCGATGCTTTATTTGGGAAAAGGCCAGACTTGAGCCCACTAGCGCCTATGACTGCAAGCAATATGAACAGCCAGTTTGGGCACAGCGTTCTGAAGCCTGCTTCCGTAACGCTGTATATCATTCCCGCAACGACGTAAGCGAGGAACAGACTGCCCACTTCGGGGTCTCGTCGAAGCGCCTTGCACGTCATCCAGTAGCCCCAGATCAATAGGATGGCAAGTACGCAAACACCGATCCAGCCGAGGTTCAAGTAGACCTCGAGGTAACCGTTATGGGCTTCATTGAGACGCTCCGGATGGTAGAAGCCAAGTACTTCCAGGTTGTGCCGGAATATGAGTACGTTTGCACTGTTCCAGAAGCTATCAAAGCCGGTGCCAATGATCGGATTCGAGGCAGCGGGAAACAGCGACGACCATATATCGGTTCGGCCGGAAAAACTTGAGT
>Ga0070665_100007424_pt1 | contig 11144 bp, 10 predicted proteins | sample KBSS13metaG_FD_65862 | JGI IMG/M metagenome (GOLD analysis project Ga0070665, IMG submission 65862) | Switchgrass rhizosphere microbial communities from Kellogg Biological Station, Michigan, USA - KBS S1-3 metaG | ecosystem: Host-associated > Plants > Roots > Rhizosphere > Soil ...
CGCGGAAGCTCAGCGTCTGCTTGTGCGAATAGTCCATGAAGCCCTGCTTGGCCCAGTCGACATTGGCCGTGCCATTGGGCAGGAAGGAGGTGCCCGCGAACGGGTACTGGATGGCCGTGCCCACTTCGCCCGAGACCTCGAGCGCGCCCTCGGTCACCTTCTGCGCGGCGGTCGAATTGCCCCCGCGCATCTTGTCGTCGGAGGCCGAGAAGCCGAGGCCATAACTGGCCTTGGTATTGCCATCGTCGAAGTTCGCGATCATCGGCTTGTCGGGCGCGGCCACGCCGACCGGCGCGGAGGAACCGGAAGCATCAGGGGCCGATCCCCCCGAGTCAGTCGACGTGGACGCGGTTTTGGTGGCGGCATGCGGCGCGTTGCCGCCCATGACGCCCGCGATCACCAGGCCCACGGCAGCCGCGAGCACACCCATGTTGAGCGCGCGGCGCACCGGAATGCCGCCGGCGGCACGGCCGCTGCCGAACAGGCGGATGCCGCGACCGCTGAGGCGGCGCACCGCCAGCACGAAGAACAGGATGGTCACGCCGATGAGCGCGAGCACATGGGTCACGGGCTCGCCCATGGACGACGCGCCGACGGAATTGAGCGAGAGCTGCACCAGGTGATGGGCCGGCCACAGCGGCGCCATCGCCTGCACGGCCTTGGGCAGCACCTGCATCGGGATCCACAGTCCCGAGAGGAACGACATCGGGATGTAGATCAGGTTGACGATGGCGGGCGCCGCCTGGCCCGACACCAGCGATCCCACGAACAGGCCGATGGCGCAGAAGGGCAAGACGCCGAACACGTTCACGAAGAACGCGGCCACGCACTGGCCGGCGGTCAGCGGCACGTGCGCCAGGGTCAACGCCATCGTGGTCATCAACAGCGACACGATGCCGACGAAGATCATGGCCATGACCATGCGCGCCAGTAGATAGGAGCCGGACGGCATCGGGATGGCCTGGCGGAACAGCAGCAGCCCCTGCTCGCGTTCGAAGGCCAGCGACACGCCGAAGCCGAACAGTCCGGGCGCGATGGTGCCGAACACCCCGTAGGCCGAGAACGCGAACTGCGACATCGCCGCGTTGCCGCGCGCGCTGCCCATCAGCACGCCGAACAGCAGGAAGAAGATCAGCGGGAACAGCAGCGTCGGGATCGCGAACGCCGGCGTGCGGATCATCTTCGTCAACTCGAAACGGATGTCGCCTGCGTAGGCGGCGATCACGCGCGAGCGGCTCATGTTCCCTGCGTTCACTGCACGCTCCCCGGCTGGTTGGCGTTGGTTATCTCGGCGAAGGCCTCGGCGAGACCCGCGCGGCGCACCTCGATGTCGCGCACCTGCGCGTCGGCCGCGAGCAGCAGGCGCAGCACGGTCTCGGCATCACGCGTCACGAGGTGGCGACGACCGGATTCCTCGGTGACCTGCAGCACCTCGGGCCAGGCGCGCATGGTCGCGATGGGCAGATCACTGCGACACAACACGCTCTTGCGCGACACGTGCGCGCGGATCTCGTCGACGGTGCCACCGGCCACCATCTTGCCGTGCGTGACCACCGCGACCCGGTCGGCCAGGGCTTCGGCCTCTTCGAGGTAGTGCGTGGTCAGGACGATCGAGCAACCCTCGTGGATCAGGTCGCGCAGCACCTGCCAGAGCGCCTCGCGCGCCTGCACGTCGAGGCCCACGGTGGGCTCGTCGAGGAACAGCAGCTCGGGCCGGCCGCAGATGGCCATGGCGAACTGCGCCTGGCGTTTCTGGCCGCCGGAAAGCTTGCCGTAGGGGCGATCGGCGATCTTCTCGATGCCGAGGCGCTTGATCACGGCCGGCGTGTCGTAGGGGCTGGGGTAGTAGCTCGCGGTCTGCGCGATGAGCTCGCGCGGACGCATCACGGGCGAGAGGTTGATTTCCTGCATCATCACGCCGATGCGGCGGCGCGCATCGATCGAGTGCGGGTCCTCGCCAAACAACTCGGCCGCGCCACGGTCGGGACGCTGCAGGCCGAGCAGCAAAGAGATGGCCGTGGACTTGCCGGCGCCGTTGGGTCCGAGCAGGGCCAGCAACTCGCCGCGATTGACCGCGAGGTTCAAGCCATCGAGCGCGGCTATCTTTCCGAATTGCTTGTGCGCGTTCTCGAGGCGGGCGAGTGGTATCGACGACATTGGACCTCCCATGTCGCCATCATCGCGCCGCGGCTCTTCGGGACTGAAGTCCTGCTTGTCAGCAGGCCTCCCTGACAGTTGTCACATCCGGGTCAGGGCGTGCGGCGCGGCCGGAATATCGGCGTTTCCAGCCGCATGGACGTGGCGAGCTCGGCCTTGCCCGCGTCCTCCGCGAAATCGATCAGCACGCGCAGGTCGTCTGGCGAATCGAGGGTCAGCGTGGGCGCCTGTTCGCGCAGGCGTTCGAACACGGACAGCGCCACCTCGGGCCGGCCCGCGCGCAGCAGGTGGCGAATGAGCGTGCTGCCGATGGTGTTCAGGCCCGCCGGCAACTGCCACGCGATGGCCTGCGAGGCGATGAATGGCGCGTCGCGCGCCACGGTCTCCCCGTCGAGCGCGCTCAACCAGCTTGCCAGCGGCCGCGTGGCCTCGACGAACTTGCCGATACGCGCCTGCTGGAATACCTCGTCGAGCATGCGAGCGCGCAGCTTGACGCGCTCGGCTTCTTCACGGGCCGCTGTGCGCTCCGGGCTGCGGCTGGGCTCGATGCCGAGCTGGTGGCGGCGAATGTACAGGCAGCCACCGATGAGTCCGAAGAAGGAGATCTCGCAGGTGATGCTCACGGCATGCCACACGACTCTCCAGACATCGAGACCGCGCAGCAGCAGCAGGATGCCGATATAGAGAGGTATCGATACCAGGATGAGCAGGTAGTACGGCCCGAGTCCGCGCGCCAGCCGGTACAGCATCACCGGGTTCACCGCCTGGTAGAACGGTTCGCCCACGCCGAGCACGGCGATGGACGCGGGCAGCAGGGCGAGGAACACGCAGCCGAGCAGCACGCCGGCGTTGCCTCCGATCTTCACGCACAGCACCGCGCCCGAGATGACGATGCCGATCTGCACCCAGGGACGGATCTCGAAGGGGCTGACCGTGTCGGTGGACATGACCGGCGGTTCCTTCGCTCCGTCGGCGATATGTTCGACCAGCGTGTAGCAATACTTCACGATCCAGATCTGCGTGATGATGCTGGCGAAGATCCCGTAGAAGCCGCCGATGTCGAAGATGCTGAACAGGACGGCGAACACCCCGATCAGGATCAGGCTGGTTACGTGAAACGGAACCAGAATTACTCGGAGTAGGTCCATAATCGGCGCTGATCTTACGGGGGTGTCAGTAAAGCATGGAACAGAATTCCTTTGACGCGATAGTCGTCGGATCGGGAATGAGCGGTGGCTGGGCAGCCAAGGAGCTCACGGAAAAAGGGCTGAAGACCCTGGTGCTCGACCGCGGACACATGGTCCGTCACCCCGAGTACCCCACGGCGCTCAAGGATCCCTGGGATCTCCCGTTCGGAAATCGCATCACGCAGGAAACCCGCAAGCGCAAGTACGTCTGGTCGCGCACCGGGTACCCGACGCCGGCCAACGAACTGTGGTTCACCGACGATCTCGACAATCCCTACGTCGAGGAAGAGCCCTTCGACTGGCTGCGCGCCTACCACGTGGGCGGGCGTTCCATGCACTGGGCGCGGCAGAGTTACCGCTTCAGCCCGATGGACTTCGAGGGCAATGCGCGCGAAGGCGTGGGCATTCCCTGGCCGATCAGTTACGACGAGATCGCGCCCTGGTACGACAAGGCCGAGACTTTCGCAGGCATCAGCGGCAGCGTCGAAGGCCTGCCGCAATTGCCAGACGGAAAATTCCTGCCGCCGCACGATCTCAACTGCGTCGAGGTGGACTTCAGGAAAACCATCGCCGACAAGCTGGGCCGCAAGCTCATCATCGGGCGCTGCGCCAACCTGACTGCACCGCTCACGCACAACGAGAGCCCGCAACGCGGCACCTGCCAGGCGCGCAACATGTGCATCCGCGGTTGTCCTTACGGCGCGTACTTCAGCAGCGTGTCGGCCACGCTGCCCTCGGCCGAACGCACCGGCAACATGACGCTGGTCGCGGACAAGATCGCCTACGAAGTCATCTACGACAACGAGAAGGGCAAGGCCACCGGCGTGCGCGTGCTGGACGCGAAGAGCGGCGCGCAGACCGACTACTTCGCCAAGGTCATCTTCCTGTGCGCCTCGTCGCTGGGCACGGCGTACCTGATGCTGAACTCCACCTCGAGCCGCTTCCCGAACGGCTTCGGCAACGACTCGGGCGAACTGGGCCACAACATCATGGATCACAACAAGCCGGGTGGTTCGAGCGCCTCGGTGGACGGTTATCTCGACGTGGCCTACACCGGCCGCCGTCCGAATGGCTTCTACATTCCGCGCTATCGCAACGTCGGCAAGGACAAGCGCAACTATCTGCGCGGCTTCGGCTACCAGGGACGCGCCGCGCGCGCGGGTTACGGCCGCTTCAACGACAGCGCGCTGATCGGTGCGGAGCTCAAGCAGGCGTTCCAGGAGCCGGGTCCCTGGAACATCAGCATGACGGCCTTCGGCGAGATCCTGCCGTACCACGAGAATCACATGCGTATCGACCGCGACAGGAAGGACAAGCACGGCTTGCCGCTGCTGGTGGTCAACGCAGTGGTGCGCGACAACGAGCTCAAGATGCAGGAGGACATGCGCAACGACGCCGCGGAGATGCTCGAAGCCGCCGGCTACAAGGACATCAAGGTCAACAGCGACGATTTCCACGTGGGTAACAGCATCCACGAGATGGGCACGGCGCGCATGGGCCACGATCCGAAGAAATCGGTGCTGAACAAGTACAACCAGGTGCACGCCTGCAAGAACGTGTACGTGACCGACGGGTCTTTCATGGTGTCCTCCGGTTGCCAGAATCCATCGCTGACTTACATGGCCTTCACGGCGCGCGCGGCCCACCACGCGGTCGAGGAACTCAGGAAGGGCAACTTATGAGCGAGCTGAACGACGCACCCGGGATGCAGGCGCGGCGCGAGATCCTCAAGCGCGCGGCCTGGTTGTTAGGTGGCGCGATCTCGGCGCCCGCGGCGCTGGCGGTACTGCAGGGCTGCCACCAGAAGACCGAGCCGGGAGTCGCGGCGGCGGCGCCGAAGTTCCTCACGGCCGCGGAACTCGCGCTGGTGGCGGAGATCGCGGAGATCATGATTCCCAAGACCAACACCAGCGGGGCCCGCGATGCCGGCGTACCGGCCTTCATCGACCTGGCGCTGGACGGCCTGTATCCCGCCGAGGACCAGGCGCGATACCGGGCGGGTCTCGTGGAGTTCGAGACGGCCGCGCGCGCCTCGGGCAAACCGTTCCTCGAACAGGATGAGCAGGCGCGCGCCGATTTCCTCCACAACGCGCTCGCAGTCGCGGTGAACAGCGATCGCAAACCCAAGCCGTTCATCCTCATGACCCGCGAGCTCACGCTGCTCGGATACTTCTCGTCGCAGGTGGGCATCACGGAAAATATGGAGTACGTTGCGGTCCCGACCGCGTACCACGGCTGCGTACCGCTGTCGCAAATGAAGAAACACGTCTACTGGGAGTGAACCCATGACCGTCGACCGCCGCATGATCGAGCTCTACAACGAGTACGTGCATACGGCGCTGCCGCGGCGCGAGTTCATCGCCAAGCTCACGCGCATGGCGGGCGGCGCGGCCGCGGCCATGACGGCGCTGGCGGTGCTCGAACCCAACTACGTGCAGGCGCGGCAGATCGAGCCCGACGACAAGCGGCTCAAGTGCGAAAGGATCGAGTTCAACGGCCCCAACGGGCCGGTCAAGGCCTACGTCGCGAAACCGAAAAAGATCGGCCGGCATGACAAACTGCCGGGCGTCCTCGTGATCCATGAGAATCGCGGCCTCAACGAACACATCGAAGACGTCACGCGCCGCACGGCGCTGGCGGGATACGTCGCGATCGCGCCCGATGGACTGTCGGCGGCCGGTGGCGCGCCCGCCGACCAGGAGGCCGCGCGTGATCTGTTCACCAGGACCGACGGTGCGCGCATCGCGACCGATGTGCTGGCCGCGGTGCCGTGGCTCGCCGCCGATCCCATGAACAACGGCAAGGTCGGCGTGGTGGGCTTCTGCTACGGCGGTGGGCTGGCGCTGCGCGCCGCGTCCGAAACCGTGGGCGTGGACTGCGCGGTGAGTTTCTACGGGCGCCCGCTGCCCACCGAGCAGGCGCGCAAGCTCAAGGTGCCGGTGCTGTTGCACTACGCCGGCAATGATGAACGCATCAATTCCGGCATCCCCGATTTCAAGGCCGCGCTGGACGAGGCGCATGTCCCGTACACCATCCACATGTACCCGGGTACCGAGCATGGCTTCCACAACGATTCGAGCGAGGCGCGCTACAACGAGGCCGCTGCTAAACTCGCGTGGCAACGCACGCTCGATTTCTTCGCGATGTATCTGAAGCCAACAGTCGAAAAATAAATATTGCAGGGATGCGCTCAGCAGGGGGTTGACGCATGAAGTTCTGGTTGTTTCTGCTCGCCGGCTTTGCCCTGGGCACCGCCGTCGTGGCGCAAGAAGATATCTGGTCCAAGACCATCAACAACGACGAGAACGGCAACTGGTATGTCACGCCGGACAAGCCGAAGCCGAAGTATTTCGAGGTCAAGGAAATTCCCGGCGGCCACGCCTTCCGCGTGAAGGCCAACAAGGGTGCGAATCCCTGGGACGTGCAGGCCAGCTCGCCGGTCAACGGCGCCATCAATGAAGGCGACGTGATCATGTTGATGTACTACGCACGCGCGGCCGAACCGGCCGAAGGCGGCAGCTCGCTGACCGCGCGCATCCAGGCCACGGCGGCACCATGGACTGCCACCATGGACATGACCTCGAAGATCACCGAGGAATGGAAAAGCTACTGCGCGCACCGCGTCGCCAGCGCCACGCTCGCCAAGAGCAGCGTATCGATCCACCTGGCCACGGCGAAGCAGGTGATCGAGCTCGGGCCGGTGTTCGTGTTCAACTTCGGCAAGGGATACCCCTCAAACCAGTTGAAGGGATGTGATGGCTAGGAGCCGTGCCATCCCGGCCGCGGCGCGCGACTTGTGCCTCGCGTTTCCGCAGGTCGAGGAGTTCGAGTCGCACGGCTCTCCCAACTATCGTGCCAAAAAGGGCAAGGTGTTCGCCGTCTGGGCGTTGAATCACCACGGCGACGGGCACGTCGCCCTGTGGTTGAACACGCCGGCGATGGAGCAGTCGCGGTTGCTGGCCGCGCCACACGTCTTCAAGCCGCCGTACGTCGGTCCCAGCGGCTGGATCGCGGTGGAGCTCAACAAGGGCGTGTCCTGGAAGCGCGTCTGCGAGCTGGTCTGCATGGCGTACGTCAACAGCTCGCCGAAGAAACTGGTGGCCACCGTCTCCGGGCCGCCGAAGATCGCCGCGCCCACGGTGAAGATGAAGCCCGCCGAGATCGATCGCCTGCTCGCGCCCCGCGCGCAGAAGGCCGTGGCGGCGCTGCGCGAGATCTGCGCCTCCCTGCCCGAGACCGAGGAGGGACGGCAGATGGGCTCGGTGGCCTGGCGCACGCGCAAGCGCAGCTTCGCGATGCTGCACGACTACGGCAAGGGACTGGCGGTGCAGTTCTGGGTGGGCATCGAACGGCAAGGTCCACTCGAGATGGATCCGCGCTTCAGCATCCCGCCCTACCTGGGCCACCAGGGATGGATGACGCTCGACCTGCGCAAGGGCTTCAACGCGCGCGAGCTGCGTGAACTCATCATCGAGAGCTACCGCCACTTCGCCTCGCGTCGCGCGCTCGCGGATCTAGATCCTCCGAACCCCGTTGCCTGAAAAGAACTGTTGCCTGTAGGCAGCGTCCCTCAATGGCGTCAGTTTGATCCGACGCATTCGCGCGCGCATGGTCGTTCGCGTGCGATAGGGAAGGCGCGGCAGACATTCCGTCCGCCGCACCTCGAATCAATCTCCTAAGGAAGGGAGCCAGACATGTACTCACGCTTTCGGTCTCTAACTACGCTCGGGGTGTCCGCGGCGCTCGCGTCGCTGACGATAGGTGGCGCGGTGGCGCAGAACGCCGTGCCCAGTGGGGAATTCAACCGGTTCACTCCGTCCACCTTGCGCGTGGACCCGGAAACCGCGGCGCCGGAGGCCGCCGCGCCCAATGTCAGTAGTCAGGCGGTCACGCCGGAGCCGCTGCCCAGCGGCAACCTGCGCGAGGCGCCGGCGGCCTTCGACAACCGCACCAACGGGTTCGACCCGCAAGGTCAGACTTTCGAGAACATCAACGAAGACAATGTCGTCGCGCTGCGGTCGTTCAACGACAACCGCTTCGTATTCGAAGAAGTCGAACACGTCGCGGATGGTCTCGGACCGACGTTCAATGCGCAGTCCTGCCGGGAATGCCACCAGAACATCGTCACCGGCGGGGCCAGCCAGGTGGCGGAGCACCGCACCGGGCGGCTGGACCTGTTGCAGTTCGTCGAATCGATAGGTGGCTCGCTGATCCAGTCGCGTTCGACCAATGCCGACATCTTCGAGCGGGTGCCATTCGAGGACAGCGTCAGCACGCTGCGTATCTCCACCAATACGCTGGGTGCGGGCTTCATCGAGGCCATTCCCAACAACCTGTTGCTGGCCATCCGCAACGCGCAACCGGCATCGATCCGAGGCACGGCGTTGGAAGTGGCCGTGCTGGAAGCCAACAACGCGCCGCGCATCGGGCGCTTCGGCTGGAAGAGCCAGCATGCATCGCTGGAGTCCTTCGCGGCCGATGCCTATCTGAACGAGATGGGTATCACCACGCCGGTCCTGCCCGACGAGAACACCTCATTGGGCCGCAACGTGGGCTTCGGCACGCCGTATGACCCGGTGCCGGATCCCGAGGACGATGGTGTCGACGTGCGTGCGTTCGCGAACTTCATGCGTTCGACCAAGGCGCCGCCGCGCGGACCCATCAACTCGGCGGTGCGTGCGGGTGAAGTGTTGTTCAACCAGGCGGGTTGCGTCGCCTGTCACGTGTCGACGCTGGTGACGGCCGCGCCCGGTAGTCGCATCAATGGCGGTGCGCTGCGGGTTCGCGATGCGGTGGGCAACAAGATCATCCACCCGTACAGCGATTTCCTGCTGCATGACATCGGCACGGGTGATGGCATCCCGGTGCTGCCGGGTGCCGCGTTCGCGAGCACGGCGACCCAGATACGCACGGCGCCGCTCTGGGCCTTGCGTACACGCAACCGCCTCATGCACGACGGGCTGTCGTTCACCAAGCAGGAAGCCATCTCGCGGCATGCCAACCAGGCCACCGCGGCGAAAAACGCTTACAACGCGCTCAGCCAGGCACAGAAGGACCAGGTGCTGGCTTTCCTCGACTCGCTTTGAGTTGACGAGAGTGGCTTGAACGCGCGGGCGGGTGGCGGGCCAATGGACGACCCGCTGCCCGCCGTATTGGGTCAATACTCGTCCGAACCTTGCACCCAGATGAAGGATTGCAGGTCGATCATGTCGCGCGGCCCGAGATCGCGCGTGTCGCTTTCGACGCGCGCGGCAAACTCGAGCAGCGAGGCGTAGACAGCCCAGGAGGGACGAGGCGAGTACCCGAGCTCGAAACCGTAAGCCTCGGCCGCGCGCCGGGTGACGAGTGGTTTGAAGAAGATGTGCGTTTCCGGTTGCGCGATGAATCCGAACACCGTGACCAATGGCCAGGTCAGCACTCGCGTCTGACGCCTCGGGAGGCGGCCCACTGCGTCCACCCACGCGTCGAAGCGCTTCGGCAGGGACCCTCTGCCATGCAAAAGCTGAAACAACCCTTCCGCGAAGACGCGAGCGCCGGCGGGGGACTTCACCGCGTCGCGCAGCGCCATCTTCTCGAAAGAAAAGATCATGCTGTGCCGGGAGCGCTGTTCGACGCGCACCGCGCGCGTCGCAATCTCCGGGAAGCGCCGATCCCGCAGCAGCTGCTGGAACTGGCCGCGTCCGAGCACTTCGTTCCAACGCTCATGTGTCTCGACCTTGTAGCTGCGCTCGAGGTCGAGATAGTCGCGGTCGCGGAACCCGTCCGGAAAATATTCGAGGAACTTCCGCCGACATCGCTGCACGAGGGGCGGGTAGGTTGGCTGGTCCATGGTCAGTCCGCGTACGTCTCATCCCTTTCGAACTGGATGAAGCAGAAACCGTGGCCGAACCGATCGCTGAAACTCACGCAGCGCGAGCCTCGCCAGTCGACATGGCCGGTCTCCTGCTTCGCGCCCGCCGCCAGCGCACGCTGGGCGGCGACATCCACATCCGGCACTACCAGGTCGAAGTGGACTGGGGTCCAGTGCCGCGAATATTCGCGATCGATAGGAGGTGTCTTGACCGCGGGTGTGCCGCCAGGCTTCTGCAACAGGTAGATCGTCGCCGAGGCACCGGTGAGCTCCGCGACATCGTCGTCCAGGGTGCGGCTGTGCCTGAGGCCGAGCGCACGCGTATAGAACTCGACGGCTGGCGCGAGCTCTGGCACATCGATGTTGACGATGAGCTTCAACGAGTTCGCGTCTTGTCGGGCAGTGGCCATGGACGACTCCTGTCATTCTCATCGGAGCCTGACGGACGCAAATGCCGGGTGTCAGCGGACCCGGCACCTGGTCACTGACGGACTAGGCCGACTCAGTGTCGGGCCTGTCGGGCGACTTCCACGTCCGCGGCGACTTCCTTGCGCACCAGCGCCCAATGAAACAGGTTGCGCGGATTCGCATCGAACGAGTTGCCGTTGTAGTGCGTGAGCTTCATGTCCTTGTAGATAGGACGCGTGACTCGGATCAGTTCGTCCCAGGCGGCGAGCGCCTGCTGGAGGTGCGCGATGGCCTGTTGCCTTTCTTTCGGATCGCCGCTCGCCCGGAAGGTCTGCAGCGCCACGGCGCCGCGCAGCTTCTCGGCCAGGTGCAGGCCGAGCCGGCTCCAGGCCTTCACGTCCGCCAGTTCGTACATCAGCGAGGCGCTGCCCTTGGTGTCGATGTCTTTGACCAGGGCCAACGCGGCATTGGAATCGCGCTCCAGCAGCTCGGCGAGTTTCGGAGGCGTAATCCGGTCGTCGCCGAAGCGGCCGCCTTCGCGC
>Ga0070665_100007426_pt1 | contig 11143 bp, 3 predicted proteins | sample KBSS13metaG_FD_65862 | JGI IMG/M metagenome (GOLD analysis project Ga0070665, IMG submission 65862) | Switchgrass rhizosphere microbial communities from Kellogg Biological Station, Michigan, USA - KBS S1-3 metaG | ecosystem: Host-associated > Plants > Roots > Rhizosphere > Soil ...
GGCGTGCCCGTAGATCGAGTTCTTCGGGCACTGCTTCGCCGCCAGCTGGACCCTCGTGCAGACCGTTTTGATGTGGCCCTGGTCGAGGAACAGCGAGTGCGGCAGGTTCAGCGAGGTGCGGGCGATGTTCGCCTGCCCCTTCTTCGCCTTCACGATGACCCGGATCTGGGGGTTCTTCGCCCGCGTGGTCGGGCCGGAGATCCGGGCGTTGAACGACGGCTTGAAGCCGAGGTTCTTGCACCCGGTCGCCTGGAACGGCGAGGAGACCGCGTAGCTCGACCAGTCGCTCGCGTTGGTCGGGTTCGACCCGCCGCCGTTGACCGTCCCGGCCGTGGCACCGGCTTCACAGTTGGTCGGGTTGAGCATGAACTGGTAGCGGTTCATGTCCAGGTCGATCGAGCGGATGTCGAGCTTGACGCCGCCGAACACGTTCGGGATCGGATCCGAGACCGCGTTGATCTGGGCGGTGAGCGGGTTGATGTTGAGGGCGACCCGGATGACCACCGTGCCGAGGTCGTACGGACCGGAGACCGCCGGCGTGATGACCGCCAGCGAGAGCGGTGCCCCCTTGTACGGACCGGCCAGGTAGGCCGTCCCGCCGAGACTCAGCGGAGCACCGCCGGTCCCGGCCTTGGTGACGACCGAGCCGACCGCGCTGTTCGAGGAGCAGCTCGGGCTCGACTGCTGCGCTTTACCGCTGCTCGATGCCGCGGCCGCGATTTCGGCTTCCCCGCAGTAGGGGATGCCGGCGAGGCGGCCGACGAGGCCCTTCGGCAGGGTCACGTTGACCGCTTTGATCTCCTGCTGGCCGTCATTGCGGCTGATGCTCAGTTTGAACGGGCTGAACTTGGCCGCCGCGGTCGACTGACTCACCGCGGAGTAGTCCGGCGTGAACTTGCGGGCACCCATGCTGGTCGGGCAGCTGCCGCCGCCCGGCACGGTGGCCAGCGTCGTGTTCGACGTAGGTTTGTTGTGGTCGGGGTTGCCGGACCACGGGGTGAATTCCGTGGTCGTGGTGTTGGTGCCGCAGGTCGGCGGCGTGGTCAGGATGCCCTTGTTCCCGCCGAAGAAGTTCAGGCGGAAGTTCCTGAACGTCGCCTGCGGGTTTTCGCCGACTTCCGCGGTCAACTGACCGGTGGTCGCGTTCGGCTTGACCGAGCCTTTTAGGCGCACGTTGACGCCATACCGTTCCGAAAACCCGTAGATGAAGATCCGGAACTGTTCGCCGGTTTCGAATACCCCGGGTCCATTTTTCAGCGGCGCGCCGACGTAGACGTTGCCCTTGATCGAGCCCGACGGCAGCGACGGGGTCTGGATTTCCACCGTGCCGATCTTCGAGGCATCGGGGCATTCCACCGGCAGAGCCGTGTGGTAGTGGAACTGTTCGTCGGTGCACACCTCGAGGCCGTTGCTGGCGGACGGGTTGATGCCCATCCCTTCCGGCAACGTCACCTTGGCGGTTTTCAGATACGAGTTCGCGATCGGCGCCTGCGGATCGAACGGGATCCCCACGTCGACGGTCGTCGGTTCAGGACTGTCCACCCCGCGTTTGCCTTCGGCCGTGACCGAGATTTCCGGGTTGAACGGCACGTTCTCGCACCCGGTGGCGCCGGTCGGCGTCGAGTACGGGAGTTCGTCGATGCTGCTCGCGGGGCTTTCTTCGTAAGGCGGGCCCTGCGTATCGAGGCTCAGTTTCGAGACCTGCGGGCCAGCGCAATTGCTCGGCAACGTCAAGTAGGTCCCGTCGTTCAGCGGGTTCGCTTCGGCGAGCGGGTTCCCCGCCTTCGAGCTGAAAAAGACCAGCCGCGACTCGATGATCGGCGGGCTGGTCGCCGAGGGCGGGTGGATGTCGCTGATGGTGAAGGTGACGTGCTGGTCTACCGGGCTCAGCGATCCGACGATGAAGGTCGGTCCCGATTCGGTCGGGAACGCGACCATCGATGGAACTCCCTGGAACGGCACCATGTTGTAAACCGGCAGCGCAACTCGCGCCTCTAGGCATTTACCCGCTTCCGGCGACGGTGGACTGGTGCATTTTTTTTCTGCGTTCGGAGACTGGGCGGCCACCGTCAGGTAGTTGACGCCGACCAGAGTCTGCGGAGGACATTCGAGGGTTTTTTTGAAGGTTTCCGTGTCGCACTGCGGAAGTGCTTCGGGGTTCACGCTCAGGCCTTCCGGCGTATCGACGACGATGTCTTTGAGGAACGTCGTCGGGAACCCGCCGACACCGAACACCGACGGGAAGGTGTCGACCCTGAAGTCGGTGACCCCGTACAGCGGGTGGCCGGCGGCCTGCGTGTAGAGGGTTGATTCTCCTTCGGCTTCTTCTTCTGGTTCTTCCTCGCACTGGAATGCTTCTTCGACGAGCGCTTCTTCGAGCGATTCTTCAGTTCCGAGTTCCGGTTCGCCGAATTCTTCCGGCAGCGGGGCCGGAAGATCTTCGTTTTCACTGCAGGTCAGCGATTCCCAGCGCTGGACCCCGACGGCCGCGTTGGCCGTCGACGCCACGAACAGGGCACCGAGCGCCCCGATCGCGATCACGAGAAGCAGCAAACGTCTCACTTTGAATCCTCCTCCGTTCGACGCGGTTCGCGTCTCGTGCATGTCACTTACCGCGCGGCAGCTGCGCCGCGCGGTTCAGGGTCAGGGTGTTCGCCCGGCCGACGTCCTGCAGCTGCAGGACCCCGGAGAGCTTCTTCTTCTCGGCCGCGATTTCGTTCTTGACGAGCTTCGCTCCCGCCTTGGTCAGCGGCACTTTCACGTTCGTCGCCGTGCTGATGGCGAGTGAGTAATTGCCGCGGGCGAGAATGGTGCTCGCCTTCTTCTTCGTCTTCTTCGACGAGAAGGAGAGGCTGCCCGTGCAGGCACCGTCGGTGCTGCACCGCACCGGCACGATGATCGCCCTGCCGTTGGCGGTGAGCTTCCCGGCGATGCCGGCGAACCCGACCTTGGCCGGAGTCACCGGCTTCGGGGTCTGGTTGCTCCCACCCCCGCCGGTCTGAGCCGGCGGCGCCGGCTGCTCGAATTCTTTGGCGAGTTCGTATCCGGCCGGCACCACCTTTGGTGCCGGCGTCTGGACGAGACCGCCGAGCGCGCCCGGCTGCTCATTCACCGGCAGGCGCAGTTCCAGGCTGTTGACGGTGATGTTCGTCTGCAGGTTGGACCAACGGCCGTAGGGATTGTCGGACGAGAGCAGTTCCAGCTTCGCCACGTGGCCGGCGGCGAAGTGGTAGGCCTGCGGATGTAGCTGGAACAGCATCTCCGAAGGCCCGCCTTCTGGCCGGTAGAGGCCGCGGGCTATCAGGGTCTCGGTGCCTTCCGGCGAGACGTCGACGAGCCGCGCCGCGATCTCCGAGTTCGGGCTCGGCGTGTCGATGTTGGCGATGATCGTCGGCGACCCCATCAGGGTGTAGCCGCCGGCCGGAGCCGCACCGAGGCGGTAGTTGGCCGAGAGAGGCTGATCCGTGCCGGGGACCGAGGAGCACACCGTTTTGCCGATTTTCGGGCCGACGATGGGATCGAAGGTGGCGCTGACCGGGTTGAATGCTTGCGGTGCTTTTTTTTCTCCGAGTTCTTTGAAGCCTTCTTCGGCGGCTTTCTGTTCTTCGGCCGCCGAGCGATGCCCGATCGTCTGTGGCGTGTTCGATCGGAAGTTGACTTCGCCCGGCTGCAGGCCGGCCCAATCGGATGCCGTGTAAGGACCTCCGGAGGGCGCCGAGGACGGGCAGGTGGTGGTCAACGCTTCGACACTCGAGCTCGGGGAGGCGCCCGCGCCTTTCAGGTAGTGGGCGAACCACGCTTCGAGTTTCGCGTTGAACGCAGCCACGTCGGCGGCCTTGTTCTGGCTGCGGCTGTGACCGAAGTCGGCGAAGTACAGCGAGATCGGATCGCCCGGGTACTGGGCCCGGGTCCGCTGGTAGTAACGCAGCGCTTCGTCGACCGGGAAGAGGTCGTCGTTCCACCCGTTCTGCAACAGCATCGGAGCAGGCTCAACCGACGGTTCGATGCCGAAGGCCGAGTGGTAGGCGGAAAGTTCCTGGACAATTGCATCGGTTCCACCGGCGCTGTAAGGATCGCCTCCGCGGAAGCGTTCACGCCAGAGCGGGATGCTGTCGAATTTGTTCGGGGAGTACCTGCCGATTTCGGCTCCGACCTGGTAGAGGCCTTCGGTGTAGCTGAATTTCATGACCCCGATCGGGAGTTTGCCGGTCGGGCCTCGGTAGGGCGAGTTGGTCACGTAGTCGAGGTTGCGACCGTTCGGCGCCAATGAGTAGGAGATGTCGGACCAGGCCCACTGCGGGACCGCAGCCGCGATTTCCATCGGCGTTCCTTTGGGGCTGGTCCACGGCACGAGCGCACCGTTTTCTTCCATCTGACGGTTACGCAGCGCACCGAGGGCGATGGAGAGGCCGCCGCCGTAGGAGATGCCGGTGACACCGATCTTGGTCGGCTGGACGAAGCCTTCGTCGGCGAGTACCGACATCAGATACTGGGCGTCGCGGACTTCGTAGCGATCGTCCATCAGGTGGTTCCAACCGTTGGTGCAGTTCGCGAGGCCGTTGCCGGGATCGAATTTCCCGCAGGAGAGGCCCCATCCGCGGTCGCTCATGCTGAAGACCGCGTAACCCTCTTCGGCCCAGTGCTGGATGCGGGGATCTTCCTGTTCGAACGTCAGGCCCGTCCCCGGACTCGGTTCGAAAGTTTTGAGGCCCTGCTTCGAGCCGCCCCAACCGTGGAAGTCACCGATCAGCGGGAACGGACCCGAGCCGAGCGATTCCGGCGGGAGGAAGACGTTCACGTCGATTTTGGTTCCGTCGAAGGAGAGCGTCTGACCGTTGCATTCGGTGATGCCTCCCGTTGCCGGCACGCAATTAACCGCGCCAAGCACTTTCGTCGGAGGGGCCGCCTGCGCGGCGGGAGCAACGACAAGGACCACCAGTGCCGCGAGCGCGGCAAGCATCCACCTCATACGAGGCAGTGCCATCGAACGACCAACCATCTATTCCTCCTCAGTTAACGCGATTCCCCAAAAGCGAAAGCGCCGCCCCTGCGCGGCGATACTCATCCCTCTCCCACATCCAATGTAGCGGCCCGAGCGGAGCGGTCAAGTCGACCGGTCGGCCATTTTGGAACGGAGATCAGTAGTGGGTACGGTCCGCTACGACTGTTTGGCCTTCTGGCCGTTGCCACCCTGGCTGGTCTTTTTCCCGCCTTTGGTGCTCTTGCCAGGTTTGGCCTTCTTGCCCTGCTTCTTCTTGTGGTGCTTCTTCGGGTGGCGGTTCTTGCACGGCGTCTGGATGCGCGGGTGGCGGGCGACTTTCTTCCCGTTCTGACCGACCAGGCGGATGATCCCCTTCACCGGTTTCGCGCAGAGGTTCGTCGATGCCTGCAGCAGGCCATGTTTGCCGCCAGGCAGGGTGATGACGAATTTGCTCACCGGTAGGTCGGGGATATTGGCGAAGGTGGTGCGGATGCCACCCTTGAAGCTGTCGATCTTGCCATCGAGCACGATGCTCACCTGACCGTGGAGGTCGGCGACCATGTCCGGCAGCGTGTTGTTCGACGAGCGCAGGTAGACGGGACCTTCGACCGGATGCGAAAGCAGCGGCGTCCAGGCCCTCGCGAACCCGTACTTCGATCTGGCCGGACACTGGCCGGCGGCGAACTGGGGCCGCGTGCACACGGTGCCGAGGCTTGCCTGATCGAGGAAGATCGCGTGCGGCAACGCCACCGAGGCGAGCGCCGTGTTGGCCTGGCCTTCTTTGGTGGTCAGCGTCGCCTTCAGTTTCGGGTGCTTGGCGCGACGGGTCTGACCGAAGAGGCGCACTTTGAGGCCCGGGGTGAAGCCGAGGCCTTCGCACCCTTCACCCTGGAACGGGACGTTCACGGCGAACTGTGACCAAGCCGAGGAGTTGGGCGGATCCCCACCCCCGCCGGCGATCGAACCCGTGGTCGCGAACTTGTTGCAGTTGGTCCCGTTGAGGGTGAATTCCTTGCGGTTCAGGTTCACCAGGATCGAGCGGATGTCGAGCTTGGCACCGCCGAAGACGTCCGGGATCGTGGCGCTCGTTTCGATCTGCCCTGATTCCGGGTTGAGGTCCAGCGGTGCGACGACGAGCACGTTGCCGAGGTCGAACGGACCGGCCACCGCGGGGGTGATGACTACCGCCGAAAGCGGCGCTCCCTTATATGGACCGGAGAGGAAGACGCGGCCTTCGATCTTCAACGGCGTCTGGCCGGTGCCGGCTTCGATCGTCGCGCGGCCGATTTCACTCTTGGTGTTGCAGCTCGAGCCTTTCTGCTCTTCGACACCGGAGCGCGTCGTGGCCCGGTTGTATTCCTTCGCTTCGCAGTAGGGGACGTTCGAGATGTTCGCCGTCGCCCCGGGCGGCAGGGTCAGCTTGAAGCCTTTGATCTCCTGCTGGCCTTCGTTGCGGGTCACCTTCAGCTGGAAGGGCGTGTAGTTCGCGGCCTTCGAGGAGTTCGGTTTCGCGGTGACGCCCGGCGTGAACGGCCGTTCGGCCAACGTCTTCGCGCACGGTCCGCCGCCCGGCGCCTGGGTCAGTTTCAGTTCGGTCGCCGGCGTGCCCGTCGTGGCGCCGGTCGAGTACGGCACCGCGGTCGAGGTCGAGGTCTGACTGCAGAGCGGCGGGCTGCTCAGCACCGGGATCGCGTGTTTCGCGGTCGGGCCGAAGGTGAGCGTCGCCGAGCTGAATCCGACCTGCGGCAGTTCGTTGAATTCGGCGCTCAGCTGGCCGGTGATCGGGTTGGCCCTGACCTTGCCTTCCTCGCGGACCTGGACGCCGTAACGGGTCGATTCGGCGTTGAAGAAGATCCGGTACTCGCTGCCCGACTGCGGGTCGCGGCTCTTCTGTTCGGCGAGGTAGACCGGGCCCTTCAACGAGCCCGCCGGGAGCGCCGGCGCTTCGATCGCGATCGTCCCGATCTGCGTTTCGGGCGAGCAGGTGACCGGTGCTTTGGAATGCAGCGGGAAGGCGCCGTCGGGGCAGAACTTCAGGCCGGGCGCGGTCGCCGGGTTGAGGCCCGTGCCGGCCGGCAGCGTCACGTTCGCGCTCTTGATCGTCGAGCCGTTGAGTTCTTTCGCGCCCAGGTGCTGGGGGTTGTTGAGCGAGACGGTGACCGTCGAGGAGGAGTCGGTCGGCCCGCTCGCAGCGGCGGTGACGCTCGGCGTGAACGGGACGTTCGCGCAGCCGACGATCGGGACCGGGCGATAGGGAAGCGCCGGAGTCGTCGGGGTGTTCGGCGTGGTCGCGCCTTCCTGGCTTTCAACTTCGAGCGTGCTGGTCGTCGGGCCGTTGCAAGGGCTCGGCAAAGTCAGGAACGATCCACCCGGGCCGAAGCCGCCCGCCTGTCCGTCGAAGACCAGGCGATCCCTGCCCAGGGGCGGGAACGCCCGGATGTTGTTGATGTAGAACGACTCGTGGTAGTCGCCCGCCCATTCGATCGAGGTTTCGAGAGTGACGAACTCGCTGACCAGCGTTTCGAGGATTGGCACTTTCAGGTTGACGTGAAAGCCGAAACGGGCCGGTTCGCCTTCCGCGGGCACCAGGTTGTAGACGGCGAACGCAGGCGGGGTGACCGGGATCTTGCCGAGGATGCCACCGAGAACCGGGATCCCTCCGACGAGAGGCACTTCGAGTTCCGTCGTCACGGTGCTTTCGCCGACCTGACTGGCCGCCGGACAACCGTCGGCCAGGAAGGTTTCAACCGGACACTGGGGCGTCGCCTGCGGATTGACGTTGAGGCCCTGGGGAAGTTCGACTTTGACCCGTTTGGCCTGGTCCGGTTCGCCGGAGGTGCTGAGCGTGAAGTCGGTGACGCCGTAGTTCGGATGCCCGGCGGCCTGGGGGAAGAATTCGGAGGGCGCGCCGGAGTAGGTGCAGCCCGCCGCCGCGCAGGTCCCCGCTTCCCATTTCGCGATCCCGATCGCCGACGCAGAGCTCGCGCCGAATGCGGCGCAGAGCAGCGCGATCAGGGCCAGGGCCCCGGTGATCCCTACAGCGTTACGTGTATTCCTCCTCATTGGGGCGACCCCTTACCCAACTATCTGGCTTCGGAAAACAACCACGGCTATTTGTGGCTGTTTTTCCCCGTGTCGTTCTTGGCGTTTTTCTTGTGCTTCGGCTTCTTGACGCCATGGCAGCCGGCGACGCCGAGTGGCAGCTTCTTCTTTACCAGGCGCTTGCCGTTCTGGGCCAGGAACTTGAGCTTCGAGAAGTAGCGGTGCGTGCAGAGGTTGCGCGAGTTCTGGATCAGGCCCTTCTTGCCGCCCTGCATCGTCAGCGTGAACTTCGACACCGGGACATCGGGGATCGGCGAGAACGTCGAGCGGATGCGGCCGTGCTTCACCGACTTGATCACGCCGTGCAGCTGGATGTTGACCTGGCCGCGCAGGTCGGCGAGCAGGTCCGGCAGGACGTGGTTCGAGGAGACGAGGTAGACCGGGCCGGCCAGTTCCTCGTCGAGCAGCGGCGACTGCGCCCGGGCGCTGCCGTAGATCGACCCTTTGGGGCAGTCGTGCGCGGCGAGCTGCACGCGCGTGCAGATGGTCTTGATGTGGCTCTGGTCGATCAGCTCCGAGCGCGGCATCGTCAGCGTGGCGCGGGCGATGTTGGCGTCGCCTCCGCGCGCGGTCAGCGTCGCCCGCAGCTTCGGATGGCCGGCGCGCTTGGTCTGCTTCTTGCCGCCGAGGAACCTGGTGACGAGCTTCGGCCGGAACTTCAGCGCCTGGCAGTTGGAGGTCTGGAACGGGACCGAGGCTCCAAACGAGCTCCACGACGAGGAGTTGGCCGGGTCCCCGCCGCCGCCGTTCAGCGTCGCGGTGTTCGCCGCCTTGTCGCAGCTGGTCGGGTTGAGGGTGAATTCCTTCTTGTCCAGTTCGAGGACGACGGAGCGGATGCTCAGCTGGGCGCCGCCGAAGACGTTCGGAATCGGGTCGGAGACCGCCGTCACCTGAGCCGTTTCGGGGTTGACCTGCAGGGCCACCCGCACCACGACCGTGCCGAGATCGAACGGCCCGGCCGTGGCGGGGGTGACGACTGCCAGAGAGAGAGGAGCCCCGTGGTAGGGGCCTGAGAGGAAGACCTTGCCGGTGATCGTGAGCGGCGTCCCGGCGGTGCCCGCCTGCACGGTGGCGGAGCCGACTTCGCTCTTCGCCGGGCAGCTCGAGTTGGCGGCCTGGGCGGCGCCGCTGGTCTGCGCCGCGGCGGCGATCGCGCTCTCCGGGCAGTAGGGGACGCCCGCCAGCTTGGCGATCATCCCGGGCGCCAGGGCGACCGTGGCGGCTTTCAGCTCCTGCTGGCCGTTGCCGCGGGTGATCGCGACGCGCAGCGGGCTGAAGGCGCCGGCCTGGGTGCTCCCCGGCCCGGCGGCGAAAGATGGGGCGAAGGGTCGCGCCGCGAGCGTCGCCGCGCAGGGCCCCCCGCCCGGGGTGGCGTGGAGGGAGAAGCTCCCGACCGGGGTCGCGGCGGCGTTGCCGGACCATGGCGTCATCTGAGCGGTGCCGTTGTTCGGGCCGCAGGTGGGCGGGCTGCTCAGGACCGCCCGTTGGCCGCCGATGAAGTTGAGGGTGAAGCTGGTGAACGGGACCTGCGGGACTTCGGCGATCTTCGTCGTCAGTTGGCCGGTGATCGGGTCGGCGAAGACGTGGCCGAGGAGCCGCACGTCGATGCCGTAGCGAGAAGACGCCGCGTCAATGAAAATCCTGTACTCATTGCCGGAGGTCGGGTCGCTCGATTCCTGCTTGCCGATGTAGACGTTGCCTTCGAGGTCGCCTTCCGGCAATTGCGCCGCGGTGATCTTCGCGGTGCCGATCCTCGACTCAGGCGGGCAGGTGATCGGTGCCGCCGAGTGGAGGACGAACTGGCTGTTTTCGCACGTCTTCAGATTGTTCGGGGCGGCGGCGGCCGAGGGATTGATGCCCATCCCCGGCGGCAGCGTCACCTGCGCTTCCTTGGTGGTCGACTGGTCTTGGCCTTCCGGACCGTGCGGCGCCGGGACGACGACCGAGACCTGGGCCCCGGCGGGCGCGTTCACTTCGTCGGTCCCGGGGGCGATGGCGAGGCCCGGCGTGTACGGGATCGTGGTGCAGCTTTTCGGCGAGGTGCCCGGCGGGATCGGCGATTCGAGGTAGGCGCCGGCGCCGTCGGGGAAGCTCTCCCCCGCTTCGATCTCTTCATAAGAGGCGGCGCGCAGGAGGGTCGAGTATTCAGTGCCCGATTCGATGAAGGCCTGGCCGTGGCAGGTGCTCGGCGTGGTCAGGAAGGTGCCGTCGCCGGCGCGGCCGTTGAAGACGAGGCGGTTTTTCAGGATCAGGCCACTGACTAGGGTTTTGAGCGGCCCCAGTTCGAGCGGCAGCGCGTGCGGGACCGCGATCGTGAACCCCTCGTGGTAGTCGCTGCTTGAGGCGATGTCACCTTCGAGGAAGACTTCATTGCCGGCGAGTTCGAGACCGAAGCGCGCCGCCTGTCCCTGGTTCGGGACGAGGTTGTAGACGGTCACTTCCGTCACGCCGGGGATCGGCGCGATCGGCGACCCGAGCAGCGGGGTGGCAGCCGTAACGGCGCTTTTGCCCACCGCCGAGCCGACCGGACATGCCGACGCGCCTGCCTGGAAGGCCTCGATGGGGCACCGTTCGGTGGCGCCGGGATTGACGCTCAAGCCGACCGGCAGCTCGACCCGTACGTAGGCGAGTTCGTTGGTCGGAACCGGGCCACCCAGCAGTCCCGGTTTATTGGCGACGATGAACTGGGTGAAGCCGAAGTTCGGGTGAGCGGCGGCCGTTTCGAAGAACTGGCCCGGCGTGGCGACGGAGCATTCGGTCGGCACCAGGGGCGGTTCGGCGTTGCAGGTGCCCGCCTGCCAGCCGGAGTCGACCGTCGGTTCGTGCGGGTTGCTCGGGGCGATGACCGAGGCGGTATCGGCGGCGGCGAGCGCCGGCGCGGCGGCGAGCGCAAGGGCGACCCCGACGCAGATCACGGAAAAAGTGATCCACGCGTCGCCAGACGACGCATCTCTCCTCCAGAAGAGCATCCCAAAGTAACCCTACCCGAAAATTGGTACATGAGTCAATAATTTTTGGTAATCTGGCCCGCATGCCAGGCGGAAACGGGGTACATGCGCT
>Ga0070665_100007427_pt1 | contig 11143 bp, 13 predicted proteins | sample KBSS13metaG_FD_65862 | JGI IMG/M metagenome (GOLD analysis project Ga0070665, IMG submission 65862) | Switchgrass rhizosphere microbial communities from Kellogg Biological Station, Michigan, USA - KBS S1-3 metaG | ecosystem: Host-associated > Plants > Roots > Rhizosphere > Soil ...
GTGTGCTCGCCCGCGAAGAGCACCCGGCCGTGGGCGGCCGACAGGAGCCGACGATCGCGGGGATCGAAGGCCGGTCCGAAGACGGCGTAGCCGCCGCCGGACCACTGCTCCCGCTCCCATGACACGGCCGCGCCAACCAGCCGTCCAGGCCGCGTCGGCTCACCGAAGATGCGCAGTCGCGCCGTGAGCGCTTCGGGGTCGGCGGCCTCCGCGGCCAGCGACGCACTGGCCGAGGCACCGCCCAGGAAGGTCAGCACCGCCGTCCGCTGCTCCTCGCCGGCCTCCCACACGGCCCCGAACGGCAGGTTGGATCCGAAGGCCCGCGGCCGGCCCGGGCGTCGCCACCACGGTCGATCGAAGCGCAGCGACACCTTGGTCGCGGCGCCCATCGCCAACGCCGCCAGGGCGGCGTCCTGTCGCCGCGGGAGTGGCGGCTCGAAGATGCAGCGGCGGACCAGCGGTGGCGGCAGGGCGACGATCGCGTAGTCGGCGGCCAGCTGGCGACGCCGTCCGCGCCGATCGGTGACGGTGACGCGGACGCCGCGACGGTTCTGCGTGATGGCGTCCACCGGACAGGCGAGGTCGATCCGGCCGCGCCGTCGTACCCGGCGCGCCAGGGCATCGATCAGCCGATCGTTGCCGCCGTCGACACGATACGACGGGGTCCGCCCTGGCGGTTGATCCTCCAGGAGCTGATCGACGAGGACCAGGGCAGACAGGGAGGTGGGATCGGCGAGGTAGAAACCGCGCATCGATTCCACCAGAGCGCGCGCATACCACGGACGGGTGTGGCGAGGGACCAGCGCATCCACGCTGTGCCGGGCGATGGCCAAGGCCACTGCGCCGTCCCAGCTTCCGTTCTCGCCGCGGTGCACCTCGACCACGCGACGGAGCCGACGTGCCAGGGCCTGCCACGGTTTGTCCGAAGACGGAAAGATGGTCGTACGTCGCCCGTCGTGCAGCGCCATCCCGAAGCCGGCGCGCAGGACCCGCACGAGTGGCACCCGCAACTCACGGGCGAGCGTGCGCAGGGCATGGTGGGGATGGTCGATGAACTCGCCGCCGGCTTCGACGTGCAGGCCGTCGGCGTCGCGCAGGGTATGGACGCGACCGCCCAGTCGATCGCGCGCCTCGACCACGTGAACGTCGGCGCCGCCCCGCAGGAGATCGGCGGCGGCCGTCAGGCCGGCAAGTCCGCCACCGGCGACGATGACGCTGGGACGAGCACGACCAGACATACGAAGAAAAGAAACGCGGCCGACCCGGCGTTGTGTGTGGCGATGGGAGCCACGCCGGATCGGCCGTTTCGAACGATCGTGCAGCGCAAACGCACTGCTGGCGGCCCGGAGGCCGCCGCCCGACGAAGTGCTACGAACCCGCGCCGGCGCGCTTGGGGTCGCTCGCAATCAACGCGTTCAACTGCGCGTTGACTTCGTCCTTGGCCAGACCATAACGCTCCTGGATTCGACCGACGAGCTGATCGCGCTCGCCCGCCGCTTGGTCCAGTTCGTCGTCAGTGAGTTGGCCCCACTTTTCCTTGATCTGTCCCTTGAGCTGCAGCCATTTGCCTTTGAAAACATCATCATTCATGGTTGGTGCCTCCGGTGTCTCCCTAGTGCAAGCACGCGGCCATCTCCGGCTCGACGGTCTCAGTTTCCTGGCGTCAGCGCTTTCTTCACATTGAGCCCGAATGCCGGTTTGTCCGGCGTGCCGGAGACACGGATGGGAATCTTCGTGCCGCCGCCCGGTCGGCGGAACAGCGGTTGTGCGACCCGGGCCAGCACCGACTTCCATCCGGTCATGGTGTCGGCGAGCGACGCGTCGAGCAGCAGGTGCCCATCGAAATCGAGCTGCTCCGAGCTGAGGTCGAACGAGCCGGCCAACTGCACCACCGAGCCCGGGACCGAGAACGTCAGATTGCTCAACCGGATCCGTCCGTCCTTCATCAGGAAGCGTCCGCTCAGGTGCGACACCACGCTCGGGCCGCCGTTGCTCTTCTGACCGCGGCCGCGACGGCTGAGGGTGTCGATCTTCTCCTGCACGTTGAAGTTGGTGAAGCGGGCCTTGTCGATGGCGAAGGCGCCATCGAGCTGCAGCCGCTCGGGCACGTCGCGCTCGCCGGCCGGAAGAAGGAAGGTCGTCTGCAGCTTCATCTGGCCGGTCAGCGGCGCGGTCTTCGCTTTGATGGCCAGGCGCAGGATGTCTTCGATGCGGGCGTCGTCGATGGTCACTTCGAGATAGGTCTTGCGGCCCTTGACGTCTTCGCTGCGAACGACTTCGCCGCGCGCCAGGATGTGCGACGACGTCAGCAGCGTCGCGTCGACCGGTTCGAGCCAGGTGTTGCCGTTGGTGCCGTCGACGACGGCGGCGAAACGGGTCTGCAAACGCACCGGCTGCCCGGCGACGTCGACCTGGAAATCGGGCGTATCGGTCGTGCCCTCGACGCGAATCCGTTCCAGGACGCCGTGGAACTTGCCCTTCGACGACAGGATCCCGGCGATGCCCTTGATCGTGTTGAGGTCGGCGCGGGCGAACTCGTAGTCGGCGCCGAGCGGGGTCATCCGCGGATCGTTGGTGTTCCAGGGACCAAAGGTGCCTTTGACGTGGATCTCACCCTTCGGCTTGGGGTTCGACAGCTGCGCCTCGAAGCTGGCGGAACGGTCGAAACCGAAGTCGGTCATCACCAGGTCGTGGATGTCGAACACGCGCGGCAGCTTCCCCGGCTTGTCGGTGTCGATCTGCAGGCGTGAGGCCCTCGAGCGGATGGTGTCGATGACGATGGGCGATCGACCATCCGCGTTCAGCCGGTCCCTCTTCTCGCCCTTCTTTTCGTCCTTTTTCTCGTCCTTCCTGCCGGCCTGCTCTCCGGCGGGCGCTGGCTTGCCGGCGTCGGGATTGGCAGCGGCCTTCAGGCCGCCCGGCGGAAGGCGGATCTCCAGACCCTCGAGCTCGATGGTCTTCAAATGGAGCGTCTTGAACATCAGGCCGGGAATCGAGGCGCTGGCCGAGAACGACTTGATGCTGATCAGCGGGTCGACGTCGCGGCGGCCTTTGTAGCGGATCACCAGGCCGGTGCCGTTGACGGCCGGCTGCGGAAAGATCGATACCTGCAGCGTGGCGATTTCGGTCTCGCTGTCGAATCGTTCGTTGAGCGCCTTCACCGCCAGGTCGCGGACGTGCGGCGTCAGCCGCGTGAACATCGACACCAGCGTGGCCACCAGGACTGCGGCCAACACGCCGATGACGATCCAGCTGCGGCGACTGAGACGACGACGGCTCTGGGAGGTCGGGCGACTTTCTTGCATTGTCCAACCCAGCATGCGGATTTCGGGCCAGCTATCCGAGCCATTTCGCGCCATTCCGGCGCGGCCCGTCAGTTCCCGCCGTGCCTCATCTGTGGAGACAGCGACATGAAAACGGCAGTCGGCATCCTGCTCATCGTGGTCGGCGTCATCGGCCTCGCCGTCGGCGGCATCAACTACACCCGCAAGGAAAAGGTCGTCGATATCGGTCCGATCGAGGCGACCGCGACCAAGCACGAGAGCATTCCCATCCCGCCGATTGCTGGCGGCCTGGCCTTGGCGGCCGGCGTCGTCCTGCTGCTCGCTGGGAACAAGCGCACGACCTAGGGGCGCGCTGTGAGGCGCGCACGCCGTCGTGGTGGTCGACCAGCGACCACCACGCGGCAGCCGAGCGGTGCTCGGCCATCTGTCGCGACGACTACTCGGTCTTCCGCTTGACGACCAGGTCGTTGACGACCTTGAACCCGGTCGCCTCACGTACGGCGATCGCCTCGGCGCGGGCCCGCTGCTCACCGCTGGCGACGGTGCCCTTCAACGTCACCGTCCGCGTTGCCGCATCGGTGTCGACGTTGATGTCGCTGGCGTCGACGGTCTTGTCCATCGAGATGGCCAGCTTGACGTCGGCGGTCTCCGTGGCTGCGGCGGTCTTGTCGCCGACGTCCGGCTTCGCCGGCGCGTCAGCGGCCACCGGCCGGTCGGCGGCCTCGGGACGCTGTTCGCGCGAACACGCACCCACCAGGCCGAGCGCGCCGACGAAGGCGAGTTGATAGAGATTCGTCTTCTTCATGTTTCCTCCTCAGCACAGGGTCAGCGCGACCCAGGTCAGAAACGGAACGTCGCGCCGACGGTGGCGCGCCAGAAATCGAAGTTGCCGAGTTCGAGATCGACGTCGTCACCGGTGTCGGTGTCGGTGACGCCGCGGAAGTAGCGCACGTCCGCCCGCAGCCCGACGTTCTTGCTGATCAGAGCGTGGACGCCCGCGCCGACGTTGAACCCGAAGCTGTTCTCGTCGATGTCGAAGACGTCGTCGGCGTCACTGACACGCGACTTGATCAGGCCGGCGCCGGCGACCGCGTAGGGCCGGATGCCGGGTTCACCGAGGGGCGCGCCCAGGACGAAGCTGCCCATCAGCGTGGTCACGTTGCTGTCCGTGATGCCAAGGATGGCGTCGCCGTCCTCGTCGAGCAGATCAGGGGCGATGGCGGCGTCGATCTCCAGGCCGACGATGCCGTGTGACATCCAGGCCGCGGAGGCTCCATAGGTGACGTGCTGTGAAGTGGTGGCCCCGCCGAAGGCGCTGCCCAGATATGGCGTGATGAGCCAGTCGGCCCGCGCTGGGGCGGCAGCGACGACGAGCAGCAGGGACGCGGAAACAGTCGAGAGTGCGAAACGGAACATCAAATCCTCCAGGCAAAACACGACACCTGATCAGTCGCGACCGCGGTGCCGGGCCTGATGGGCATTGAGCAGAAGTCATGCCGGGGCCGGGCGGCGACGACGACGAACGGTCGAGTCGACCGTTTCTCCAACGTGCGCACGAGGCCACCCAGATCCGGCATCGGGCGACTCGGCCGGTGTGCGGCGGCACGCCACTTTCCGAGCCTCAGCTGGCGACGCTCTTGCAAAACGGCCCGGCCGGGAGATTTGTATCGATGTCCATGGCAATCCACGCGCTCGAACGCGCGTCCTCACCGGCTGCAACACTCACGCAGCGCATCCGTGCCGAATACGATGAAATGCCGTGCTTGCGCCTGACTTTGGCGCAGGCGGCCCGGTTCTGGAACGTGGATCGGGAAACGTGTCGCGCCGCGCTGGACCAGTTGGTCAGCGACGGCGTTCTCGCGCAGGGCCGCTTCGGCTACGTGCGCGTGTGAGGCGCCGCGAGGCGCGACCGGCAGACGCCGGTCGCCCTCGCGATGACGGCAATGTGCTAGCTGGCTCCCGCCGTGCGCGCCCGCGCCGGCGTCGTGGGGGGCTCACCCGCAGCCACGTTGATGCCCGCCTCCGCAAGTCCGGTGAGCGTCTCGTCCGCCGTCTTCTCCTCGTCCAACGTCTCGCGCAGGAGCTCCGCCGCATCCGTGTAGCCGAGACCCTCGGCCCACGCCGCAACGGTGCCGTAGGCGGCGATCTCGTAGTGCTCGGCCCGCTGCGCCGAGGCGATGATCATGGCGTCGAGGACCGGTCCTGGAGACTCGCCCAGCACGGCCGAGCCCTCCTCGATGATGCCGGCCATGCCGGCGCACGTCTTGGTCTGCGGCTTCTCACCGACCAGCGTGAACACCTGCTCGAGGCGGCTCACCTGATTCGCTGTCTCGGCGAGGTGGCTCTCCAGCGCCCCGCGCAGTTCGACGTCCGAGGCGGCCGCGGCCAGCTTCGGCAGCGCCTTCAGCAACTGCTTTTCGGCGTGGTAGATGTCGCGGATTTCGTCGACGAATGCTTGGCGCAGATTGGTGATGTCAGCCATGGAACTACTCCTGCGGGGAATCTTCGAAGTGGGGACGCAGACGCGCGCCAGACCACCGCGAGAAGGGTGCAGGAGTCGTTCCAGAGCGGCTACGAGGCGCCCGCCGGCTCGGAGATGCCGCACTCCTTCATCTTGTTGAGGAGCGTCTTGTAGCTCACCTTGAGGTAGGCGGCGGCCTTGCGGCGGTTCCAGCGGAACTTGGCCAGCGCCTGGTCGATCGCTTCCCGTTCGGCCTTCATCGCCGCGGCCCGGGCCAGCACCTGCAGATCGACGCCGTCCGCTTCGACGCTCTTGTCCTCGACGACCTGATCGTCGTCATCGAGCACGGCGGTCGGAGCCGGCATCGCCACCGGCGCCGGCAGCGGAGCGGCGTAGACGACGGGCGGCGGCGCCGGAGCGTAGGTCGCTCCGGCGGCAACCGGCACCGGGGCCGGCGCGGGCACGGCGGGGGCTGCCGCCTGGGCCGCTTGCGCTGCCTGCTGCAGGCGGGCGATTTCGCCGACGACCAGCGACTCCTCCTGCAGCACCACGTAGCGCTTCATCATGTTCTCGAGTTCGCGGATGTTGCCCGGCCACGGGTAGCCGATCAGCGCGTCGAGCAGGTTGCGGCCGGGGCGCACCGACGGCCGCCGATAGACGGCGGCGTATTTGGCCAGAAAGAACTCGACCAGCGACTGGATTTCCTCACGCCGCTCGCGCAGCGGCGGAATTCGCAGCTCGATCACCTGCAAGCGGTAGTAGAGGTCCTCGCGGAAGGTGCCGGCCCGCATCATCGCTTCGAGGTCGCGGTTGGTGGCGGCGAGGACGCGCACGTCCACTTCGATGGTCCGATTGCTGCCCAGCCGGGTCAGCTCGCGGTCCTGAAGCACGTGCAGCAGCTTGGCCTGGAGCGCGGCCGGCATCTCGCCGATCTCGTCCAGCATGATCGTGCCGCCCTGGGCGAACTCGAACTTGCCGACGCGGGTGGTGCCGGCGCCGGTGAAGGCGCCGCGCTCGTGCCCGAACAATTCGCTCTCGAGGAGATCGGCGGGCAGGGCCGCGCAGTTGACCTTGACGAACGGCTTGGTCCGGCGGGGCGACCGGCGGTGGATCTCGCGGGCAATCACTTCCTTGCCGACGCCGCTTTCGCCGCGCAGCAACACGCTGACGTCGCTGTCCGCGACCCGCTCGACCATCGCCAGCACCGGCTGCATGGCCGCACCGGAGCTCCACGACACCTGCGTGCCCTGCGGATCCTCAGCGACCTGGGCACTCAGTCGGGCCACTTCGGCACTGAGCGATTCGCGCTCGAGGGCATTGCGGATGGCTGCTTCGAGCGCGGCTTCGCCGACGCCGTCCGGATCGCCGGGCTTGAGGACGTAGTCGGCCGCGCCGAGTCGGACCGCTTCGACGATGGTCTGGGGCGCCTGCCGGCCCGACAGCATGATGACCTGGGCGGCCGGCCGGGCCTGCCGGATGGCACGGAGTGTCTCGATCCCGTCCAGGTCCGGCATGAGGACGTCCAGAAGGATGACATTCGGCGCCGAGCCGGCGCGTAGACCGTCGAGCAGCGCCGAGCCGCTGTTGAACACCTCGACGCCATAGCCCTGGGCGCCCAGCAGCGTGTGCAAATAGCCCGTGAAGGCGGCGTCGTCGTCGACGATCGCCAGACGTGCGGTCATGCGTTTCCTATCTCCATGGGCAATGACAACGCAAGAGCTAGGCCATCTCCCGCGATCCACACCCGTCCACCCATCGCACCGATCCGGCGGTTCGCCAGCGCCACGCCGAGCCCATAGGCCCCGTTCCACGGATCGAACGACCGTTCCGCACCGTCGAGAGCCGGGCCACCCGTGCCGTCCCCGACCGGGGCTCCGCAGGCGAAACGGATGGCCCCGGGAACGGCCACCACGGAGGCGATGGCCCCCTGTTTTCCTCCGCCGCGCACCGCCAGCAGCGTGACGATCGCCTCGGCGGCGCGATCGACGCTGGCGCCGATGCTGACGGTCCCCCGAATCGTCCCCCGGTCCGCGGCGGCGATGCCGCGCTCAGCGAGAGCGGCGGCGACGCGCTCGGCCAGGTCGGCAGCGGCAATTGGCCGACCGTCCGGTGCCGACGCGTCATCCAGAAAGCCGCCCGCCTCCTGGCAGAGCCTCGCGACCCGGGCGAGGGCCTCCTGGGTGCTGGCCAGGGCCCGATCGCGCTCCTCGGGTGAGGGGAGCTTGTCGGTCCGGACCAGCCGCAAATAGCCCTGCGCGACGCCGAGCGGAGTCCGCACGTCGTGAATCAGCACCGCGAGCACTCGTTCGGCGTCGGTCATCCAGTCGAGTTGGTCCGTCCCTTGTAGCACATGCGTGGGGCGGACGCGTTTGTGGCAGTAGCACATGCGTGGGGCGACGCGTTTGTGCCAGACTGTTCGTATCACAATGGCTGGTCCCGCCACTATTCTCATCGTCGACGACTATCCGGATGCCCTGGACGTCTGGGACTTGTACCTGCGGGCCTCCGGATTCGAGGTCCTGCGCGCCGAAGACGGGACCGAGGCGCTCCGCACCGCGTGCCAGCACATCCCCGATCTGGTGGTGATGGATCTCGAGCTCCCTGGGATGTCCGGCTGTCAGGTGGCGAGTGCGCTGCGCGAGCGGCCCGAGACCCGGCATATCCCGTTGATTGCCTCGACCGGCCACTCGCTGCCCGCCAAGCTCGACGAGGCGCGCCGCTCCGGCTTCGATCTCATTCTGATCAAGCCGTGCGACCCGTCCGAGCTGGTCGACGCCATCCGCCGCCACCTGGCGGCCCGGCCGGCACGCGCCACCACCTCACCTGAGCAGTGATCTGCCCCTTTCGGGCAGACCTCTTCTTCAAAACCGGCCCAGCGGCCTGGTACGAACCGTGCTCATGCACGGTGCACGTGCCGTCGCGCGGTCGTCGGCCGCTTGAAGAGGAGAAGCTATGTTGAACCTGATTCTCGTGTTGCTCGTGTTGATGTGGCTTGCCGGCATGGTGACGTCGTACACCCTCGGTGGTGTGCTCCATCTGCTGTTGCTCCTGGCGGTAGCGATCGTCCTGATCCGGCTCATTCAGGGACGGAACACGGTCGTCTGATGACGACGCGGGTTCTCGCGCTGGCGATGGTGGCGAGCCTCGGGCTCGCCGCTCCACCAACCGCCGGCGCGCAGGCGCCCCTCGATCCGGCCCGCTCCCCTGACGTCGCCTTCGTCGCCAAAACCCGGGACCTGGCTGCAGCGGACGGCGAACTGGCAACAGTCATCCTGGCCCGGGCCAAGGCGCCCGCGGTGAGGGCGTTCGCCAAGCGCGTCATCGATGCGCGGGACGCCATCGTGAAGGAACTGGCGACGTTGGCCGGCACCCGCCAGATCGCCGTGGCGCCGACGCCAGAGGCGCTGCCGGCAGGCGCCAAAGACGCCGTGCTCAGCAAGGTGCTGGTGGACCTCAAGGCGCAGCCGCCGCGCGCGTTCGACGCCGCGGCCCTGGCCGCGCTGATTGCCAGCCGCGAAGCCGCCGTTTCGTTGTTCGAGACCGAGTCGCGCGATGGCCGCGACGCCGAATTGAAAGAGTGGGCGGCCCGGCAGTTGCCGGCCTTGCGCGAGCACCTCGCGGCCGCCCGCGCGATCCGGCTCCGCCGGGGCTCTCCGAGCTCCTAGGGTTGCACAAGTAGTTCGTTCATTCGTGGATCGAGCTGGGCCGCGCGTGCCAGTTCCCGATCCCCTGTTTCACACACGCGCGCGAAGGTCGGCGAGGCGTCTCCATTCGCCACGCGGCCGGAGGAAGAAGAGGCATCATGAAGAAGCACATCATCGCCGTCTGTAGCGTCGTCGCCCTTTCTGGTCTGAGTCTGGCAGCGCAACAGGCCCCACAGCCGCAGCCGGCTCCGGAGCCGCAGACCCAGCCGACCGGTCAGACGCCTCCCACCCAGCAGACGCCGCCGACGCAGCCGGCCCAGCGTCCGGCCGAACCGACCACCGCTCCCGCCCCGACGCCATCGACTCAGACGCCGGCCACCCGTGAGGCTTCGCCGATGTCCGACATGGCCAAGACCGCGACGACCGTCAGCGGGTGCCTGAAGACGTGGGACGCCCGCGCCATGGCGCCGGCCACGGGCAGCGGCTCGGGTGCGGGCAGCGCCGCGTCGGCCATCGCCACCGCGCCGGGCACGCCTGGTGAGGGCTCGCAGTACGTCCTGAGCAACATCGACCGCACCGGCGCGGCGAGCCGCACCGGCGCGTCATCGTTCCTGCTCAAGACTTCCGATTCGAGCGTGTCGTTCAGCCAGCACCTGAACCACAAGGTGGAGCTGACCGGGACGCTGGCGGACAGCGCCGAGAAGCCGGGCACCGAGCGCAGCGCCACGTCGACTGGCCGTCCGGCGGCCGGCGACATGAAGCTGCCGACGCTCAATGTCACCGCGCTGAAGATGGTGGCGCCGACCTGCGGCACCGGCTCGAACTAGCCGTTCGATCGTCGTCGTATCCCAGGGGTGACGGGCGGTCTTCGGGCCGCCCGTCGTACGTACGTGACACGCCATCGGGTAGGATTCGCCGGTGTCTCGACTCCTGCTCGCCGCGGCGATTGCCGCCGCCACGCTGCTGCCGCTCAGCGCCGCGCCCGACGCACCCCGCGTCCTGCTGATTTCGATCGACGGGCTCAAGCCGTCGGCCTACACCGATCCGGCCTTCGAGGCGCAGACGCCGCGTCTCCGTCGCCTGGCTCGCGAGGGTGTCTCGGCGGACGGTGTCGTCGGCGTCACGCCGACCGTCACCTATCCGTCGCACACGACGCTGCTCACCGGCGTCGAGCCGGCCCGGCACGGCATCTACGACAATCGGATCCTCGACCCCGAGAACCGCTCCAACGGCGCGTGGTACTGGTACGCGCGCGGCATCCAGGTGCTGACGCTGCCGAGCGCGGTCCGGGCCCGCGGCCTCACCGCGGCCGGCGTGACCTGGCCGGTGTCGGTCGGCATGGAGCTCGACTTCAACGTGCCGGAATTCCCCGGCACGTCGCGCCACGCGGAAGGCGTGCAGCTGCTGCGCAACCTGAGCACGCCGCGCACGCTGTTCGACGCCGCCGAGCTCTGGCGAGGCAAGGCGTTCGGGTGGCCGCAGACCGACCACGATCGCGTCGACCTCACCAGCTTCATCCTCCGCACCTACGCGCCGAACCTGACGATGCTGCATCTGATCGAGCTCGATGGGGCGCAGCACACCTACGGGCCGGGTTCGCCGGAAGCGCTGGAGGCGATGGCGCGGATGGATCGCTATGCCGGCGAGGTGATCGATGCGGCACGGCAGGCGCCGGGCGGGGAACGGACCACGGTTGCCGTGGTCAGCGACCATGGTTTCCTGCCGCTGACGACGCAGCTGCAACCCAACGTGGC
>Ga0070665_100007429_pt1 | contig 11142 bp, 10 predicted proteins | sample KBSS13metaG_FD_65862 | JGI IMG/M metagenome (GOLD analysis project Ga0070665, IMG submission 65862) | Switchgrass rhizosphere microbial communities from Kellogg Biological Station, Michigan, USA - KBS S1-3 metaG | ecosystem: Host-associated > Plants > Roots > Rhizosphere > Soil ...
CTGATCACCGCGACGGCGGTGTCCGTTTCGGGCGTGATCGGCTGGATCGGGCTGGTCGTGCCGCACATGGCGCGCCTGCTGGTCGGGCCGCGCTACGACCGCGTGCTGCCGGTGTCGCTGCTGATGGGCGGAGCGTTCCTCGTGCTGATCGATACCGTCGCGCGGACCGCCGCGCGCATCGAGATCCCGCTCGGACTGCTGACCGCGATCCTGGGCGCGCCGGTCTTCGTCTGGCTGCTGGCGCGCGGCCGGCGGATGTGGAGCTGACAATGCTGGAGGCGCGCGCCTTGTCGATCGGCTACGGCGCTCGGCTCGTCGCGGCCGGCATCGACCTCTCCCTTGCACGCGGCGAGGTGCTGTGCCTGCTGGGGCCGAACGGCGCGGGCAAGACGACGCTGTTCAAGACGCTGCTCGGCCTGCTTCCCGTGCGCGGCGGCGAGGTCCGGCTCGGCGGGCGGGCGATCGAGGCGCTGACGCGCCCGGAGGTGGCGCGGGCGATGGCCTACGTCCCGCAGGCCCAGACGATGGAGTTCGCCTACACCGTGCTCGACCTCGTGCTGATGGGCCGCACTGCGCATCTCGGGCCGTTCGCGGCGCCGCGCGCAGTCGATCATCAGCGGGCCCGCGCGGCGCTCGCCGATCTCGGCATCCTGGCCCTCGCGGACGCCGACGCCAACCGCATCTCCGGCGGCCAGCGTCAGCTCTGCCTCGTGGCCCGTGCGCTGGCGCAGGACGCGCCGTTGCTGGTGATGGACGAGCCGACCGCGAGCCTCGATCTCGGCAACCGCCTGCTGGTGCTCGAGCGCGTTCGGGCCTTGCGCGATCAGGGCTACGGCATCGTCTTCTCGACCCACGATCCGGACCAGGCGCACGAGCTGGCAACCCGGGTCGCGGTGATCGCCGACGGCCGCCTCGCCGCCTACGGTTCGCCGGAAGAGACCTTGACCGGCGAGACGCTCTCGGCCGTCTACGGCGTCGCCGTCATGGTCGAGCGCACACCGAGCGGCCGCGCCGTGGTCGTCAGTTCGGGGCGACGCTGAACGCCGTATCGATTCAGAATCGAACAGACGAAACCATTTCCCTCCCCTGCTCGCGGCTAGGGCATCTACACCTCTCAAGTTCCTCCCTGCGCGCAGCGCGGGGAAGTGGCGCGTCGACTCTTTCGCGCTTCGTGCGAAAGAGTCCTATCCGCGACGGAGGGGTCATCCCCGATAGCGTCTTCGCCCACCTTCGCGAGCATTCGTGTCCCCCCGCCATTCCTTGAATTTGCTGCAATAAACGCCCTATTGTCTCCCCCACAATTCGCCGACGTTCGTCCCGTTTCGCATTTTTCGGGGGGACCGTCGGGGGGAACACGAGGGCAAGTCGTCAATGGCATTGGGCAGTCTAACAGCACTTTTCGTCAAGCGCGTCGCCGAGGGGCGCGGCGATCCGGGCAAGTATTTCGACGGTGGCGGGCTTGTCCTGCGAGTGACCCCGAGCCGCACGTCGAGCTGGATCTTCAGATGGTCGCGGGACGGCCAACGCCGCGAAATGGGGCTGGGCTCGGTTGACGCTGTTCCCCTCGCCGCCGCGCGTGAGCTGGCCGCCAACGCCCGCCGCATCGTGGCAGCGGGCGACGATCCGCTCGACGAGCGCAAGTCCGACCGCGCCAAGCGGAGCGGGATGACCTTCGATCAGGCCGCCGACCGCTTCATCGCAGCCCACGCGCCGGGCTGGAAGGGCGGCAAGAGCGAAGCGCAATGGCGCGCCGGCATGGCGGCGTACGTCGCGCCGGTGATCGGCAGCAAGCCGGTCGCGGCCGTCACCACCGACCACGTGCTCGACATCCTGCGGCCGATCTGGACGACGATCCCCGAGACGGCGAACCGGGTGCGCAACCGGATCGAGCGCATTCTGGATTGGGCCAAGGCGCAAGGCCTGCGCGAGGGCGAGAACCCGGCGCGCTGGCGCGGCCACCTGGCACTGATGTTTCCCTCGCCGGTCAAGCTGCGCAAGGTCGAGCACTTCGCCGCCGTGCCGCTCGCCGCACTGCCCGGCGTCTACGAGAGGCTCGGCGAGATCGACAGCGTCGGCGCGGCGGCCGCTCGGTACTGTATCCTGACGGCGAGCAGGCCGGGCGAAGCCGTCAAGGCGGCATGGCCCGAGATCGACGAGGCGACGGCCGTTTGGACGATCCCGGCCGCGCGCACGAAAGCGAACCGCCCGCATCGCGTCCCGCTCAGCGCCGAGGCGCTCGCGATCCTCGAAGCGATGAAGCCGCTTCGCCGCGAGGGTAGCGATCTGGTGTTCCCCGGCCAGACGCCCGGCAGCCATCAGTCGCTCTCGACGCTGTGCGACACGCTCCGCCGCGCGGGCGGCGGCGAGGCGACCGTGCACGGCACAGCGCGCTCGGCCTTCGACGATTGGGCGCACGAGCGGACATCGTTCCCGTCGGCAGTTGTCGACCGCGCGCTCGCTCACGCCGAGAGCGACGCGACCAAGGCCGCCTATCGGCGCTCCGATCTGCTGGAGCAGCGCCGGACGTTGATGGACCAGTGGGCGAGCTTCCTTCGTGGCTAGGCGGGCATCGCGCGCGCGGCGCTTCGACATCCTCGACCAGCCTTTCGTGGTCAGGCAGCAGCCGGGCGAGCACAAGGGCGCGTTTCTCGCCCGGCGGGACCAGGTGCGGCTCGCGCACGAGGAGCGGATGATGGCCCTGCTGTACGAGCGATACGGCATCGCGGCCCGCGATCCCGAGCGCACGGTCAAGCTGATGAACGGTGTGGTGCGCGACTACGTGGCGGCGTTCCGCATCGACCATGGGCAGGGCGTTGGCCGGCCGCGCAGCGGCATCACCGACCGGGAGGTGCGCGCCATCGAGCGCGACTTGGTCAAGCAACGCGAGAAGGGCCGAAAGCAGTCGGTGATTGCCGCTTGCCGCAAGGTCGTCGCCGCGGACAAGGCCGCCGCGAAGGCCGCCGCATACCGACGCTACCAGAGAACGACGAAATAGGTTCACCAATATCGTCGCGTTAGATTATTGCGCGCGGCGTTTTTTTGTGGCGTGCGCGCGGTCGCGCTTCTAGATGGGTGTCGCCCTCAGCGAAGGAGCGACACTGTGGAAGACGCCATCCGCCCGGACAGCGGGCGCGACACATCCCCCCTGATCGATGCACGAGCCGCCCGCGCCTACCTCGGCGGTGTCGGCATGACCAAGCTCTACGACCTGCTCAAGCGTGGCGAGATCGAGATCGTGAAGCTTGGTTCGCGCACCCTGTTCACGCGCGAGAGCCTCGACGCCTTGATTGCCAGGAACATCCGGCAAAGCCCCTCGCCGGTGCCGCCGTCGCTAGCGGGCAAGCGCGGCCGTGGCCGCCCGCGCAAGCATCAACGCCCGCGCAGCGAGAGCCGCGCACCGGGTGCGTCGTGAGGGATCAGAACGGCGGTGGCGGGGGCGGCCATGAGTATTCCAGGCCTGCCCGGAATAGCGTCCCCGGCCCCTATCTCAGCCCGCTGATCCGACGCCAGGAAGAGAACCAGTGGATCGAGCCTGACGAGATCGACTGGAGCCCATGGGGCGAGGCGCGCGGACAGGGCGCGCGGGCAGGTTCCGAACGGCAGAAGCGCGTTGACCAGATCATGGCGATTGCGCGCGAGGTCGAGCCCGCTACCTCTCGCGGCGTCGCCTATGTCGCGCTCGCCCGCAGGCTGATCCGCAGCAAGAAGCAGTTCGAAGCGGTGGCCGAACTGGTTCGCAACCTGCGCGACCGGGGCACCATGCCGTTCGAGTGGATCACCGATCAGGGCCGCCCGATGTGGATACCGGAGCGCTTCGGCGGGGCGTTCAACTACCTCAGCCAGACACACCAAGGCTTCTACCTCAATCTGTGGGAGGCCGCCGCGCAACAGGTTTTCATCTGCGTCGAGAAGGCGGCGCTGCATGGCGTCTTCGAGCCAGTGGCCATGGAGTATGACGCGCCGATTGTCTCGACCGAGGGTTTCAACTCCCTAACCCGGTTGCACGACATCGCGCAGCATCTCAGGCGGGACAAGCGGTCGGTGCTGATCCTCAACCTGGGCGACCACGACCCGGCGGGCGTGGCGATCATGCTGAAAAACGCGATCAAGCTGGAGGAGTATAGCGGGCGAGCCATCAGCACCGTTCGGGTCGCCGCGCTGCCCGAGCACATCCGCCAGTTCAACCTGCTCACCCGCCGCGCGTATGACAAGGAGAGCCCGTTCGATCCGGGCAAGCACATACCCTTCATCGAAGGCGAGGGGCGCGGCGTCTTGGTCGAGAACCGGATGCGGGCATGGGACTTCCGTCGGGGCGTGTTCGACCTCGACGCGATCAATCCCAACGATGCGCGCGCGCTGCTGCGCGCCCACCTTGAGGCCATGCTTCCGGAGCACGCCCGGCGCAACAAGGAAATTCGCGAGCGCCGCGAGCAGGCCAAGCTCGCCAAGCTCATACGCTACCAGACCGAGGTCGAGCGCTTCCTGCGGACCTTGCCCTGAACGAAAAGCCCGCCGTGCCGCTTCTGTGCTGCCCGGCACGCACTCCTCAACCCGCCGCCAGCGGCACCGGTCACGAAAAAGGCCGGGCCGCCCAAAGCGGCACCGGCCAGAGCATCTCGCAATGCAGGCCTTAACCGCTCCGGCGACCCCGCGCAACGCCGTCCAGGCCGACGCTGAGGTTTCGCATGACTTCGAGGCCGAGCAGGAGGTGCTTGGCACGCTGCTGGTCAACAACGTGCTCGTCGCCAAGGTCAGCAGCATCCTCAGGCCGGAGCACTTCTCTGATGAGGGACACGTCGCCCTGTACAGAGTGATCCTGATGCAGGTCGACAGGGGTGCGCCAGCCTCGCCGCTTAGTCTGGCCCGCTGGGCCGACGGGCAAGGTATACCGAACTTCGACACGGCCTACCTCCGCCGGCTGGCCAGGGTCTCCTGGCCCGACGCCGAGGCATTGGAGAAGGCGCGCACCGTTCAGCGCCATCACTTGCGACGCACTGTTCAGCGCGTCCTCGCCAGCGACGACGGCCTGCGCGACATCGGCGAAGAGCTACGCAGCGCACTGGTCGAGCTCGGCGGAAGCAACCGCGCCGCCCTCGATCTCTCTGCTCATCGCGTCGGCCGCTGGATCGGCAAAGAGGTGCCGACCATCCCGATGATGGTCGACGGGCTCGAGTTCGGCCTCGGGGTCTCGATCTGCGTGCTTAAAGAAGCCGACATGGCTGCTCGCCATTCGGTAGAGTTCCTTCTTTGAAAGAGACGCATGGTGTTCGAGTGCATCGTCGAGGAAGCTCGCCCTGCCCCGGCTCTCACACAGGGCAGACGTGATCTCGCGTGCCGAGGCAGCAAGCACGTAGGCAGGAACGGGGTCGCCGCCTCCGAAGACGATGCGCACTGAGGCAACGATCAGTCGCTCAGCGACAGCGAGCTTGGTTATTCCCATTCGCCCATTGAAGATCAGGCTGCGTGCCGAGCGCAAGGCCGGCGAGCTCCTGCAGACGATGGCGAAGAGCGGCGAGCGGGCCAAGCCCAGCCAGCGGTCGCATGGCGCGACTGCTGACACGCCGCCGAAACTGTCCGACCTCGAGGTCAGCAAGGGTCAATCATCGCGCTGGCAGCAGCTCGCCGACGTGCCCGATAAACAATTCGAGGAAGCCTTGGTCGCCGACAAGCCGACGACCGCCGCCATCATCGCCGCTGCCAATCCCAAACCACGCCCGCCGCCGGTGGAACGCGACGCGCTGATGCTGTCGAGCTTCCTGCACCACATCGAGCGCGCCTACCTCGCGCGCGGCTCGACGCGCAAGCGCCGCTCGTCCACTATCTTGCGTTGCACTGCCGGGAGAGATGGATGCCGGGTTCACGATCAGTTTTCTGCCTCGTCGCCGTCGCTGCTTTAGCCATCGCGGCCTCGACTTCCGGAAATGAATGGCGATGCGCATGCTGGAGTGTGCCCCTTGAGGAGAGCGACACATGACGGTCGAGCCTGAGAGGTTGGTCAAGCACACGGTTGTTTTCGACGCCTTCAAAGCGTTCCTCGATTACCTATCCGAGATCGAGAAAGTCTACAGCCTTTCGATGCATGCCATGAAGATGCTCCAGGGCTCAGGGCGACTTGCTGAGGTACTTGCTGAAGTCAAGGAAAGGAAACTCGACGACGAGGCGAAGCAGAGGATTGAGTTGACCAAAAAGTTGGAGATGGATGCTGAGGCTGAAGCTGCAAGCGGATTTCCGTTGCTGACCAGCCATTCCGTGGTTGCGCTCTGGAGTGCCCTTGAGGAAACCATACCCCGGCTGTGTGTCGACTGGCTGCTCACATACCCTAAGACGCTAGAGCGCGAGGAATTTGCGAAAGTCCGATTGCCATCAAAAATCGTGTTGATTGAGGATCGTTCTCTGTTGATCGAAGAGATTGTTTTCGAGCTCAACCGCGCCACGCTGTCGTCCCTGAAGGCAGGCATAGGTCGCTTCGACGCCCTTATTGGGGCACTGGGTATTCAGCTCAATGTGAGCGCCGACCTACGTCGAGATTTGTTCGAGCTGTCTAAGGTGCGGAACGTCATCGTTCATCAGTTTGGAAAAGCGGATCGCAAGTTCGTTCAAGAGTGTCCGTGGCTGAACTGCAAGGCAGGCGAGAGGCTGCGTCTAGGCCCTGATCAGTTTCAGAAATACAATATAGCCGTTCGCGAATACTGTGTCCGGATCATCGAGTGCGGACGAGTGGAGCTGACGCGGCTGCAAAACGCAACCGATGCCAAGCCTGAGCCGGATGGCGAAGTCGAACGACCCGGACAGCGACCATAGTGATCGCAAGACGGGGTCGCAAGACACGACCCCAATGTTCGCCGACCTTGGCGCAAGCAAGGGCCAGTCATCGCGCTGGCAGCAGCTCGCCGTAGGCCCTGTGAAGTCTGGCGTCGACGGGTCCATTTGCAGGCTATAGGCTGCCTGCCAGCAATGTCCGGGTTCGAGCGTCCGCCACATGGTACGCCCCCGTGCATGAACTGCCCGGTCAGGCGGTACAATGTCTGCGAGCCTCTCGGACCCGACCGCCAGAGGGAGCTTTACGAGCACCAGCAGACGTGGAAGCGAGGCCAGTATCTCTACCGAGAGGGTTATCCGGTTGGGCCGATCCTCAAGATCATCACCGGGATCGTATCCGTGTCCAAGACGCTGCCCGATGGGCGGCGGCAGATACTGGACTTCTTTTTCGCCGGGGAGCTTTGCGGCTACCTCGAAACAGAAGGCCGCTACACGTTCGAGGGACAGGCGATCACCGACGTGACGACGTGCGCCTTCACGCGCTCCCGGTTCAAGGCATTCACGGCAGCGCACGACGATCTGACAGAAATCGTCCGAGCGACGCTTGCCTGGAAGCTCGAAGGTATCAGCCGTCACGCCGTGGTGCTGGGACAGCTTTCTGCGAAGGAGCGGGTGGCGACTTTCCTTTGTTGGTTCGGTGCCCGCTCGGGTGAACGCGGGGGCACGCCCAGTGTAAGGCTGCCCATGGCGAGGGGCGACATAGCCGACTATCTGGGCCTGACCATTGAAACGGTGAGCCGCACCCTCTCCAAATTGCGAATGCTCGGGATCATCGAGGTCAGCGACACGACGATCACCGTGCTGGACGCGGCGCGCCTTGCTAGCCTTGCGAGCCCGCTGGATGAGCATTGACTAACGCTCGGGCACGATCCGACCGCGAGCCTGCTGCCCGGCCAAGGGGGTTGCTGTCGGGGCGCGATTTGGGCACTGATCGGGGGTCCCTTGCGGGCAATTTACTCGGGGGGACAGGTGGGGGGACCGAAATTCACCCACGTCGATAAAACGCTAGCCTGTCTACGTTTTATGAGTTTTCGTTGGGGAGGGGTCAGGGGCAACGCCACCGGCGCTTCATGACCTGCACCCATACCGTGGCCTATGACCCCTCCGCCCCTTCGGGGCACCTCCCCGCGCTGCGCGCAGGGAGGAACTTGAGATGTGTAGATGCACTAGCCGCCCGCGGGGGAGATGTCAGCGTCTTACGCTGACGGAGGGGCGTGACGCACCATCTCGCGCCGCGCCCCCCTCCGACGCCGTATGACGGCGCCACCTCCCCCGCGAGCGGGGGAGGGAAACCTTTGGAGACACCACGCGATAGCCACTGGAATATAGCGTAGACGCCCGTTGCGGCGGTTCGCTATAGTTATCTGAACATAGCGCGGAACGCACTGCCCAATCCCGGAGGACAAGATGGACGTATCGGTCAATGTCGGGCGCCTCGGCGCCGCCGCGTCGAGCTTCATTTCCAGGCCGCACAAGCTCCTGATCGACGGCAAGTGGGTCGCTGCCAAGAGCGGCAAGACCTTCCCGGTGTTCGATCCCGCGACCGGCGGCCAGATCGCTGCCGTGGCCGACGGCGGCCCCGAGGATATCGATGCCGCCGTGAAGGCGGCGCACAAGGCGTTCGAGGACGGACCCTGGGGCAAGATGAAGCCGACCGAGCGCGGCAAGATCGTGTGGAAGCTGGCCGACATCCTCGAGCAGAACCTCGTCGAGCTGGCCGAGATCGAGAGCATCGACAACGGCAAGCCGGTGATGGATGCCAGGATGGTCGATGTGCCGTTCTCCTGCGAGCTGCTGCGCTACATGGCGGGCTGGGCGACCAAGATCACCGGCCAGAGCATTCCGCTCTCGGCGCCGGGCGACTGGCACGCCTATACGATGCGCGAGCCAGTCGGCGTGGTCGGCCAGATCATCCCGTGGAACTTCCCGCTGATGATGGCGGTGTGGAAGATCGCGCCGGCGCTGACCGCGGGTTGCACCATCGTGCTGAAGCCCGCCGAGCAGACCCCGCTGTCGGCCATCCGCCTCGGCGAGCTGGTCATGGAAGCGGGCTTCCCGGCGGGGGTGCTCAACATCGTCACCGGTGACGGCGTCCCTGGTGCGGCCCTTGCCGCCCATCCCGACGTCGACAAGGTCGCGTTCACCGGCTCGACCGAGGTCGGCAAGCTGATCGTCCAGGCGGCCGCCGGCAACCTCAAGAAGGTGAGCCTCGAGCTCGGCGGCAAATCACCGTCCTTCGTGTTCCCCGACGCCGACCTCTCCGTCGCCATCCCGGGCGCGGCCACCGGCATCTTCTTCAACATGGGCCAGTGCTGCACGGCCGGCTCGCGCCTCTTCGTGCACGAGAACCTGTTCGACAAGATGATGGCCGGCCTCTCCGACGAGGCGAAGAAGCTCAAGATCGGCCCCGGCCTCGATCCGGCGACGCGCATCGGCCCGCTCGTCTCCGAGGAGCAGTTCAACCGCGTCACCGGCTACCTCGCCTCGGGCAAGGAGCAGGGCGCCGAGGCGATCACCGGCGGCAAGCGCCACGGCAACGAGGGCTACTTCATCGAGCCGACCGTCCTCACCAAGACCAACCCGACCATGAAGGTCGTGCGCGAGGAGATCTTCGGACCGGTGGTCTGCGCCATGCCGTTCAACGACGACGACCTCGAGCGTATCGCGCGCGCCGGCAACGCCACGGAGTATGGTCTCGCGGCCAGCATCTGGACGCGCGACATCGGCGTCGCCCACAAGCTCGCGCGCAAGATCAAGGCCGGCTCGGTCTGGATCAACGTCCACAACTTCAACGACGTGGCTCTGCCGTTCGGCGGCTACAAGCAGAGCGGCTGGGGCCGCGAAATGGGTTACGAGGCGATCGAGCTTTACACCGAGGTGAAAGCCGTCGCGGCGATGCTCTAGGCGAGGCTCGTATCGGATCGAGAGTTCTCGTCATCCTGAGCGCAGCGAAGGATCTCACGGAACGATCAGGCACGGTCCGCGGGGCTGACGCGAGGTCCTTCGCTGCGCTCAGGACGACATCGATTGCAGGCAAAAAAATCTGATGCATTTCGACAAGGAGACAACGATGACAGTCATGGAAAAAGGCGCGGCACAGAAGCCGGCCTATCTCGACGGCAAGACCAAGCTGATGCTGATCGACGGCCGCTGGGTTCCAGCGGCGTCGGGCAAAACTTTCGAGACGCGCAATCCGGCGACCGGCGAGCTGCTCGCCCACGTCGCGGAAGGCGACAAGGAGGACATCGACCGCGCCGTCGCCGCCGCGCGCAAGGCCTTCACCGGCCCGTGGAGCAAATGGAAGCCGGCCGAGCGGCAGGCGCTGCTGCTCAGGATCGCCGAGCTGGTCGAGAAGAACATCGAGGAGCTGGCGTCCCTCGATACTCACGACATGGGCGCGCCGATCTCGCGCACCCGCAACAACCGCCAGCGCGCCGTCGGCATGCTGCGCTACTACGCCGGCATGGCGACCAGCCTGCACGGCGAGACGATCGAGAACTCGCTGCCCGGCGAGATATTCTCCTTCACGCTCAAGGAGCCGGTCGGCGTGGTCGGCGCCATCATCCCGTGGAACGGCCCGCTCACTGCGACGATCTGGAAGATCGGCCCGGCGCTGGCGACCGGCTGCACGGTGGTGCTGAAGCCGGCCGAGGAAGCGCCGCTCACCTCTCTGCGGCTGGGCGAGATCTGCCTCGAAGCCGGCGTGCCCCCGGGTGTGGTCAACGTCGTGCCGGGCTTCGGCGAGACGGCCGGTGCGGCGCTCTCCTCGCACTACGACGTCGACAAGGTGGCCTTCACCGGCTCGCACCTCACTGGCCAGAAGATCGTGCAGGCCTCGTCGACCAACCTCAAGCGCGTGTCGCTCGAGCTCGGCGGCAAGTCGCCCGACATCGTCTTCGCCGATGCCGATCTCGATGCGGCGGTGCCGGGTGCGGCGATGGCGGTGTTCGCCAATTCCGGCCAGATCTGCAGCGCCGGCACGCGTCTGTTCGTCGAGAAGAAGGTCTACGAGGAGTTCACCGACAAGGTCGCGGCCTTCTCGAAGACGCTGAAGGTCGGCAATGGCGCGAGCCCCGAGACCCAGGTCGGTCCGCTGGTCTCGTCCGAGCAGCTCGACCGCGTGACGACCTATCTCGGCATCGGCCGGCAGGAAGGCGCCAAGAGCCTCTCCGGCGGCCAGCAGCTCACCGAGGGCGACTACGGCAAGGGCTACTTCGTGCCGCCGACCGTGTTCGCCAACGTGCGTGACGACATGCGCATCGCGCAGGAGGAGATCTTCGGACCGGTGATCTCGGCGATCCCCTTCACCGACATCGAGGAAGT
>Ga0070665_100007432_pt1 | contig 11140 bp, 11 predicted proteins | sample KBSS13metaG_FD_65862 | JGI IMG/M metagenome (GOLD analysis project Ga0070665, IMG submission 65862) | Switchgrass rhizosphere microbial communities from Kellogg Biological Station, Michigan, USA - KBS S1-3 metaG | ecosystem: Host-associated > Plants > Roots > Rhizosphere > Soil ...
AGCAGCAGCAGCGCCACGATCACGATGCTGGTGGTCACCTTGGTCATGATGGTGCGCGACAACGTCTGGTTGATGGCGTTGTCCAGCGTCAGGTCGGAAGCCAGCCGGCGGTTCTTCTCGAAATTCTCGCGGATGCGGTCGAACACGATGACGGTGTCGTTCAGCGAGTAGCCGATGACCGCGAGGATGGCGGCGACCACCGCCAGGTCGAACTTGGTCTGAGTGAACGAGAACACGCCGAGCACCAGGATCGGGTCGTGCAACACGGCGAAGATGGCGCCCAGCGACAGGCGCCAGGTGTGGAAGCGGAACCAGATGTAGATGCCGATCAGGAACAGCGTGGCCGCCATCGACTGGATGGCCGCGTTGCGCAGCTCGTCACCCACCTGCGGACCGACGATTTCCAGCGCCGTGATCTTCGCGGCCGGATCGATGCTGGTGAGCGCCTGCTGGAACAGCGGCCGCACCTGGTCGGCGCTCTGGCCGGTGTACTGCAGGCCGATGTTCACGTCGCGCGTGCTGCCGAGGTAGCTGACCTGCGGCTCGTGGAACCCGGCCGCGACCACCGCCTTGCGCACGGTCTCGATCTCGACCTGCCTGGGGAAGTTGGATTCGACCGAGATGCCGCCGGTGAAGTCGATCGCGAAGTTCAGGCCGTACACGTAGAACGACACGAACGAGCCGATCATCAGGATGGCCGACAGCGTGTACCACACCTTGCGGGTGGCCATGAACGGGAAGCTGGTCTTCTTGTGGAAAAATTCCATCGTTTTGCCTCAGGCCCTAACCAATCGCCAGCTTCGCGACCTTGCGTCGGCCGCCGTAAAGCAGCGTCAGCAACGCGCGCGAACCCATCAGTGAAGTGAACATCGAGGTGAGGATGCCGAGCGACAGCACGATGGCGAAGCCCTTGATCGCGCCGGTGCCGAACACGAACAGCACCACGCCCGCGATGAACGTCGTGACGTTCGAGTCCGCGATGGCCGAGAACGCCTTGTCGAAGCCGGCGCGGATCGCCGCCTGCGGCGAGACGCCGTTGCGCAATTCCTCGCGGATGCGTTCGTAGATCAGCACGTTCGCGTCCACGGCCATGCCGACCGTGAGGATGATGCCGGCGATGCCCGGCAGCGACAGCGCCACGCTCAGCATCGACAGCAACGCGGTCAGCACGATCACGTTCGCCAGCAGCACCAGGTCCGCGACGATGCCGAACATCTGGTAGTACAGGATCATGAACAGGAACAGCGCGGACATGCCGATGACCAGCGCCATCACGCCCTTGTCGATGTTCTCTTCACCCAGCGTGGCGGTGATGGTTTTCTCATTCGCGATGGAGATCGGTGCCGTCAGCGCGCCACCGCGCAGCAGCTGCGAGAGATCCTTGGCCTCGTTCATCGTCAGGCCGGTGGTCTGGAAGCGGTTGCTGAACACGCCATTGATGGTCGCGACGCTGACCACCTTCTCGTCCTTGATGATGCGGGTGATCGCCTTGCCCTGCTCGTCCAGCATCGGCTTGCCATCGGGACCATTGACGGTCTCGCTGCGCTGCTCGATGAACACCACCGCCATGGGCTTGCCGAGATTGGCGCGCGTATTGCGCAGCATCTCGTCGCCGCCGGCGCTGTTGAGCGTGACGCTGACTTCGGGTCCCTGCTGGCCGCTGCTGGAACGCGCGTCGGTGAGCTGATCGCCGGTCACGATGACGTCGCGCTTCAGCATGATCTTGCCGACGTACTGTCCGCGGTCGTAGCGGTCGTAGATCTTGGCGCCGATGGGGGCGCGGTTGTTGGTCGGCACGGGGCGCGGATCGACCATGCGGTATTCGAGCGTCGCCACCTTGCCGAGCAGGTCCTTCACCTCGGCCGAGTTCTGCACGCCGGGCAGCTGCACCAGGATGCGGTCGAGACCCTGGCGCTGCACGATGGGTTCGGACACGCCGAGCGCGTTGACGCGGTTGCGCAGCGTGGTGATATTCGAGGTGATGGCGAAGTCGCGCCGCTCGCGCACCTGCTGCGGTGTGAGCACGCAATCCACCGCCTTGCCCTGCGCCACGTTGGCGTCGCGGCAGGCCAGGTCGGACTGCACTTTCTTGATGGACGCGCGCACCAGCGCCTGGTCGGTGTTCGGCGGCAGCAGCACGCGGATGCCGTTCGGGATGTCCGAATTGTCGGTCAGCGTGTTGATGTCGGTGAACGTCAGGTTGTCGGTGCGCAGCACGCGCCGCACGTCCTGGTCGTAGCTGTCGAGCAGCTTGGCGACCGCGCCGTCGACGTCCACCTGGTAGAGAAGATAGAGGCCGCCGCGCAGGTCGAGGCCCAGCGGCATGGCGCGCAGGCCCAGCGCCTGCAGCCAGGATGGCGAACGCGAGGCGTACATCATCGCGTTGACGTAATCCTTGGAGAGACCCGCGGTCTCGTCCTTGGCGACGTCGCGCGCCTTGAGCTGCTCGGTGTCGTTCTCGAAGCGCACGATGGCGCTGCCCTTCTCGAGCGCCGCGCTCTTGAAGGTCACGCCGTGCTTCTTCAGCACGTCCTCGATGTGGCCGAGCTGCGCCGCGTCCATCGCTGCGCGGTCCTTGCGTGCGATCTGCAGGGCCCGCTCGTCACCGAACACGTTCGGCAAGGCGAAGATCAGCGAGACCAGCAGGACGATCGCGACCAGCCAGTATTTCCAGCGCGCGTACTCGAGCATGGAGGAACCTCAGGCGCCCTTGAGCGTGCCTTTCGGCACCAGCGAGGTCACCTGGAAACGCTGCACCTTGATGCGCACGTTGTCAGCGATCTCGATGGTGAGGAACTGGTCGCCGGTCTCCACGACGCGACCCAGGATGCCGCCGGAGGTGACGACTTCGTCCCCGGTGGCGATCTTGCTCAGCATGGCCTGGTGTTCTTTCTGCTTCTTCTGCTGGGGACGGATCAGCAGGAAGTAAAAGATGACGACGAATACCGCCATCATGATGAAAGGGGTGAGTCCGCCACCGGCGGGGGCGCCTCCGGCGGCTTGCGCCATCGCGTCGGGGATCAATGAATTCATGGTGTTATCTCACGGGTGACGAACGAACCGCGCCTGGGGGCCACGGCGCGGGCGCGTATTTTGGCGGAAAACGAAATTTATGCCACAGAGACTTGTGCGGACCCCGCCGGTTCCCGCGGCAGGTAGTCCCGCAGGACCGAATCCAGCGATCCCGCCTCGATGCCCGCCCGCAGGCGCCGCATCATCTCCAGGTAGTAGTGCAGGTTGTGGATGGTATTGAGCCGGCTGCCCAGGATCTCGTTGCAGCGGTCGAGGTGGCGCAGGTAGGCGCGCGAGAAGTTGCGGCAGGTGTAGCAGGCGCAGGCCGGGTCCAGCGGACCGGTGTCGGACTGGTGCGCCGAATTGCGGATGTTGACCACGCCCTGCGAGGTGAACAGGTGGCCGTTGCGCGCATGGCGCGTGGGCATCACGCAGTCGAACATGTCGATGCCGCGCAGTACCGCCTGGATGATGTCCTGCGGCCGGCCCACGCCCATGAGGTAACGCGGCTTGTTTGCCGGCATGTGGGGCAGCAGTCCCTCGAGCACGCGCAGGCGGTCTTCTTCCGGTTCGCCCACCGCCAGGCCGCCCACGGCCAGGCCCTTCCACGGTAGTTTGTCCAGCGCCTCGAGCGAGGCCAGGCGCAGGTTGAGATGCATGCCGCCCTGCACGATGCCAAACAACTCGCCGGGAGGCCCTTCTTTCAAAGAAGGGGCGCGGTAGTAGTGGTTGTGGCTCCGCACCGCCCAGCGCATGGAGCGCTCCATGGAATCGCGCGCCTGCTTCTCGGTGGCGGGGTACGGCGTGCAGTCGTCCAGCGCCATGGCGATGTCCGAGCCCAGCGCGAGCTGCACGTCCATGGAATCCTCGGGCGCGAGGCGCACGGCCGCGCCGTCGATGGGTGAACGGAAGTTCACGCCCTCCTCGGTGATCTTGCGCAGGCTCTCGAGGCTGAACACCTGGAAGCCGCCCGAGTCCGTGAGGATGGGTCGCCGCCAGTGCATGAACCGATGCAGTCCGCCATGCGCGCGCATGATCTCGTTGCCCGGACGGAGCATGAGATGGAAGGTGTTCCCCAGCACGATCTCCGCGCCCAGTCCCTCGAGCTCCTCGGGCGTCATCGCCTTGACGGTGCCGTAGGTGCCCACGGGCATGAAGGCCGGTGTCTCGACCGCGCCGTGCGCGAGCTGCAATCGGCCGCGGCGCGCGTTGCCGTGGCTGCCTAACAAGGTGAATTCTGCGGTCATCGTGCGTGCGCGCCCGGAGCCGGCGTGATGTACATGGCATCACCATAACTGAAAAAGCGGTACTGCCCCGCCACGGCGTGACGATAAGCGGCGAGTACGGCGTCGCGCCCGGCGAACGCGCTCACCAGCATCAGCAGCGTCGACTCCGGCAGGTGGAAGTTCGTGACCATCGCATCGACCACGCGGAATTTGAATCCCGGCACGATGAACAGCGAGGAATCGCCGACATAGGGCGCCAGCGTGCCACCTCCCGCGGCACTCTCGAGCGCGCGCACCACCGTGGTTCCGACGGCGACGATGCGCGCGCCACGCGCCCGCGCCGCGGCCACCGCCGCGCAGGCGTCGGCGCTCACCTCGACGAACTCGGCATGCATGACATGCGCGCCGACCGCGTCGGTGCGCACCGGCTGAAAGGTGCCCGCGCCCACGTGCAGCGTGACGAAGGCGCGCTGCACCCGGCGCGCATCCAGCGCCGCCAGCAGCGGTGCGTCGAAATGCAGGCTGGCCGTGGGCGCCGCCACCGCGCCATGCCGGCGCGCGAACACGCTCTGGTAGCGCGACGCGTCGCTGGCGTCGGGCTCGCGACGGATGTACGGCGGCAGCGGCATCTGCCCGAAGTGCTCGAAGAATGCGAGCGGCGCCTCGGGCAGTTCCACCTGCCACAGGTCACCGCGCTTCTCGAGCATGCGGATCGGGCCACCGCGACTCTGCAGCAGCATGGCGGGACGCAGCGGTTTGCTGGCACGCGCATGCACCAGCGCGGTCATGCCGTCGAGCGGCCGTTCGAGCAGCAGCTCGACGCGTCCGCCCGTGTCCTTGTGCGCGAACAACCGCGCGGGGATCACGCGCGTGTCGTTGAAGACCAGCAGGTCGCCCGGCTGCAGTAGTTCGGGCAGGTCGACGATCTGGCGATCGGCGACGGCGCCGCTGGCGCCATCGAGCGTCAGCAGCCGGCTGGCCGATCTTTCGGCGAGTGGCTGCTGGGCGATGAGTTCTTCGGGAAGCTCGTAGGAGAAGTCGGTTCGGCGCACGGCGGCGAGTCTACCGCCGTGCCCCGCTCGACTCCGCGTTGACTTTCAGGTGCTCGCGCCGCCCGGCGCGCCCGGCGGCGGCATGGGAGCGCGTGTCGGGCCCGGCGGCACTGACGGCATGGCCGGCACCGCGGGCATCGGCGGCTCGGCCGGCACGCCGAAACCGAACTGCTCGTCGAAGTCCGGCCGATCCGGCATCGTGACCGCCAACGACAAGGGTTTGCGCTGGCGCAGCACCGAGAGCGAAAGCTTTTCGCCCGACTTGTAGGAACGCAGGATGCGCAGCGCGTGCGGGCCGTCGTCGGGCTTGCGGCCGTCGATGGCCTGGATGACATCGCCGTCTTCCAGTTTGAAGGCGGCGTTGTCGGGCGCCGAGACCACGAGCACGCCGTCGGTCGTGCCGAAATACGCGCCCAGCTTCGGCGTGATGCTCGCGAGCTCCATGCCACCGAAATCACCGCGGAAGAACGTGCGGAACTGGTGCACCTGCGGCATCGCGCCGGCCATGCCCGCCATCGCGGGACCCATGTCCGGCATCTGGAAGCTGAACATGCGATCGGAGAACACCATGGGCCGCGCCGTCACCACGAAGTCCTTGTTCTTGCCCGCGCGTTGCACCTTGACCTTGACCTTCTGGTCCGGCTTCACGTTGCGCATGTGTTCGACCACGGCGCGATTCGGGTTGTCGCTGCCCGCGACCTTCTCCGCGTCCAGCGCCACGATCACGTCGCCGTTCTCGAGGCCGGCTTCCTCGGCCGCGCCGCCGGGGCTCACCTTGAGCACGCGCGCGCCTTCCTTGCCGCTGTCCGGATCGATCTGCACGCCGAGCACCGCGCGCCGCGGCCCGTTGCCGTCGACGAACACGAGGTTGCGGCCCTCGTTGCGGCCGAGCTGCGAGGAGAGCTGCGCCACCTGGCGCGCGGCCTCGTCGAGGCGGCGCCGTGCATCTTCGAGATCGGCGCGCATCTTGTCTTCGTTCGCACGCTGCAGCACCACGTCGCGCTCGACATCGGCGACCTCCGAGGCCTTGCCACCGCGCTTCGGCGCGGCCGTATCCGGCGACTGCGCGACGGCGGCGGCGCTGGCCGCGAGCAGGCAGATCATCATCAGCTTTCTCATTGGCTTCTCCATCAGAAATTGGCGCTCACCAGTTCGGCGTAGCGCACCTGTGCGTAGGAATCGAGTAGTTCGGCCCGCGTGCGCTCGAGGCGCGCCACTTCCTCGCCGCGCGGCGAGTAGGCACGTGCCACGTTGAGGGCATCGTCGAGGCTGGCGATGTGGTCTTCGAGCGCGGCCACGGCGAGATAGGTGTCGGCGCGCACGATGCGCGGCTCGGTCTCGTGTTCGCGCGCCGGCGCCGTTTCGTCGCGCACCAGCGGTTGCGGCGCGCCGTGATCGTCCAGTCGCCAGTAGCTGGCGCCGACCAGCGCCACCAGTATCGCCAGCGCCGCGCCGCGGGCCAGCACCAGTCGGCGACGCGCGCGGGTCTCGCGGATCACGCGCCGCTCCAGCATGCCCTGGTAGTCGAAGCCCGGTGCCGGATCCGCGGCGCCGGCGTCGAGGCGCCGCAGCCGCGCGGCCAGTTCCGTATCGTTCACTTCAGTGTCCATCGAACTCACTCCCGAGCGGGATGCTCAAGGCCGCCGTCATCGGCGCGCGCAACTCGCCGCGCAGGCGTGCATGCCCGCGTGCCAGCTGCGACTTGGAAAAACTCGTGGTGCGCTCGAAGGCGCGCGCGATCTCGTCGTGCGACCAGCCCTCGACGTCGTACAACCACACCACCGCGCGCGTCACCGGCGAGAGCTTCGCCAGCGCGCGATCGAGATCGATGAGATCCGAGGTGCGGCCGTCGGATTCGGTCGCGGCGCGCGTGTCCTCGGTCCAGGTTTCCAGCGCGACGCGCGCGCGATGCCAGGGCGAACGGAACGCCATCAGGCAGCGACTCACCGCGATGCTGCGTACCCAGACGCCGAACGGTGCCTCACCCCGGAAATCCCCGAGGTGCTCGAACATGGCGATCAGGGTGTCCTGCAACAGGTCGTCGGCCATGGCGCCGTGCCGCACCAGCCGGCGGATGATGGCCAGGGTCGGCGGCGCCACCCGCGTAAACAGCGCGCTGCGGGCCTGGGCGTCGCCGGCGCGTGCCGCCGCGAGCTCATCGGCCGGGATTTCGATTTCGGCGAGTCTTTGCATTCTTAAGGCCTAGATGCTTTCGGCCCCGGAAAGGTCGCAATCGCCCCTTAGGCTTGCCTATACTTCGCCCCCCGCGCCGGGATGGCGGAACTGGTAGACGCGGCGGACTCAAAATCCGTTGCCCTAAAAAGGCGTGTGGGTTCGATTCCCTCTCCCGGCACCACTTATTCGATGAACTTCTGCAGCAACTGTGGCCATCGCGTCGTCCTCAAAGTTCCTGAGGGCGACTTCCTGCCGCGTCATGTGTGCCCGAACTGCGGGACCGTCCACTACCTCAATCCCAAGATCGTGGTCGGCAGCGTGCCCGAGTACCAGGGACGCATCCTGATCTGCCGGCGCGGCATCGAACCGCGCCACGGCTTCTGGACCATCCCGGCCGGGTTCATGGAGAACGACGAGACCCTGGAGGCCGGCGCGGCCCGCGAAGCAAAGGAAGAAGCCCGCATCCAGGTGGAGATCGGCAGCCTGCTGCTGCTGGCCAACGTCACGCACGCGCGCCAGGTGCACGTTTTCTTCCGCTCGCGCATGTTGACGCCGGAATTCGGGGTCACGCACGAAAGCCTGGAAGTGAAGCTGGTCACGCCCGACGAGATCCCGTGGGACGAGCTCGCGTTCCCCAGCACCGAGTACGCCCTGCGCCGCTACGTCGAAGACCGCGCCGCGGGCCAGGAACGCCACCACGTGGCCGAAATGCACCGGCGTTTCGGCTGAGGCAGAATAGCGCCCCCGATTTTCGGGCGGCTTCCCAAGAAGGATGATCGATGGCTTTCGTCGTCACGGAATCGTGCATCAAGTGCAAGTACACCGACTGTGTCGAGGTGTGTCCCGTGGATTGCTTCCACGAAGGGCCGAACTTCCTCGTCATCGATCCGGATGAGTGCATCGACTGCACGCTGTGCGAGCCGGAGTGCCCGGTCGAGGCGATCTTCTCCGAGGACGAAGTCCCGGCGGGCCAGGAAGAGTTCAAGAAGATCAACGCGGACCTGTCCCGGAAGTGGCCGGTGATCACCGAGAAGAAGGCCGCCCCTGCCGATGCGAAGCAGTGGGAAGGCGTGCAGGAAAAGAAGAAGCTGCTGGAGACCTGAGCGCCCTGGTCAGGGCGCGCGCTCACATCTTGCCGGTCTTCAGGTACTGCAGCAGCGTGGTCGGCGGCGCGTAGCCACCCAGCATTTCGCCGCTCGCCAGGAAAATCGCCGGCGTGCCTTCGATGCCCAGCTTGTGGCCGAGCTCCCAGTCGCGCTTGACGATGTCCGTGGGGCACTTCGGCGACTTGATGTCTTCGCCGTTCTTGGCGCGGGTCAGCGAGTCGTTGCGGTTCGGCGCGCACCACACGGCTTCGGCCTTGTGCCAGGAGTCGGTGTCCGGTCCGGTGCGCGGGTAGAAGAGATACCGCACGCGGATACCGAGCCGGTTGTACTCCGCGATCTGCGAATGGAGGCGGCGGCAGTAACCGCAGTCGATGTCGGTGAACACCGTGATGGTGTACTTCGGATTCTTGGGTCCGAACACCAGCATCTCCGACTCGGGCACAGTGTCGATGAGGCGCTGGCGGATGGTGCGGCGGCGGTTCTCGGAGAGATTCTGGTCGCTGTCGATGTCGACCATGTCGCCGAGGATCACGTAGCGGCCGTCGCCCGTGGTGTAGCTGATCTCCGATCCGCGCGTGATCTCGTAGATGCCGTTGACCGGCGTCATGCGCACGTCTTCGAGCTTGAGCCCGTCGATCTTCTTGACGATGTCGGCGCGCGGATCCGCCTTGGCGGCCGGCGCGGCCTGGGCGTTCACGGGGTTGGCGGCCACGCCGGTCTGCGCCTGGACGATTCCCGCCAGGGACAGGGCAAAGGCGGCAGCCAAAACATGTAAAGACTTCAATGTCATGGGGGACTCGTACATGGGTACGTTTTCGACCGACCACGGTCGGCGAAGTTCGCACGCCGCAGCGCGCGAAAGTCTAGCAGGGAAGCCCGGAAACCGATCTACGTGCGGTTACTAACCGCGCGGGTGGTGCGTGCCGTGCAGCTCTTTCATGCGCTCACGGGCCACGTGCGTGTAGATCTGCGTGGTCGAGAGGTCCGAATGACCCAGCAGCATCTGCACCACGCGCAGGTCCGCTCCATGATTGAGCAGGTGCGTGGCGAAGGCGTGACGGAGCGTGTGGGGCGACAGCTCCTTGTCGATGACCGCCTTGCGGGCGTAACGCTTGATGATGTGCCAGAAGGCCTGGCGCGTCATGCGATCGCCGCGGCGCGTCGGGAACAGGTAGTCGGTGGTGCGGTCGAGCAGGATCTCGCTGCGCGGCGAACGCACGAAGTCCGTCAGCCAGCGCACGGCTTCTTCGCCCAGCGGGATGAGACGCTCGCGATTGCCCTTGCCCATCACGCGGATCACACCCTGGTTGGTGTTGATCTGGTTGTACTTGAGGTTCACCAGCTCCGAGACGCGCAGGCCCGTGGCATACAGCACTTCGAGCATGGTGCGGTCGCGATGGCCCAGCGGATCGGCGATCACCGGGGCGCCGAGCAATGACTCGACTTCTTCTTCGGTGAGCGACTTCGGCAGCGAGCGGCCGATCTTCGGCATCGCGATCTGCGCGGTCGGATCGTCCTTGATCACGCCTTCGCGCATGAAGTAGCGGAAGAAGCGGCGGAACGAAGACAGTTGGCGCGCGGTGGAGCGCGGACGCGCACCGGCTTCCACGCGGAAAGCGATGAAACCCAGCAGGTCGGCGCGCGTGGTCTTGATGATCGGCGTGCCACGCTCGGCCAGCCAGCGCGCGAGCGCCGTCAGGTCGGCGCGATACGCGGCCAGCGTATTGGCGGACAAGCCGCGCTCCATCCAGACCGCGTCGAGGAACTTCGACACGGTGGCATCGGCGGCGGCGGCCGCTTCGGCGGCAGGCGCGTCGGTGGACGCTGTAGCTTGTTTGACCAAGACGTGATTGCCTTAATACGTATGCGGATTAACGCTTCACGGCAGTATGGGGACGGGGGTCGGTGCTGAGGCGTGACGACCTTCACAGCTTCCGGAAACCATTAACATAAAGAGAACCAGTTCACATGATTCGGATGCCGGCTCCCGCAGAACTTCGCGCATGACCTCGACTTCGACCCCCGGCCGCCCGCCCTGGCCCGCGGCGATCTCCATTCCGCTGCGACTGATCTATGGCGTGTACGCCGCCCTGCTCTTCCTGGCCGTCACCCTGACGGCCCTCGTGGGGGTGATCCTGCTCCCGTCACTGCGGTGGCGCCGGGGAACGGCCCGCATCGCAGCAAGGACGTTTTTCCTGCTGGCGGGCATGCCGGTAAGGCTGGCGGGGCGCGAAAACCTGCCGGCCGGCCAGTGCGTGGTGGTGGCCAACCACGCGAGCTACCTGGACGGCGTGGTCATGACCGCCGCGCTGCCGCCGCGCTTCGGCTTCGTGATCAAGCGCGAGATGAACGACGTTCCCCTGGCCGGGCTGCTGCTGCGACGCATAGGCTCGGAGTTCGTCGAACGATTCAATCGACACAAAGGCGCGACCGATGCGCGCCGCGTGCTGCGCACCGCCGCCAGCGGCCACTCGCTGGTGTTCTTTCCCGAGGGCACGTTCACGCCCGAGGTGGGGCTCGGAAAATTCCACACCGGCGCGTTCGCGATCGCGGCGCGGGCCGCCTGCCC
>Ga0070665_100007433_pt1 | contig 11140 bp, 3 predicted proteins | sample KBSS13metaG_FD_65862 | JGI IMG/M metagenome (GOLD analysis project Ga0070665, IMG submission 65862) | Switchgrass rhizosphere microbial communities from Kellogg Biological Station, Michigan, USA - KBS S1-3 metaG | ecosystem: Host-associated > Plants > Roots > Rhizosphere > Soil ...
GGAGCATCATGTTCGCCGGCCTTTGGTCCAGAATGTACGTCCGTTTCCAGCTTGCCATCTTCTGCCTACTGACATTGATCGTTGCCACTCCCGCCTTCGGGCAAAGCGGGCCGATCTTTCCCATTCTGGGTACCTATTCCATCCCATCGGCAGCGACGGCCTTCGCGACCGGCGACTTCAACGGCGACGGAAAGACCGATCTCGTATATCTGGGTCAACCATTGTCCGGCAAAACTTCCGTCAATGTCCTGCTCTATCAAGGACCGACAACAGACGCGGTTGCCGTCGCGACGAACAACATCTCCTGCACCGCGGTCTCCAGTGTGGCCGCAGCTGACATCAATAAGGACGGCAAGCTCGATGTCGTCCTTGGCTGTACAGAGGGCGTCGCCCTCGAACTGTACGGCAACGGTGACGGCACTTTTCAGACCCCTGTAATTGTCCTTCTCAATGGTCCAGCCGCGAACCTGGCAATTGGCGACTTGAACGCAGACGGTTATCCCGACCTCGCTGTACTCATCAATAATGGTTCTAATTCTTTTTCTAATTCTTTTTCAATAAATACCTTGCTTAATCAAGGTGGCGCTTCCGCCGGCACACTGACTCAAGCCGGGACCCGTTCGTTATCCTCGGCGGTTTCACAGATGAAGACCGGCGATTTCAACGGCGATGGAAAGCTGGATGTGTTGGTCGCCAGCTATTCTGCGCCTTATGTCGCATTGGGCAACGGAGATGGAACGCTCCAGGGTCCGCTGTCGCTGCCAGTCAATGGAACGGTCGCGGTTGGCGACTTCAATCACGATGGGATCACCGATGTGGCAAGTGTTAGCACAAGCTCCGGCGACTACCCAACATACTCCCTCCAGGTTGTCCTTGGCAGTTCTTCAGGTCAGTTTGCTGTTGCATCTTCGCTTCCGTTACCGGGCAACGCCACGCCAGTCGCGATTGGGAACAACGGCGATGGCAACCTGGACCTTGCAGTTGTCGGAATCGCAACAACTATTTTGCTCGGCGACGGGCATGGAGCCTTTTCCGTTGGCCGAAGCTACTCGATTTCGGGCACACCTATCGTTGTGAATCCAGACAACAACGAACAAGCGAGCCTTGTCTTTTATACCGTTCAGAGTCCACCACCGTCTTACACTCCACAATGGACGCTTCGGTTCATCGCGGCCAATGGAGATGGAACCTTTCAGGGCCCTCCCACCCTGCCGGTAGGCTCATATGGATTCGCGACCGGCGATATGAACGGCGACGGTATCGCCGATATCGCTTACCTTGACTCTCAGAGAAATTCCATCGTGGCTCTTGGACGTGGAAACGGGACCTTCACGGTCACAAATCAGATAACAGCTATACCTGGTCAAGCCCTGAGCTTGCTGATTACGGGTGATTTTGACGGAGACGGCAAGATAGATATTGTCGCAATGGCATCCGGGGTGGGAACGGGCCACGGAAACCAAACCGCGGTGAATTCGCGGGAGTATTTTTATAAGGGTAACGGTGATGGAACCGTCACCCTTTCAGGCTCCCCCCAAGAGATTGCCATCTTTGGCCCTACCGGAGTCATTGGCGGAGTAATCGGCGATTTCAACAGCGACAGCAAGCTCGATTTGGTCATCGGCTACTCCAATCAGTCTAATAGTTCACCCCTCGGAGTTGGTTTTGTCCTGCTTGCCGGCCATGGAGATGGTACGTTCTCAGCCTCCGCTCCGGTCACTGGAGTGAATTCCACCAGTACCCTCGCACCCATGCTCGCGGGGGACATGAACGGTGATCATAAGCTGGATCTGGTTTGGGGTCAGAGTGTCTACCTAGCGAACGGTGATGGAACATTCACGCTCTTCCCAATGAATCTTCCCGCGCCCACAATAAACGATGGGCAGCCCCTTCCGAACGCGCTCGCCGATCTCAATAGAGATGGGGTGCTCGACGTGGTTGCCGGTGGGGGCATTTATGCGGGCTACGGAAATGGCGGGGTTCAGTCTTCGCCCTTCTTCTCTGCATCCCTCCCGCTCTCGACTATTCCTTATTCGATTCCGGTTGTTGTCGGTGATGTTAACGCGGATGGCCATCCTGACGTGATATTTCAATATGCCCGTAGCTTGATTACGTTCAACAATCCATCTTCCTCTTCCTACTTAGGTGACGACTTTTCAGTCTTTTTAGGGGACGGCTCTGGATCCTTCACTGCAGATAACAACGCTTACACCGCCGGTCTTCATCCGAACGGTTCGCAAGGCACAGGTTCCACGCTGTTCCTCACCCGACTCAATAACCAGGCTCCCGCGCAACCGGTTGACCGTGCCCTCGACTTTCTTCTTCTATCGAGCGGCGGAGCAACCTCCTTGCTCAACCAAAACAACCCGGCATCGGGACCACTCGCACCGATCACGTCTCACGTCTCGGTCTCGGCATCTCCGTCCTCGGCTGGCATCAATCAGCAGTTCACCTTTACGGTCTCTGTAACCGGGGCAAATCCGACCGGCACCGTAACCTTGAACTCCGGCTCAATGACACTCGGCACCAAGGCGCTCACCGGAGGCTCGGCGACGCTGCCTGTCTCCTTCACTGCCGCGGGCACATATCCCGTTACGGCGGGCTACTCCGGCGACTCCAACAACCTCGCCAGCACATCCACTCCCGTCTCGGTGACGGTATCTCCCTCGTCCACGACAACCACGCTCTCCATATCCTCCGCAAACGTCAATCAGGCTCAGGCAATTACCTACACCGCAGCTGTAACTGGAGTGAATCCCACCGGCACCGTCACCTTCTCATCTGGCACAACTACACTCGGAAAAGGAATCGTGACAAACGGCGTCGCAACGCTCTCGGCCTCCTTCGCCACCGCTGGCACCTACAGCGTTACAGCCAGTTATTCCGGCGATGCAAACAATCAAGCCAGCACATCGAGCGCACAGTCCATCACGGTCGTCGCTCCCGACTACACCCTCACCGCTAATCCCGCATCAGCCACCATCAAGGCAGGCCAGACGGCTATGTTCACCATCAGCATGACCTCTGTCGGCGGCTACAGCGGAACTGTAAAGCTCTCCTGCGGCAGTCTTCCCGCGGAGGCTACCTGCAGCTTCTCTCCTGCCACGCTCACCGGATCCGGTAGCTCGGCAAACAGCACCCTAACCACCACCACCACGGCGCCCAAAGCAAGGCTCGAGCGCCCCGGTTCGTCTTCCACTCGTATCGCGGTCTGGGCAGTTCTTCTGGGACTCTGCCTCTCCCCGCGGCGCGTCCTGCGATCGAGAAGGCACCTCGCCCGCATCATGACCGCTCTTCTCCTTACACTGGGCAGTCTCACCTACCTGGCCGGATGCAGCTCCTCCTCGTCCCTCTCCACTCCCAAGGACGCTGGAACCCCGGCCGGCACACAGATCATCTCCGTCTCCGCAGCCGACTCCGGCTCCGGTCCCGCGCACAACCTCAACCTCCAACTCATCGTGCAATAACAACACGCTAGAAGTGCGACAAGGAAGCCGTGGACCCGCGGCTTCCTCGTTTGGGTTAGTAGTTCTCAATTTTTAAAGCGCACCGCACTCATACCTTGGCTTCCACTTTCACTCGACTGCCTCTACTATGGTCGCTACCGGTTGGCCGCAGAGCAAAAAGGGGAGCATGCAGAATCTGATTCAGAATCTCCGCTTCTGCATTCGCATGCTGTGGAAGAATCCGGGGCTGACGATAACAATCCTGCTGACGCTCGCGCTCGGCATCGGCGCCAACACTGCCATCTTCACCGTCGATTACGCCACTCTGCTGGCGCCTCTTCCCTACCCTGAGCCAAATCAACTTGTCTGGGTCTGGTCGAAGATCAACGACGGGCATAACAGCGTCTCCGCCGGCGATTTCACCGACTGGAAGCGAGACAGCAAAGTCTTCCAGGACATCCACGCCTTCACAGGAGCAGACTTCAATCTCGCCACACGCGATCAGCCGGAGGTCGTTCCAGGGTCGCGAGTGACTCCCGGCATGGCAACGATGATGGGCTACTCCTTCTCACTCGGGCGCGATCTCCTTCCCGAGGAAGGCCAGGCAGGCAAGGACCATGTGGTTCTTCTTACAAATCGGCTCTGGGAAAAGCTGGGTTCCGACCCAAAAATCGTCGGCAAAACGCTTCGCCTCAATGATGAGCCATACACGGTCGTTGGCGTCGTCGCGCCCGGTGTCGCCGACCGAGAAACCTCCCAGCTTACCGTTCCTCTCGTCTTCACGCCGGAACAGATCAATCACGACTTTCATTGGCTGCTGGTAATCGGTCGTCTCAAACCCGGAATCACCATCCAGCAGGCTCAGGCAGACATGACCTCTGTCGCCGCCAACATCGCCAAGGACTATCCGAAGAGCAACAAAGGCTGGGGAGCCGCGGTCGATCCGCTCAGGAACGACATCATCTCAAGCGACCGCACCGCCACTCTCTGGCTTCTTCTCGGTGCTGTTGTTTTCATCCTGCTCATCGCCTGCGTCAATGTTGCAAATCTTCTACTCGCCCGCAGCATGGCACGGCAGAAAGAATTGGCAATTCGCGGAGCACTCGGGGCCACGCCCAGAGCCATCTTCACTCAACTCCTCACCGAAAGCCTCCTACTCGCCATCATTGGTGGAGCCCTGGGGATCGGCGTCGGCTTCGCCATGCTGAGGGGAATTATGGCCGCAATGCCCGAACGTACCCTCCCCATGGAGGCCGACGTTCGCCTCAACCTGCCCGTCCTTCTCTTCACGCTCTTGGCAACAACTATCGCCGGTCTCCTCTTCGGCTGTATCCCTGCTTGGTACGCGTCGCGAGTGGATCCCTCCGAGGCCCTCAAAGAAGGTGGCCGTTCTGGAACCAGCGCTACGCGTCACCGCCTACGCCGCGCGCTCGTCATCGGCGAATTCGCGCTCGCGCTCGCACTTCTTGCCGGTGCAGGTCTCACCATCCACAGTTTTATGAACCTCGCACGTGTCGACCTCGGAGTCCGCACCGATCACGTCCTTACGTTCAGCCTCCCAATACCCGACACCCGCCCCAAAGATCCCGAACGAGTAACCGCCTACTACCGCCAGATGCTCGCAACGATCCAGGCAGTGCCCGGAGTGGAACACGCCTCCGCTCTCACCGGCCTGCCGCTCTATGGCATGGGCTTCGGAATGCCCTTCACTGTCGTTGGCAAACCAGCCTTCGCCGACCCTTCCCAGCGTCCCAGCGCAGGATTCGGCATGGTCACGCCCGACTTCTTCCAGACATTCGGCGTTCGCTTGTTAAAGGGCCGCACCTTCTCCGATCACGATGACGCCTCAGCCGTCAGGGTCGCCGTTGTCAATGAGGAGTTCGTCAAGCGCATTCTCAAGGACTCCGACCCACTACAGCAACGCATCTCCGTCGAACAACTCATACCCGGTGTCACCAAACTGGGCGAAGCAATCGAGTGGCAGATCGTAGGTGTCTACCACAACATCAGTCAATATGGCCTGCGCAGGGAGCGACCCGAGATCCTAGTCCCATTCTGGCAATCGGCCTGGCCCTCTGCCACGATTGGGGTTACAACCTCTGGCGATCCAAACCTGATGCTCAAGACCATCAGTGCTGCGGTCCACAGCGTCGATCCGCTCATCGCACTCTCCAATCCCCAAAGCATGGAAGACGTTCACGATCGCGTGATGGCCAACGACCGATTCACCCTCATTCTCTTCGGCATCTTCGCCGTTATCGCGCTGTTGCTTGCAACCATCGGAATCTACGGCGTGATGTCCTTCTCCGTAGCGCAACGCTCGCATGAGATCGCGGTGCGCATGGCCCTCGGTTCCAGCCAGGGCCGCGTCCTCAGCCTCATCCTTCGTGAAGGCGTCATTCTTGCCTGCATTGGATCCTGCCTCGGCCTCATCGGAGCCTACTTTGTAGGCAGAGCCATGAAGAGCATCCTCTTCGGCGTGCAGGCGATCGACCTCACTGCGTTTTTTGCAGTGGCAGTCATCCTTCTCGCCGCAGCCGTCATCGCCAGCTACATCCCCGCGCGCCGCGCAGCCTCCATCCAGCCCATGAACGCTCTGAGGTCGGAGTGATCCCCTCCAATTAGCGCGTCACAAAGCTGTACTGTCCCGATCCAACCTTTACAGCGAAGAACTCACCCTCTCGACTCGCCTCAACAGCCTTGCCGCTTTCATTCACAGCCGTCGCTCCCTTGGCCGGCAGATACACCGTAGCCTCGCTGTTTGCAGGTACGCGGACACTTAACATTAGCTTTCCGTCCGCACTCTTGCTCCAATCCGTCATCACCGTTCCGTACGCGGAGTCGTACTCTCCATGTACGCTCGTCAACCCGGCTTGCACGTCGGGGCGAATCGTCAGATGATGAAATCCCGCACCGGTCGCGTCCGTGTCGATACCCGCTACACGCCGATACACCCACGCCATCACCGACCCGAACGCGTAGTGGTTGTACGAGTTCATCCCAGGATCACCGGTGTCACCGTTCCAGCGCTCCCACCACGTCGTCGCGCCCTTCTTCACCATGTAACCCCACGAGGGATAGCTGTCGCTCAACAACAGTTTGTATGCAACATCGGCCCTGCCCTGCTCCTCTAGAACGAACAACAGGAACGGAGTCCCCAGGAAACCCGTCGTCAAATGGTTTTGATGAGCCTCAATATCCTTCACCAACCGCGAGGTCATCTCCGTCTCGGTTCCCTTCGGAGCCAACCCTGCATACATCGTCAGCACATACGCGGTCTGCGTGTCGCCGGCAACTGCGCCATCGGCATGGACATACTCGCGCTGGTACGCCTCGGCGATCTTCGCATGCAAAGCTCCATACTTCTCGGCATCGTCTGCACGGCCCAGCGCCTTGCTCATCTCTTCCATCTGCTTTGCCAGCAAAGCCCAATACGCTGTCGCCACCAGGTCCTTCGGGCTGCGTTGATCAGGAGCGAGCCAGTCCGCATAGTTATTCCCCAGCGCATTCCGTCGCAGATAGTTCGGATTCGTTCTCAGAATGAAGTCCATCCACCGCTCCATCGCCGCCCAGTTGCGCTCCAGCACAGCGCGATCGCCGTACTGCATCCAGGTCGCATAGGGAACCAGCACTCCCGCGTCACCCCATCCCGGAGCACCCGGATGTTCATCCGTATTGCCCAGCAGGTCCGGTGCTACATCCGTAAAGCCGCCGCCCGGAGTCTGCCCATCCACCACATCCTGCATGAACTTGTGCGAGAACGCGTCGATGTCGAAGTTGTACGCTCCCGTCCGCCAGAACACCCCTGCATCGCCCATCCATCCCAGACGCTCGTCTCTCTGCGGGCAATCCGTAGGAATCGAAACAAAGTTCCCGCGCTGACCCCATATGCCGAGCTTGTACATGTTGTTCAGCAACTCGCTCGAAGTCTTCAGCCGGAAAGCAGGCTGATCCGCCAGGCTGTTCCACACCTCTCCTTCAATGGCGCTGAGAGCGGGCTTACCCGGATACCCCGACACCTGCACGTAGCGAAACCCATGAAACGTAAACGCAGGCTCCCAGACCTCATCGCCCTTACCGCTCAGCGTGTAGATATCGGTCGCATCTGCGTTGCGCAGGTTCTCTGTGTAAATGCTGCCATCTGGATTCAGTCGCTCCGCAAACCGCATCGTAACGTTCGTTCCCGCAGGCCCGCGTACGTGCAGCCGCGCAACGCCCACCATGTTCTGTCCCATGTCAAAGACGGCATCTTTGCCGACCATTGCCACATGTACCGGACGAATCGTCTGCGTCTGATGCACCGGCCGATCCGGCTGCGCCGTAACTTCCACGCCTTGTGGCGCGTCGTCTACCGTAGCCGCAGTCCAGCCATCGCCACTCGTTCCGACCGAGTTCCAACCAGCATGCATCAGCCGCGCGTCATACGCCTCACCCGCATAGATCTCCGACGACAAAATCGCCGACCGCGCCGTTTGCCAACTTCCATCCGACGCAATCGTCTCCACCGATCCATTCCTGCGACGTAGCTCAAGTTGTACACGCAGCAAATCCGGTCCCGGAAAAACATGCGCTCCTGACCACATCATCGGGCTCGAATGCCACCCCGCTCCCATCATTGCGGCCAACACATTCTTCCCGCTTAGCATCACCAGCGGAGTTACGTCATACGTCTGATACAGCACCCGCTTGCGATAGTCCGTAAAGCCCGGCGTCAGATCGTCCTCACCAACACGCTTCCCATTGACGTAGACGCGATAGCTCCCCAACGCTGTCACATACAACCGTGCCGCCACAACATCGCTCTTCGCCGCAAACTCCGTGCGGAACAGAGACGCATCCTCAGCGACCCGCTCCGGCGGCCGAGTCCGCGAAACCCTGTCCGATGCTGTCCCCAGGCTCAACTCGCTCAACGCGCCCAGGTCTTTCGCAGCAGCCCACGCCGCACCATCCGCACCGCGTGCTTGCCACGTCGCTCCGGTCACCGTCCGCTCCGTCTCCGTCGCGCTCCCGCTAATCCGCAACACTGCCGCCAGCGCCGCAGGATAGCTCTGCTTTACATCCTTCGTCCTCGGCGCACCCACGTTGATAACGATCTCGTTGTCACCCGCCGCACCCTCTCCAAACTTCAGCCGCTCAATAATCGCCTGCCGCGAAAACGAGCTCCACTCTGTCTTGTGTCCGGTCTCGATGCCATTCACCCTCACCACGAAGGTCCCCGGCGAAAAGACAAAGAGGCTCGCGGAAAATGGTCGCTTCGCCAGATGCAGCCGATAGCGGAACTCCGCCTTCACCGGCTGCGCGGCAGGCCGGGGCTCTGCGTTCGGCAAACCGATCCAGCGAATCTCCTTCAGCTCTTTGTCTTCCTCAGGATCGTTGCGCCGTATCCACTTCGCCGACCAGTCCGTAGGAGCAAGAAGACCCATCTCCCACCAAGCGGCCGTCAAAGGCTTGCTCGATCTTCCCTTCCCGTCCCAAACTTCGACCGACCAGAAATATCGTTGCCGCGGCTTCAGCTCCGGTCCGGCGTAAACAATCCCCACACTCTCCGATGAGTCAACGCGGCCGCTGTCCCACACATCCGCCTTGGCACTCGCAAGGCCAGCCGCCGTGCTCGCAACTCGCACGCGATACGCCGACTGCTTCCAGTTACGTTCGACTGAATCGTTCTGCCACGAGAGCGCAGGTTGCATCACATCGATGCCCAGCGGATTCACTCGCTGCTCCACCCGCAGCTTCACCGGAGCGGCATGAAGCTCGCCCATCGCAATGCATAGAAACACAACCGTAAGAAACCCACGCGCCATTCAAAAGCTCCAATCGAAATCGAAGCCATCTTACCGAACGTTTCGGGTTTGCAGATATTTTCGGTTAGAAACTTCCCGCAAAGATCGACTTCAACTTCGCCTTTAGCCCTTGCTCTTCACTTGCCTTGCGCACCTGCGTCCTGTGCGTATACAGCAGCATTCCGATCAGCGCCGAAAACTCCGGCCGCGCCAGCTCCTCCGGCATCCGCGAGAGCGGCACCGGGTACCCCACACGCGCCGGCACGCGCAGCAGGCTCTCCGCGTTATCCAGCAGACCCGACATCAACGCGCCGCCTCCTGTCAGCACACATCCCGCTCCCAGGGCTTCCAGCACGCCGCCCTGCCGCAGATTGTCCCGCAGCATCGTGAACAGCTCTCGCGCACGCGGCTCTAATATCTCCGCCAGAAATCTCTGCCGAACCATCCGCGCAGGCTGTCCGCCCGAGATCGCCAGATCGCCGCCCACCTCAATCTCATTCATCTGTGGAACTCCAGTCACCACGCAATGGCCGTACGTACGCTTCAAAAACTCGGCCTCCTCAACGGTCACGTGCAACCCCACTGCAAGGTCGTTCGTGAAGTGATCCCCGCCGATCGGCAGAACCGCCGTATGCGCCACCGAGCCCTCAAAAAACACCGCCAGCTCCGTCGTGCTCGATCCGATGTCCGCAATGCACACACCCAGCTCGCGTTCATCCGCACTCAGCACCGCCTCTGCCGATGCAATCCCCTCATACACTGTATCCAGAACCTCAAGCCCGGCACGATTCGCGCACGTAATCACGCTCTGCGCCACACCGCCCGAGCACGTCGAAAGATGCAGATTCACCTCAAGCTTGTTCCCCACCATCCCAATCGGATCATGAATACCCGGCTGGTCGTCCAGGATGAACTCCTGCGGCAGTAGATGCAGCACCTCGCGGTCCGGAGGCAGCGCCACGCTGCGTGCGCGGTCCACCGCGGCCCGCACCTCTTCGCGCGTAATCTCGCGCATCCTGCTTCCCAGGCTGATGCCACCGCGCGAGTTCACCCCGCGCACGTGCGTTCCGCCAATTCCAACCACGGCCGTCTCGATCGCAGCCTTCGTCACTCTCTCCGCTGTCAGCGCCGCGCGATTGATCGCCTCCGCCGCCGGCCCCAACTCTGCGATCAACCCCTTGCGCATGCCCTTCGACGGTTCCACGCCGTGCCCGCGATACCGCAGCACGCCGTCGTGCAACTCCGCCACTAGCACAGCGCTCTTCGTGCTTCCTGCGTCCAGCACGGTAATCAGACTCTCCGGCCTTTGACTCTTCATGGATGAACCACCTGCGGCGGGTGATACTTCACATCTGTATCAGGACCCTGTTCCGCCGCTGCCGCTCCCTTCTTAGGAGGATGAACCCAAAATGATTCGTTGCTTACCTTCACCGGCTGCTTCGGCGCCGCGCTATTCGCGCTCTTTGCGGGAGCGGTGTGAGCAGCCGCGCTCTTCGTCACCGGAGCGGGCTTCTTCGGCGCAGGCTTCGCCGGAACCTTGATCGCAGGCTTCGCTGCTGACTTCTTCGCATCCGGTGCAAGAGGATGTGCAGGCGCTCTCACTACTGGGGCCGGCGTAGCCTTCACCGCAGGTGCAGGAACAACCTCGCCCGCAGTCGTAGTCGCTGGCCCGGTAGTCCCTGGCTGCATCTCCAGCACAACCTGCCGCTCGTACCGCATGTCCACCGACGACAGGTGTGGATACTGCGCTCTCCACTCCGCCAGGTGCTCTTCAAACTTTCGATAGCGCTCCAGAAAGTTGTCCTCGCCGAAGTGCACCATCACCTCGCCACCCTTGTCCGGGATCACCACGCGCACATCCTCCGGATTAGATAGGTCGACCTCGCTCAGCTTCTCCGAGATCTTCTCCCC
>Ga0070665_100007435_pt1 | contig 11139 bp, 10 predicted proteins | sample KBSS13metaG_FD_65862 | JGI IMG/M metagenome (GOLD analysis project Ga0070665, IMG submission 65862) | Switchgrass rhizosphere microbial communities from Kellogg Biological Station, Michigan, USA - KBS S1-3 metaG | ecosystem: Host-associated > Plants > Roots > Rhizosphere > Soil ...
GGTGGCCGCCGATTGGCGGAGGCCGATCGACGATGTCACCCAGGCGATCACCGCGACGGTGCTGCAGGAGAGTGAAGACATCCAGGTCGAGTTCGTCGACACCGACCCGGAACGTGCTCGGACGATGCTCGAGGCCGTCGTCATGCGCTATCTCGAGGTCTCGAACAACGACGAGCGGAGCGACCTGCGCAACTATCTCGACGGCGAGCTCCACGCGGTCCTCGCCCTGGAGAGCCAGGTGCGCAGCGAAGGCCAGATCAGGGCAGCCGAAATGGGCCCACTCGTCGATCGCGAGCAGTGGCTCCGTCGCCAGCTCGACGAGCTGAAACTGAGTGATCTCGCGGGACCCCGCGCGCGTGTACTCGTGGCGCCGTACGTGGCCAGCGAACCCATTCGCCCGCAGCCGCTTGTCGCGGCCGGGAGCGGCGCGCTGGCCGGGACCGTGGTGGCTCTTCTTTCCGTCGCTGTCGTCGCCCGTCGTCTGACACGACCGTGAGATGCTCATGGCCACCATCGCTTCCCGGGCAGGTCCTCGCCGCCCCACATCGCCTTCTGACAGTGCGCGCTCGACGGTTCGCAACTCCGCGACGGTGGCCGTATTCACGCTGGTCAGCCGGGTTACCGGCCTCGTGCGGGTGGTCGTCGTCGGTGCGGTGCTGGGCCCCACGTTCTTGTCGAACGTGTTCCTGGCGGCCAACAGCGTTCCGAACTTGACCTACTCGGTCGTCGCCGGACCGGTGCTGGCGCTCGTCGTCGTCCCGACGATCGTCCGAACGGTCCTCGAGCGCGGTGAGGCAGCGTGCGTGGTGGTCCTGCGTCGACTGAGCGGCGTGCTGATCGTCGCGTCGACCGTCGGCGCGATGGTACTTCTGGTCCTGTCCCCGGCGATCGCCTGGACGCTCACGGTGGGCATTGCGGATGCCGGTCAGCGGGGCCGGGCGCAGTTGGTCACGATCATCCTGCTCGTCCTCGTCGCACCTCAGGTTGTGCTGTATACGGTGGCCGCGCTCGGCGCGGCGGCCCAGCAGGCACGCGAGCGGTTCGTCCTCGCGTCTGCAGCGCCCGCGCTGGAGAACGTCGGTCTGGTCGTCGTGATGGGCCTGGTCGCCATCCTCCATCCGCGGGGCATGGATGTGGACGACGCGCCGGTCGACGTCGTCGTTCTCCTCGGTGCAGGCGCGACCGCGGCGGTCGCGGCACACGCCGCGGTCCAGGTGATCGGAGCCGTCCGTGCCGGGATGTCGATCCGTCCGGCCTGCGGATGGCGGCGGGATCCGGCGGTTCGGGAGGTCGTCCGGCGCCTCCGACGCTCGGTGGCGGTCGCCGCATTTCCCGCCGCGAGCATGTACGTGCTGCTCGCGGTCGCAGCGACCGTTCGCGGGGGTGTCCTGGTGTTCCAGACCGCATACCTGGTCTACGGCGTGCCGCCTGCGCTCGGAGCGCGCGCGGTCACGACCGCGGTGCTGCCGCGTCTGTCCGCCGCGGCGGACGCGAACGACCGGATCCGGTTTGCCGAGGCGTGGAGACGAGCCCTCCACTACGCCGTCCTCGCAGGTTTGCTGCCGCTGTGCCTACTGGTGGCATTCGCTCGACCGGTGGCCAGAATGCTGTCCCACGGCGGGTCGTGGACGCAGGAACTCGCCGCCTCATTGGCGCTGTGCATCGCTGTCCTCGCTGTGGCACAGCTCGCCTGCGGGATGCACGAGATCGCGCGCCAGGCCCTCTTCGCCCACCTCGACGTCACCGGCCCGCAACGTGCGGGCGTGGCGTCGTTCGCGGTGACCGCGGCCGCGGGCGCAGGCACTCTCCTGCTTCCCGACGGGCTCCCGCGGCTGTTCGGCCTGGGCGCGGTAGTGCTGCTTGCCGACTGTGCCGCCGCCACCGTGGTTCTGCGGCGCATCCGATGGACGATCAGTCCTGAAGCGGCCGTTGACTGGAGGCTGCTGAGGTCCGCCGTGCTCGCGGGCGGCGCCATGCTGCCCGTGCTCGGCGCCGGATGGCTTCTGACGGCCGAGGACGACGGACGTCTCCGCGAGCTGGCTATCACGACATCACTCGGAGCTCTCGCGACGGCCCTATTCGTATTCGCTCTCGCCGCCCTCGCTGCACATCGGGAGGCCTCGTTGTGAGCGGCACAGCCACCGCGACCCGGCTTTCGTCGCACTCCGAGCGGCGACACGCCGACCTGCGCGCCTCCGCGTGGTTCGCAGGCGGCTCGCTGCTCGCCGGGGTGGCCGCGGTCGGGTTGGGCACGTTCGCCGCCGCGGCCGTAGTTGCTGTTGCGCTGATGGTGCTCACCGCGATGCGGCCGGTCGTGGCCGTCTACGTCTACCTGGCCACCCTCCCGTTCCTGGCAGGCATTGACCGCGACCGGCTGCTCCCGTTCGTGCGACCGAACGAAGCGCTGCTGGTTCTGCTGCTCGCCGGGGTGCTCGCAGGCGCCTACCTGCGCTACCTCCGGGGTGACGAGGTCGGGCTGCGCGTGCACCGGCTTGACGTCCCGCTGGGCGTCTTCGTCCTGCTCTCAACACTGTGGCCGATCACGTGGATGCTCATGCGCGGTGATGTGCCCGGCAGCGCCGAGCTGACTGCGCTCCTGCCCATCTGCAAGCTGACGGCCCTGCTGATCCTGATCCGCGCCACCGTGCGCTCCGACGCTCAGCTGCTCCCTCTCGGTCGGGTGATCATGTGGCCTGCGGCCGCGATCGCGGTCGTCGCGGTGCTGCAGACGTTGAGCTTTCCTCCCGTCGTCGCCCTGCTCAACACCTACTGGCGGCCCATCGGATCGGACCCGAGCGGCGTCGTCGACCGCGGCAGCACGACGCTCGCGTCCTCGATCGCAACGGGTGATTACATCGTCATCGCGTTGGCCCTCCTGGTTGCGATGATCGTGCGCGACCTCGTTGGGCGCCGGGAGCAGATGGCCGTCGGCCTGACGCTCACCGCTGGGACGCTGGCCGCCGGGCAGTTCTCCACCTGGGCGTCGGCTGCCGTCGTTACCGCCGCAATGCTCTACGTGTACCCGCGCCTGCGTAGGCGGGCGCTCCGGCTCCTTCCAGCGCTCGGCGTGGCCGTCCTTGTCGGCCTGCCCGCGTTCGTGGCGCGACTCGCCGAGTTCGGCGACAGTTTCGGCGTCCCCCGCAGCTGGCTCGGACGGTGGGACAATCTCGTCAACTTCTACCTCCCGGCGCTCGGCGAGTTCCGTTGGATCCTCGGGGTCTCGCCGAACTCCGTCCTGCAGGCGCCGGAGACCTGGCGCGAGGTGATCTACCTCGAGTACGGCTATTTGCAGCTGCTGTGGGTGGGTGGCGTACCGCTGCTCGCTGCCTTCGCGTGGCTCTCGATCGAGCTGCTGCGCCAGGCCCGTCGGATGGCCTCGCTGCCGGAGGTGGTCGGCGCCTACGCGTCGGCGCTGTGGGCCGCATGGTGGATGGTGCTGCTGCTCTCCGTGATCGACATCCATCTGGTGCTCCGGGGAGCAGGCGAGCTCCTCTTCACCTTCATCGCAATCACCACTGGGAAGTCAGATGACCGATAACGTCCGCATCTTGCCTTCGTCGCCATGGTGGCAACCCGTCGTCCGCCGGACGTTCGATTTCGTGGGCTCAGCGCTGGCCTTGATCATCGGAGCCCCGCTGCTCCTGGCGATCGCGCTGTGGGTCCACTTCGACAGCCCCGGCCCGGTGCTGCTCCGTCAGGAGCGCGTCGGTCTTGGTGGCCGCACATTCACGTTCTACAAGTTCCGGTCGATGCGCGTCGGCAACGACGACCGCCTGCACCGCCGCCTCATCGCGGCCGAGCTACGCGGCGAGGACACCTCACACGGAGGCAGTACGAAGGTGGAGAACGACCCGCGCGTCACGCGGGCGGGCCACTTCCTACGGCGTACGAGCTTGGACGAGCTGCCCCAGTTGATCAACATACTCCGCGGCGACATGGCGTTCGTCGGTCCGCGGCCCTGCCTCGTCTGGGAGGCGGAGATGTTCCCTCCGGAGTTCGCCGAGCGGTTCGCGGTGCGCCCAGGCCTCACCGGGCTGTGGCAGGTAAGCGGGCGCAGCACGGTGGGCACCCTGGAAATGCTGAGGCTCGACGTGGAGTACGTGCGCGGCCGTCGGCTGCGTTGGGACCTCGCAATCCTCCTGGCCACCGTTCCGGCGCTCCTACGGCGGGACGGTGCGCGATGACCACGATGTTCCTCGCCACGACCGGTGGCCACCTGGAGCAGCTCGATGACCTGGCAGGCCGGATGCCCCCCGACGGGCCGCCGTTCTGGGTCACCCATGAGAACCATCAGAGCCGCTCGCTGCTGGCAGGCCGCGATGTCGTCTTCGTGCCCTACGTCCGGGTGCGCAACGTCCCTGACGTCGCGCACTGCCTACCGACGGCACACCGGCTTTGGCGCGAGCGCTCGGTGAAGCGGGTGGTGTCGACGGGATCGGGTATCGCCGTCGGCTATCTGCCATACCTCGCCCGCCGCGGCGTGGCGTGCCATTACGTAGAGAGCGCTGCGCGAGTGACGGCGCCATCGCTCACCGGACGGGTGCTTCGATGGACGCCGCGGGTCCGCCGCTACACCCAGCACGAGCGGTGGGCCGATCGGCACTGGATGCACCGGGGCAGCGTGTTCGACAGCTACGAGCCGTTTGCCGCATCGCCGCCCGCACGCGATGTGGTTCGCGTCGTCGTCACACTCGGCACGGCCAGGGAGTTCCCGTTCCGCCGCCTGGTCGAAGCGCTGGTGCCGCTGCTCGCACCCCACGGAGAGCTGGCCTGTGCCACCGGAGGTCGGGTGGAGGTCGTCTGGCAGACCGGGTGTACCCCCACCGAAGAACTGCCCTTGGCAGCGCGCCCCTATCTGTCGGCGGACGCCCTCGGCACCGCGATGGCGGGGGCCGACATCGTCGTCGGCCACGCAGGCACGGGGTCCGCGCTCTGCGCGCTTCGTGCGGGCCGGGCGCCCCTGCTGGTTCCTCGGCGCGCCGCACTCGGTGAGGCAGGCGACGACCACCAGCTCGAGCTGGCCAGGGAGCTGGAGGGCCGGCATCTTGCCCTCTGCCGCGCCCCGGCGGACGTCACCGTCGAGGACCTGCTCTCGACGATGGAAACCGGCGTTCGCCGATCGGCGAACCCGCCCGCCTTCGAGCTCGTTCCATGACCACCGTGCACGGGGTGGATCCCCGCACCGACTCCCGTTGGCTCGCCCTGGCGGCCGGGTCGGGAGGCAGCCTATTCACCTCGCCGCCCTGGCTCACCGCAGTAGCCGAGAGCTATGGCCTCGTCCCGTCCGGGCGCATCGCGGTCGACGAGTCCGATGCGCCAGTGGCTGGGACGGCCTGGATGGATGTCTGCGACATGCGCGGACAGCGGCGGATCGCGTTGCCGTTCTGCGACCGTGCCGACCCGATCGTGCCCGACGCCGCCACCTGGAAGGTGGTCTCCGCAGACGCGTTCGCCCCGCACCTGCCGTTCAGGTTGCGATGCCTGTCGACTTCGGCCGCGGTCGACGACGTCCGGTTCGCGAGGATCGGTGAGGCGGCCTGGCACCAGACTCCGCTCGATCGGACACTGGACGAGCTGCACGCGGCGCTGCGGCCATCGACCCGGCGCAACATCGCGGCCGCGCAGCGTGCGGCCGTTGAGGTGGTGCTCAGTCCCGACGTCGACGCCGTCGGCGAGTACCACCGCCTCCACGTGCAGCTGAGGAAGCGCAAGTATCGGCTCCTCGCCCAGCCGCGCGGGTTCTTCGAACAGATCTGGAAGGCCTTTGCACCGGACGACGGGATCCGCACGGCGCTGGCCTTCGTCGGCGGAAGACCCGTCGCAGGCGCGATGTACCTCGTCTGGCAGGACACGGTCTACTACAAGTTCGGTGCGTCGCTGGCGGAGTACCTGCCGCTGCGTCCGAACGACGCGATCCACTGGCAGCTGATCAGCTGGGCCCACGCGCGAGGGCTGCGGGCGCTCGACTGGGGCCTGTCGGACTTGGACCAGCCCGGCCTGATCGGCTACAAGCGCAAGTGGGCCAGCCGCGAGGGGCGAATCTGGACGCTCAACGCGGGCGGGCAGCCGGTCGGCTGGTGCTCGGACACCGAACAGACGTTGCGAACCGTGACCGAATTGCTGACCGATCCCACAGTGCCGTATCCGGTGACCGAACGCGCTGGCGCGGCCCTCTACCGATTCTTTTGCTGAGGAGTGCGAGATCGGAACGAGCCGTTCGGCGGTGGTTCCAGCATCAGGGCGATGCCGAGCCCGATAGATCCGAGCCAAGGAGGGACCATGGCGGGAGTCGGAGAGCGACTAGTAGCGGTAGTCGGCCAAGGATATGTGGGCCTCCCGCTGGCGGTGCGGGCTGTCGAGGTCGGTTACCGGGTCGTCGGATTCGACGTCGACAAGGAGCGCGTAGACCGGCTGCGCAATGGGTCGACCTACATCGACGACGTCAGCGACGCTGACATCGCGGCCGCGCTGGCGACCGGCCGGTTCCGACCTACCGGGGACGAGTCTGACCTGGCCCGCTTCGACGTCGCGGTCGTCACTGTACCGACCCCACTGCACGACGGCGTGCCGGATCTCGGTTGCGTCGAGGCTGCGGCGAGGATGCTGGCCCCCCACGTCCGGTCCGGCTGCTGTGTGGTGCTCGAGTCCACGTCCTACCCGGGCACCACCCAGGACGTGTTCATCCCCCTTCTCGAGTGCGGCCTGTGGCGCGCGGGGCAGGACTTCCGCGTCGGGTACAGCCCGGAACGGATCGATCCGTCGAACCCGACGTGGACGTTGCGGAACACACCGAAAATCGTCGCGGGGATCGACGGTACGTCGACCCGGGTGGTCGCCGATTTCTACAGCACGCTCGTTGATCGTGTCGTCCCGGTCAGCGGCATTCGTGAAGCCGAGCTGGCGAAGGTGCTGGAGAACACTTTTCGGCACGTCAACATCGCGCTGGTAAACGAACTGGCGATTTTCTGTCATCAGCTGGGTATCGACGTCTGGTCGGTCATCGACGCGGCCGCAACGAAACCGTTCGGGTTCATGCGATTCACACCCGGGCCCGGGGTGGGTGGGCACTGCCTACCCATCGACCCGTCGTACCTGTCCTGGCAAGTCCGTCGCTCCTTGAGGCAGACATTCCGATTCGTGGAAGTCGCGAACGACGTCAACGAGCACATGCCCGACTACGTCACGAGCCGCGTCACGGCCTACCTCAACCGAAAGCGAAAGGCCGTCAACGGCAGCACCGTCGTGCTGCTCGGGCTGGCCTACAAGCGCAACTCGGGAGATGCGCGCCACTCCCCGGCAATTGCGGTCGCCCGAAGGCTGGCCACGCTCGGAGCAAACGTCCTCGCTGTCGATCCGCTGATCGACGCCGGTCAGGTTCCGGCCCAGGTGATCTTGGTGGAATGTACGGACGAACTGCTGTCGGCGGCGGATCTCGTCGTGGTGCTGACCGATCATGATGCAATCGACTGGTCGATGGTGCACCGCTACCGCGATCACGTCCTCGACACGCGCAGCCGGCTGGGAGTTGCGGCCTGCGACAGGCTGTGACACGGCCATGGCCGATAGCGTGCAGTACTGGGACGCGATTGCGTCGACCAGATGGGGGCGCTACATCAGTGCTGCTGAGGCGGCGGCCATCGAGAGCGCGCGAGCCGCCGCACCCGCCCCGCGAGCGGCCGTCGACGCTGGGTGTGGCGGCGGGCGATGGACGCGTCTCCTCCTCGACCACGGCTGGTCAGTGACGGGCTTCGATGTGGACCCGGATGCGATCCGGAAGTGCCGCGACCAGAACCCGGAGGCCGACTGCTTGATCGTCGATTCCAACAATGAGAGGCTGCCCGTCGCGGATGGCTCGGCGTCGCTGGTGGTCTGCATCGAGGTGTTGGCGGTCGCACACTCGGCCTGGTTCCCGCGTGAGGCACGTCGGGTTCTCGCACCGGGAGGTCGCCTCGTCGTCGTGGTGTGGAACCGGCACTCGCTGCGTGGGCTGCTGGCCGACTCCAGTGCTCGGATTCGCGGGAAGGGATCGCATCCGCATTACCGCACGCCTTATCGCGATTGGCGCGCACGCCTGCGAAGGGACGGATTCGCGATCGAGGCCGAGCGGGGAATATGCTGGTTCCCGTTCGGTCGAAGCAGCGACTCACGATTGATTGCCACATGTATTGTCGCCGAGCGTTGGCTCGGACTCGCGCGGTTGCCGTCGATCAGCCCGTGGGTGCTCGTCACGGCCTCTCGCCGCAAATAACCCAGGAAGCGGACAGAAATGGCGCGACATGTTCGGGTAGCGATGGCAACTGCGGGTGACCGAGGAGCTGCAGCGAACAAGCAAGCCGACGGGGTCCGCCGATCCGCAGGGGGCCGAGCGCCCATGCCGAGCACGATCGGCACCGGCCGTCCTGCCACGACATGGCGCAGCTTCTTCACTCGACCGCTCGGACGGCATCGCCTCGCCCCACAGCGAAACACGCTCAGTGCTGCGGCGGCCGGGGGAGCTGTCGACCGTGCGGCGCGGACGGCGCTCTGGCGGCGCGCGGCACGTGTCGCGGCGGTCGCTGCGGTCGCTGCGGTCGCTGTGGTGGCGATGCTGGCGATCGACTGGCGTGGGACTCGACCGTCCAGGCCGCTACCAGCGCCCGGCCTGCTTGAGGTGCAAGGCCACTGCACTGAGACTGCGGCTCGGGCGGAAGACGCGACGCGCCTGCTCGTCAATGCCGAAGCCGGGCACACAATTTGTGTGACAGGTGACTCACTACGCGATACCGACCTTGCGCTTCACGCCAGCGGCACTGCCGCGCGGCCGATCAGCGTGGTCGCGGACGGCACGCTGGTCCATTCCGTCACGGTCACCGGCGACAACATCGTCGTGGAGGGTTTCACCGTCGAGGGCGGTGCGGGCATCGTTCTCGCCGGGAACGGTCTCGTCGCTCGGCACAACGTCGTGCGCGACGCGACTGACGACGGCATCTCGTGCTCTCGACCGTGCTCGAACGCGGAGATATCCGACAACACGGTTGTGCGAGCCGACGGCTCGGGCATCGACGTGGAGGGCCAGAGAATCCTCGTTCGGGCCAACCTGATCAGCGACTCAAAGAAGATCCATTCCGCTGATGCTGACGGCATACGATTCTTTGGTAGCGATATCGTCATCGAAGGAAACTGGATCGCTGACATCACGGACGCGGGGTACGTGAGGGACGCTCCGCACACGGACTGCTTCCAGACCTTCGACAACTCGGGCCAACCGACGGTACGTGTGACGATCAGCGGGAACATATGCCGCAACGTCGACCATCAATGTCTCATCGCAACTGCCGAGGAGGCTGGACGTGCGGAATTGATCGGCCGTTCCCGTGATATCACCTTCACGGGCAATATGTGTGATGTCAACGGCTCTCAGGCGGTTCTCGTACGCTGGGTACCGCATGTGAGAGTTGTGTCTAACTATCTCATCGGGCCGAACCTGGATCGCGCCGCGATCTTCCTGGACGGTTCGACGGATGCGGAGTACGTCAACAATACCGTTCCGACCGGTGTGTTGCCGTACGAGATCGATGAAAACTCGCGGCCTGGTTTCAACAGCGGACCGCACGGCTAGAGGGACATCAATGGCGATCCATCGCTACGTGGCGTCGGAATCAACGACGTTTCACCGCAATTTTCATTGGAGTAGACTACTCGTAATTCTCCTTCTGGCCATGACGACGAGCTGCAGTTCCACCGGGAGAGACGTCAAGCTTGTGGTGGTACTCGGATTTGATGACAGCTCCGCCGATCAGGTCCAAGTCGCGCGGCTCCTGGCCTCTCATGCCATGCGCGCAACATTTTACGTGAACTCCGGCCTCATTGCGAGTAGCTCCTACTACATGACCTGGGATGAGGTGCAAGTCCTGGCAGCCGACGGTAATGAGATCGCCGGCCATACCCTCACCCATCGCGACCTGACCAAGCTGGCGCCAGATCAGCAACGCCATCAGATTTGCGATGATCGGAAAATTCTGATTGACCACGGGTTCACGCCGGTCAGTTTTGCTTATCCCTATGGGAAGAGTGACGCTAGTTCGGCGACGATCGTCCGCGAATGTGGCTACACCTCCGGGCGCACTACCGGGGGACTTGCGACGGCGTACTCCTGTCCAGCGGGTTGCCCGGAGCGCCCCTATGTCGAGTCCGTATCCCCACCGGATCCCTTTGAGATGCGCGCCGCGAACCTCGGGCCGGCCGAACTAACGCTGGATTCATTGCAAAAGGTCGTCGGCGATGCGGCGCGGCGCGGACCGGGATTGCTACCTTTGTACTTCCACAACGTCTGCGACGCGCCCTGTCCAGGTGGATTCGGCTGGGTTCGGCCGAATACCATGGTACAGTTCCTCGACTGGCTGGGAAATCAAGAGCATCAGGGTGTCGTTGTCCTGACGAATGGCGACGCGGTCCGGCTGAATCTCGAGCCAACGGAATTGCGTTAGTGCGGACCTGCGGCTCGCAGCGCGAGCGAGTGTCCCGCTGGCGCGGCACAGGCCCCTGTTCCCGCGGGCAGGCTGCTGCGAGGTGCCGTGGCCCGCAACCTCTCTCCCGGGTCCGCCACGACGAAGGACGGCTTCACCGCGAAGATCATGATGAAGGCCGAGACCGGGCGTTTCAGGCTCAAAGGAACCGTGAAGTTGAACATCGGAGCGCCGATGACAACCGCGTCCGCGGCTTCGATCTCCTTGAGACGTGTTAGCTGCTCGGCAACGCTCGACCGGCGAGGTACCCGTCGGCGCTGACATGAGGTACCGGGTTGGCGGCCAGGTCACGGTAGATCACCCTTCCGCCGGGGTTCTGCTCCCGCCAAGCCTCGCGGTCGACGACCTCTATCGGCGTGCCCGTGTTCCTTAACCGGGGAGCGCGCGCTCCACACGGCCCTACATCGACGGGAAACGTATTGCTCATGGAGTGATCCCGAGTGGTGAGGATCATGAACGCCCAGGTCGTTGACCTGGGCGTTGATCCTTTGTCGGCTGTGCGAACCACGGTCGCCGGGGGACACGCGCTCCCTGCGCTCCGTCACGGTCTCGCGGGGCGTTCGCCGCCGGGCGCGGCGTCGGGGTCGACCTCCTCTGTTCGTTCCGGTAGCAGCAATAGTGCGCCGATGAGAAA
>Ga0070665_100007439_pt1 | contig 11137 bp, 9 predicted proteins | sample KBSS13metaG_FD_65862 | JGI IMG/M metagenome (GOLD analysis project Ga0070665, IMG submission 65862) | Switchgrass rhizosphere microbial communities from Kellogg Biological Station, Michigan, USA - KBS S1-3 metaG | ecosystem: Host-associated > Plants > Roots > Rhizosphere > Soil ...
GGGTAAGGCGATAACGGTCGAGGATCTGGAAAAGGCCCTGGCCAGGATCGATTATAAAATCAAAGCCAAAGACGCCGTGCTTTTGCGCACCGACCACGATAAGTTTGCCATGACCGATCCGCTGCGCTACAACTATCCCGGACTGACCGCCGAATCGGCCACATACATCGCCGCCGCCGGTGCCACCGTCGGTGGTACCGACGCCCTGGGCTGGGACAGACCGTTTCATGTGATGATCCAGGACTATCAGACGACAAAAGACAAAAAGAAAATCTGGGACGCGCATTATGCCCTGCGCCAGTATCGCTTTTATGTGGTGCAGCAGCTGGCCAATCTGGATAAGCTTCCGGCCAGCGGATTCAAAGTTTCGTTTTTCCCGCTCAAAATAAAAGGGGCCAGCGCCGCGCCATCTCGTGTGGTGGCATTTGTAGATTAGCCTATCCCGAGTGGAAGAGAATATGCATGCTACAGGAGCCTGGTGCGTCGCGCATCAGGCTCTTGAGTTTCAAGTTCTAAGAAGTGCCGCCGTGAGGCTTTGGTTAATCTCTCTCGGTGATGAAATCGAGACGGCGGCCAAGTAATACAAGCTTAGCTATTTACATCCATGGCTGACCACAGGGTTTACCCTGGAAGATCTGCTTTTGAAATTGTCAGGTGTTGATAAAGAAAAAATCCCCGGGCTTTTGCGGGCCCGGGGATGTTCTCAAGTTGCTTGCAAGTACGGTTGTTTAATTAGTGACCCTGCTTGTGATAGTCAATCTGGAAGATGCTGCGGGTATCGGCCGAAGTTGCTTTGATCGGTTCCGATATTTGCAGTGCCACCGTATTGCCTGTCTTACTATTGGTGGCATTCACAACGTCGTTGGATTGGAACGTGATATTCCAACCGTACATGCGCAGGGCGTTGAGATACCATTCTTTGACCTGGCTGCGCGGTTCGGCGGCGGTATAAGTAACGAGCATCAACTGCGAATTGTGCGCGTCATTTTGCTGGTAGATCATGCCTGTTTGATATTTTGCTTTGCCGGTGTATTGGGGAATGTCGTCGAAGACAACTTTGTCCGCCGGCAGTACTTCCGGTTTGCTCAAGGTGTCGTTGGCCGGTCCGGTCTGACCGGAAGGCTTGGCCGGCACGCGCTTGTTTAAGTTGGGATCCTGCAGCGCATTCTGCACCGTTTGTGATCCTCGTTTGCCGCCGCCACCATTGACGTTGCTTTGCTGAGCCAGTGCCGTCTGACCGAGGCTTGTGGCCAGAAGCGCAAGGGACAGAAATAGTGTTGCCGATTGATGATTCCTGAAACTTCTTTGATAGCGCACTTTACCACCCTCACGGAGAATCTCTATCTTTCAATTATAGAGCGTTTTTCAGTCTATAAGCGGAAAGACCGCCCGGTTCAAGGGGCGGTCTTTCGCTTTTCAACTGAGGTACCTTACGTGCTGCGAACTAGTTAGGTTTGCAGAATGTGGTGCCTTGTGTGTTTTCCTGGAACTTCAGTTCTCCGAGGATGTTTTGCGAACCGGAAGAAGCTTTGAAGATCGCAGCGTCTTGTCCGGAGATAGGAGCAACTCCACCGTTATCGTTGGAACCACCCATATCAGCAGCACCGTAGGAGGGGGGGCCGTTCGGGGAACCAGGCTGAGTGAATGGTTCAGCGTGGTAGTGAGCGTCACCCTTGCTTCCAGTTCTGCCGGCACTAGTGTTGACTACCCATCCGTTAAGAGGATAGTTCTCGGTGCATTCACCGGCGCCTACAGCGGGCTGAGGGCCATCCGGGAAATTAGCTTGACCGACGGTGGTGTCAGCCCAACCCGAAGGAAGGGTGGCAGCCATCTTACACGTTCTGCTGGCGGGGTCTACGTACATATAGAGTGTGCCGTTATCAGCCGAGAAGGAACCACCTTTGAGGTGGAGTTTCTGTGACTGGAGGGCGGCCACTACTTGACCCTGAGTTACCGAGGATTCGATTTGCTGCATGCGGGCTGTGATTTGTTCCAGGATTGCGGTGCTGGAACCAGTGGCGCATGCGCCCAGGCCGTTGGAGATCTGGTTGAGGTAGTCGTACGGGGTACCTACGGTTTCAAAGTTAACTACGGGCGAACCACCGCCGACGGGGTCAAACGCTACAGCAGATCCAGGGGTGCCGGGTACTCCTTTGGAGAAGTACTTAACACCAGAGGGTTGGCTGGTCGGAATGCTTACGTCAGCGCAGAATGAACCACCGAGACGTCCAGCGATTTTGGCGAGGAGTTCGGCTTTCAAATACTCAACGTTGGTGACGCCTTGGTTCGGTCCGGTTGTAGCTACGGCTCCACCGGTAGTCATGCCGGTGCAGGAGTAGTTGTTCTGCCAGTTGTTGATGTTGGTCACAGAGGCGCAGGGGCCGGTGAGGCTGGCATCATACATGGTGTAGATACAGTTGAAGTTACCACTACCGATAGACTCTAACTGAGCGAGGGTTGCATAAGGGGCAGCGCAATTGTTGCCGGATCTCAAGCCACCTTCACCGGTGTCATAGTTGTTCGGATTAGCGGCCATGTCTTGCAGGTTAGCGGGCGAGGTAGGCAGATCAGCCAGCGGTACGAAAGCACCGGGAGGATAAGCTGTACCAGCGGGGTCGACGTTGAAGGCAACCCATGCTGGGCCTGTGAGGCTAGCAGCAGTCATGACGAGCGGGTAGGTACCGGAGTTATCGTATGCACCGGAGCGGCTGTTGAAAGCGGACCAGGCAGACAGATAAGACGGAGTTGTTGTGAATACACCGGAGCCATCTTGGGTGATACCACTGCCATTGAACAACTGGTTGTTGAAAATGTCGTTGGTACCATCAGAGATCGGAACACCGAATGAACCGTTGGCAGCTACGGCATCAGGGCCGTTGCTGATGCGGACGAAACCGCGAGGGAGGCTGGCTTTGAAATCCTTGTTCAGGACGCCAACTACAGCGCAAGCAAGTGAACCGCCCATGTTGCCGGACTTAGCTTCAACTGCTTGTGCATTAGCTCTGAAGCTGTTTGCAGCAGTGTTGGCATCGCCGACGAAGGCAGCGTTAGCAGTGAGGTCAGCATTGAATGTACCAATGTCGACCAAGTGGGGCTTGGTATTCGGGAATACGGGAACACCGGTCAACACAACCGATCCACCGAGGAAGGAGTTGCTGTCATAACCCGGTACGTAGTGAGCATTGGCGCCAACTGAGGAACCCAGTGTGTCAGTGCTGTTGGGAGGGTTGTTGAAGGAAGGGCTTGCTGCGTTGGTTGTGTCATTAGGAGACCAACCACCAAAGGCACTGGCGGTGGTGTTATCCCAAATAACGTTGGTGCTGCCTTTCGCTTTCAGGTAACCCTGGGCGATGGCAGTGCAGGATACGGTATTGCCGTTCCACATTTTGGTATTGTTGATGCCGGCGATAGCATTGAAATCACCAGGCAGACTGCCGCCTACGGCGCCAGTGAGGCTTGTCTTCAACGCTGCACCAATTGCCTTAGCAACACTGGCAGTCTGGATAGCGTTGGCTTTAGCTGTTGCGGTGCCTTCTATTTCAGCGTTTTTAGCAACCATCATCGCTTGAGCAACGATACGGTTGTAGCTGATAAGAGTGACATCGGGCGAACCAGGAGGATCAGTTAGAGCTCCGAATTCAGCGGCGGCGCCAGGGATGCTGGCGATAGGAACTGTACCTCTCTTAAGTGCTTGTTTGGCTACGTTCAGGGCACCTGCGTCTGTTGCGTTTGCTACTTCTCTACCGCCACCAATGATTTTGGATAAGAAGTAGAAGCCGACGCCGATTACAATTACGAGCAAAACGCATGCGGCTACAAGCCCCAGCGTCGCTCCTCCTTGTCGTCGTGCTTTCATATACGGTCCTCCGAATGCCGTCTTCACGGCTTTTGTATTTGGCCTTGGGAGTCAGAGCTCCGGGCAAATTAGTTAGATTAGGAAAAACTTTGGTAAACGACTCTTTTATGATTATCGTCTAATCTTCTCTGGTCGTCAAGGGCAGTGGCCTTCTTGGGGCATTTGCCCGAGTTCCGGGTCCCAGCGGTGTCTCCTAGCTTTAGATGTTGTTAATATTCCCTGGCCTAAACATTTTCAATATTAAATAAATGAGTCGGCGTTAAGAATTCAGCAACTATTTAGCCGGGGCTTCTTCTTGTTGTCCCCAGCTATATATAAGGTAAGACTACCAGACTCTGATACGGCGCTCATTAAAGCCCAAGAACGCTACTCAGTCGTGCTTCTGGTCCATTAGTCCGATCAGTGCCGCAATAATCAGCCAGAAGATGAAATGGACCTGGGGCCGATAAAAAACGGTGTCCACACATCCCTGCACCATCAGGCCGACAAGGGCGGTGGCCAGGCCCAGGGCCAGAGCGCTGCCCACCTTATCGGTGGAGCGCCAGAATGCCATGTGGCCGGCGGCCAGGGCACAGGCCAGTATGGCAAAGAAAAAGAATATGCCGCCGATGCCGCATTCAACCCCGACCTCCAGAGGTACGCAGTAGGTGCCCAGGGCGTCGAAGCCGCTTTTCATATAAAGGCCGTAGGCCAGACAAAAGGCTGTGTTGCCCGGGCCCACACCAAACCACCAGTTATCGAGAAACATTTTGTAGGAGGCTATCCAGACGTACATGCGGTAGGCGTTGGATGAATGTTTGGTGCCGTCAAAAATGGAGAGTACGCGCTGCTCCAGGGTGGGCGCCAGGAAATGCACGGCCAGGCCGCCGCCCACCACGAGCAAAGCTATACCTATTAATGATGGCAAAACCAATTTTGGTTTGCGCGTAAATAAAACGGCCACCGCCGCCAGAACTATGACCGCGGCCATGGCGCCCAGCGCCAGAAAGCCGCCCCGGCTGCCGGTCAAGACTGTGGCTACGGCGATAAGCGCGGCGACGCCAAAGGATATTATGGCCGCCAACCACTTCCATTTATATGTAGTGGCCAGGGCGGCCAGACCAAGGCCGCCGGCGATTGGTGCCAGAGGGATCAAATAACCGGCCAGTAAGTTGGGGTTGCCCAGGGTGGAAAAAATCCTGGTGCCGCTTGATTCCACCGTCGGGTCTTCCCAGGTGGCAAGCGGGGCGACACCGATCTTATATTGATAGAGGCCGTAGAGGCTGACCAGAAGACCGGTAAAGAGTGTGGCCGAAAGCACGGTCAGAAGCCGTTTGCGAGTCTGGAGCGAGGCCGAGAATAGAAAATAACTCAATATATAGATGGCGACTTTGCTCAAACCTTTGACGCTCTCGGGCAAATAATGTGAGGCGAAAGTGGCCACTACATTGGCGGCGAAGTAACCCAGGACAAGCATGTCGCTGGCCCTTACCGCTCTCGTTGTTTTGCCGCCCAGGAGGCGACCGAGACAGAAGAGCATCAGCGAGGCCAGTGAAATCAGGGCCAGGCCTTCTTTATCACTGGCAAATTGCGGCAGGGCAAGGACGGTGAATAGAAGTACGACCAGAGCAAACGAGCCCGATTGCAAAAGGTCGCCCACTTTTCCCTGCATCAGGGCCTTGCTCTGGGAGAGTTTCTCCCTGAGCGATTGCCACAGCCCGAGCAGGGGTGAGACGAGCAAAGAATTCTCGAAGTTTTCCTTACAGGCCTGGTCAAAGTTTGCCAGGGTGAATAAGCGGGGCAGATTTTGCAAGTTAGACATTATTTGCCGGGCGTTGGCGACTGGGTACTGGAGCCGGGGCCGGGGGCTGGGCTGTCCGCTGCTCTAATGTCTACGACTACGCCCTGGACACGATATTTGAAGGACTCGAGTTCGATTTGATTGCCCAGTTTTATCTTTTGACCGCGGATGACAAAGCCGTCTGAGGCCTTTTCGGCGCCGGCTTCAACGGTGACCAGGAAATCGTGGGCGATGCTGTTGGCCGGGTCGGGGAAGGCCACCGCTTTTTTGCCGTCGGGGCTGAGGAAAGCTATTTGTTTTTGCTGGTGCTCCACTTTGACGATGGTCATTGGAGGGGTGACTGGGTTGTTGCGGATGGTGATCGCCGACTTGTCGCCTACCTTAAATAGGTCGGTATCTTTGGTCTTCAGTCCGGTGATGAATACTTCTATTTCTACTCTGGGTGAGCCGTCTATCTCTTGATTGACCCCGGCCAGTCCTTTGCGAGCCAGGACAAATCCGCACAGGCAGAGGGCAACGACCAGGATGATCGCTTTGTCGAGTATATTCAAACGCCTGCTTTTCACTATAGAAACCCCATCAGTACCGGATAATCATGATCCAAGCCATGAATAATACTCGACTTGCTCAATCTTTTGATTTCTTCTTGGTAGCAGGTTCGTCCTTTTCAAAAAATATTGAGACTGCGCCGGTGACTCGCCGGACCAGGCGCACTTTGTCATGCTCAAGCTCCTGGCCGAGCTCCAGCTCGTCGCGCCCCTTCTCGCGGAGAAACTCCAGCAGAAGGCCCTTTTCGTTGTCGGAGAGGGTGATCAGGCCCAGGTGGTTGTCGTTGGCTATTTTGAGCAGCTGACCGGTTGTCAAAGCGGTGCTGAGCTCGATTTTTTCAGTGTTTTCAGCCATTCAGTACCTCGGCGCCCCGGGCTTCGCTTGATTATGCCGGTCCAAGAACCAGGCCATTGGGGCCTACTAATTTTACTGCCTGATTCTGGACAAACAAATTTTGTATTTAAGATGCGGTTTATACGAAAAGCCCTGTCAAAGAAATTGCCCCCGGCGGTAGATATATCCACGAAGAGACGGCGAGCAACAAAATGGCGTTGCACAAGCCCCTGAATTACCCCAGATACTGAGAGGAACACCTTAATGACTCTAGAGTTTACTAACGATAAGATCGAACGCTCCGACAACAGCGAAGCTTTCAGACTGCAGATATTCAACCCCGGCGACAGAAATGTTTCCAACGTCGGCGACAATGTCGACCATGCAGAGCTTTTGAGAAACAACGACAAGCTCGTGGCTGAAATCTACATGCAGGCCGATCGTATCGCCACCGCCGCTCTGGAAAGAGTGAACGCACTGCCCCCTTCGTTTCAGCAACGTTTTTGGGAAGGTCTTCCTAACGCCACCGCTGAAGATCCCGTGTATTTCTCTTTGATGAATCAGCGCGACGCCGCCAAAAATTCCTAGACAACAGCCTTCATGAAACCGGCGACTATTCAGGTAAATGTAAGAGTTCCAGGTGTTCCAGCATTTCTTTCTGACTGGTTACTTCTGTCCCCGGTTTACGCACCACAATCGAAGCGGCAAGATTACCCAGCGCCATTGCCTCGGGTAGGCTAGCCCCGGAAGTAAGAGCTAGAGCCATTGTGGCTACAACTGTATCGCCCGCACCGGTTACGTCAAATACTTCGGACCTGTTAAAGGCCGGCAATTCAAACATCGGTTTACCTTGTTCAAAGAGCACCATGCCGTCGCCCCCGCGAGTAACGAGAAGCGCTCTGACATTGGATTTAGCCAGTAGTACTTCGCCCAATTTTTGCAAAGACTCTTTGGAAGTTACCTTAAATCCCGCCGCCGCTTCGGCGTCCGGTTGATTGGGAGTCATCAGCGTGCAGCCGGAGAAGCGCTCGAAGCTGCCCTGGGCATCGACAATTACCATTGTGCCAAGTCTTTCGGCGCGATTGCGCACGGCCTCGATGACACTATCGGTGATGACACCGGATTTGTAGTCACTGAGGATAATTGCTTTGTAGGATTCGGCCGCACGCTCGATATTGGCGATGATCTTGGCCTCAATCTCGGGCGAAACTTTTTGATGTGAGATACGGTCGATGCGCAGGAGCTGTTGCATCAATGCGTGAGACTTAGAGACTATGCGGGTTTTGATTGTAGTGGGCCGGCTTTCGTCTTCCACCAGGGCATGAGTGATGCCGTGATCTTCCAGCAATTTGGCCAGGCGCGGGGCATAGTCATCGCGGCCGCAGACGCCGACGGCGTGGCATTTGCCGTTGAGGGCCGAGACATTGTGGGCGGTGTTGGCGGCGCCGCCGGGGATAAGCACACTGTCCACATGTTCTAAAATCAGGACCGGCGCTTCGCGTGAAATGCGCTCGGGGCGACCTTCAACCAGCTCGTCGATGAGCAAATCGCCGACGACGCAAACACGTCCGCCGCTCAGATTTAAGATGCGATTTTTCAGGGCTGATTTGGTCAGGATATGCGACTGGGGTACGTTCTGGCGAATGCCTATATCGACTGGATGCACGCGTTCCAATTCCTTCAGTAATTGCTTGCCTAATTGATTGTCGGGATCGATACCAAGAGCCAGGTGAGTCGCCCGCTTTGCTTCCTCAATATAGCGCAAATGTTGATAGAGTCTCGCTAGATGAAGCGCATTTGAGAGAGCCTCGTCGATATCGAGCGAGCCCAGCAAGCAATCGCGGGTTTCGTAAAGGCCCGCTTTTTCGGCGCTAGTCAGTGCTTTGTCGTCTTTGATCGGCGTTTTCGCCAGAAAATCCAGAATGCCCGGACGAATGCTTTCTAAGTTTTTATCTTCACCGGGACTCTTAAATTCAGCTTTACGCAATTGAAAATGTTGGCGCAGGCCGATTGGAAAAAACAAACCGGCATTGGCGCCGGCGTTGAGGTTTGAGTCTTTGGGCAGGGTAAATTCGCGGCTTTTGTCCTGATTTATGTCCTGCAGGGAGCGGCTGTATTTGCTCAACTGACCGGCCGCTTCCTGGGCGGGACCGGCGAGGAAGCTGCGCCGGGCGCTCTCTTTTATGACGCCGTCCTTGGTCGTTTCCACTTTTATATTGAAATTTGTGCGCATATCCGGGGTTGCTTCCCGCGATATATCTCTGGGGGCCATATCTCTATGGCCGGACCCTGTTTGCAGGTCGGCGGCCAGCTCCCCCGCTATGTCGCCCACTAGATCTCGGGCCGGGGCCGTCTTTTCGGGCGAGTGACTCTGACCATCCCGTTGATATTCTTTTGCATTTTCATTGGAATTTTCTTTGGCTGGGCCGGTCATAAGCTTTTCTGTCCTGCTGGCCTTGTCTTATGTGATTATAGTGGTTATATTGCTGCAAAAAGGACAATGGGTTGTTAAAGGCCAGACTTCTAGAACTTGAAGCCGAGCTAATTGCCAAGGAAGAAGCTCAGAAACTTGCCGAGATTACGGAACTGCCGGCCGACTGCGAACTGCTGCTGGAGCATCTGGAAGTGGAGTTGTCGCCCAAGCTTTCGGCCGCCGTCGCCTCCGACTGGAAAGGTTTCCTCACCTATCGCCGCAGCAAAGGCGAGCTGATAGTCTGTCGCGGTCGCGCCTTCAAGGAAGATCGTGTTTTCGGCAAGTGGAAAGCCGGGCTGGATGTGCCTTACGGCCTCGATACCGTGACCGAGTATATGCGTGGATTCGATGTCTCGCCACCGCAGGACCTTGATCATTTGATGATCAATTTTGGCATGGGTAAAGCGGTAAAAGTTTTTCTCTGGTACGGCGAAAATCTTTCGCCCTATCGTTTGATCTTTCAAGCCGAAATTGAGGACTATCCGGAAGATGCGCTGACGCTGGCCATCTCCGACGCTCTGGGCTGGATTCTCAACCGACCCAAGGCCGTCACTTTGCCCCAATATTTAAAGCAAATAAAAAGCGGCGAAGTTTAGGCGCCGCTTTTTCCAATATTACTTAGTTTTCTTTCTTGTTTTGCGCCACTACATATAGTGTCAAGCTTTTTCTTTCTCGCTGTCGGGCAATTTCAGTGTGCTGCCCTCGGGCGCAGCGCCATTATTATTGTTATGGCTATTATGTTTGCCCTGGCCGCCTTCTTTGGCGGCCGGCAGACGCAGGCGCTCGAGATTTTCTTTGGCGCCCTCTGTCACTGTTTTGACATATTCCATAATTTCCATGGGAATGGGGAAAATCAAAGTGGAATTTTTTTCGGCCGACACTTCCACCATTGTCTGCAACTGTCTCAACTGCATGGCACCGGGCTCGGCACTGATCAGTTTAGCGGCCGCCGCTAATTTTTCGGCCGCCTGATGTTCGCCTTCGGCGGCGACAATCTTGGCTCTTCTTTCTCTTTCGGCTTCGGCCTGTCTGGCCATGGCGCGCTGCATACTCTCGGGGATCTCAACGTCTTTGACTTCCACCGAATTGACTTTGATGCCCCAGCTTTCGGTCTGTCTGTCGATAATGACCGAGAGTTTGGCGTTGATGGCATCGCGCTCGGTTAAGAGTTCGTCCAGTTCGTGCTGGCCGAGGATGCTGCGCAGAGTCGTTTGCGCCACCTGGGACGTGGCGGTGAATGGATCTTCGATTTTAGTCACGGCCTTGTAAGGATCGATTATCTGGAAAAAACAGACGGCCGCGGTTTTGACCGAGACGTTGTCTTTGGTGATGATTTCCTGCATCGGAATGGCCATAGTGATGATGCGCAGGTCGATTTTTTTGTCGGTCTGAAAAATCGGATAGATCAACTGCAGGCCCGGGCCTTTGACGCCATCAGCTTTGCCCAGGGTGAATACGACTCGTCTTTCGTATTCTTTGATCACCTTCAGCGACATGAGCAGATAACCCAGCGTGAACAAAACAATGCCGATCATCATTTCCACAGCAAATCCTCCTCGCCGACCTCTACCTTATGCCTTGCCCGCCTGCGATCAAAGGTAATCCCGGGTTTTCCCTGAGTTTAGAACTCTTTACTGTGCCTGGGTTTGGCCGCTTCTCGTGAAGCGGGCGACGAAGAATCCCGAGACATCGTGCCTGGACGGTAGAAAGAGAGCGTAGCCGTGTTTGGCCGAGTCGCTCAGACCAAACTGCGACAATGTCTGGTCGGGGAAAAAGCGGCTCAGGTCGTCGGCTTTGAAGTCTTTGTAGGTGGAGAGAAACCAGGAAAAGATATCCTCGTTTTCTTCCTGCTCCACCGAGCAGGTCGAATAAACCAGGACACCGCCTTCTTTGACCAGTTTAACGGCGTTGCTCAACAGCGCTTTTTGCAAGTCAGTCAATTTGGCAATGTCGGCCCGGGTGCGTTTCAGTCTGATATCGGCGCGCTTGTTGATCACGCCCGTGCCCGAGCAGGGAGCGTCGACCAGGACTTTGTCGGCGGGGGGCAGATCGATGCTGGTGCCGTCACCCTGGACTATTTCAATATTGGTCAAGCTGAGGCGCTCGCGATTTGTTTTGATCAAATTGAGACGATTGACGTTGATGT
>Ga0070665_100007441_pt1 | contig 11136 bp, 12 predicted proteins | sample KBSS13metaG_FD_65862 | JGI IMG/M metagenome (GOLD analysis project Ga0070665, IMG submission 65862) | Switchgrass rhizosphere microbial communities from Kellogg Biological Station, Michigan, USA - KBS S1-3 metaG | ecosystem: Host-associated > Plants > Roots > Rhizosphere > Soil ...
AGCGCATGACGCGCCCGCGCCGGCGTCTCGAACGACACCGGCGCGGATTTGCGCTCCCCGTTCCCGTCCGAGCGGCCCTTCTCGCTCATGGACTCTCGATCGTCGACAGAATCTTCGCGACGATCGTGTCGCTCGTGACTTCCTCCGCTTCCGCCTCGTACGTCGTCAGCACGCGATGGCGAAGGACGTCGGGCGCAATCGACTTCACGTCGTCAGGAGTCACGAACGTGCGGCCGCGCAGAAACGCGTGCGCGCGTGACGCCTGCGCGAGCGCAATCGTGGCGCGTGGGCTCGCTCCGAACTCGATGAGCGGAGCGAGATCCTTGAGTCCCATCGTTTCCGCCGGTGAGCGCGTGGCGTGGACGATCTCGACGATGTAGTCCACGATGCGCTCGTCCATGTACAGGTCGGCGATGCGGTGCCGCGCTTCCATGATCGCGTCCGGTGACGCAACGTGCTGCACCGTGATCGGCTCGCCGCCGGCCATGCGGCGCATGATCTCCTTCTCCTCGTCGCGCGTCGGGTAACCCACGCGAAGCTTCAGCATGAAGCGATCGACCTGCGCTTCGGGCAGCGGATACGTGCCTTCCTGCTCGATCGGATTCTGCGTCGCGAGCACGAGGAACGGCTCTTCGAGCTTGAACGTCTGCCCTCCGAGCGTGACCTGCTTCTCCTGCATCGCCTCGAGCAGCGCTGCCTGGACCTTCGCGGGCGCGCGGTTGATCTCGTCCGCGAGCACGATGTTCGCGAAGATCGGGCCCCGCTTGATCGAGAACGTGCCGGTCGATTGATCGAACACCTGCGTGCCTAACACGTCGGCCGGCAGGAGGTCAGGCGTGAACTGGATTCGCTGGAACGTCGTGTCGATCGTTTCCGCGAGCGTTCGCACCGTGAGCGTCTTCGCGAGACCAGGTACGCCCTCGAGCAGCACGTGACCGCCCGTGAGAAGGCTGATCAGCAGTCGCTCGATCATGTACTCCTGCCCGACGACGCGACGACCTACCTGGCGCAGGACGCCCTGCACCAGCGCCATGTCCGCCTGCGAGGAGACTTGTGTTGCCACGCGCACGCTCCGAAGTAGTGAGCTGTGGTTCAAGTTCGGGACCGAAGTGAATCGGCCGCCAGGCGGCGATCAGTCCGGTCTGGAGAGTATACACGAAACCAGCGTCTGGGCTCCGCTGGTCACTGGGTTACCTCGATTTTTTTCGAGGGCCGCCGTGAGGTGCATCACGCCGAGGTGCCCCGGGCGTACCCGAGGATCGGCGTTTGGGCGGCGCATCGATCCGCGCGGCCAGCGGGCGGCCGAGCACCACTTCGAGGCCGTCACGCTCACGGGCGGTCAGCGGGCGTGTCGCGCCAGGCTCCATCGTGCCCAGATCCACCGGTCCAAACCGCACCCGCACGAGTCGCTCGACCTCGAGACCGAGCGCCTCGCACAACCGGCGGACCTCACGATTGCGGCCTTCGCCGATTGTTATCTCGAGGTCGGTAGTTCGGGTCCCAACCGGCCTCGCGACGACCGAGATCGGATGGACGAAGCCGTCCTCGAGCTCCACGCCGCGGCGCGCCTGCGTCACCGCAGTACGCACATCGCCGCGGACCGTGGCCACGTAGGTTCGCTCGATCTCGGTGCTCGGATGTGTGAGCACGTGCGCCGCGTCGCCGTCGGTCGTGAGCAGCAGCACGCCCTCGGTGAGGAAGTCGAGCCGACCGACATACGTTAGGCCGGGTGCGGTCGGCACTAGATCGAATACCGTGCGACGTCCCTCGGGGTCTTTCTTTGTCGTGAGGACACCAGCCGGTTTGTTCAACACCAGCCACTCGAACGTGGTCGGTGCGGCGGGCAGCTCCTGGCCGTCCACGCTGATGCGATCGACTGTCGGATCGACGGCTTGCCCGGTGCGTGCGACGACGCCATTCACCTTCACGCGTCCGGCCGCGACGAGCTCCTCCGCCTTGCGGCGCGATGCGACACCAGCGCGCGCGAGCGCGCGGTGAATGCGCATCGGCTCGGTGCTCACGTGCTGGGAGCCGCCGCCGCGGGAGCTGGCGTCACGGTACGCAGCGCAATCGCGAGCTCGTCGGCGCGCGGGAGCTCTTCGAGATGTCGAAGGGCAAACTGCTCGAGGAAGATCGGCGTCGTTCCGTAGAGCAGCGGCCGCCCAACACCTTCCGCCCGTCCGACGACGTCAATGAGCCCGCGCTCGTGGAGCGACTTGAGCACGCTCCCGACAGCGACGCCTCGAATCTCCTCGATCTCGGCGCGCCCAATCGGTTGCCGATATGCAATGATCGCGAGCGTCTCGAGCGATGCCCCGGAGAGACGATGCGGGCGAGCGGCAAGCTGCGCACGTTCGATCGCCTCCGTGTATTCGGCCCGCGTTAGGATCTGCCAGCCGCCGCCGACTTCGACGAGCTCCACTCCGTGACCGGCTGTGTCGTACGTCTCGCGGAGCTCGTCGAGCGCTGATTGCAGCGCCGCGGGCGACGCATCGGTGTCGAGCGCAGCGAGTTCGTCGAGCGGAATGGGACGAGCGCTCGCGAACAACGCTGCTTCAAGCAGCCTGGCTAGAGGATTCACGACTGATCAGTACGGAGGCAAAAGGAGCGAGCTGCGCGAGACGCAGCTCACCGCGACGCGCGAGCTCGAGCAACGCGAGCAGAGCGGAAAGTACCTGCCACGGCTGGGAACTTGGCGGGCACACATCGCGCCAGCGAGCCGTCTCACGGAGAGCCAGGACCGCGCGAACGGTGACAATCGCGCCGTCAACGTCCAGCGGCCGCGCAATGACGTCGTGAATGACGGGCTCGCGTGCCACTCGGAGCACGCGGTCGATCGCGGAGAGCAGCTCGGAAAGCGAAAGGGCGAGCGGCGCCATCGGGGGCGCTACCTGCTGCGGTACGTAGGCGCGCGCAAAACGGCCGCGTCGCTCCTCACCGAGGCGCTCGAGCACATCCACGACTTCGCGCATCTGTTGGTACTCGAGCAGACGACGCACGAGCTCAGCGCGCGGATCCTCCCACGCTTCGTCCATCTCGTTCCGCGGCAGAAGCATCTGCGCCTTGATGCGAAGCAGACGCGCGGCCATCTCGAGATAGTCCGCCGCCTGATCGAGCTGGAGCAGATGTATGTGCGCGAGGAACTGCTCCGCGATGCGCGCGATCGGGATGTCGTAGATGTCGACCTGCTCGTCGCGAATGAGCGACAGCAGAAGATCGAGCGGCCCGCTGAACTGCGAGAGCTCGATGACAAAGGGCTGTGACGGCTCTTGCAGCCCATCGAGCCGACGAGGCTCGATGACCGGCGCGTCAAAGTCGATGGGCCCGCCGTGGGCGGGCTCGACTAGCGTTTCAATGTCCATGGGCTCGGCACGACGACAGGGACGGGCTTCGCGCCACCGTGTGGAGTGGCTGGCCGAGGAGGCCACCGCCGAGATGGGAGAGAAGCGGAAGCAACACCGTCATCAAGGGGCACAAGCTAGCGGGACCGCAGGCTTGAGTAAAGCGAAAAGATCACACCCGTCGAGCGACGTCGACCATCGCACCATCAACGTTTTCGACCGGTCGCGTGTACTCCATGCGACCGGCGACGTTTGCCGGTACTACACACTCACTTGGACTGGGGGAAGGATGAAGCGCATTCGCTTCTTCGTGGTACTCGCGGCACTGTTCGCGTTCGCTGCTCCTGCAGCCTACGCGCAGGGCGGCGGTGGTGGTCAGGGCCGCGGCGCCCGTCAGATGGAAATGCTGATGCAGGGCATCACGCTCACCGACGCGCAGAAAACGTCGGTCGATTCCATCGTTGGCGCTTTCCGCGCGCAGATGCCGCCCATGCAGCAGGGCACGCCGCCAGACTCGGCCACGCGCGCAAAGCGCATGGAAGTCATGGGCAAGCAGAACGCCGAGATCCGCAAGGTTCTGACGGCCGATCAGCAGAAGGTGTTCGACAAGAACGTCGAGGACATGCGCAACATGGCCGGGCGTCCGCGGCCGCAATAACTCAGTCGCTCGAGATGCTGAGACGAGGGCAGTCGCGCGATGATGCGTGACTGCCCTTTTTTCTTGGCGATGATCCGCATCCAAGCGACTGTGCTGCCTTGACATCCGCCACGTGCCTGGATAAGGTTCGGGTCTCTCTTTTAGAAGTTTGATTCAGGGGCTCTGGAGAATTCGACGTGCCGAATATCGCGTCCGCGAAGAAGAACATGAGGAAGTCCCGCGCTGCCACCGTGCGCAATCGCGCCCAGCGGTCGGCACTGCGCACAGCACTCAAGCATGCGAAGGCGCCCACCGCGACGCCCGATGAGCGTCTCAAGGCAGTCAGCATGCTGGATCGCGCTGCACGCAAAGGACTCATCCACGCGAACGCTGCCGCGCGTCACAAGAGCCGCCTCGCGACCGCCGCAGCAACGAAGTAAGGGCGTTCGCTGGCAGGACGCAAAAGGGCCCGGACTTCTGTCCGGGCCCTTCGTGCATCCGCCCTACTGAGCGAATCACATCGCAGCCAGCTCTCCGCCACAACGCTCGCAGTACCACTCGGTCGGGTAGTTCATCGTCCCGCATTCCTGGCACTTGAGCGTCTTGATCTGCTCGGTCGGCACGTCTTTCAAGAAGGCCGGAATACTGCCAGGCGTGAGAGTCGAATTCGACTCGTGCCCTTCTTTCTCGACGAGAGGCGTCGACGTCAGCACCGGAGTGGGCGCCGCGTTGCGCCGTGACGGCGCGACCGCCGACGGCACGTCAACGTCGACCGGATCCACCATGCGCTGACGTGCGGGCGCAGACGACGCACTCGGCGTTGCACCGCGCGGCTCGTGCATCTGCCCCGCGTGTTCGGCCTGTGAGAACGACTGCTGCGGCGGCATCGGCTTGTCGACGACCGAGTTCAGAAACGCGAGCTCATCGAAGCTCGCAGCCGGGGCTGGACGGCTCGGCGCCGCGGGCGGCGGCGTAGGGGCCGGAGCAGCAGCAATCGGCTCTCGTACAGCCGGCACCGCGGGCGGCGTCGGCGGAGCAAGCGATTCGATCGAGACAATCGGGACCTCGCCCGCAGGCGGCGTCACCGGACGGACCGCGACCGCCAGAATCTCCTGTACTCGGCCAAGCTCTGCGCCTACCGCCGAGCGCTCCGAACCGAGCGAGGAGATTGCCTCGTCACAGCGCTGCATGACTTCGCGCGCGTGCTCGACGGTGAACTCGCCTACCGCGGCGCGCAGTTCCGCTTCAGAGCGCTCGTCCCGAAGCGCCGTCTCATCGGCGAACAACGAGGCGACTCGCTCTGCGAGCGTTCCTGCCGTCTCCTGCAGCTCGGTCGCACGACCAGCGAGCTGGCTGAGCACGGCGTTCAGCCGTTCGCCATAGTCGCCGCGTACACGCTCGAAGACATGCGGCGGCGTGGTGCCTTTGCGCGCCTCGAGCTGCGCCAGCCACTGCTCGTACCGATTGCGCTCTTCCATGAGCGCGTTCAATGCGTCCATCGGATTCTGACTCTCGGTCATGCCTCACTCCTCTCGGCGGCCCGGCACGGGGCAGCCCGGATAGATCTCACCGGGAAACGCTCTCGCTCGCGCCGTCTCGAGCGCACGAACGTCATCCGGTGCCAACGTCTGTACTCGGCCAAGAAGCCGAGCGGCCAACAGAATTTTCGCCGTGTGCTCCAGGCTCTCCATGCGCTGGTGCGCAATGAGCAGCGACGATCCAACCGTCGTGGCCCCATGGTTCGCCATCAGGAACGCATCGTGTCGAGCGAGGTACGGCTCGAACGCATCGGCCAGAGCCGCCGTTCCGGGTGTCGCATACGGCACGAGCGGCACCCAACCGACCTGGTAAATAATCTCCGGTAACACACACGCCGAGAACGACTCGCCAGCAACCGCAAAGCCCGTAGCCGTTGGCGGGTGTGCGTGCACCACCGCCTGCACATCGGGCCGGCGCTGGTAGATGCGCAGGTGCACCGCCACTTCGGACGATGCCCGCTTCGCACCGCGACGTTGGTTTCCGTCGAGCGACAGCTCGACGAGATCGTCCTCCGTCACGTCCACCTTCGACATGCCCGACGGTGTAACGAGCACCCGGTCACCCGGGAGTCGCACAGACACGTTGCCATCGGGACCGGCGATCAGCCCACGCTCGTACAGGCGCGCACAGATCCGCACGATCTCACGACGTACCGGCAACGACCCGTACACCGCTCGTTACCCTGCTGCCTGATGGACGATTTTGCCGCCCACAATGGTACACATCACAACGCCCTGCAGGGTGTGACCCGCATACGGGCTGTTTCGGCCCTTCGAGGCAAACCTCGCCGGGTCGACCTTCCACTCCCGGTTCGGGTCGAAGACGGTGACATCCGCGACGGTCCCGCCCTTGAGCGATCCGCCCGGTAACCCGAACGTACGGGCCGGTGATACCGACATCCGATCGATGAGCGTCGACAGGTCGATGATGCCGGGCTTCACGAGCCACTTCACGACGACGGCAAGCGCGGTCTCGAGCCCGACAATCCCGTTAGGCGCGTCCGAGAACTCTCGCTCCTTTTCATCGTAGTGGTGCGGCGCATGGTCGGTGGCGACGAGGTCGATCGTCCCATCGCGCACGGCTTCACGAATCGCTTCCACGTCCGCCTGGGTTCTGAGTGGCGGATTCATCTTGGCGTTCGTGTTGTAGCCGTTCACTTCATCTTCGGTCAACGACAGATGATGAGGGCACGCCTCCGCGGTCACGCGAATGCCGCGGTCCTTTCCCCAGCGAATGAGCTCGACCGAGCCCTTCGTGCTCATGTGGCAGAGGTGGACGTGGCCACCCGTCCGCCGTGCGAGCAGGATGTCGCGGATCACCATGATCTCCTCGGCCTCAGACGGAATGCCCTTGAGACCGAGTCTCGCACTCACCAGCCCTTCGTTCATCGCGCCGCCGGCGGCGAGCGTCGGCTCCTCACAATGATCGGCGACGGGAATGCCGAACGTGCGCGCGTACTCGAGCGCCGTGCGCATCAGGTGCGCACTCGCGACCGGGCGGCCGTCGTCGCTGACGGCCACCGCCCCCGCACCGACCATCTCGCCGAACTCGGCGAGCGCCTGCCCTTCCTGGCCTAACGAGATGGCACCAATCGGGTGAACCCGGGCTGCGTTGGCCATCTGCCCCTGACGCAGCACGAATCCGACGGCCGCCTGATTGTCGGTGACCGGCTGCGTGTTCGGCATCGCGCACACCGCGGTGAATCCGCCGACGGCCGCAGCACGGGCGCCAGTCGCAATCGTCTCGACGTCCTCGCGACCAGGCTCACGCAGATGGCAGTGCACATCGATAAATCCGGGCGATACTACCAGCCCCTTGCAGTCCACGACCTGCACATCGTCGCCATACGCGGCGCCGGCCGCGCGCTCGAACGACTCGATCTTGCCGTCGGCCATGACGAGATCGCCCGTCGCATCGAGATTCTGCGACGGATCCAGCACGCGACCGCCGCGTAACACGACGCGCCTAACGTTTACACTCGTCACCGATCCAACCCTCCCTTCGCCGCTTCCGCGAGCTGTGGAGCGCCGCCCGCCAGCAGGTAGAGCACGGCCATCCGCACCGCGACGCCGTTCGTGACCTGCTCGAGAATGACGCTGTGTGGACCATCAGCCACGTCGGAGTCGATCTCGACGCCGCGATTCATGGGACCGGGGTGAAGGATGAGAATGTCACGCTGCGCGCGGTCGAGTCGCTCTCGCGTCACGCCGAACACACGATTGTACTCGCGCAGCGACGGGATATACCCGCCCTGCATGCGCTCCAGCTGAAGACGCAGGATGTTGAGCGCCTCCGCCCATTCAATGGCGGCCTCGATGCGATCGAACACCTCGACGCCGAGCTCCGACACCGCGTTCGGCAGCAGCGAGCGGGGCCCGCAGACGCCGACCTGGGCGCCGAGCTTCTTGAGCCCCCAGATGTTCGAGCGCGCGACTCGCGAATGAAGCACGTCCCCGACGATGCACACGCGCCTGCCCTCGAGTGAGCCGAGATGGTCGCGCAGCGTGAGCAGGTCGAGCAGGCCCTGCGTCGGATGCTCGTGCGTCCCATCGCCCGCGTTGATCACGTTCGACTCGATGCGCTCGGCGAGGAACTGCGCCGCGCCGGAAGCCGAGTGGCGAATCACGACCATGTCGATGCGCATCGCCTCGAGGTTCCGCGCCGTATCGACGAGCGTCTCTCCCTTCGTCACGCTCGATCCGGAGGACGAGACGTTGACCGTGTCGGCCGACAGACGTTTCTCGGCAAACTCGAACGAGATGCGCGTCCGCGTCGACGCTTCGAAGAACAGGTTGACGATCGTCGAGCCACGAAGCGTAGGGACCTTCTTGATCGCCCGTTCGCTGATCTCCTTGAACGGCTCCGCGGTGTCGAGAATCAGTCGAATCTGCTCGGGGGTCAGCGGCTCGAGCGCCAGCAGGTCCTTCCCGAGCGGCGTCGTCACGTCGTGTCCTCCCGCCTGACGAGGACTACGCTGTCGACCCCATCGAGGTCTGACACGAGGACATCCACGCGGTCCGAGGTCACGACGTCGATCCGCTTCCCGACGATGTCGGCGTGGATCGGAAGCTCACGTCCGCCGCGATCGACGAGCACGGCCAGCGCAATCCGCGCGGGGCGCCCGAAGTCCGCGAGCTCGTCGAGCGCGGCGCGAACCGTCCGCCCCGTATGGAGAACGTCGTCGACGATGACCACACGTTTGCCGTTGAGGTCCCACGGCAGCTTCGTCGGCCCCACTACAGGGCGCGGGCCGACGGTCTGGAGGTCGTCGCGGTAGAGCGTGATGTCGAGCGAGCCGCGCGGCACCTTCACTTGCTCGCGCTCGTCGAGGATGTCGGCAATGCGGTCGCTAAGCTGAACGCCGCGCCGCTGAATGCCAACGAGAATCAGGTTCTCTGTGCCGTCAAACAGCTCGACGATCTCATCGGCCATCCGGCGGAGGGTACGCGCGACGGCGCGCGCGTCGAGCACGGTCGTGGGCTTGTCGGCCATGAGAGGCCAATATGGGCAGGGCGCGACGCAAATTGAAGCGTCGCGCCCCCAGCGATTCACCGCATTCTTTTCCGGACCACGAGAAGTGGCCCTGCGAAGCCCCGGCCGCTAGCGCCGACCGCGGAAGTCAGCGCCGTGGGACATAGGCCGGAGGTATGCCGCCCCCGCCAGTCCGCGCGTTCCACCGGTGGACTCCCGGAGCCGAGCGCCGAGTGCGCTGCCGGGCCGGCTAGGCGCGCCATCCGCGTGGATGATCTGCAGCTGCACCGGCCGATCGGCGGGCGGCCGCTTCGCTGTGGAATCGCGCTCCGTTCGTCCAACGGTCGCTTCGCCGTCACGGGCGACGACTCGAATGACCTCGAGGTCCGCTACTCGGTTCAGCACGGCGTGGGGTTCGGGCGCGTGGACTTCGGCCTGCTGCTCACGATTCTTCCGCATGGCGATGATCACCAACGCGGTCGTGCGCATCAGCATCGCGACGCCGGCGTAGGCGCCGATATCCGCGACGTTCAGGACGATCCCCGCGCCATCGGCGCGCTGCACGGCGATGAAGTCCACGACGCCCGCGGGCGACAGCAGGAGGCTCACGAGATTGCCGAATGCGCCGCCGGCAATGAGTCCCAGCGCGACGGGAGCGCGCTCGTCGACGCGGGCAAGGTCGCGCGCCACCGGGATGATCAGGACGAGCGCCGCGAGTGTGAGCGCGAGACTGAGCTCGAACGTATAGTCGCCCGCCGTGAGTCCGAAGGCTCCTTTGTCGTTATGCACGACGCCGAAGCGCACGAAGGAGGAGACCTGAGGCTCGAGCGCGCCCACCCACAGCAGCGCGACCTGCTTTGTCATGAGGTCTCCGAGCGCGACGAGCGTCGCGATGCGGAGCAATGGAATGAGCGGTGAGCGGCGCGGCGGTTCGTGCATCTATCCCCCAACCGGGAAGTGATGTTGGCATGCCGAGGGGCACCTCTCATGCCAGCCTCAACCGCGCGTAAACTGGCTCCCTACGCTCTTTTCCGCACGCGACCGTTCGATCGTTGCGCTGCCGCTACATCACGCCGTAGACCCGAACCGTCACAGCGGTGAGCCTCAAACATCTGGTGCGGGGTGCTAGCGAATCGGACGCGCTGCTCGGGCGAGCTGGCGAGCCTCGTGCGCCCGGCGAAACTCCTCGAGCTGGTTCGCGCCGAACATCCCGTCCGAGATCGCAGCGACTTCCTCGGCGTCGCGCCACGCGCGCTCGAGCTCAGTCAACTCGCCATCCATCGCGCGCCGCTCCGTGTCTTCGTTCGCCGCCATCTCGAGCGCCAGGCGGTCGACGAGCGGCAGGCGGAGCATCAGCGTGCTCGGCTCGCTCGTGATGGATCCGCGGCCCCAGAACGAGCGGTTGGTAATGTGGAGCGCGAGCCTCTCCGCGGCCGACGACATGACGGGAAGCGGCGCATCCGGGGGCTGGGCGTCGGGATAGCGGCCCCACCCCGTCCGCATTGCCAGTGCGACGATACGCGAGAAGTAGCCGTGTTCATCCTCCGCATCCTCGATCTTCGCCGTCGCGCGGCGAACGTCGTCCGGCAAGGCACCGGCGGAGTTGAGGGCCGCGAGCACCTTCCCTGCCGTGCGCAGGCCGTCGTCCCCGGTGACCGTCGTTAGGCCCTGATCGTGCTTCACGACGAGCCGCCACGGTTGGTTGGGATCCGGACGAATCAGCTCGGCCGCATCGAGGTGGCCCCACCGGATCACGAAGCGGTTGCCTCGCGCGTCGGTGAGCACGTCGAGCACGCGATCGCGATGCCGGATCAGTCGGAGGCGCGTGAGCGGGTCGTCGGAGAAGACGCTCGGTGTGTCATCCCGCGTGATGCGGCTGATGGCGTCGTTCGCGGAGCGAATGCCGCGCCGAGCGAGTCCGGACGCGATGCCGAGGATACGACCTGATCCACGGCGTTGAATGACATCCCCGTACCGCCAGGCGGCGACCTCGGGCCGCAACGCCTTGCCGATGCGGACGAGCTCCAGGCCCTCGCGGAGCTGAGCGAGACCGATGTTGTCGGTCGAGTATCGGAGGTGCGTCGCCCGAAAGCGGCGCTCGCAGTCCTCGATCGCCTCCCAACGCTCTTCGATCGGGGACAGGTTCCA
>Ga0070665_100007442_pt1 | contig 11136 bp, 7 predicted proteins | sample KBSS13metaG_FD_65862 | JGI IMG/M metagenome (GOLD analysis project Ga0070665, IMG submission 65862) | Switchgrass rhizosphere microbial communities from Kellogg Biological Station, Michigan, USA - KBS S1-3 metaG | ecosystem: Host-associated > Plants > Roots > Rhizosphere > Soil ...
TGGGCCGAGCGGAAGATACCCTTCAGGTGCTTCTATTCTTTTCAGTAGCCCGCTCCCAGGAATTCGGGTCATGGGAGCGGGCGACGGATGTGGCCCAGAACGCAACGGACAAGCCGGCCAAGCCGGCAACGAAGAGCGCTGCCAACAGCACCTTCGGCATGAACATGCCGATGATGAGCAGCGCCTTCGACACCGCGATGTGGTTGAACGCCGCCTAGCGCGCTGACGAGCAGTCTCTCTGAACGCCCTGCCTGCAGGGCGTTTCTATTCGCGCTTCAGCACGCCGCGGCAAGTGCCAGGTACTCGGCGACCGGCACTTCCTCGGCGCGCCGCTGCACATCGAACACGCCGGCGTAGCCGCGGGCGTCGAGCCACCGGCCCAGCGTGTGCCGCAGCAGCTTGCGGCGCTGCGAGAACGCGACGCGCACCAACTCGCCGAGCAACTTGGGGTCGACCGCGGGCGCATCGGCCCGCGGCCGCATGCGCACAACCGCCGAATCGACCCGCGGCGGCGGATCGAACGCCTCGGGCGGCACGTCGAGCACCGACTCGATGTCGTAGCGCCACTGCAGCATCACGCTCAAGCGCCCGTAGTCCTTGCCGCCCGGGCCGGCAGCCATGCGCTCGACGACTTCCTTCTGCAACATGAAGTGCTGGTCGATCACATGTCCGACGTAGCCGAGCAGATGGAACAGGATCGGCGACGAGATGTTGTACGGCAAGTTGCCGACCACGCGCAGCCGCTGCGCGCGCGCATGCGCCAGCGCCGCGAAATCGACCTGCAGCACGTCCGACTCGATCACCTCGATGCCGCTCATCCCACGCAGCCGCTGCGCCAGATCGCGATCGAGTTCGATGACGGTCAGCCGCTCACAGCGCGCGAGCAACGGCCTCGTCATCGCCCCGAGACCGGGCCCGATCTCGATCAGCGCCTCGCCGGCCTCCGGCGCGATGGCATCGACGATCGCATCCAGGATCGACTCGTCGATCAGGAAGTGCTGCCCGAACCGCTTGCGCGCGACATGCTTCAAACTATTGCGGCGCTTCGCGCATCTCGATGTAGGCGCGGCCCCGCATCTCGCGTACCCAGTCGAGGTAGGCTTCCTCGAACTTCTGCTCACGCAGCAGGTTGCGCGCCTGTTCGCGCTGCTGCTTCACATCGAGCGTGATCTGGCGCCGCTCCAGCACCTGGATCAGGTGCACGCCGAAGCGCGAGGTGAGCGGATCGGAGATGCCGTTGATCGGCAGCGCGTCCAGCGTCTCCTCGAACTCGGGCACGAACGTGCCGGGCGAAGCCCAGCCGAGGTCGCCGCCGGCTGCGGCGCTGCCGTCCTCCGAGTTCTCGCGCGCGAGCTGCTCGAACGAGCGCGTGCCGGCCAGGATCTGTCGCTTGAACTCCGCAAGCCGCCGGCCCGCGGCCTCGGCCGACAACTGCTCCGACACGCGCAGCAGGATGTGCCTCGCGTGTGTTTGCGTGGCGGTGAAGGGATTGCCGTCCTGCCGCGCGACGAGCTTGAGGACGTGAAAGCCCGCACCGCTGCGCAACAGCGTCGGCGATACCTCGCCCGCCTTCATGCCGCGCACCACCTCGACGAAGACATCCGGCAGGCGATCCGCTGGCCGCAGGCCGATCTCGCCACCTTGCGCGCGATTCCCGTCCTCCGAAAGCTCGCGCGCGACGACGTCGAAGGCTTCACCGCCCTTGACGCGGGCCAGCGCGCCGTCGGCGCGCGCCTTGCGCTGCGCGATCACATCGGCAGAGGCGCCTTCGGGCACCGTCACGAGAATCTGCGCGATGTTGTATTGCACTGCATTGCCTGCCGCCGCGCGGCGCTGGTCCAGCAGCTTGTCGATCTCGTCGTTGTTGACGCGGATGCGTTGATTGACCTCGCGCTCGCGCACGCGCTCGACCAGGATCTGATCCTTCACATTGTTGCGGAACGCGCTGTAGGCGATGCCCTGCTGCTGCAGCCGCGCTCGCAACTGCTGCATCGTCATCTGGTTCTGCACCGCCACGTTGGCGACCGCGCGATCGAGCTCCGCCTCGTCGACCTTCGGCCCGACCTCGCGCGCATTCGTAACCTGCACGCGTTCGTCGATCAACTGCTCCAGCACCTGCTTGCGCAACTCGGCCGGCGGCGGCAACGGCTGCTTGGTTCGCGCGGCCTCTTCGCGGATGCGCGCCAGACGCGACTGCAGCTCGGCATTGGTGACGAGCTCCTGGTTCACGACCGCGACGATGTAATCCGCCATCGACGGCGTTCTGCGGGTCTGTGCATCGGCCAGCGGCATGCCGACGGCGAGCACGGCGGCACACAGCAGTGCGCGCAGCGCTCGGGATTTCATCATCGTCAACAACCACACGTCAGTCATACAAGCTCGATGCAGAGGGTTCGGTACGGCCTTCGCGCAGCAACCGATAGCCGGGGATATTGTCCTTCAAGACCTGGAGCGGATTCGTACCCAGCTTGGACAGGCCCACCAGCTCCAATTGCAGCAGCAGCCGCGTCGTCGCCTCGCTCAGCCCGGTGGACTGGCGGCTCGCGACGATACGGCCTATCCAGCAACCGGCGTCGTACTCGAAGCCGACGATCGCATCGGTCAACCGGCGCTCCAGCATGCTGTAGTTGATCCGTCCGACCCCGTACCAACTGCCCGTGCAACTGCGGCTCGCCGACGATGACGACGAATCACGTGGCTTCTCGAGCGGCGTGGGTCCATAGAGCGGCCATTGCCACGCAAGTTCCACCTGTTCGCTCAAGCCGCGCGTCAGCCGATACGTCACGCCGATGGTGCGAAACGGCCCGGGCGAATAACGCGCGCTCACGATCGACCGCGTGACGCGGCTGTTGTCCGGGCTGTACTGGATCGAACCCTCGAGGTTCCAGGCCGGCACGAGCGTCGTCGAGCCGAGGAGCAGCAGGTCCGACAAACGCCGTGTCAGCGGCACCCCGTCAGGCGTGACGAGCTGATCGCGCAACAGGTAGCGCTGCGCGGCACCGAGGCGCAAGAGCTCGGCACCGCTCTGCGGATCGAGGAAGCGGCTGGTGACGCCGGCAGTGATCTGGTGCGCATCCGAGACGCGGTCGACACCGCTGAACGCGTTCTCGGTGAAGATCGAATCGAAGTTGAAGTCCTTGGCCGATGCATCGAAGTTCGGCAGGTTGGTCTGATCCTTGTACGGCGTGTTGACGTACTGCACCCGCGGCTCCAGCGTCTGGCGCACGCCGCGGCCGAAGAAGCTGGTGTCGCGCTCGAAGACCCAGGCACTGTCCAGGCTCAGCGTCGGGATCAGCCGGGAGGGGTTGTCGCTCGGATTGGTCACGCCGGGCACGGTGTCGAGCGAATACGATGCGGCGTTGAACGAGATCTTGGGCGTGAGCGTCCAGCCCGGCGTCACGTACGGCCGGCTGATGCTGCCCACCGCGTGCAGGCGCGACCCGGCGGCGCGCGGCGACTTGGTCGCCGACGGATCGGTCGGATTCACGAAACGATTGAACTCGCCCTCGAAGCCGATCTCGACGCCGTTCCAGACCTTGCCCAGGTAGCGCGCGCCGAGCTGCGGCACGCGTTCGTACGGCGCTTCGATGCGCGTCACCGGATCGACCGTCTGCAGCACCTGCCAGCTCTGCATGCGCAGGTAGGTCGTCCAGTCGCCCCACGGGCGCGTGAGATTGAAATCGGTCGCGAGCAGGCGCGGCGTCAGGCTCGTCACGTCGGCCGGGAAGTCCTTCCAGTAGTCGTTGTCGGAGACGCGCAGCCAGCGCGCCTTGAACAGCACGTCATTGCCGAAGTCGCTGTCGTGCAAACCGGCGAAGGCGTAGCGCGTCGTGCGGGTCGTGCGGTCGTAGGGCAGCAGATCGAGCCGGACCTCGCCCTTGTAGCTCGGCTCGAGATAGCGGAACTCGCTCGCGAGCGACGGGCCGCGCCGCGTGCTGATCTCGGGCGTGAAGGTCGCATCGCGATTCGGCGCGATGTTCCAGTAGTACGGGACCGAGGTCTGCAGCCCGCTCTTCGAGTCGAGCCCGAAGCTCGGCGGCAGCCAGCCCGACTTGCGCGCGTCGGTCAGAGGAAAGCTCATGCGCGGCGCACCGAGTATCGGCACGCCGAGAAAGCGCAGCACGGCGCCCTCGGCGACGCCCGTGTTGGTCGCGAAATCGAACGACACCTTGTCGCTCGTGAGCAGCCACGCGGGGCCGCCGGAGCCATCGGCGGGGCAGCTCGTGTACGTGGTATCGGTGGCAACTGCGCGCTGGTCGTCGATGAAGTCGATGCGTGCCGCGGTACCGCCGGCATTGTTCTGGCCGAAACGAAACGTCGGCTGCAGGAAGAACCCTTCGAAGCGCTGCACATGCAACTGCAGCTCCGGGCCGGTGTAGATGTTGCCGTCGCGGCTGATGCGCACGCTGCCCTTCGCCACGGCGAGATCGTCCGGCTGCTCGTAGCTGAGCCGATCGGCACGGATCACGGTGCCGCCGCGCCGCAACTCGGCGTTGCCCTCGGCGATCGTGTCGAGATCGGGTCGCCCGGTGACGCTGTTTGCGCGCAGGATGATCGGCAGCTTGCGCCCCGCCTCACCGCGCGCCGGCGGTTGCAGCGCGGGCGTGGGGCGCAGTTCGATCGGCTCGTCCGGGTCGCTCGCCTGTGCCCATGCCGCGCCGCCCCACAGCGAAACGATCGCTACGGCCAGGGGCGTGAGCAGCGGCCTCGCCGCGCGGGATGGGTAGTGAAGCACCAGGAGCGTTGAGAGAGACGTGCACAGCGCGGTTTGTAGAATCGATTATCCACGCAGCCCTCGGCACGATCAGTCGAACCCTCGCCCTTGTCCAACCCCACGCTCCCGCCCATCGCCTGGCCCGACCCGGCACGTCAGCGCGCATTCGACGCCTGGCTGCAGCAGATCGCGCCTGCGCACGGCTTGCTGCCCGCAACGCTGCGCAGCGCGTCGAGCGACGCCAGCTTCCGGCGTTACTTGCGCATCGACGGCGCGAGCAGTGGCACGCCAGCAGCGAGCTACATCGTGATGGACGCGCCTCCGCCGCAGGAGGACGTGCGCCCGTTCATCCACGTCGCCGGCCTGCTGCACGACGCCGCACTGAATGCGCCGCAAGTGCTGGAGCAGGACGTGACGCACGGTTTTCTGCTGCTCACCGATCTGGGCTCGCAGCTTTACCTTCAGGCACTGCACGACGCGGTCGCAAGCGGCAGCGCGGCCACCGCCGACACGCTGATGCGCGACGCGATCGCCTCCCTCGTGCAGTGGCAGAGCCGCGCCGACGCCAGCTCGCTGCCGCCGTACGACGATGCCCTGCTGCGCCGCGAGCTTGCGCTCTTCCCCGACTGGTGCGTGACGCGCGAGTGCGGCGTGACCTGGACCGCCGAGGAGCAGCAGGTCTGGGCCACGAGCTGCGACCTGCTCGTGGCCAGCGCGCTCGCGCAGCCGACGGTCGCGGTGCATCGCGACTACATGCCGCGCAACCTGATGGTCTGCGCGAATGCCGGGCCCGGCATCCTCGACTTCCAGGACGCGGTGCGCGGCCCGATCAGCTACGACGTCGCCTCGCTGCTGCGCGACGCCTTCATCTCTTGGGAGGAAGAGCAGGAGATCGACTGGGCCGTGCGCTACTGGCAAGCCGCGCGCGCCGCCGCGCTGCCGGTGCACGAAGACTTCGCCGACCTCTGGCGCGAGCTCGAATGGATGGGCCTGCAGCGCCATCTGAAGGTGCTCGGCATCTTCTGTCGTCTCAAGCACCGCGATGGCAAGCCCAAGTACAGCGAGGATCTGCCGCGCTTCTTCCGCTACGCGCACAAGGTCTCGGCGCGCTACAACGCGCTGCGCCCGCTGTCGCGCCTGCTCGAGCCGTTGATGGGCGCGCAGCGCGTCGACGCGTACTACTGAGCCGCTACCGCGGCGGCCGGCCGCCGCAGCTTCAACGTCTCGCAGCCCGCGGCGATCAGCCATGGGTCGCGGTCCTCGCCGCCGAAGGTCGCGACCAGAAAATCGACGAAGGCACGCGTGCGCGCGGGCACATGCTTGCGCGTCGGCATCGCCGCGTACAGCGTCGTCGACAGCAGGTGCCATTGCGGCAGCACGCGTTCGAGCGCGTGCTCCATCAGCGCGTCTTCGGCGACGAACGACGGCAGCCCGGTGATCCCGAGCCCGGCCAGCGCCGCGGCGTACATCGTGTCCGTGTGCACGGTGTTCAGCGCCGAATTCGACGGCACGACCGACACCGATTCGCCCTCCGATTCATCGTCCTCGGCCCACGCGCCGCGGTGCCAGACGACCTCGCGCAGGAAGCTCGGCACCATCGAGTCGTGCCCCGCCAGATCGTGCGGATGGTGCGGCCGGCCGCGCCGCTCCAGGTACTCGGGCGATGCGCAGGCGATCACCTCGGAACGCGCCAGGCGCCGCGCGACGAAGTTGCCGTCCAGCGGACGCCGGCCCTCGCTCAGGATCGTCACGTCGAAATTCTCGTCGACGGTCTCGACCGCGCCCGGCACCGACAACTCCAGCGTCACGCGCGGATACAGCGCACGAAACTTCGGCAGGTGCTTGGCGATCTGGTGCACGGCGAAGGCAGGCGGGCACAGCACGCGCAGATGCCCGCGCGGCTCGGAGGTGGCAGCGGTCGCCAGCGCCTCGGCCTCTTCGACCTCGGTCAGGATGTGACGCACGCGCTCGAGGTAGAGCTCGCCGGTGTCGGTGAGCGACAGGCGCCGCGTGGTGCGGTTGATGAGACGCGCGCCGAGATGCTCTTCCAGGTCGGCCACCAGGCGCGTCACCACGGCCGGCGAAAGATTCAGATCGCGCGCCGCACGCGCGAAGCTGCCCTGCTCGACGACCCGGGAGAAGACGCGCATCGAATGGAGTCGGTCCATTTCAAGTCCAGCTTTGTTTCTATTTCAGCAATGCGCAATTGAAGCACAAGCGATTTATTGATGCATCGGCAATGCCTAGAGTTAGACCCATCGATGAGCCCAGCAGAACTCACCGAGGCTGGACAAGACGGTACTCAACAACAAACGCCGCCCTGCCCGGAATGTGAAACCCGATCTGAAGGAAACACCATGAACAGCAAGCTCCTCTTCGCCGCGACCATCGCCGTCTCGCTCGCCAGCACGCTGGCGCTGGCCGACGAAGCGCCGCTGACCCGCGCCCAAGTGCAGGCCGACCTGAACCAGGCCATCGCCTCGCACACGCTGCAACGCACCGACTACGACGCGACGCCGAACACGGTGGCGGCGACGCCTTCGGACCGCACGCGCGCTGACGTGGCCACCGACCTCGCCGCGTACAAGACCGCGCGCAAGGCGCTGATCGGCCCGCTGAAGGACCGCTCGTACAACCCGTACGGCACCGAAATCCTGGCCCGCTCGACGCTGAGCCGGGGTGAAGTGAAGGCCGAGGTGCAGCAAGCGGCCGCCGAAGGCACGCTCCAACGCACCGACTACGACGACGCCGCACTCGTCGCCCGCCGCGTGCATCAGCACAACGCCGCCCCGGCGAAGCTGGCACAGCGCGTCAAGGCGGTGTTCTCGCGCAGCGAATCCTGATCGACCGATCTCCAGTCCGATGACCCCAGTGAAACGGCCGCCTTCGGGCGGCCTTTTCCATTGACTCTGCGACGAGCAGCGAGAATGGGTGCCGCTCAACCGCAGTTCCATGTTCGCCTTCTTCGAATCCCGCATCCGCCCGACGCAATTCCCGCCCGGGCCGCCGCCCGCGGGCCTGGTTGCCTTCTACTGGCACTTCATCCGCCAGACGCGCGGCCTGTACCTGGCGATGTTCGCCACGGGCCTCTTCGTCGCGCTGATCGACACCCTGATTCCGGTGATCATCGGCAGGCTCGTCACGCTGATGCAGTCCGCCGATCGCGCGGCCGCATTCGGCGCCGCCGCGCCGATGCTGACGCTGATGGCGCTGACCGTGCTGATCGGCCGACCGCTCGCGCTGGTGAGCGACAGCCTGATGCGCAACAACGCCGTGATCCCTGGAGTCACGAGCCTGATCCGCTGGCAGAGCCATTGGCACGTCGTGCGACAGAGCTGGCCGTTCTTCCAGAACGATTTCGCCGGCCGCATCGCGAACCGCGTGATGCAGACCAGCAACGCGGTGCGCGAAAGCGTCGTCAGCAGCATCCGCGCGCTCTGGTACATCGCGATCTACGGCGTCTCCGCGCTGGTGCTGATGGCCTCGGCCGATTGGCGCCTCGCGCTGCCGACGCTGCTCTGGTTCGGCGGCTATGTCTTCTTCCTGCGCTACTTCGTGCCGCGGATGCGCGATCGCTCGAAGGCGAGCTCGGAGCTGCGCTCGATGGTGATGGGCCGCGTCGTCGACAGCTACACCAACATCCTCACCGTCAAGCTCTTCGCGCGCACGCGCGACGAAGACGCCTACGTGCGCGAGGCCGTCGACGAGCACACCGGCGCCATCGCCGCGCACATGCGCGTGACGACGCGCTTCATGGCGATGCTGTCGATCATGAACGCGCTGCTGCTCGTCAGCACCGCGACGATCGGCGTGCTGCTGTGGGCGCACGGCGAGGTCGGCGCCGGCCTGGTCGCGACCGCGCTGCCGCTGGCGTGGCAGATCGCGAATGTCGCCGGCTGGGTGAGCTGGGAAGTGACCGGCATCTTCGAGAACATCGGCGTCGTGCAGGAAGGCATGGAGACGATCGCGGTGCCGCACACCCTCGTCGACCGGCCCGATGCGCGCGAACTCGCGGTGACACGCGGCGAGATCCGCTTCGAGCATCTCACGTTCACCTACGGCCGCGCCGACGGCCGGCGCGTGCTCGACGATCTGAACCTCGTGGTTCGCCCCGGCGAACGCGTCGGCCTGGTCGGGCGCTCGGGCGCGGGCAAGTCGACGCTCGTGAACCTGCTGCTGCGCTTTCACGAAGTCGAGCAGGGCAGCATCCGCATCGACGGCCACGACATCGGCCAGGTCACGCAGGAGAGCCTGCGCGCCGCGATCGGCATGGTGACGCAGGACACCTCGCTGCTGCACCGTTCGATCGCTGCCAACATCGGCTACGGCCGCCCCGGCGCGACCCACGCGCAGATCGTCGCAGCAGCGCACAAGGCCCAGGCCGACGAGTTCATCAGGGACCTGAGCGATTGGAAAGGCCGCACCGGCTATGACGCGCACGTCGGCGAGCGCGGGGTCAAGCTCAGCGGCGGACAGCGCCAGCGCATCGCGATCGCCCGCGTGGTGCTGAAGAACGCGCCGATCCTCGTGCTCGACGAAGCGACTTCAGCGCTGGACAGCGAAGTCGAGCTCGCGATCCAGGAGCAGCTGCTCGGCCTGATGGAGGGCAAGACGGTGATCGCGATCGCGCACCGCCTGTCGACGATCGCGCGCATGGATCGGCTGATCGTGCTCGAGCAGGGCCGCATCGTCGAGAACGGCACGCACGATGAACTGCTGCGCCTCGACGGGCACTACGCGAAGCTGTGGAAGCACCAGTCCGGCGGTTTCCTGCCGAACGACAGCGACCCCGCGCCGATCGACGTCGAAGAGCAAGTGCAAGCCGCACTCGAGAGCGCGGCGCGCGACGAGCCCGCGAGCGTGAAGGGCTGAAGAGCATGCTTCGAATCACGGAGTTGCGTTTGCCGCTGGGTCACGCCGATGAAGCGCTGAGGCCGGCAATCGTTTCCCGGCTCGGCATTGCAGACGCCGCGCTGAAGCACTTCAGCGTCTTCAAGCGCAGCTACGACGCGCGCAAGAAAGCCGCGATCGTGCTGATCTACACGATCGATTGCGAGCTGGCCGACGAAGCCGCGGTGCACGCGCGGCTGCAAGGTCAGCCGCACATCCGGGCGACGCCCGACACGAGCTATCACTTCGTCGGCCGCGCGACCGTGCCGCCGGCGCCGCGGCCCATCGTCGTCGGCTTCGGGCCGTGCGGCATCTTCGCCGCGCTGATCCTCGCGCAGATGGGCCTCGCGCCGATCGTGCTCGAGCGCGGCAAGAAGGTCCGGGAGCGCACCAAGGACACCTGGGGCCTGTGGCGCCGGCGCGTGCTGAACCCCGAGTCGAACGTGCAGTTCGGCGAAGGCGGCGCCGGCACCTTCTCGGACGGCAAGCTGTGGAGCCAGATCAGCGACCCGCGCCACCTCTCGCGCAAGGTGCTGACCGAGTTCGTGAAGGCCGGGGCGCCGGAAGAGATTCTGTTCGTCGCGAAGCCGCACATCGGCACGTTTCGTCTCGTCGGCATGGTCGAGAAGATGCGCGCGGACATCGAGGCGCTGGGCGGCGAGATCCGCTTCCAGCAGCGCGTCACCGACGTGCTGATCGAAGGCGACGGCGAGTCGCGCCGCATGCGCGGCGTGGTGCTGCACGACGGCACGCAGCTCGAAGCCGACCACGTCGTGCTCGCGCTCGGCCACAGCGCGCGCGACACGTTCGCGATGCTGAACGAACGCGGCGTGTACCTCGAGCCCAAGCCGTTCTCGATCGGCTTTCGCATCGAGCACCCGCAATCGATCATCGACCGTGCGCGCTTCGGGCCGAACGCCGGCAACGCGATCCTCGGCGCGGCGGACTACAAGCTGGTGCATCACGCCCGGAACGGCCGCTCGGTCTACAGCTTCTGCATGTGCCCGGGCGGCACCGTCGTCGCGGCAACCTCCGAGCCCGGGCGCGTCGTCACCAATGGCATGAGCCAGTATTCGCGCAACGAGCGCAATGCGAATGCCGGCATCGTCGTCGGCATCGATCCGCAGGACTATCGGCAGGACGGGCGGCACGACGGACCCGTGCACCCGCTCGACGGCATCGCGTTCCAGCGGCTGTGGGAATCACGCGCATATGAACTCGGCGGCGGCACCTACGAAGCGCCGGGCCAGCTCGTCGGCGACTTCATCGCAGGCCGCGCGTCGACCGCGTTCGGCCCCGTGCTGCCGTCGTACAAGCCCGGCGTGCACTTGACCGACCTCGGCCATCCCGACCGAGCGGCCCTGCCCGACTACGCGATCGCCGCAATCCGCGAGGCGCTGCCCGCGTTCGAACGCCAGATCAAGGGATACGCGATGCCGGAAGCGGTGTTGACCGGCGTCGAGACGCGCACCTCATCGCCGCTGCGCATCACGCGCGGGCGCGACTTCCAGAGCCTGAACGTGCGCGGCCTG
>Ga0070665_100007443_pt1 | contig 11136 bp, 11 predicted proteins | sample KBSS13metaG_FD_65862 | JGI IMG/M metagenome (GOLD analysis project Ga0070665, IMG submission 65862) | Switchgrass rhizosphere microbial communities from Kellogg Biological Station, Michigan, USA - KBS S1-3 metaG | ecosystem: Host-associated > Plants > Roots > Rhizosphere > Soil ...
GAGCAAGAGAACAAGCCGCTGGTGTGGCCCTATTGGCCGATCAAGCTGCGCACCTCGTCGAGCCATGACGAAGGCTGCGAACGCGAGTTCGCGATCGCCACCAAGGAATTCATCGGCGGCGATGGCAAGGACAAGGGCAAGGTCAAGTCGCTGAAGGCGGTGCGCGTGGAATGGCAGGGCGGCAAGATGGTCGAGGTGCCGGGCTCCGAGCAGATCCTGCAGGCCGACCTGGTGCTGCTCGCGATGGGCTTCGTCAGCCCGGTGGCCACGGTGCTCGAGGCTTTCGGCGTCGAGAAAGATGCGCGCGGCAACGCCAAGGCGAGCATGGACATGAAGGGCGGCTACGCCACCAACGTTCCCAAGGTGTTCGCCGCGGGCGATATGCGGCGCGGGCAATCGCTGGTCGTCTGGGCGATCCGCGAGGGGCGCCAGGCGGCGCGGTCGGTGGACGAGTTTCTGATGGGGCGCAGCGACTTGCCGCGGTGAAGTCGTAACGAATCCATACGGTGTGGCGGCGAGGTAAACCGGGCGCCACGGCGCCTGCGGCGCGCCGGCACGCGTGCGACAATGGTTCCGGCATGGTGGGCGAGCGCCCCCTTTCAGAACACGAAACGAATGTCGAGTGAACCTCTTCGCCCGAACGCCGACTCCCACAGCTCCGACACGCTGATCGATATCGATCACGTGACCTTCGGCTACGACGCCAGCCGCACGATCCTGAACGACGTCTCGCTGACCTTTCCTCGCGGCAAGGTCACGGCGATCCTTGGGGGATCGGGCTGCGGCAAGACCACGCTGCTGCGCCTGATCGGTGGTGTGCACCCGGCCAACAAGGGCGTGGTGCGCTTCGACGGCGAGGTCGTCGATGCGCGCAACCGCGAGCAGCTGTTTCGGTTGCGCCGGCGGCTCGGGATGCTGTTCCAGTTCGGCGCGCTGTTCACGGACCTGTCGGTATTCGAGAACGTCGCGTTTCCCCTGCGCGAGCACACGGATTTGGACGACACGATGATCCGGGACATCGTGCTCATGAAGCTCAATGCCGTCGGCCTGCGGGGCGCGGCTCCACTTCGCATCTCCGAGATCTCCGGCGGCATGGCGCGTCGCGTGGCGCTGGCGCGCGCGATCGCGCTCGATCCTGAACTGATCATGTACGACGAACCGTTCGCGGGGCTGGACCCGATCTCGATGGCGGTGGCGGCGAACCTGATCCGCACGCTCAACGACACGACCGGCGCAACCTCGCTGATGGTGTCGCACGACGTGCAGGAGTGCTTCTCCATTTGCGACTATGCCTACCTGATGTCGTCGCAAGGGCGCGTCGTCGCGCATGGGCGGCCGGCAGAACTGAACGCGTCCGAAGATCCCGAGGTGCGGCAATTCATACGCGGCGAGCCGGACGGGCCGGTGCGCTTCCACTACCCGGCGCGGCCGCTGGCCGAAGAGCTCGGCGTGAAGGCGTGACGTCGTGACGATGATGACCAATCCGCTCACCGTGCTCGGCCGGCGCTCGCTCAACGTGCTGCGCGGCCTCGGCCACAACGCGACCTTCTTTGCGGATCTGCTGCGCAACATCCCGGCGGCGCTGCGGCGCCCGTTTCTCGTGATCGCGCAAGTGCACGCGATCGGCAACCTGTCGCTGCTGATCATCATGGCGTCCGGCCTGGCGGTGGGCTTCGTGCTCGCGCTGCAGTCGTACTACGCGCTCGTCACCTACGGGGCGTCGGAGTCCCTCGGGCTGCTCGTGAATCTCTCGCTGGTGCGCGAACTCGGGCCGGTCGTCACTGCGCTCCTGTTCGCGGGCCGTGCCGGAACGTCCTTGACCGCCGAAATCGGATTGATGAAGGCCGGCGAGCAGCTCGCCGCGATGGAGATGATGGCGATCGATCCCAAGAGTCGCGTCCTTGCGCCCCGCTTCCTGGGTGGCATCGTCGCGATGCCGGTGCTGGCCGTGTTGTTTTCTGCGATCGGCATTCTCGGAGCCTACGTGGTGGCCGTACAACTGATCGGCGTGGACGACGGCAACTTCTGGTCCATCATGCAAAACGGCGTCGATGTGTGGCGCGATGTCGGCAACGGCATCATCAAGAGCTTCGTGTTTGGCGTGATCTGCACCTTCGTCGCGGTGTACCAGGGCTATGAGACGCAAGCCACGCCAGAGGGCGTGGCGCACGCGACCACACGCACGGTGGTGATCTCGTCGCTTTCGGTGCTGGCCATGGACTTCGTGCTCACCGCCCTCATGTTTACGCACAGATAAACAATGGAAAGATCGTCGTCGCAGGTGAACCACATCATGGATGAGCGTCATGGGTAAGAGTCATGGGTAAGAGAAGCATCGAGACACTGGTGGGCCTGTTCGTGCTGCTCGGGATCCTCGGTTTGCTGTTCCTCGCGCTGAAGGCCGCGAACCTGGGCAGCTTCGCGAGTGCCGGCGACACCTACACGCTGACCGCGAAGTTCGACAACATCGGCGGCTTGAAGGTGCGAGCGCCGGTGCGCAGCGCTGGCGTGACGGTAGGGCGCGTCACCTCGATCACGCTCGATCCGAAGACATACCAAGGCGTCGTCAAGCTCGACATGCAGCGAGGCGTGCAGTTTCCCAGCGACTCGTCGGCGCGCATCCTGACCTCCGGCCTGCTTGGCGATCAATACGTCGGCCTGGAGGCCGGTGCAGAGGAGAAGGTCTTCGCTCCGGGCGACGTGATCAAGTCGACGCAGTCGGCTGTCGTGCTCGAAAGCCTGATCAGCCAATTCCTGTTCAACAAGGCTGCCGACGCCGGTTCGACGGCCGCGCCGCCGCCGCCAGCGGGGATGAAAAAATGAGGCGTGGCACGCTATCGATCCTGCTGGTTGCCCTCGCGGTGCTGCTCGGCCTCGGCGGCTGCGCGACGGTGCAGCAGGCACGCGCCGTCGGACCCGGCGCGAAGCTCGATCCGTGGGAGAACTGGAACCGCAAGGTCTTCGCTTTCAACGAAGGCTTGGACGAGCACTTCTTGAGGCCGGTCGCGACCGGCTATGCGAAGGTCGTGCCGCAATTCGTGCGCCGCGGCGTCGACAACTTCTTCTCTAACGCGGCGGATGCCTGGTCGGTGGTCAACAACATATTGCAAGGCAAGGCCGAACCTGCGTCGCAGGATTTCGCGCGCGTGCTGACCAACACCGTGTTCGGCTTCCTCGGCGTGCTCGACATCGCCAGCGAAATGGGTCTGGAGCACCACTACGAGGACTTGGGGCAGACATTTGGCCGCTGGGGCTTCGGCCCCGGCGCGTACGTGGTGTGGCCGGTGCTCGGGCCGTCGTCGGTGCGCGATTCGATTGCGCTGCCGGCGGATCGATGGCTCGCCTCTCCGGCGGGATACATCAATGACGGACGTTGGGCGGCGGGTATCAGCGCGCTGCAACTGGTGAATACGCGGGCCAACCTGCTCGGCGCGAGCGCGCTGCTCAATGACATCGCGCTGGACAAGTACAGCTTCGTGCGCGACGCCTACCTGCAACGACGGCGCAGCCTCGTCTACGACGGCGACGCGCCGCCGACACCCGACCCGGCGGATTCGCCCGACGAACCTGCGTCGGAGCCTGCGGGCTCGCAACCCCCCGCGGCCCCGGCTTCCGCCCCGGCCGCGCCTTCGGCTCCGGCGTCCGCTGCATCGGCACCGTGAACCTCTGAGCCGCCTCGTGCGTTATAGAGTCGGGACCCCGAGAAAGGACCTGTGATGTTGCTGTTCAAACGATTCGTTCCATGGCTGACGGCTGCTCTGATCGCGGCAGGTTCCGTTGCTGCCCACGCGCAAGCCGCGAAAGCCCCCGATGTGCTGATCAAGGAAGTCTCCAGCGACGTGCTCGACGCGGTGAAGGCGGACAAGTCGATCAAGCAAGGCGACGTTGGCAAGGTTGTTGCGCTCGTCGATGCGAAGGTGATGCCGCACGTCAACTTCCAGCGCATGACCGCGTCCGCTGTCGGCCGCTACTGGCGCCAGGCCACACCCGAGCAACAAAAGCGCTTGCAGGACGAGTTCAAGATCCTGCTCGTGCGCACGTACTCGGGTGCGCTTGCGCAGGTGCAGGACCAGACCGTCGAGCTCAAGCCGATGCGTGCTGCCGCCACCGACAAGGAAGTCGTCGTGCGCACTGAAATCCGCGGGCGCGGCGACCCTGTGCAACTCGACTACCGGCTCGAGAACACCGGCACCGAGTGGAAGGTCTACGACATCAACGTGCTCGGCGTGTGGCTGGTGGAGAACTATCGCAGCAGCTTCGCGCAGGAGATCGGCTCCGGCGGCATCGACGGCCTGATCACGAAACTGGCCGAGCGCAACAAGGCCGCGAAGAGCTGAGCCGAGCCGATGCTGCTGCTGCCTGCCAGCGTCACGGCGCGCGAAGCGAACGACACACGGCGCCTGCTCACGCAGGCGTTGAAGACCGAGGGTGGCGCGGGGGCGGTCGTCGATGCGTCCAACCTCGTGCACTTCGATTCGTCGGTGCTCGCGGTGCTGCTCGAGTGCCATCGCGCTGCCGATGCATGGGGCAAGCCGTTCGAGCTGCGCAATGCGCCGCCGAAGCTGGTCGCGCTCGCGCGCTTGTACGGCGTCGACAAGCTGCTGCTGCTCAGCAAGCCCGCAACCGCCTGAACTCAGATCACGTCGCCGAAGTCCGTGGGCTGCTCGAATTGGTGCAGCGAGCTCTTCGAGATCCGCTCGCGAAAGCTCTTGCGCGCGAACAGCTTGGCTTGCGCTTCATCCGGAAGGTCGGTGCCCGCTGCGGGACTGCGGTGCACGCTCTCGATCTGGCCCTGGGCGTTGCGCAGCATGTACGGCATGACGGGGAATTCCTCGCGGCTTTCGGCCCTGCAGGCTATGGCAGTCTCATGGCCTTCGGGCACAAAAAAGGCCGGCGATGACCGGCCTCTTCGCGGAACCCGGCGCGTCGCTCAGCGCAACCCGGCGATGTAGTCGGCCACTGCCTTGATCTCGCGGTCGTTCATCTTCGCGGCCACGCCGGTCATCGGCGCGCTGTTCTTGCGTGTGCCGCTGCGGAACGCGAGGAGTTGCGCTTCGGTGTAGTCGGCGTGCTGGCCGGCCAAGCGCGGATACTGGGCCGGGATGCCGGCGCCCGTCGGGCTGTGGCAGCCTGCGCAGGCCGGGATCATGCGGTCGGCGATGCCGCCGCGGTAGATCTTTTCGCCGAGGACGACGAGCTCCTTGTTCTTCGCGAACCCGGGCTTGGCCGTCTTGCTCGCATAGAACGCCGCAACATTCTTCATGTCCGCGTCGCTCAGCGGCGCTGCCATGCCGCTCATGATCGGGTTCGTGCGCTTGCCGTCCTTGAACTCTTCGAGCTGCTTGACGATGTACTCCGGATGCTGGCCCTGGATGATCGGGTTGGCTGGGCTGCCGCGCGACCCATCGTTCGTGTGGCAGGCTGCGCAGACGTTGGTCGACGTCGCTTGACCCTTCGCCAGATCAGGCTTGGCCTTGACCTTGGCCTCGCCTTCCGCGCCGTAGGAGCTCGCCGCAGCGGTGGCAAGCAGCAGGCTGGTCAAGAGGGTGGCGACGGACTTCATCATCATGGCGTGCAGTCATTTTCTTGTGCAAAACCCGGTGATTTTACAATGACGGCTTTGGGCGTCTCCAATGGCCGAACAAAACAAATCAGATCCGGCCACCGATGCTGTGAAGCGCGCGTTGGGTTGGACCCACACCGCGCGTTTTCGCACCACGGCCAGCCAGCTCGATCAGCTGCCGCAAACCGAGCTGCCCGAGGTGGCCTTCGTGGGCCGATCGAACGCCGGCAAGTCCACTGCGATCAACACGCTGACGCAGCAAAAGCGCCTGGCCTTCGCGTCGAAGACGCCCGGCCGCACGCAGCACATCAACCTCTTCGAGCTCGGGCCGAAGATGGTTCCGAACGCATTCTTCGCCGACCTGCCCGGGTATGGCTACGCAGCCGTGCCGCGCGATGCGAAGCTGCGCTGGCAGAAGGTGATGGCCGACTATCTCGACGTGCGGCGCAGCCTCGTCGGCGTCGTGCTGATGGTCGACGCACGTCTGGGGTTCACCGATCTCGATCGGCAACTGCTCGGCTTCGTCGCGCCGCGTATCGGCAACGGCTCGGTCAAGCTGCTCGCGTTGTTGACCAAGGCGGACAAGCTCAACCGCACCGAATCGAACGCAGCGCTCGCCTCGGCCCAGGCCGCGCTCGCCGAGGTCACCACCGACGAGGCCGAGGTGGCGGTTTCGTTGTTCTCCGCGGTCGACAGGACCGGCGTCGACGATGCTGCGCAAATCCTGTACGACTGGGCACATCCGGACACGAGGAGACCTGAATGAGCATCGAGACCTTCGACGCGGTCTTGCCCCACGGCGTCACGCTGAACTGCCGTGCGAGCGGCAAGCCCGGCGCGCCGGTGATGGTCTTCCTGCACGGCTTTCCCGAAGCCGCGTTCGTGTGGGACGAATTGCTCGCGCATTTCGGCGATCGCTACCGTTGCGTCGCGCCGAACCTGCGCGGCTTCGGGCCGTCGTCGGCGCCGAAGGAGCCCGAGGCCTATCGCGTCAAGCACCTGATGAGCGATCTCGATGCGCTGATCGCGCAGCTCGGTGGCGGGCCGCTGGCTGCGCTGGTCGCTCATGACTGGGGCGGGGCGGTGGCGTGGACCTACGCCGCGCTGCGCCCCGCGCAGCTCGAGCGCCTGGTCATCATCAACTCGCCGCACCCTGCGACCTTCCTGCGCGAACTCAAGCACAACCCGGAGCAGCAGGCCGCGAGCGCCTACATGAATTTCCTGTGCCGTCCCGACGCGGAGAAGCTGCTGGCAGAGGACGACTACGCGCGCATGTGGCCGATGTTCACGAACATGGGCGCGGCGGATCCTTCGCGGGTCGGCGGCGGGTGGCTGACTGACGCGGTGCGGCAGCAATATCGCGAGATCTGGGACGCTGGCATGACGGGCGGCTGCAACTACTACCGCGCCTCGCCGCTGCGGCCGCCGACCCGGTCCGACGATCCGATCATGTCGGTCACGTTCGCGCCGGAGTACGTGACCGTCAAGCGGCCGACCCTCGTGATCTGGGCCGAGGACGATCTGGCGTTGCCGATGGGTCTGCTCGATGGAATCGAGGAGTACATCCCCGACCTGCATCTCGTGCGCGTGGCGGGCGCGTCGCACTGGATCATCCACGAGCGGCCGCAGATGATCGCGGCCGAGATCGAACGCCACCTGGCGCGCTGAGCGCACCCGATCCGCGGCCTATTCGGGCGCGACGAGCCGTCCCACGTCGCGCATCACGGCGTCGATCGCACGCTGCACGAGCGGCCGCGTTTCGAGTGGCTGCATCAGCCCGGCGGCGGCGAGTCGCTCGAGCGCTCTGCGGGTGATCGAATGCGTGCGTGTCGGCACCTCGCCGGCGAAGAGAAAGAACAGACCCTGCTCGCTGCGCCACAGCAACTGGACCCGGCTCCAGCGGCCGTGCAAAAAGAGTCGCCCGCGCTCCGCCGGTAGAAGGGCGTCGACGCGCTTGATCGGATCCTCGGCGGAAGCCTCGAGATGGCTCGGCATCATGTCGGCCGGAACGGTCTCCATCGACGTCAGGTCGATCACCGAGTCGGTGAAGCCACCGTGGCCGGTCGTGGGCGGCAGCACCTCCTCGCGCATGCGCTGCACGATCTGCTCGGGTGTGAGCGCGGCCTCGTCCGCGCGCGCGCTCGGGCGCAGGGCCTCGGTGTGGATCGCCATCAACTCGTCGAGGATGCCGGTCTGCTCGGCATCGGGCAGGCGGATCGCCGCCATGCCCGCACGCAGCCGCTGCAGCATGCCGGGCAACAACGACAGCAGGCGCTGCCGGCTCTTCGGATGATCCGGCAGCTGCACGCTCCACAACAGCTCGTCGACGAGCTTGATGTAGCCGCGCGATGCCTCGCTTTGCTCGCCTTCGCGCAGGATCGTCTCGGCCAGCACGCGCGCCCAGGAGCCCGTCATGAATCGACGCACGACAGGGGTCGTGCGGATCGGCACCATCTGATCGACGAGACGCTGCGACAGATGCCTTTCCAGCAGCTCGCGGCGCTCGGAGAGTTGCAGGGCCTGGATCGTCGTTTGCGCCGCTTCGAGCTGAGCCTTGAACTGGTTCAGCAGGAGTGTGTCGAGCTGAGCCAGCGCTCGGCGATACAAGTTGGCGTCGGGCGAGCCGCTGCCCGCGAGTTGATCCGACAAGGCGACGCACAGGCCGAGAACCGCGGCGCCGCGCGTATCGGTGGCCGGTGCGGCGGCAGTGGCCGCGACGCCGGCCCTGTCGAGGAAGTGCCAGACCGCGTGATTCGTCGAGTTGAGCATCTCGGGGTCGTGCAGCGCGACGCGCAGCGCCGACGCGCGCAAGCGACCCACGGCAGGCGCGAACGACGCAGGCAGCTGAGGATCGAGCGCGAAAGCGTCGAAGACGCGCAGCATGAATTCGATGGCCTGGCGCCGCCCCGGCGCGCCGGCACTCGCGATCAGCGCCGTTCGTTGCGAGGCCAGGCGCTTGTCGAGCGCCGCGGTGTCGGCCGCTGAAAGCGCCATCGCCGGCGCCTGGCGCAGGATCTCTTCGAGCCGCGCCAGCGCCTGATGGAACTCCGCGGTCGCCGCGGGGAAGGTTTCGTTCGCACTGGGCACACCCATCGCGAGGGCGGCCTTGTCGACGCTCACGCGCATCGTGTCCGAGCCGCCGGGCATGCTGGCCACCAGCGTGGCCATGACGTTCCCGCTGTTCACATCGGGCGCCGTCGGGCCACGGCCCGGCACCGACCCGCTGGGCATCACGACGCTGCGATAGATGCCGGGGACGATGCCCTGCGCTTCCAGGCGCGAGCTGGCCGCCGCCCAGGCGTTCTTGAGCAACCCTGCGGCGACGCCACTGGACACCCGCAACAACGCCGCGCGCTGTATCGGCACAGGCGTGACGGCGCATGCGGCTTGCCAAAGCGCATGGGCGTAGACCTGGGGACGAAACGGATTCGACTCCGGGTTGACGTGGGTCTGGCCGACGAGCGTCGACGTGAAGGTCTGCAACTCGCGCAGCTCCCATTCGGCGGTCGTGTCGATGAGTTGCATTGCACGCGAGATCTCGATGTCGATCTCGACGCTGGATTCATCCATGAGTTCCAGGCCCGCCCCGGACTTGGTCAATGCGCCGCCACCGCCCTGCTGCTCTTGCAACGACTCGGTGACGTCTTGACGCAGAGCCCGCACGAACGCGTGCTGGTAGGCCGTCGCATGGGTCTGCAGGCCCTCGACGAGTGCGAACTGATGCGATCGCTCGGTGGCCGGCAACGGGCTCTCCTTGCCATCGCGCAGCAACTGGCGCGTGCCCGTCAGCGTGCGCTCGATCAAGGCCGGCGCTCGGGCCAGCTCATCGTCGACGAAACGCTGCAATGCAGGGGCTATCGGCATGGGCGCGGGGCTGGGCAGCTAAAGCAGCATTATGTTGCGGCAATGAGAAAGGGCTGCCGAAGCAGCCCTTTCGAGGTCAGATCAAGACCGCCGGACTTACATGTCCATGCCGCCCATTCCACCCATACCGCCCATGCCGCCGGGCATGCCGCCGGCACCCGGAGCGTCGTCCTTCGGCGCTTCGGCGATCATCGCTTCGGTGGTGAGCATCAGCGAGGCCACCGACGCAGCGTTCTGTAGCGCGGTGCGGGTCACCTTGGTCGGGTCCAGGATGCCCATCTCGATCATGTCGCCGTAGGTGTCGTTCGCGGCATTGAAGCCGTAGTTGCCCTTGCCGTTCAGCACGGCATTGACCACCACGCTGGCCTCGCCGCCGGCGTTGTAGACGATTTCGCGCAGCGGCTGTTCGATGGCCTTCAGGATCAGCCGGATGCCGGCTTCCTGATCCGCGTTGTCGCCCTTGATCGTCCCGGCCGACTGCTTGGCACGCAGCAGCGCGACGCCGCCACCGGCGACGATGCCTTCCTCGACGGCTGCACGCGTGGCGTGCAGCGCGTCTTCGACGCGCGCCTTCTTTTCCTTCATCTCGACTTCGGTCGCGGCACCGACCTTGATCACCGCCACACCGCCGGCCAGCTTGGCCACGCGCTCCTGCAGCTTTTCGCGGTCGTAATCGCTGGTCGCTTCCTCGATCTGGATGCGCACCTGCTTCACACGCGCTTCGATGTCGGCCGCGGCGCCCGAGCCGTCGATGATCGTGGTGTTTTCCTTGCCCACTTCGACGCGCTTGGCTTGGCCGAGGTCGGCCAGCGTAACCTTCTCCAGCGTCAGGCCGACTTCCTCGGCGATGACCTTACCGCCGGTCAGGATCGCGATGTCCTCGAGCATCGCCTTGCGACGATCACCGAAGCCCGGCGCCTTGACGGCGACGACCTTCAGGATGCCGCGGATCGTGTTCACGACCAGCGTCGCCAGCGCTTCGCCTTCGACCTCTTCGGCAATGATCAGCAGCGGACGGCCCGACTTGGCGACCTGCTCCAGCGTGGGCAGGAGGTCGCGGATGTTGCTGATCTTCTTGTCGAACAGCAGCACGAACGGGTTGTCCAGAGTCGCGGTCTGCTTTTCCGGGTTGTTGATGAAATAGGGCGACAGGTAGCCGCGGTCGAACTGCATGCCTTCGACGACCTCGAGCTCGCTGTTCAGGCTCTTGCCGTCCTCGACGGTGATGACGCCTTCCTTGCCAACCTTGTCCATCGCGTCGGCGATGATCTTGCCGATCGACTCGTCGGAGTTCGCCGAGATCGTGCCGACCTGGGCGATTTCCTTGCTGGTCGTCGTCGGCTTCGAGACCTTCTTCAGGTCTTCGACGATCGCCGTGACGGCCTTGTCGATGCCGCGCTTCAGGTCCATCGGGTTCATGCCCGCGGCGACGTACTTCATGCCTTCGCGGATGATGGCCTGGGCCAGCACCGTGGCGGTGGTGGTGCCGTCGCCGGCGTTGTCGCTGGTCTTGGAAGCGACTTCCTTGACCATCTGGGCGCCCATGTTCTGGAGCTTGTCCTTGAGCTCGATTTCCTTGGCGACCGAGACACCGTCCTTCGTGACGGTGGGCGCGCCGAACGAGCGCTCGAGGACGACGTTGCGGCCCTTCGGGCCCAGCGTGACCTTGACCGCGTTGGCCAGGATGTTCACGCCTTCGACCATGCGGG
>Ga0070665_100007444_pt1 | contig 11135 bp, 10 predicted proteins | sample KBSS13metaG_FD_65862 | JGI IMG/M metagenome (GOLD analysis project Ga0070665, IMG submission 65862) | Switchgrass rhizosphere microbial communities from Kellogg Biological Station, Michigan, USA - KBS S1-3 metaG | ecosystem: Host-associated > Plants > Roots > Rhizosphere > Soil ...
CGAGCAGACGATCGCGCGGGACGGGGCGGTTGTACCGGGATATCGCCGTGCCGTTACGAGCGGCACTCCGTTTCCGACTCGACTGTTGAAGTAAGCATGGCGATTGTCTCGCTTTGCGGTGGCTGTCCCAATGCGAAGAAATTGGGTTGGCGCCAAATATGATTCTCAAGATGTACGTACGTCTTTGCCGCGCCGAGTGGCTGCTGCCTCTGCTGTTGATCGCGTCGTGCGAGACAATATTGCCCGCATCGACCCATACATCGGTCCCGAGTCCGGAGTTTGAGCAGCATCCCTGCGCTATCCCCAGCGTCGACGCGACATTGGCGTCGCGCATGCGCTGTGGGACTGTGCGGGTACCTCGCGACTACGCGCGCCCTGATGGCCCAAGCTTCGCGCTTTCGGTCGTAGTGATCCAAAGCGAGCACCAATCCGAATTGCCTGACCCGGTCGTCTATATCAACGGTGGTCCCGGTGAGCCGATCACCGTCTACGCTGCAGCACAGGCGATGAGGCCCTATGCGGCCGAACGCAGTCTGGTGTTGATCGACCAGCGTGGGACCGGGGACTCGGAGCCACGGATTTGCCCGACAATGGACCGGCAATTGTTAAACGTCACTGTTTCACTGGAGGCCGGCGGTGGCGCTTCGGGGGCGGATGCTCGACGTGCGGCCTTCGAGGCCTGTCGCCGGGAAGCATCGGCGGGTGGGATCGATCTTGCAGACTTTGGTACCCGGGTGACGGCAGAAGACTTCGAAAGCGTGCGACGTGCGCTACACATCGTCCGTTGGAACCTGTATGGCGAATCCTATGGCACCGATGTCGCGATGACGCTGGCGGCGCTGCATCCGGCGACGGTCCGAACCATGGTCCTCGATTCGATCTATCCGCCGGATCCGCGGTCGTCGCGCGAGACGAGCGTGGCGGCTGCGCGGAAGGCATTTTTCGCGCTGTGCGATAGCGACCCCGACTGCTTTGCCGAGTCCGGCGGTCTGGCGCGTGCTTACGATGAGGCGAAAGCGCAACTCGCCAAAGAGCCATTGATCCTGACCCGTCCACCTGGAGCCAAATGGCCGAACGATCGATTCGTCCTGACGGCCGCGGCGTTCGAACTCGTTGTCGCGAACTTGCTCTACTACCGCAATGTCTATCCCACAGTGCCGCTTGTGATCAACTGGGCCAGGACCGGCGCGCGCGCGCCGTTGGCTTCCGTCACCGCGAAGCTCTATGAGGCCGCTCTCACGCGCCAGGTTGCCACCACCGTCGCGGTGGAATGCAGAGACCGCCCTCTTGTGCGCAGCGGGCTTTCCGGGATCTGCGATACCTGGGCGCCCCTCGGTCCCCCGCTGCTCACGCCTGCCGCATCGACCGTGCCGACGCTGATCCTGGCCGGGACAATTGATCCGGTTGCCGAGCCAAACGAAAGCCGTCGCATCGCAGAGATCATCGGCAGCAACGCGCAATGGATCGAATTCCCTGAAATCGGGCATAACGTGCGCGCGTTTTCTCCTTGCGCACGACGGATCGTCGCGGATTTCATCGCGCAACCCGAGAGCAGTCTTGATGCCAGTTGCGCACGTTATCCATTGCGCATTCAGTTTTTGAAAGCGCCACCACAGCCATAGCGATCGAACGACCGCACTGGGCGCGCACTTGGCGACGTCGCCATACGACCGGGTGCCTGTCAGGCTCCGGCAGGGCTGCGGGCCCGATTCTGCGCCCCGCCGAGCGTCTCCCTCTGGCCACACTCGGACGGATCGTCACCGGTCCGGCGCGACACTGAGCCGAATTCCGCGTCCACCCGCGAGCACGGGCAACTCCCCGTAATGCTTTCGCGGATCAGCGGTTGTTCATGCCGATTCACGCGCTGCATTGGACACTTGGCCGGTTGAGTCGACCGGGTTCTTTGCTTGCCTCTCTGACGGATTACCGGAACGTGATCGGTGGCCTTCCTCGAGCAATTGCCCGGCACCGACCCATCGAATGAACTGCTCGGCGAACCAGCTGTTCTTACCCTTCATACCAAGTCCCCTTGCCGCGATTTGAAATTGCGTCGGGTCAGGGTAGAGTTTCGTGATCGTAAAGGCCAATCGTTCATTTTGATGTTGTCGATTTGACTTCCTGATGGTGGCCACTACAGGTTCCAGTCATGAGTTCAAGACCCTTCAAGGCTTTCGTGTCGTCGACCTTCGAGGATCTCAAGGATCACCGGGCCTATGTCATCAGGTACCTGCGCAAGGCGGGGATCTTCGTGGACCCGATGGAAGACTGGACGGCGGAGTCCGACGAGCCGAAGCAGTTCTCGCGGGACCGATTGGAGGGTTGTGACTTCTGCGTACTCCTCGTGGCGCTAAGGCGCGGGTACGTACCGAAGGGCGAGACGGCTAGCATCACGCAGCTTGAGTACCATGCCGCCCTGGACGCGGGCATCGACGTCCTGGTGTACCTGCTGGACGAGAACTGTCCCTGGCCTCATCGTTTCGTTGAACTGGACAAGGACCCGGGAATCTCGGAGTGGCGCCGCGGCCTGGGAGAGCGGCACGGCAGAGGGCTCTTCGGTCTCGATTCATCCACCATTGAAATTGCCCCGGCGGTTACCCGGTGGGTGGAGAAGCAATCTCGCAAGGCGACCAGGGTTGGCGATGACTGGATACAGCTCGTGTCGAACCTCCTGGATCTGCCCAGAAACGAGCCCAAGACCTGGAAGGTGGCAGGAGAGCTACTGCCTCATGCGTTGAAAGCGGTGCGGCAGGCCTATTCGGCCACACTGGGAGTACCGCCCGAATACGCGGGCAACCTTTCGCCGCCGGTGGAGATGGCACAACCAATCAAGGCCCTCGTCGCGGGCGCACGCCAGTACTTGGAAGAGTCGAGAGCGAAGTTTGAACGAACATGTTTCGTCGTCATGCCGTTTGGCCGGAAGCAAGTGGAGGATGGACGACAGCTTGATTTTGAAGAGATCTACCGGGAGATCTTCAGACCGGCGATTCAAGCGGCAGGCTTGGACGCTGTGCGCGTCGATCAGGACTCGTTCGTCGGGGCCACGCCCCTCGAGACCTACAGGTATCTTGAATACTCGCGCCTGGTGCTGGCCGACATCTCGGCGCTCAGCGCCAACGTCTTTTATGAGCTCGGCATCCGACATCATGCCCGCCAATCAGGCACGGTGGTCGTACGAGAGGTGCATGGCAGAGCCAATCCGCTCGACCTTTCTTTGGTGAGGATCTTCGTATACGAGTGCGCGCGCGCCGATCAGATTGCGGAGTCTCGTCGCCGGCTCCAGGAAGCTCTTGCGCATGCGCTTCTCGCTGACGCTGTTGACAGCCCTGCACGCTATTCGCTGGACCAATCACCGCGCGGTGGCGGTTAGCCGCAGATAGGCGTTGCGGCCACGGGTAACCGAAGCGCCATCGAAAGCGTTCGGGTTCGTGCGCGGCCGACGCCCAGCACGACAGGTCGAATACCTACCTCGGCATCGATCGGATCGAAACCGGGCCCGCGGCGAGCTTGATACGTTCACCGGTGTCGACGAGCTTGCCTTCCTGGACGGCATAGACCGCGAGCGCCCGCTCGACGTCGAATTGCACGATGATGGTCTTGCTGTCCTGCGTGAACACGACGCCCTGCGCTGCTTCGCCGCCGGGGAGTTCGTTGACCTTCGTCGCGACGCCGGAGTTGATCGAATACAGCGCGACCTTGCCCAGCTTGTTGCGCCCCGGGTCGGTCGGAAGCAGGTTGGACCCCGCCATCGACGACACCGCGATCCATCGCCCGTCGGGCGAGATGGCAAGCCCCTCCGGCGTCGCCGGTACGGAGATCTGCTGGACCGCGCGGAACGGCCGCTTGCTGACATCGACCAGGGTTACCACGTCGGCATCGTCGACCGTCCTGCCGACGCCGGTATTGCCGATGACGGCCCATTGGCCATCGCTCGAGACGTCGATCGCGTACGGATTCACGCCGGTCGAGATCCGCTCCTTGGTGAGCGTGACTTTCGGGCCGTCCACGGCAAGCACTGCTGCACCATTCTCGTCGCGCAGGGCAACGATCGCCGCCTTGCCGTCGTGGGTGAACGCAATGCCTGACATCCGCTTTTCCCCAACCTTGACCGAGTCGAGCAGTTTCAGGTTCTTGCCTTCGATCGCAAGGACCTTGACCGCGCCGTCGTGGGCCGCGGCGAGCAGGAGCGTGCCCTCCCGGTTGATCGACAGCCCGTTAGGATGGGCACCCACGTCGACTTTGCCGATCAGCTTCGGCGGCGTGGCCTCGAGATCGATGACTTGCAGGAAGTTGTCGAGCAGCTCTTTCTTCGCGACGTAGTCGTACCTGGTCGGCGCGGCGACGATTGCGAGCCTGCCATCGGGAGTGACCGCCACGGCCTGCGGCGGACCCTGCACACTGTGCTCGAGACCCTCGACGGTGCCCGTCACGACGGGTGGAAATCGCGAGGCATCGAGCACGACAAGGCTGTCCGGCGGCGCCGGCTCGGGATACGTCGCCCGCCCATCGACACGGACGAACTTTCCGTCCTGTGCGGAAACGATGATATCTGTGGCGCGGACCGGAAACGTTGCAACACAGGCCAGGCACAGCGCAAGGCGCAAGCTCAATTGAAGCGAACGCATCGATTCCTCTTCGTCAAGTTATTGTTGGCCATGACTAACGCGGTGAACGGTGCAATGTAATGCTGCCAAACACGAGGCAAAGGTTAGGATGCCCACACGTTGTCAACGCACGCAACGGAGTGCAGTGCGCTCCGGCTGCTCCGGGCCGAGAGCGATCCATTCACGGAACAGTGTCCGTTGCCGATGTCGGCGCTGTTGCGGCTGCACGGACTCATGCATCGCCGCTGGCGACGCCTGATGCAACTGACATCCGGACTTCTGTAAATCAGTTCTTGGGTGCGTCTCCGGTCCTGACGTCGCGCGAATCTTGACGGCCACTCTGCTTGGTGTCGCGTTTGTCCTGGCGGCATTGAGCATTGTTCTTTTGGTTCGCCGCCTTGCAATCGACTTTCTGAGTCCGCGAGTCCTGCCGCGAATCCTGTTTGGTGTCTCGCGCATCGCGGCGTTCCTGCGCGTTTTCCGTTGCGTATCCCGGAGCTGCCGCCATCAAGAGACCCGATGTGACTACAACGACCTTAGCAACCGCCCAAAACGTGCCTTTTGGCCTTGTCATTGGTTACTCCCATAGATAGATAGACGGGCACCTTTCAATTCACATCACTGCCTTTGTCTACGTCTCGTTCCTCTCCGCGGCGAGTTCGAGCACCGGCCACTTTCCGTGTTGTGATAGAGGTTCAGGCCACGCGCGCCGCCGCAACCGCACCCATGGAACGGCGGTGAAGTGAAACGCCGTTGCGGGGTGAATCTGCACTATACATCGCGCCGACCCGGGACAGTTACCTTGAGCGCCTGGTTTCGCGGCTTTCCAGGAATCCGAAGGCCGCTATCTCCAAACGCCATGACGAGCGAAAACGCACCGGCAGCGTCCAACCGCATCGGCGCGTCGCCCTTATCGATCGCCGGCTTCGGAGTAACGTCAACGTCCCATGCGCCGTTCGTAACTATCGGATACTCGCTGGACAAGCCCGGGATCTCCGCTGTCGCCACCTTTCGATGCGAACGCCACCTTGATGCGCCCGTCAGCCAGTGTTTCAAGTGTTGCGATTACTGTGATGCCGCCCCGGTCTCCCTGAATCACGCCGGCGCCGCGATCCTGCGAGGTGATCGTCAAACCCTGATCCGACATGGCTCCACTCGCGGCCGTCCAGGATCTGTCGAACCGCTGTGGCAGCGTAGGTTGCGAAACCGCGGGAACGGGCTCGTAGACGACGCAGGAACCCAACGAAAATACGGCAAAAAAGACGACCAGCCGACACAATTTGAGGTTCATGCGTTGGGTCTCCGGTTGAGTGACGCGATGTCCGCCTGATCCCAGCATTATTCGTGAAACAAACTATGTCGATTCAGTATAGCGCCGCCTCGCATGGGCCATCATCCGCGCGGATTTGATATATTTTGGAATCGCGCGATTGAAATGAGAGGCATCTGATGAAAGTTCTCCGGTCGATAATCGCCAGCGTGATCTGTCTCGCGTTGGCGATGCCGGTGTCGCCTCAGGGACCGCCAACCAGTCCTGCAGTGTCTCCCGGCGGGACAGCGCCCGCCGGCGCCAAGTCGTTCTCGCAGGAGGAGCTCGACCAGCTGCTGGCGCCGATCGCGCTGTATCCGGACGCACTTCTGGCGCAGGTGCTGATGGCGTCCACCTATCCGCTCGAGGTCGTCTCCGCCGAGCGTTGGGTGAAGGCGAATCCGAGTCTGAAGGACAAGGCGCTCGAGGACGCGCTGCAGAACCAGTCTTGGGATCCGGCCGTCAAATCGCTGGCGGTTTTTCCGCAGGTCCTGACGATGATGAGCGAGAAGCTCGACTGGACACAGAAGCTCGGCGACGCATTCCTTGCGCAGCAGAAGGACGTGATGGCGACTGCCCAGGCGTTGCGCGCCAAAGCCGTCGCGGAAGGCTCGCTCAAGGATTCCAAGGAGCAGCTGGTCAAGACGGAAGTCGAGAACAACACCACGATCATCAAGATCGAGCCCGTGAATCCCGAAGTCGTCTACGTGCCGACTTACAACCCGACGGTCGTCTACGGCGCATGGCCCTACCCGGCGTATCCACCGTACTACTGGTATCCACCCGGCTACGCGTATCCCTATGGAGGTGCGCTGCTTGGCTTCACGGCGGGCGTCATCATCGGGGGCGCGCTGTGGGGCAATTGCAACTGGGGCGGCGGTAACGTCAACATCAACGTCAATCGCTACAACAACTTCAACCGCTCGAACATCTCGAACGGCAACTGGAATCACAACGTCAACCACCGCGGGGCAGTGCCGTATCGCGACAAGGCAGTCGCGCAACAGTACGGCCGTGGACAGGCGGGCGATGCTGCTTCACGGGACGCCTTTCGCGGCCGCGCCGACGCTGGGCGCGAGTCGATCCAGCGCGGTGACGTGTCGTCGCGCGACCTCGCGGGCCGCGACCTCGGCAGCCGTGATGCAGGCAGAGCTGGCGCCGGGGCAGGCGGTCGTGACTTCGGCGGGCGCGACACCAGCGGCATGCGCAGCCCGACAGCGTTCGACACCGGCCGCGGCGCGCAGACGCGCGATTTCCAGAGCCGTGGATCGTCGAGCATCGGGTCTGCACGCTCTTCCGGCAACTTCGGCGGGGGCGCCCGTGGAGGCGGCGGCGGTCGCGGAGGCGGACGCGGCGGCGGTCGCCGCTGACCTGCACCACCTACCCGCGAATGACGAGCGCAATGGAGATCCTGATGACAGTTCCGCATAGGCGTTTGGCGTGGCGCGAATCGGCACGGCTGCTGCTCGCAGTTCTTGTGGGTGTGCTGGTCGTCACCGGAGCGCGCGCCGCCGCCCCCGCGCAAAAGTTGTTTGCGACACCCGACGACGCCGTGAGTGCGCTGGTGCAGGCGGTCAAGGCCGGCGACCGCAGCGGAATGCTTGCAGCGCTCGGCAACGTCGGAGAATGGCTCTCGTCGGGCGACCCCAAAGCGGACCAGGCGGCGGCTGCGCGCTTCCTGTCGGACTATGAACAGAAACACACCATTGTTCGCGACGGCGGCAAGGCGACGCTGACAATCGGGAACGAAGACTTTCCGTTTGCCTTCCCGCTGGTGCAGCGCGGGGAACAATGGCGATTCGACACCGCCTCGGGAAAGGAAGATCTGCTCGCCCGACGCATCGGAGGCAACGAGCTCTCCTCGATCAAGGTATTGCAGGCAATCGTCGATGCGGAGCAGGAATATGCGTCCGAGGACCGTACCGGGGATGGCGTTCCCGCGTATGCGCAGAGGATCGTGAGCCGGCCCGGCAAGCGCGACGGGCTGTACTGGCCGGCGAAAGCCGATGAGCCGCAGAGTCCCCTCGGCGTTCTCGCAGCGCAGGCGGCGGAGCAGGGCTACAAGCATCACGAACAAGCCCCCGCCCCCTATCATGGCTACCTTTACCGGATGCTGAAAGGTCAGGGCAAGAATGCCGACTCGGGCGCATTCGACTACGTCGTGCGGGGCAGGGGGATCGCCGGCTTTGCCGTCGTCGCCTATCCGGCGAAGTACGGCAACTCCGGCATCATGACGTTCATCGTCAACCAGGATGGAAAGATCTATCAGGCGGATCTCGGTCCGGAAACGAAGGCGAAGGCCGAAGGCATGCAGCGCTTCGATCCGGGTAAAGGCTGGTCCGCGGTCGACGCCAGGTGATCTCGATATCGAGTGCGTCTCAAGCGGCCCGTAGTCGAACTATACCTATTGCACCTTGAACGGAGACGCGTACAGCGAGGACAAGTCAATCGCACCGACCAACAGAGAATAAGACACCAAGGGAACTTGGCCGGGAACGAATTGCGTGCAATGGCGGCCTTGCACATCCCAATGATCAATCCAGTACGACTGATCTGGCAGGATCGGTATCGGCGGCAGCAAGCTGGTGCGGTAGAGCAGGTCCCCTCCCGAAAAGGGGTCGTGGTAGACCGCAGCAGCGGACGGGGAGAATCCCGGAATCCGCACAACGCTCGACGCTGTTACGCCAATGGGTGTTCCGTTGCAACCCGCTGCGAAGTAGACAAAATCCGATCGCGCCCAACCGGCGTCGCCTAGCGTCCCAAATGGAGGGTAGCTTCCTCCGCTAACGAGCGCGACGGGGACTCGTTCTCCGGCGATGGTCAGCACGACGGCGGATTGGGTGTTCGTGCCTTGAATTGACAACAAGGGACCGATAACCACATTGGCTGCGTCTATCCAAGCCAAGCCGCCAGATCCTGCGGTGCCTGGTGCACCTTGAGGACCCGGGGCCCCCTGCGGCCCTTGGGGTCCGGGTGTCCCCTGCGCTCCCTGTTGATTCCAATTCAGGGAAGTTTCGTTTTTCTTGCACATTCCGCTCGCGGCCACGATCCGCATGGTTCCGTCGCTGGCGACGCAGGAATAGATAAGAGACTGGGCAAATCCCGCAGACGACGCAAAGGCGACGAATGCAGCGCAACCGATTATTGCGGCGACTCTCAACATGGGCACCTCTCCCTAAGGCTTCAATAGATCCGCAGGACGCACGTCGAATGCGTGCTGCTCACCCGCGAGTCGAAAGCGGCAACCGAACCTCGCTAGTCGATGTGCTGGGCGCGCAGCAGGCTGCGCCCCCAGAGAACCGGGTCAAGCGACACGCAGAACCCTGCGCTTGCCCATGTGCGCCGTCAAGTGAACTGTGCGTGTAACTGGCTGAACAGTACAGGCGGCGTGACACCGGCTGTCGTGCGTGTGCCGAGGTGGCTTACCGTCAAGATTGCGTGTCGCTGCTGAATGTCTCCAATTAACCGGTCAACGAATTTCAAGTCTGAACTCGAGCGGTTTGATGGTCGAAGGTCGCACTACTGCCAGAAGCGGACACACTGGCAAGTCGCAGATAGCAATGGGATGGACGCCCCCAACTCGCAACGGCATCGATGTGCCAAAGTGGAAGTGTCATCGACCACTTGAACCGAGGGGAGCGTCACATGAAGGTTACGACGATCGGCGTTGATTTGGCAAAGAGCGTGTTCCAAGTTCACGGTGTCGATGAACGCGGGTATGTCGTGGTTCGTAAGCAGCTGCGGCGGGACCAGGTCGCCGTGTTCTTTGCCAACTTGCCGGCGTGTCTGGTCGGCATGGAGGCGTGCGGCAGTGCACATCATTGGGCGCGGAAGCTGCAGGGGTTCGGTCACTGCGTACGGTTGATATCGCCGCAGTTCGTGAAGCCCTACGTCAAGGGCAACAAGAACGACGCGGCCGACGCGGAGGCGATCTGCGAAGCGGTGGCCCGGCCGAACATGCGCTTTGTGCCGATCAAGACGGTGGAGCAACAGGCGGTGCTGTCCGTGCACCGAGTGCGCCAAGGATTTGTGAAGGCACGAACGGCGCAGGCCAACCAGATTCGGGGTTTGTTAACCGAGTTCGGGCTGGTGCTGCCGCAGGGGATCACCAACGTCTTGCGGCGGGTGCCGCAGCTGATCGATGGGGCGGCTGACCTACCCGCGTCGATGCGGCAGCTGATCGAGCGGCTGCTCGAGAACATGAAGGTGCTGGATCGGCAGGTCAAGGAACTCGAGGCGCAGATCAAGGCATGGCACCAAGGCAGCGAGCTGAGCCGCAAGCTCGAGAAGATTCCCGGCATTGGCCCGCTGGCCGCCAGTGCGCTGGTGGCCTCGATTGCCGATGCCAGGAGCTTCAAGAACGGCCGGCAGGTCGCAGCTTGGCTGGGGCTGGTGCCCAAACAGGACTCGAGCGGCGGCAAACCGAAGCTGCTGGGCATGAGCAAGCGCGGCGACACCTACCTTCGAACGTTGCTGATTCACGGTGCGCGCTCGGCGATTGTGGCGGCGCAGCGCAAGGATAAGCCGAACGTCTGGCTGTCGGGTCTGCTCGCTCGGCGCCATCCGAATATTGCCGCTGTGGCGCTGGCCAACAAGAATGCGCGCACGATCTGGGCGCTGCTCGCGCATGAGCGCGAATTTCGGCCCGATTACGTTCCACGGCCTGTCATCGCGTAGCCGCAGCTAGCGAACGTAAACGATCAATCAAACGAAGGAGATCGACCCACCGATTGCTCAGGCGCTCACGCAATGATGGCAAACAGGTCAGACCTTGGTTGGCCAAACCCAAAACGACTGCAGCACCGCGAGTGCGCGATAGCGATCGGGAGCCAACCAGCCAATCCCATCAGGGACAGCGGCACGATGCCGCACACAAAGTCCGGATGTACGGGTGCAATCTGTTCCTTTAAACCATTACAAACTGAGCGCATGGCAAACCCGGGGGCGTCCATGTACGGTCGTTCGAGGTGCCATGAGCGCGCAGTCGCGGGCTGAATGCGTGATTTGCAGCTGATGTCGTCTTCGACGTAGCATTGCCAATCAAAGGCTTTGCCGTCGTTGGGTAGAGGAAGCTATGACGATCACGGGTCGATGTCTCTGTGGGCAAATCTGCTGGGAAAGCTCGGCGCCGCCGATTGTCACGCGCGTTTGCTGGTGCAGGGAGTGCCAATATCTCGGTGCTGGAAGCGGAACAGTCAACGCCTGCTTCCGTACAGCGACATTCA
>Ga0070665_100007446_pt1 | contig 11134 bp, 10 predicted proteins | sample KBSS13metaG_FD_65862 | JGI IMG/M metagenome (GOLD analysis project Ga0070665, IMG submission 65862) | Switchgrass rhizosphere microbial communities from Kellogg Biological Station, Michigan, USA - KBS S1-3 metaG | ecosystem: Host-associated > Plants > Roots > Rhizosphere > Soil ...
GGCATTGTTGCCGGGCGCCGCAGGGATGCCGGGCGTCGCGGATTCGCCCACCGGGATGAACGGCCCGCCGGTGCCGCCAGATCCCGGCGCGCCAACGCCGGCCGCGCCGGCGACGGAGCTGAGCGCCTCGGCAGCATCGTTCGCGGCGCTGGTGACGCGCTCTAGGGCCGTGCCGGTGTTGACCGTGTGGTTTTGCAGGAATTGATAGGCCTGCTCGACCCCGCCCTGCCCCGAGATCAGCGCCCGCACGCGAGCGTCGGCGCCTTGGAACAGCATTTCGGTGATGCGGCGGGCCCAGAGCTGGCGCACGTTTCGCGCCATCTGTTTCAGGAAATCCTGGCCGGCCGCGAGGCCGCGCTCGGGGAAGTCCACCAGCAGGTTCTCGAATGCGTCTCGAGCGGACTGCACCTGGCCGAGCACCAGCGAGGTGACGCGCTCGCGGCTGCCCAGCACGTCATTGATCGCCTGCTGCTGGTGCTCAATGTCCACCAGCGTCTGGAATTCGTCGCGGGTGAGCTCGCCCTGATCCTTTTGCAGGTTGATGGCGCGCTCTAGGGCCGCCGCCTCGGCGTCGAACCCTTGGAGCCGCAGCGCGGACACCTCCTGAAACTGCTGGGCATCCTCGATCGCCTCGCGCATCGGGCGGTGCACGCCGCGATCGATGTTCGCCGCATCCGACGCGGCCATTTCGGCGGTGTAAAGCCCGGTGCCCAGGGGGTTGGTCGCCGAGATCGCGGCCACGCCATTGACCAGCGTGCCGACCATCCGGTTGAGGTCATCGATCTGGTCCGCGGCGCGGGTGACGGCGCGGGGCTGGTCCGACCACTGGCCGAGAATGTCCCGCCGATGCTCGCCCTGCCGCTCGGCCTGCTGCTGCACCATGCGCGCATTGCGAATGAGCGCCGCCGCGGCCGAGCTCGAGGCCGTGGACATTTCATTGAGCGATGCCACCTGATCGTCATAGGTTTTCAGGATGGCGACCTGGCGGGTGAGATACTCCTGCTGGGTGAGCGTCGGTTTCTGGTTCTCGAGGGCGAGCAGGGCGGCATCGCGCTGCGCCGCGGCTTCCTGGGTCGCGTCGGCGCGGGCAACGGCGGCCTCATGGCGCTGCTGCGCCCGGGCGCCGGCCTGCGCGTGCCGCGTCGCCGCGATCTGCGCAATCTCCTGGTCATAGGTCTGGATGATCTGGACGCGCTGTTGCAGGTATTCGGAGTCCTGCAATTGGTCGCGCCGACCCTCGAGAGCCTGCAACGCCTCATCCCGCCGGCCGCGGGCCGCGATCGCCGGGTTGCTCGCGTTCGCATGCGCCCGCGCCGCGGCCTCGCGGTCGAGCTCGGTGCGCGTGCGCCGGCTGGCCGCCTGGCTGGGCGTGATGGTCCCGAGCGCAAGCGCAAGGTCGCCCTCGCGGGCCTGCCCGGTGGCCACGCGCACCGCCGCGCTCTGGCGCACCACCGCCTCGGCCTGGCTGCGCACCTCGCCGAACGTGTCCCCCAGGTCCACCAGCCGGGCGGCGAGCTGAGGAATGTGCGGCGCCAGGCGCTGCAAATCTCGCTGCAAGGCCTGGATGCCATAACCGGAGTTAGGATTGGCGAACCGATCGAGGAGCTGAGAGAGCTGGCGCTGCGCCGGCGTGGTCGGGTCCCTGAGCGGGGCGGTCCCGACACCGTACATGCCCGGTGGCGGCCCGGACTGCCCGCCGGCCATCGTGCGCAATTCGGAGATCAGGTTGCCCCGGGTGGTGCGATACTGTCCGAGGGCGCCCTCAAGGGCCTCCCCCTGCACCCGCTGGCGGGCGAGCAGCTCGAGGGCCCCGATCTGGGCATGAATGCGCCCGGTCGTTTCATCGATCATGAGGCCGAGCTGCCGCTGCGCCTCATTCAGCTGGTCCGCGGTGCGCTCGGCGTTGGATTGTGCCGTGGCCAGATAGATCAGGGCGGTGGTCGCGAGGCCAATGCCAATCACATAGGGATTGAACGTGCCGATCAGGCCCGAGATCGCGGTGCGGAAAATCCCGCTGCGCGCCGCGGTCGCCGCGGTGGTGGCGCCCACCGTGGCCGTAGCGGTCGCCACGCGGCCCTGGGCGGCCGTGAGGGCCGTGCTGGTGACCGCCAGGGCCTGGCGCTGCTGGATGAGCCCCCGGACCGCGGTTTGCTCCTCCTCGACCGCCTGGGCCATGCGGCGCGAGGACCCGGCATAGCCGGCGCCGGCATTGGGCACCGCCCGGGCAAAGTCGCCGGCCGCCACCAGGCGCTGGCGTTCGAGGAGCGCGATATTTTCCCTGAGCTGGACCTGCTCGGCCTCGAGGGCCGCCACCTCGCGCTCATGCTGGGCGAGCGCCTCGGCCGCCACCTGCGCCCGCTTAATCCCCAGCTGGGTGATGGCGGCGTGCATGATGACGGCGTTGCGGGCGCCGTTCACCAGGTCGAGGATGAAGCCGCCCAGCTTCACCGCGGCGAAGGCGACGCCCACGCCGATCGCGGCCGAGGTGAGGAACCGCAGGCTGCCGGCAGTCGCCTGGATGATGGCGGCCAGCGTGGAGGTGAAGCCGATTGCCTCATCCACCCGGCCGATCATCACGGTGAGGGTGTTGGTGAATTGCGCCGTCGCCTGCCCCAAGGTCACCGGCATGCGCGCATAGCGCTGCTCGATCTCGAGGGCGGCGCGGTCGAGGGCCTGCGCCACCACCTGCGAGGTGAGGCGGCCCTCGGCGCCCAGGGCGCGCAGCTCGCCGATCGACTTGCCCATGCCGCGGGCGATGGCGTCGGCCAGCTGGTTGGTGTTCTCGAGGATGCTGCGCAGCTCATCGCCACCAAAGCGGTTCGAGCCGAACGCCTGCGCAAACTGATAGAGGCCCGCCTCCTGGCTCTGGCGGCTGCCGCCCGAGAGAATGGCCGCCTTGCTCGCCGTCTCGGCCAGCTGGGCCGCCTGGCGCGCCGAGACGCCATATTGCTCGGCGGTCTGGCTCAGCCGAATGTAGAGGTCGGCGACGGGCTCAAGGCTGGTGCGGGCGCGGTTGGCGATGCCCACAATGTCATTCATCGCCCGGTTTACATCGGTCTGGTCCGCATAGACGCCGCGGAGCCGGCCCGAGAGCTGGGCATAATTGTTGCCCATGCTGCCCAGGACGTAGAGGCCGCCGGCGACGCCAGCGAGCCCCAGGCGGAAGCCGGTCAATTCGGTGAGGGCGCGGCCCAGGGCGGACACGCGGCCGGCAACGGGGCCGAGCGGGCCCTGCACAACGGTGAGCGAGGTGGCCAGCGAGCTCAGCGAGCGCGAGAGCAGACTCGTCTTTGCCGCGGTGGTTTCGGCCACCCGGCCCTGGGACGCGATCGAGCGCGCCGCGGTGGTCGCGGTGGTGGCCACCCGCCCATTGATCTCGGCGACCGCTCGAGACGCCTGCGCCTGCTGCTGCAAGCCCCGCGTGGCGGCCGTGCCGAGCCCGGCGGTGCCCCTGCCGCCCACCAGGCCTGCAACGGCCCTGTTCGCCTTCTCAGCCGCGCTGGTGATGTTCGAATAGGTCGAGGTCGCAATGTTTTCGAAGCGGTGCCAGGTGGCATCCACATTCGAGGGGAGCTCGGCGTTGATGTATGACGTGAACGTGGATGCTCGCGGCACGGAAATACTCCCATGTCGCGGCCGATGGCCTGCCCGATGTAACCGATCAGGCGCCGATTGGCGAGACGATCAGAACCCCTTGGCCAGCTCGCGGTCCATGTAATCCGCGATCAGGTCTGGCACCTGCCCAGAATAGGCGGCCACGATCCTATCTTTGTCGAAGCGCTTTGCCCGCCTGGTCACCCGGATGAGCACGAATGCCACCACCTCTGCAGCGGCCACCCGCGTGCGCGGCGCCCGCGGGCCGGCAGCCTTGGCCCGGTGAGTGCGCGGGTGCAGCGTCACGTTCTTGACCACCAGAAAGGCCAGGTTCGCGCTGATCGGCTTGAATTGCAGGGGGCCGATCGAGCCCACCAGCCCGGACTGCCGGTAGAGCTCGGGGGTGAGCCGCCGGCGGCCGATGACCCGCGGCACCGCGGGCGTCGCGAAGGCCAGCCATTCCTTGTTCCGGGCCCGGATGGTGACGCCCTGGGTGTACGCCTCGAGGGCCTGGCCGGCGCGGCTTTCGTCGCTGCCGCGGGCATAGATGGCCCCATAGGGCGTGGTGGGCGTCTGGCCCTTTTTCATGGATGACGTTTGCCCCACGGCGCCGGCCAGGCGGCCGAGGCCCACCGTCTGGATGCGGGCCCGGATATGCACCGCCGCGTCCGCGCTCGCCTTCTCGGTGGCGAATTGCGCGGCGCGGTACAGGGCGCGATCGTGACGCCGGCGCATGTTGGCCACCAGCGAGTGGACCGGCGGGGGTTTATTTGTCAGCCTCACCGCCCTGCGCGCCCTTCTCCTGTTCGTCGTAATACGCCCCTACCACATTCAGGCCCCAGATCAGCTGCAAAGGCTGATCGAGCATGGCGTGGCCGTCCGGGTAGGGCGGGTTATCGGCAACCTTGCGCTGCCAATAGAACGCGACGATCGAACGGTGGTCTGGACGAATTCGCAGGGCCGGCGAGGTGTGGAATTCTATTTCGTCGCCGCGTTCGTTCCAAGGGAAGCGCCAGCATCGGACTCCTCGCCGCCCGCGGTCGAACCATCGCTTTTCGACCCATTCTCGGGCGGCGAGTCGGAGTTTCCCACCTCGGCCGCCTTGAGCCCATATTGACCATCGATCTCGACAACCAGCTGCTGCCAGGCTTCGTGGCCCAGCTCCTCGCGAAAGAGCGCGGTGCACTCCTCGGTGAGGATTTCGGCCGGCGGGAAGCCCGAGCCATCGGCCGCCGGCGCGATCGCCTCGCGCTGGGTTTCGAACCCCTGCCAGCCGCGGCAGTGCAGCCGCACCAGCATCGTGCCGTTCACCTGGCTGTAGCTGGTCTGCTCGCCCAGCTTGCGGCGCACCAGCTGCGATTTCTCGATGATGGTGTCGACCTCGCGCTTGGCGCGCATCCGATCGCGCACCGAGCTGTCATGCTCGGGCATCGGGATGGGGTCGCGCTTCTTTCCGCCGTGGAATTCATCGAGGAGGCGCTGGCGCTCCTGCTCTTGCCAGAATGCCACCTTGTCCTCGAACAGCTCCTGCTGGACCCAGAACCCCTCGAGGAACAGCGCGAGCTCCTCGCCCTTCTCATCGCCGTAGAGGCTGAAACATTCCTCGAGGATGATGTTGCGGACCGTCTCGCGGGTGACCTGCACCACGCCGAGCTCGAACAGCAGCGAGCTGATCGTGTCGCGCTCAAGGCTGGTGGGCACCGCCACCATGATGATGGGCTTGACCGGCGCCTTGCCCTTTTTGCCGCCCGCCTCCCAGGCGTCCAGCTCGGCCATGTGGCGCTTTTCGATCGCAGGCGGGGTGTAGGGGCGCGGCTGTCGCGCCGTAAGCGGAAGCGTTTTGCTCATGAAGGTGTCCCTCGGGTTGCCATTGTAGCGATGGCCACCCGAGGGAGCGAACCCTTACCAGATGGTCAGCGCTGTCCGCTTATCTACATCAACCGGGAACGCATCGCCAGTGAGACTGACAAAGCCGTTGCGCGCCCCGGTGTTGAGCGGATCGATGACCACGCCGGCCACGGTGAGGCCGAACCTGTTGCCGACGCCGGCGCCCCAGGTGGACATGGCCGTCATGATCGTTTGCGCATCCTCGCGGCTCGAGAAATCGAAGTCCCCCAGATCGGCCTGGTTGAGGTCGAGATTGAGCACGCCGGTGCCGCTCATGATCTCGTAGGCATCGATGCCGTCCGCCTGGTTCTGGTTCGACGGCGCGCCCACCTCATAGGTGTTGGTCCACTTGATGCCGCCGTGGCCGAGCACCACGCGATCGAGCAGGAATTTGCCGCCCTTCGCCGGCGGGATGGGCACGGCGCGCACGGCCGCGGGCACCTGGGGCGCCGCCTCCTGCTGCACGCTGTAGAGCTTGCCCTTGAGCGACACATCGACCGCCGGGAAGCCGGTATTATATTCGTTCCCGACCGGCACGTCTTTGCCCAGCTGGGTCGGCCGGCAATCGACATAATTGTACCGCAGCTTGTCGCGCCAGACGCTCACGCTGAGCAGCGGCGGGGCGGTGGTGAGGGTGCCCTGCACATAGGTGAGCTGGGCGGGGATGGTGTATTGCGTGGCGCCAGCCGGGGCGACGCCGAGCAGCTCGGCAATGATCGCATCCTTGGTCGCGCCGAGATAGTCCACCACCAGGCTGGACCCGCCGAGCGCGCCGGCGCCGATCGCCGCGTGCTGGATGGCCACGCCGAACCAGAAATCGTCCACCGCGCTCTGGCCGGCCGCCAGGCGCAGGGCCGTGGTGGTCGAGCCGGCTTGCAGGTTCTCGATGACCGCGGCGGCCGTCCTGATCTCGGCATAGCCGGCCGACTGCATGAGCCGGCCGAACGGGAAGGCGTTGGCCAGGGGCAGGCCGCCGGCGCCGAAACCGCGCAGCGGGAAGGTGAAGCCGACCGTGCCGGTTTTGCCGAGCAGGATGCGGGGAGGCTTCCAAACGGTGCCCGTCGCGGTCGGGTCATCGGTGGTGACCGGCTCGCGGGTGTTGGTGATGTTCGACACCGCCATGAGGTCGTTGACCCCGGGCGCATTATAGACGCCGGCGCCAGCCTGGATGGTCACCCCAACGGCGACCACATTCTCACGATGATTCCACGCCATAGCGTCTTAGCTCCCTTCGCCTCTTAGCTGTCCCGACCCGAACGGCCGCCGCCCGCGGGTGCGGGCTTGTCGTCTTTCGCCTCGACCTCGGCGGCGGCAGCACCCTCGACCGGCTCCACGTCCGGTTCGCTGGACCTCGCCGCGACCGCGGCGCTCTGCCTGGTGAGGCGGTCGGCCTCGCGGTCGGCATCCTCGGCGAGCCTCGCCGCGGCGTCGCTGTCGGGGTCGAACACGCGGACATTCTCGGTGATGCCGAGCTCCTCATGCTCGCGCTGGACCAGCTTCTGGTCCGGGCGCAGCGAGCCGTCCACGAAATCCATTGTGCCGCCGGCCGCCGCGCCCTTGACCGCATCGGTGACCGCCTGGGCCCGGTCATCGGCGCTGGCGCCGGCCGCCTCATCGAGCCCCTTTTGCAGCTTCTCGCGATCGAAGCTGCCGGCGGGAAAGGAAACCGGATTGTGGATGCGGCGGGCGGCGGTCATAGATTTTCTCCTGCGGCCAAAAGCTGGTTCGGGTCCTCGATCGCAGTGCGGTATAGCACAACGATGCGGTGAATAAATCTCCCTTCGTCGGCCTCGTTATCATCGTCCGACTGCACGCCCAAATCCACGATCTCATCGGCCACCTGGTAGAAGGTGAAGCCGTCCGCGTCCTCGGCATCGGGGTCGCGCTGTTTCAGCACCATGAGCGCAGCGTTCGCGATCGCGCCGAGTCGATCGAGCCCGGTGGGGTCCAGATCGCTGTCCTCGGTTTGAAGGTCCGCATCCACCTGCATGTCCACCGCGAGCTCGCACACCCGCTCCTGCAGCGTGTGATATTGGTCATCGCCCCGCGGCTCATCCGACACCATGCGCAGCGAAATGCACGGCCGCTCCTCGACGCTGGCCCAGCGGTGCCGCGTGTGGCGCACCTTCACGTTGGCGACGCCCGACGCGCCCGCCAGGTCCGCCGCCTCGAGCACCGATTTCATGCGCATGAGAATGCGGGCGCGGGGGGTGACGGGGGCAGGCATATCAGGTCACCGCCTTTTGCAGCTCGATGATCCAATAGCGGCCCTTGGTCGAGCGCGTCCAATTCTCGGGCCGCCACTTTGTCCCTGCCGGCGCGTCCAGCTGGGGGGCGATGAAGCGCATGGCGTGCGCGGGCGTCGGGATCTTGGAACGGGCGACTTTCAGCCGCGGCCGGTCGGTGAGCGGATCGATCGCCGAGAAGTCCACGCCGGGGTCCTCGGGATTGACGAAAACCTGCATGTCGGTGAACGGCGCGCCGCCGCCAGGCGAGAATTGAACGGTGTCGCCCAGCATTTCGTCCACGTCATCATCGGTGGATGCAATGTCGGTCGACCAATCGCTCATGGACCTATCCTAGAAACGGCAGAGCCGGCCGGCAATGGCACCGGCCGGCTCTCCCGCGACGTGAGCCGTGGGGCGGCGCCTCAGCTCTCGGGAGCGTCGGCACCAGCCTGGTTGGCACCCTCGGCGCCGGCGGCGGGCTTGCTGCCCCCCGCGGCGCCGCCAGCGGCCTTCTTGGAACGGTTGCGCACGCGCTTGCGGCCGGCGGCAGGCGTCTTGGCGCCTGGCTGCACGCGGTTCGCCGGCGGCGCCCTGCGGCGGCCAGGCGCGCCCTCGGCGTTGGCGCCGTCGAGCGGGGCGGCGTCATCGTCGCCGTCGCCACCACGGTCGGGGAGCCGGTCGGCACCGCCCAGAGGATCGCGCCGAAAGGCAGTCGTGTCCCGGCTGTCGGCGCCCGAGACGCTGGGGCCGCCGGCATTGTCCGCGTCGAGGGAGCGGCGAAGGCGCCGGGCCGCGGCGCGCTCGATCGTGCCGCCGCGCTGGCCGGTGGCGCCATCGTCCTCGCCGCCGTCCTCGGCCTCGGCCTCGGCCTCCTGGCGCAGCGTGTCCTCGGGGTCCTCGCCCTCGATGCGCCCGACGCCGGCCTTGACCAGCTGGACGGCAATCTTGCGGTCCAGTTCGAGCTCGGCCGCGTCCGGGTCATCGGGGTTGGTGTGGACATTGTAGCGCGCATTCTCGCCGCGAACCGTGGTGTTCGCGAGAGCCGTCGCAATCAGAGTGACCATCACGCGCTTTGCCATTCTTTCCTCCTGAGCCTGTCGGCCGACTATGCGCCCACCCGCGCCTTCATGAGCGCCTGCGGCGCCTTCATGGCATAGAGCGGGTACGAGCGGACGTACACGTCCACCCATTCGTTCATGTTGATGCGGTTGTCGGGCGACACCACGGAATAGAGCTCGCGGCCGAGCGCGCCGACCTCCTCCCAATCCTCGCCGGGGGCGAGGAATTCGAAGAAGGTATCGCGGGCGCCGACCGGGAAGAAGCGCGCCTTGGTCGGCGCAATCTCGAGCTCCTCATAATCCTCGCCGTACCAATTCTCGAACGTGATGCCGGCGAAGGTGAAGGTGCCCCAGGCGGTGGGGTCGCGCAGCTGCGCGGCGGCGGCGGTGTTCAGATAGGTCTGGCGCACCTCATCGTGATTGATGAGCGCGTTCCAGAAATCGTCGCCGACGAATGCGTGCACGCGGGTGCCGGTGGTCCAGCGGCCCTTGAGGGCGCGGCGCATCGGGCGCGTGATGAGGGCCTCGAGCTTGGCCCGCAGCTGGCCGACCGGGGTTGCGGCGATGTTGAGTCCGATCTCGGCCGGCTCGGGAATGTCGAACAGGTCGAAATAGTCGGCGACGATCGACACGCCATCGGCGTCGAGCACCTTGCCTTGGAGCGCGCCGAACATGTGCGCTTCCTTGGTGAGGTTGATGCGATCGATCAGGTCGCCCTGGCGTTCCGTCACCAGGTCATTGGCATTGTCGAGCCTGATCTGGAACGGCAGCACAGGGCTGAGCAGGTTGGCGACCTCGCGGGCGGTGATGCGATCGCGCATGGCCAGCCGCGGGGTTTCGATCTGCAAGGCGCCGCGGACCTGCCGGCTCGGCAGGTTCTCGGGGGTGCCGCGCTCGCTGGTGGGCACCAGCTCAAGGGTCTTATCCTTCTTGATGAAGGTGACCGTCTCGGTGCGGATCGGCTTGCGGATGAACCAGCCGCGATCCATGAGCTCGGTGGGGACATAATCCACATCGCCGATCATGTCCGTCATGGTGGTGGCGCGGAAATCGTCCGTGCGAAAAATATCAAGAGCCAGTTCGTCCATCGCTGCATTCCCCGTCATGGTTACTCAGCGGCGATGGCCTTACCGCTTGATATTTTCGCTCCTAGTACCGGACCAACACGCCCTGCTCGGCCAGCTGGGCCTCGGCCGTCGCCTGCTGGTCCGAGGTGATGCCATCGGGCCAGAAAATCTTGTGGCCGTTGACCTCGCAATCGCGGACGTGCGCGGACGTGCGGACGTGGCCCACCGGGTCGGTGGGGTCCTCGGTGGGCGCCAGCAAGGCAGCCGCAACCTGCGAACCATCCGTGGCGGCGGGGTCGAGCGGCTTGTAGCGCCCGTTGCCTTCCGCATAGCCGACCGTGATGGTGAAGCTGTCGTCGACGTCGAAGTCCACGCCGCCGTCATTGAGGGTGAAATTGACGCGGCCATTGTAGGCGACGCCGACCGTGCCGCGGCCGTCCAAGGTGCCGTCCGGGCGCTCGACGCGGAAATCGCCGGCGTTGGCGGCTTCCTCATCGATGATGACGCGATAGACGCCCGGGTCCACGTTCGCGTCGGCGGTCGGCAGCGCGGCGAAGGTGCCGGTGCCGGTGTTGCCCGCTGCAGGGGCGGCCACGATCGCGGCAGCGGCGCCGCGAGTGATTTTGCCGAGGACGGTGCCGGCCAGGATGCGCTCGGCCGGGGCGTCGAGAAGGATTTGCTCACGGCTGCGACGGCCCTGAGCCTCGCTGATGACGTGCTCCTCATCGCGAATGCTGGTGAAAGTCTTGGTCCGAGCGGCCATCTTCTACTCCTCCTGCCCCTGCGCGGCTTTGCGGGTGCGCGGACCCTGGCGGCTTTTGACACCGCCCGGCACCGTGCGATTGTGGCGAGCGATGGCCCGCTTGCGCGAGGCGGCGCCGGCGTCCTTTTCGGCGCCATCCGCGTTCGCGTTGCCGCGCAGATTGTGCTGCGGCGTGCGGCTGAGCAGCTCGAGGGCCGCCGTGTTCTGGTCCTGGGGCATCCGCGGCAGCATGCCGATGATGCGCTCGGCCGGGAAGTCATCGATCAGCAGCGCGGTGGCCGCCTCGGTGCGGGTCGCGGCCGGATCGCTCGAAAGCACCTGCGCCCAGCGCCGGCGCTCGGCGTTCACGCCATGCGCAAACTGCGGGTGATTCGCGTCGGCCGCGGGGCGCTGATTGCCCCCGCCCTGGTTGCCCTGGTTGCCGCCCTGATCCTGGCCGCCCTGATCCTCGCCACCGTCCTGGCCGCCCTGATCGTCGCCGCCCTGGTCCTCGCCGCCGCCCTGGTCCTCGCCGCCCTGGTCCTCGCCGCCTTGATC
>Ga0070665_100007447_pt1 | contig 11134 bp, 11 predicted proteins | sample KBSS13metaG_FD_65862 | JGI IMG/M metagenome (GOLD analysis project Ga0070665, IMG submission 65862) | Switchgrass rhizosphere microbial communities from Kellogg Biological Station, Michigan, USA - KBS S1-3 metaG | ecosystem: Host-associated > Plants > Roots > Rhizosphere > Soil ...
CGCTTTGAATCCCACGCCGCGATGACCTGCCGCCGGGATGCGCGATCAGCGAACGGAATATCGATTCACACCGTTGACCCTCGACTGACCGGACTTCATACTATGTTCGATAGACGAACTGTTGTGCGATTATCGGACATGTTGCGATTATCGCACCCTACTTCGAGCCGAGCGCACCGCATCGGCCTCCGCATCGCGAGGACACTATGATCGACAAGACAGTGGCGACGGCGCGCGAAGCCGTGGCGGATATCCGGGACGGTGCGACGATCATGATCGGCGGCTTCGGCACGGCCGGCATGCCGTCGGAGCTGATCGACGCGCTGATCGAGCAAGGTGCGCGCGATCTGACGATCGTGAACAACAACGCCGGCAACGGCGATGTCGGGCTCGCGGCGCTGCTCAAGACCAAGCGCGTTCGCAAGATCATCTGCTCGTTTCCGCGCCAGGCCGATTCCTACGTGTTCGACGCGCTTTATCATGCCGGCGATATCGAGCTCGAGCTCGTGCCGCAGGGCAACCTCGCCGAGCGGATCCGCGCGGCGGGCGCGGGCATCGGCGCGTTCTTCACACCCACGGGCTACGGCACGCTGCTTGCCGAGGGCAAGGAGACGCGTGAGATCGAGGGACGGAGCTACGTGCTCGAATATCCGATACGCGCCGATTTCGCGCTGATCAAGGCGTTGCGCGGCGACCGCTGGGGTAATCTCGTCTATCGCAAGACGGCGCGCAACTTCGGGCCGATCATGGCGTCGGCGGCGAAATGCACGATCGCGCAAGTGCGCGAGATCGTGAACCTCGGCGATCTCGATCCCGAAGCGGTTGTCACGCCGGGGATCTTTGTCAAACGCGTGGTCGAAGTCCCGGCCGCGATGAAGCCCGTCGCGCAACCCGGCGCGGCTGCCTGAAGGAGGGCACGATGAACCGCTATACCCGCGAACAGATGGCAGCGCGCGTCGCGCGCGACATTCCGAACGGTGCCTACGTCAACCTCGGCATTGGCTTGCCGACGATGATCGCCAACCATCTGCCGAAGGATCGCGAGATCGTCCTCCATACCGAGAACGGCCTGCTCGGCATGGGTCCCGCGCCGGAGACCGGCGCCGAGGACTACGATCTCATCAACGCCGGCAAGCAGCCGGTGACGGCCTTGCCCGGGGCATCGTTCTTTCACCACGCCGATGCGTTCGGGATGATGCGCGGCGGCCATCTCGACTGCTGCGTGCTGGGCGCGTTCCAGGTGTCGACCGGGGGCGATCTCGCCAACTGGCATACAGGCGCCAAGGATGCGATTCCCGCGGTCGGCGGCGCGATGGACCTCGCGATCGGTGCCAAGAGCGTGTTCGTGATGATGGATCACCAGACCAAGAAGGGCGAGAGCAAAGTCGTTCCCAAGTGCACGTACCCCGTCACCGGCCTTCGTTGCGTGAATCGCATCTATACCGATCTCGCGGTCATCGACGTCACGCCCGAGGGCCTGCGCGTCATCGACATCGTCGACGGTCTTTCGCTCGACGAGCTGGTGCGCCTGTCCGGCGTGCCGATGTCGATGGCCAAGACCGCCGTCGCGGCATAACCAGGAACATCATCGTGGAAGAAGCCTACATTTGCGACGCCATTCGCACGCCCATCGGCCGCTACGGCGGCGCACTTGCCTCGGTGCGCGCCGACGACCTGGGCGCCATCCCGATCCGTGCCCTCATGGAACGCAATCCCAAGGTCGATTGGGAAGCCGTCGACGATGTCATCTACGGCTGCGCCAATCAGGCGGGCGAGGACAATCGCAACGTCGGCCGCATGGCGCTTCTCCTGGCCGGCATTCCACAGGAAGTCCCGGGCACGACGGTCAACCGCCTGTGCGGCTCGAGCCTCGACGCAGTCGGCATCGTCGCGCGCGCGATCAAGAGCGGCGATACCTCGCTGATGATCGCAGGCGGCGTCGAAAGCATGACGCGGGCGCCGTTCGTGATGTCCAAGGCGGACAGCGCATTCTCGCGCGCGGCGAAAATCGAGGACACCACGATCGGCTGGCGCTTCGTCAATCCGCTGATGAAGAGCAAGTACGGCGTCGATTCGATGCCCGAAACCGCCGAGAACGTCGCCCAGGACTTCAAGGTGAGCCGCGCCGATCAGGATGCTTTCGCGCTGCGCAGCCAGGAGCGCGCGGCGGCGGCGATTGCCGCAGGCCGCCTTGCCGAGGAAATCGTTGCGGTGACCGTCCCGGCGAAAAAGGGCGACCCCATCGTGTTCAAGCAGGACGAGCATCCGCGGGCGACGACGCTCGAGGCGCTCGGCAAGCTCAAGGGTGTCGTGCGGCCTGACGGCAGCGTCACCGCGGGCAACGCGTCCGGCGTGAACGACGGTGCGTGCGCGACCTTGATCGCGTCTGCCGAAGCAGCAAAGCGCCATGGCTTGACGCCGAAGGCGCGGATCGTCGCCGCCGCGGCGGCGGGCGTTGCACCGCGGATCATGGGATTCGGCCCGGCGCCGGCCATGCGCAAGGTTCTCGCGTTGGCCAAGCTCACGATCGGCGACATGGACGTCATCGAGTTGAACGAGGCATTCGCCGCGCAGGCGCTTGCGGTGACCCGCGACCATGGCCTGCCCGATGACTCGCCGAAGGTGAACCCGAATGGCGGCGCGATCGCACTGGGCCATCCACTCGGCGCCAGTGGCGCGCGGCTCGTCACCACGGCGACCTATCAGCTGATTCGAAGCGGCGGCCGCTACGCACTCTGCACGATGTGCATAGGCGTGGGGCAGGGCATCGCCGTGATCATCGAGCGTGTCTGAACGCGCGCCTTGCGAAAGCCAAATTCAGCATGACGTCCCGCCCCGCGCGCCTCGAAACTCCCACACTCGCCGGCTACCGGCCGCCGGATCGGGATACGCAACCCGACTATCTTTTCCCGCCGTATGCATCGACGGTGAAGCGATCGCCGGCACAGCCGCTGATCGTGCTGCCCGCGTCGCTGTCGGAGATCACCGGCCCGATGTTCGGCAGCGATGTCATCAAGGCCAACGATCACGACCTCACGAAGCAGGGCAGCGGCGATCCGATCGGCGAGCGCATCGTGGTGAGCGGCCGCGTCCTCGACGCCAATGCGCGGCCGGTCGCGAACACGCTGGTCGAGATCTGGCAGGCGAACGCCGCTGGACGCTATCCGCATCGGCGCGACAACCACAATGCGCCCGTCGATCCGAATTTTCCCGGTTGCGGCCGCACCATGACCGATGCGCTCGGACGCTATCGCTTCATCACGATTCGCCCCGGCGAGTATCCGTGGCGCAACCACTACAACGCGTGGCGCCCCGCACACATCCACTTCTCGCTCTTCGGTCCGGCGTTTGCGACGCGACTCGTCACGCAGATGTATTTTCCCGGCGATCCGCTGCTCGACTACGATCCGATGTACCAGAGCATTCCCGATCCGCGCGCGCGGAGCCGCCTCGTTTCGACCTTCGATTGGGAGACCACGATCCCGGAGCAGGCGCTCGGCTACAAGTTCGACGTGATCCTGCGCGGCCGCGACGAGACGCCGATGGAATCGTTCCTCCCGCAAAAGATCTGAGATGAGCCTGCAGACCACATCGTCGCAAACGATCGGGCCGTACCTTCATATCGGCCTCACTTGGCTCGTCATCGCCGATCTGGCCACCGCGGGTGCTGCCGGCGAGAAGTTCACGATCGAAGGCAGGATCACCGATGGCGACAATCGTCCCGTCGACGATGCCGTCGTCGAAATCTGGCAAGCCGACGCGAACGGACGGTATCGCCATCCGGAGGACAGGGGGGACGCGCCGATAGAGGATGGCTTCACGGGTTTCGGCCGCGTCATGACCGACGCCGACGGCATGTTCCGCTTCGCGACCATCAAGCCCGGCCGCGTACCGGCGCCGGCGGGTGGCGAGCAGGCGCCGCATCTCAACGTCACGATCTTCACCCGCGGCCTGCTGAAGCACCTCATCACGCGCATGTACTTCCCCGCCGAGCCTGCGAACGATGCGGATCCGGTGCTCGCGCTCGTGCCGGCCGATCGGCGCGGGACGCTCATCGCCGAGTCCGCCGGTGCGGGATCGCTTTCGTGGAACATCGTGCTGCAGGGCGACCGCGAGACCGTTTTTTTCGAGCACTGACGCGCTCCTCTCCTTAGCGATTGCCGCGCGTGAGCGTGCTCGACCTGATCTTCACCACTGATGCCATGCGCGCGGTCTTCGCGGACCGCGCGCGGGTGCAGCGGATGCTCGATTTCGAGGCCGCGCTGGCGCGCGCCGAAGCCGCCAGCGGCGTGATTCCTGCAGCCTCGGCGGCCGCCATCGCCGACAGCTGCAATGCCGATCTTTTCGATTTCGCCGAGCTCGCCGCGCGGGCGCGCGATGCGGGCAACCTCGCCATTCCGCTGGTTTCGAAGCTGACTGCGCGCGTGGCTGCCGCAGCGCCCGATGCCCGCGGCCACGTGCACTGGGGCGCGACCAGTCAGGATGTCATCGACACGGGTCTCGTCCTGCAGATCAACGATGCGCTCGCGTTGATCGACGCGGACCTCCGACGGTTCGCCGATGCGCTTGCCGCGCAAGCGTCTGCACATCGCGCCACAACGCTCGCCGGACGCACCTGGATGCAACAGGCGCTCCCCGTGACGCTCGGCCTCAAGCTGGCGATGACGCTCAATGCCGTCGATCGGCATCTCGAGCGACTTGCCGCCGTGCGGGCGCGCGTGGCGATGCTGCAGTTCGGCGGAGCCGCGGGCACGCTGGCGTCGCTGGGGGCGCAGGGTCTCGTCGTCGAGCGCGCACTTGCGGCTGAGCTCGGCCTCGCGGTGTCCGCTACGCCGTGGCACACGCAACGCGACAATCTGTGCGAAGTCGCCGCCGTGCTCGGCATGATCGTCGCAACGTGCGGCAAGCTGGCGCGCGATGTGTCGCTGCTTGCACAAACCGAGGTGGGCGAGGCGCTCGAGCCGACGGCACCGGGCCGCGGCGGCTCGTCCACGCTGCCGCACAAGCGAAATCCTGTGGGTTCTGCAACCGCGCTCGCCGCGGCCGTGCGCGTGCCGGGACTGGTGGCGACGATGCTGGCCGCCGCGGTGCAGGAACACGAGCGCGGCCTCGGCGACTGGCCTGCCGAATGGGACACGCTGCCCGACATCGCCATGCTTGCGGCAGGCGCGCTCGATGCGATGGCGAATGTCGTGGCCGGCCTCGAGGTCGATGCCGCCCGCATGCTGGCGAATCTCGATCTCACGCAAGGCTTGATCCTCGCCGAAGCCGTGCAGATGGCGCTCGCGCCTGTACTCGGCCGTGGCACGGCGCACGAGCTCGTCGCCGCGGCTTCCAAGCGCGCGGTCGCAACGCATCGGCATCTTCGTGACGTGCTGTGGGACGAGCAACGCGTGCGTGACGTGCTGCAACGCGATGCATTGGCGCTGCTCTTCGACCCGCAGTCCTACCTCGGTTCGACCGACGCGTTCATCGCCCGCGCGCTCGATCGCCATCCGCGGGCCGACAAGTCCTAACCCGAAGGAGAATCGCTTGCCCTTTGCCGACCTGGCCCACGGCCGCGTGCACTACCGCTTCGACGGACCGTCCGACGCGCCGGTGCTGATGCTGTCTAATTCGCTCGGCACGAGCTTCGACATGTGGGCGCCGCAGATGCAGGCATTGGCGGCCAACCATCGCGTGCTGCGCTACGACACCCGCGGCCACGGTCGATCCGCCGTGACACCGGGTCCGTACACGATCGAGCGCCTCGGACGCGATGTTCTGGCGCTCCTCGATGCGCTGGGTCTCGACCGCGTTCGCTTCTGTGGCCTGTCGATGGGCGGAATGATCGGCCAATGGCTGGGCGTCAATGCGCCCGAGCGTGTGCCGCGGCTGGCGCTCGCCAACACCGCCGCCAAGATCGGAACCGCAGACCTGTGGAACGCGCGGATCGGCACCGTGGAAAAAGGTGGCATGGCGGCGATCGTCGACGGCGTTCTCGCCCGCTGGTACACACCCGCGTTCATCGCCGCGGCGCCCGAGGCGATCGCCGGCACCCGGGCCATGCTTCTCGCGACGCCGGCCGACGGCTATACCGCGTGCTGCGCCGCCGTGCGCGACATGGACCAGCGCGATGCCGTGGCGTCGATTCGCGTTCCGACCCTCGTCATCGCAGGCGCCCACGATGAAGCGACGCCGCCTGCGGACGGGCGGTTTCTCGCCGGCCGCATCACCGGCGCGCGCTACGTCGAGCTACCCGCCGCGCATCTTTCCAATGTGGAAAAGCCGCAGGCGTTCAACGCGGCGCTCACCGATTTCCTGACGCACTGAAGGAGCATCCCGATGGACGAGCGCGATCGTTACGACAGAGGCATGGAAGTCCGCAGGGCAGTGCTGGGCGACGCGCACGTCGATCGCTCGCTCGCACGCCTGACTCCGTTCACCGAGGAGTTCCAGGACCTCATCACGCGCCTCGCCTGGGGCGAGATTTGGACGCGGCCGGGGCTGCCGCGGCATACGCGCAGCCTGCTGACGATCGGGTTGATGGTGGCGCTGAACCGCGGCGAGGAATTCCGGCTGCACATACGTGCGGCGTTCAACAACGGCGTCACCCGAGAGGAGATCAAGGAAGTGCTGCTGCAATGCGCGGTGTACGCCGGCGTGCCGGCCGCCAACAGCGCGTTCCACATGGCGGAGGAGGTGTTCGCAGAGATCGACGCCGCCAAGGCCAAGATCTGAGGCGGGACGACAATTCGGCGCGCTAGCGTCGCTTTCCGAGCAGCGAGCCCAGCACTCCCCGCACGATCTCCCGCCCGACTGTCGAGCCGACCGTGCGCGCGGCACTCTTGGCGACGGCTTCGACCAGGCTGTCCTTGCGACCGGTGCCGGTCATGAGGCCGCCGAGCGATCCCTTGACGGAATCCCAGATGCTCCCGCCCGCCGCTGTGCCGGCCGCGGGCGACGGATTCGCACTCGCGGCGCGGCCTTTCAGCTTTTCGTAGGCGGACTCGCGGTCGACGGTCGTCTCGTAGGTGCCCTTGACCGGCGAGGCATCCACGATCGCCTTGCGCTCGTCCGCCGTGATCGGCCCGATGCGCGATGCGGGCGGCAGGATGTAGGCGCGCTCCACCACATTGGGCCGTCCCTTTTCGTCGAGGAACGAGATCAGGCCCTCGCCGACGCCAAGCTCGGTGATGGCAGTGGCCGTGTCGATCTTCGGATTGGCGCGCATCGTGGAAGCCGCCGCCTGCACCGCCTTCTGGTCGCGCGGCGTGAACGCGCGGAGCGCGTGCTGGACCCGGTTGCCAAGTTGCCCCAGCACGATGTCGGGAACGTCGAGCGGATTCTGCGTGACGAAATACACGCCGACGCCTTTCGAGCGAATCAGGCGCACGACCTGCTCGATGCGGTCCAGCAGGACCTTGGGCGCATCGGTGAAGAGCAAATGCGCCTCGTCGAAGAAGAACACGAGCTTCGGCTTGTCGCGATCGCCCACTTCCGGCAGCCGCTCGTAGAGCTCGGCCAGGAGCCAGAGCAGCATCGTGGCGTAGAGCTGCGGCGACTGCATCAGGCGGTCCGCAGCGAGGATGTTGACGACGCCGCGGCCGCCGTCCGTCTGCAGCAGGTCGTCGATGTTGAGCATCGGCTCGCCGACGAACTTGTCGCCGCCCTGCTGCTCGAGCGCGAGCAATCCGCGCTGGATGGCGCCGACCGACGCCGCCGAGACGTTGCCGTAGGTAGTCTGCAACGTGGCGGCGTTCTCGGCCACGTGCAGAAGCAACGCACGAAGGTCCTTGAGATCGAGCAGCAGCAGCCCGTTGTCGTCGGCGATCTTGAACGCGAGCGACAGGACGCCGGTTTGGGTATCGTTGAGATTGAGGATGCGCGACCAGAGCAGGGGGCCGAGATCGCTCGCCGTTGCGCGAACCGGGTGACCCTGCTCGCCGAAGACATCCCAGAACACCGTCGGGAATCCGGTGAAGGCGGGCGCCTTCGCGCCGATCAGCTTGAGCCGCTCGTCGAGCTTCGGCGACGCGGCGCCGGGCTGGCTCATGCCGGCCAGATCGCCCTTTACGTCGGCCATGAAGACCGGTACGCCTATTGAACTCAACCGTTCCGCCATCACCTGCAGGGTCACGGTCTTGCCCGTCCCAGTGGCTCCCGTGATGAGGCCGTGGCGGTTGGCGAGCGCGGGGAGCAGCCCCAGTTCCAGGTCGGCATGACGGGCGATGATCAGGGGCTCGGACATCGAAAATTCCTCGGACAGGGCTGGCAATCGCAAGTGTAGCCCGACACGCCCGCCACCCTGCGGGGTCCGGCTTGGGTGATTCACGGGCGGCGGCAGAGTGAGCGCCCTTCAAAATACCGTCGATTTCTGCTAGAATTTAGGGCGATAAGGTAAAGAAATGGGCTGGGCACAGCCCATTTTTTTTTGGCGATGCGAGAAGGCGGCGAACGGTTGCGGCGACGGCGGACGGGCGCTAAACCGGCGGCACTCGGCGAATCGGGTGCGCCGGCAAGCGAGCCCGCGACGGTGCTCGACGGGCGGCAGGAAGCGGGCGGTGGCGGACCGCCTCCGGGCATTCCCGATCTTCTGGCGCGCACGCTGCCCGCCATGGGATACGAGGTGGTCGATGTCGAAATGTCGCGCGGTGGGCTCGTGCGCGTGTTCATCGACAAGCCCGACGGCGTGGACGTCGAGGATTGCGCGCGCGTCTCCCATCATCTGACACGGCTCTTTGCAGTCGAGAATGTGGATTTCGACCGGCTCGAGATTTCGTCGCCGGGATTGGACCGCCCATTGACGAAGCTCGCGGATTACGTGCGCTTCGCCGGGATGGAAGCTCAGTTGACGCTGTCCGCGCCGGTAGCCGGCGCGAAACGCGTCAAGGGAACAGTGCGCGGCACCGAGGGCAACACCGTCCTCGTGGAAACTGCGGCGGGCATGCGGTCGTTGCCGTTCGAAACGATCGTGCGTGGCCGGCTGGTGCCGAAGATCGATTGGAGAAAAGGCTCATGAATCGCGAACTGCTGCTGCTCGTCGACGCGCTCTCGCGCGAAAAGAACGTGCCCAAGGAAATCGTGTTCTCGGCATTCGAGAGCGCGCTGGCCTCCGCGACGAAGAAGAAATACGCGGAGAACATCGAGGCGCGCGTTTCGATCGACCGCGAGACCGGCGACTACGACTCGTTCCGGCGCTGGACCGTCGTGCCCGACGAGGAACACGAGGAGCCGGCACACCAGATCGCCATCACCGACGCGCTGCAGCGCGATCCGCCACTCGCCCTCGGCGACGTGGTCGAGGAGCCGCTCGAGCCGGTCGAATTCGGGCGCATCGGCGCGCAGGCGGCCAAGCAGGTGCTGCTGCAAAAGATCCGCGACGCGGAGCGCGAGCAGATCCTGAACGACTTTCTCGAGCGCGAAGACAACCTGTTGACGGGCACCGTCAAGCGGATCGAGCGCGGCAATGCCATCGTCGAGTCGGGCCGCATCGAAGGCGTGATTCCGCGCGATCAGCTGATTCCGAAGGAAATGCTGCGCGTCGGCGATCGGGTGCGCGCGTATGTCATGAAGATCGACCGCACGGCGAAAGGTCCGCAGCTGATCCTGTCGCGCATCGCGCCCGAATTCATCATGCGCCTGTTCGAGCTCGAGGTTCCCGAGATCGAGGAAGGCCTGATCGAGATCAGGGCCGCGGCGCGCGACCCCGGCATCCGCGCGAAGATCGCGGTCAAGTCGAACGATCCACGTCTCGATCCGCAGGGGACATGCATCGGCATGCGCGGCTCGCGCGTCACCGCCGTGACCAACGAGCTTGCAGGCGAGCGGGTCGACATCGTGCTGTGGTCGGACGACCCCGCGAAGCTCGTGATCAATGCGCTGGCACCCGCCGAAGTGCAGAGCATCCTGGTCGACGAGGAAAAGCATGCGATGGACGTCGTGGTCGACGAGGAAAATCTCGCGATTGCGATCGGCCGCAGCGGCCAGAACGTGCGCCTCGCCTCCGAGCTGACGGCATGGGAGCTCAATCTCATGAGCGTCGAGGACTCGCAGCAGAAGCACGAAGCCGAAACCGGCCGCCTGCGGCAGCTCTTCATGGACAAGCTCGACGTCGACGAGGAAGTCGCCGACATCCTGATCGGCGAGGGCTTCACGTCGCTGGAGGAAGTCGCGTACGTGCCGATCAGCGAGATGATGGAGATCGAGTCCTTCGACGAGGAAACCGTGAACGAGCTTCGCAGCCGTTCGCGCAACGCGCTTCTGACCGAGGCCATCGTGCGCGAGGAATCGGTCGAGAACGTCGAGGAGGCGCTGCTTTCGCTGGAGGGCATGGACACCGAGATCGCGAGCAAGCTCGCGGCACACGGCATCACCACCCGCGATGCGCTCGCCGATCTTGCCGGCGACGAGCTGGTCGAGCTGACCGCCATGGATGCGACCAAGGCGCAGGAGCTGATCATGAAGGCGCGCGCGCACTGGTTCGACGCGGCGGACGCGCAAACGACCGGGGCGTCGGCCTAAGGCGTCGGTTCGAATCATCAGGGATAGCGAAAAGCAGTACGGGAGAGCGGTATGGCGCAGACAACGATCGAATCATTCGCAACCGAACTCAAGATGCCGGCGGGTGCGCTCCTGGAGCAGCTCGCGGCCGCAGGCGTTGCCGGCAAGCGCGAAGGCGACAAGCTGACCGAGCAGGACAAGACGCGCCTCCTCGACTACCTTCGGAAGCAGCATGGCGCCGCTGGCGAGGCGAAGAAGCGGATCACGCTGACGCGCAAGCAGACCTCCGAGATCAAGGCCGCCGATTCGACGGGCAAGTCGCGCACGATCCAGGTCGAGGTGCGCAAGAAGCGCGTGCTCGTTCGTCGCGAGGAAGAAGCGCCCGCACCGGCGCCCGTCGTTGAAGAGGCTCCGGCAGCGGTAGCTCCCACTCCGGCTCCGGCCGCCTTGCTGTCGCCCGAGGAGATCGCCGCGCGCGAGACCGAGGCGCGCAAGGCGCAGGAGTTGATGGCGCGTCAGCAGGAAGACCTGCAGAAGAAGCAGGCGGAAGTCGCGAAGCGCAAGACGAAGAAGGAACGCGAAGCGGAGGAAGCGGCCGCGCGTCTCGCGGCGGATGCCAAAGCTGCCGAGGAAGCAAAGGCCGCTGCCGAAG
>Ga0070665_100007449_pt1 | contig 11132 bp, 6 predicted proteins | sample KBSS13metaG_FD_65862 | JGI IMG/M metagenome (GOLD analysis project Ga0070665, IMG submission 65862) | Switchgrass rhizosphere microbial communities from Kellogg Biological Station, Michigan, USA - KBS S1-3 metaG | ecosystem: Host-associated > Plants > Roots > Rhizosphere > Soil ...
TTCCTCGATCCGGTCGCCGACAAGCTGATGGTCGCGGTGACGCTGTTCCTGCTCGTGCAGGAAAACCCGACGCCGCTGATGGCCGTGACGAGCGCGATCATCGTAGGCCGCGAGATCAGCATTTCGGCGCTGCGCGAGTGGATGGCCGAGATCGGCCAGCGCGCGCATGTGCGCGTGGCCTGGCTCGGCAAGATCAAGACGACGTTGCAGATCGTTGCGATCGTCGTGCTGCTCTACCAGCACGATCTGGAGGGCCTGCGCCTCTTTCACGCCGGGGAAACGCTGCTGGTCGCCGCGGCGGCGCTGACGATCGGGTCGGCTATCGCGTATGTGCGGGCCGCCTGGCCGATCCTGCGCGAGCAGCGCTAGCGGGCCCCGCGCCGCGCCGCGAGGGTTGACACTCGCCGGTCAGTCCGTAATATGCGCGATCCCAAGCGGGAATAGCTCAGTTGGTAGAGCACGACCTTGCCAAGGTCGGGGTCGCGAGTTCGAGTCTCGTTTCCCGCTCCACGTTTGGTTCAACGCTGCGATATCCGTGTTGATCCGTTCGTCTGGCCAGGGTTGTACGACCAAGCCGAAAGCGGCGTGCACCTTCCTTCGAAGCTGTACATCCTGTTCGAACACCGGCCGTACACCCAGCCGTTACGCCAAGAACCTCGGTCCGCCGAGGTTTTTTGTTTTTTCGGGAACGGGCCGCTAAGCTCCGTTCCCGCCCGCGGTCGAGCGGGTACGTCACCTGGCCAGGTGGCAGAGTGGTCATGCAGCGGCCTGCAAAGCCGCGTACGCCGGTTCGATTCCGACCCTGGCCTCCAGAGCAGTCCGAAAGACGTTTGCCGCAGTCGACGAAACCAGCCGAATGGCTGGTTTTCTCGTTTCTGCGGCCGTGAAAAGTAGTCTTACTTAGATTTTCTAAGTATTCGAAGTGCTTGAAGCGGGCCGAGATTTTGCGCATCAATGGCCGTTCAGGAACCCGCGATGGATGCGAAAAGCGGCACCGTCTACGTCATCGATGACGACGCAAGCGTGCGTCGCGGACTGACGTGCCTGCTGCAGTCGGTCGGCTGGACCGTGGAGTCGTTTGCGTCGGGCCGGGAATTTCTCGAGGACGCGACCGAGGATTGCATCGGCTGCATTCTGCTCGACGTCAGCATGCCGGACATGACGGGCCCCGAGCTTCATGATCGACTGCGTGCCCGCGGATGCACGCTGCCGGTCATCTATCTTTCGGGCCAGGCGACCGTATCGATCGGAGTCCGCGCGATGCGGATCGGTGCCTATGATTTCCTCGAAAAGCCGATCGACGACGAGGCGCTTCTGTCGGCCGTCGGCATTGCCGTTGCGCGGCGCCAGCAGGCGCGCCTCGAAGAGAATCAACTCGACGAGATCCGGCAGCGGCTGGGCCAGTTGTCGCCGCGCGAGCGCGAAGTCATGGATCAGGTCATCCAGGGGCGATTGAACAAGCAGATCGCCGGCAATCTCGACATAGGCGTCAAGACCGTGAAGGTCCATCGCGCACGCGCGATGTCGAAGATGAAGGTGCGCTCGGTCGCCGAGCTCGTGCACCTCTGCGACACGCTCGATCTCGGGCGGCCCGAGGGCTCTGGGAAGGCCTGATCTCCTCCCGCGTATTGGCTCATGGTCCCATACGCTGAACCGGCACCCGCGAGTATCGTGAGCTGCGTGGTTCGAAAGCGCTGCGGCCGTGTTGCGCCGTGCCGGGCTGGGGAGAAGGGCGGTGGTTCCTACCCGCGGCTTAGTCATTCACGTCCTCGATGATGATTCCGCCGTGCGCGGCGGCTTCGCACGCGTGCTGCGTTCGGCCGGGCTCGCGGTGCGGACGTACGAAACGGTCGAACGCTTCTTCGAAGAAATCGATGAGTCAGCGCCCGGCTGCCTCGTGCTCGACTTCACGATGCCGGCGATCACCGGGCCCGAAGTGATGGCGCGGCTCAAGAGCGCAAAGAATTCGCTGCCGATCATCGTCGTGTCGGGACGCGATTCCGAATCGATCCAGGATTTCGTGCGCGGCGTCGGTGCCCGGATGCTGCTGCGCAAACCGGTCGACGATCAGGCGCTGCTCGATGCGATCGACTGGGTCACGAAGGTGCCGGCCAATCATTGATGTCGCCCGAATCGGCGGCGGCGGACCGCCGGGCGCTGATCAGAACAGCACTTTCATCATCTGCGACAAGAGCTCTTCCATCGAAATCATCGTCAGCAGCAACGGCGCGATCGGCAGCAGTACCGCCGCGGCGAGACGCAGCGCCGTCGCGAGCTTGAATGGCACGACGCGCATTTCGTCGAGCGTCGCGTAGCTGTTGCCGAGGTCGGCGAGCGACTGGATATCGCCGCTGCCGACGAGCGTCTCATCGTTCGGCACGCCGCTCAGCCACTTTCGATCGAAGTCGCGCGCATAGCGCGTGCCGAGCGTTCCGTACTTGCCGAGGCCGAGACGCTTGGCGCGCGCGAGTCCGGGCGCGAACATCATCAACGGGCCGAGAATCACGAAGACGGCCATGATCGTCACCGCAAGAAGCTCGATCTTGAAATTCGGCAGGGACTTGCCGGCGAACAAGATCTGATCGGCGATCTGGCCGGCCATCATCGCGCCTTCGGCGAAAAGAAATGGCGCGAACGCAACGCTCAGCTGGCCGAGAAAACCGAGGCCGCCGCAACGATCGGGGTGCAACGGCTGCAGATCGAGATCCATGCGCGACACCTGCCACAGCAGCCGCCACCACACGAGCAGGCGGTAATACCAGCGCAGCAACAGGAACTGGATCACCGGAATGCTGACCCAGCCGAGCCACCACCCGGCAAGCGACGGGATGCGTCTGCCATCTGCGAATGCGCCGTACCAGGTATCGATCTCGAGTGCGCTCACGTGGCGCCAGACGCCGTTGACGCCGACCGTGTAGACGATCGCGATCAGCAGCAGCTCGACCCAGACGGAATCGAGCCAGCGCACGGCTGTCGCGATGACCGCATCGGCCTGCGCGCTTTTCGATGCGGGTATCAGATCGCGGTCCCTGAATTTCTCCACGGCCTGCCCGACGCGTCCGTGCAGGACGATTTCCGCGACGAACAGCAGCGGCACGACGATGAGGAAGCGCACATGCGTATCGACGTCGCGAACGAACGGCACCAGCGTTCCGTTCCACGCATTGCCGTCCCAAAGCGACAGCACCAGCAGCGGCAGCCACGTCACGAGAATTGCCAGCGTGATCCGCCGCCACAGCAGCTCGTGGTGGCTGCCATCGAGGCGGGCGCGCCGCAGCATCCGGTACAGCGGACCGCCGATGACCAGCGAAAAATCGCTCGCCGTCGTGCGCGAATACGCGCGTTCGCTCATGCGAGCGGCGTCGCGTCGCCCGCTACGCCGCCGCGCTCGGTCGCGTCGCAACGAACGCCTGCGCGCTGCCGGATCGGAATCGTGTCATCGACGAAACACGGCAATCGGAAATGCAGGGTCGCTCCTTCCGTACGATTGTTCGTCGCCCACAACCTGCCGCCGTGTGCCTGGATCAGCATCGTGCAGACCGAAAGGCCAAGACCCATTCCGCCGGCCTTGCTGGTGACGAATGGAGCGAATATCCGTTCGAGATTTTCTGCCGGAATGCCGGTGCCGGAATCTTCGACCTGCACCTCGATTTCGTGCGGGCCGGCGGGGATCGTGCGCAGCGTGAGTCTGCGGGCGTGGTCGTCGCGGCGCATCGCGTCGGCCGCATTCATCATGAGGTTCATCACGACCTGCTGCAGCTGGACGCGATCGCCGCTTATCCGCGGCAGGTCCTCCGCGAGGTCGAGCGTGACGTCCACACGACGCGCGATCAGATCGCTGCGCACGATCAGCATGACGTCGCGCACGACATCGCTGAGATCGAGCTGCACGAATTCGGCTCCGCCCTTGCGCAGCATGTTGCGCAGTTTGCGGATGACGTCGCCGGCACGTTTCGCATTGTCGACGACGCTGTCGATGCTGGCGCGGCCCGCTTCGATGTCGCACGGCTGATGCGCGAGAAAACGCGCACCGGCCTGCGCGTTGCTCAGGATCGCGGTCAGCGGCTGGATGAGCTCGTGTGCGAGCGAGCTCGAAAGCTCGGACAGCGAAGCGGTCCGCGAAAGATGTGCAAGCTCGTCGCGTTGCAGCGCAGCCTCCTGCTCGGAGCGTTTCCGCTCGCTGATATCGGTCATCGAAGCCAGCGTCAGCTCTTCTCCGTCGATCTGGATCGGAGTCAGTCCGATTTTTACTGGGATTTCGCTGGCATCGCTGCGGAGAACGGACAGCTCGACCGCTGCTTTCGTCGGCTGCCGGGATGCGCGCAAGCCGGCATACGCATCGCGCGAACCGGCCGGAAGCATCGATTCGATCCTCATGCCGATCAGTTGCACGTACGAATAGCGAAGCATCGCCTGAGCCTGCGTGTTCGCGAACCGGATCGAGCCGTACCTGTCGAGCAGCAGAACCGTCGAGGGCATCGATTCGATCATCGAGCGGAGCAGCTCATGCGCCGCGTTGCGCTCACTGGATGCGTGCACGATGTCGCGGCCGATCAGATAAGCCATCACGAGCGAAATGCCGAGGAATGGCGGCGCGACGAACAGCGGGCCCGCGATGAATCCGAACGCGGCGAGAATTTCCCAGACACTGGCGAGGAGCACGAAGGCAAGGATGCTGAGGCAGACCGGAACGACCTTCTCGCGCTCGTCGGCTTCGCCGTGAAGGTGCACGGCCCGCATCGTGTCGATCAGGAATGCCGTCATCAGCGTCGCGTTCGCGACGACGAGAACGATCCACGGGTTGCGCACGCCGCTGGCTACGCTGACGCCGATGCCTGGCCAGACCGGAATCGATCGGACGCCGGTGACCTGATCGAAATCGAGATTCACGCCGGTCAGGAAATTGGCCGCGAGCGCAGCCGCCGTGACGGCGATCAGCGGCATCGTCCAGCCGTTTCGCGAGGCGCTGAACTGCAGACGCACGAACAGCACGAGCGAGATCGTCAGAAGCGCCAGCGGCAGGTGAACCCAGCGCAGCCATTCTGCCCAGCGCTCCGGCGTTTCCGCCGACATCATGCCCCATTCGAAGCAGGCGATCGCCGCAGCGGACAGGCTGCACAGCACGAACATCACGTAAGCCGCGACCCGGCGTTGTCTGAGCCAGTGCGAGAGATCGACGAACGCAAGCGCTACACCGCCGCCAGCGCCGGCAACCCAATTAGAGCGTATCAAGCCCATCGGCCTTCCACGCTACCGCCCCAGAAATTTCACTATACACCGGGCGGGTAACCGGATTTTGATGCGATGCACTGCATATCAGCTGATGCTCGCGGAGGTGCGCGCATGGCCTTCCAGAGCGGCGGCCGGCACCGGCGCCGGCCGCCGCCATGCGCGTTCGGGGATTTCCTATCATTTGATGTACTTGTGGATTTTGCCGCCATTCCCGGCCCGGATCGGGCCGATGCACCGGACCATAAGGCTTAGGTCCAATTGCTGAAAGCGCTGGTCAGGAACAGGATTTCGGGCATCACGGGGAGCGCGAGTCGACAACGCGCACCGAAATTCACCTCACGGCCGCGCACGGGGCGAGCCGCGGTCGCGCGTGCGCGAAAAAGACAGCGGGGCAAAAGCCATGGCTTCTTCGACCACCAGCAGTTCGAACCTGGACAACTTTTTCACGAGCTCGGCGGCACGTCTCGACGGCTGGCGCGAGCTCAACGCGAAGGCGCAGACCTGGGCCGCCGGCACGCGCGGCGGCAACCCACGCGCCGGACGCGCCGAGGTTGAAGCGGCACTCGCGGCGGTTCGTCCGCTCGAAGACTTCTTCGCTTATCCCGGTGCGCGGCTGCTGAAGGCGTTGGCCGACCGCGTCGCCGACGGCGACGCGGTCGGCGTCGGACGGCTCGTGCGCAGGATCAGCGGTGCACTGCTGTCCGGCAGCTACCGCTACGACAGCGGCCAGTGGGAAAGTTCGGACGACGAAGGCGATACGTTCCCCGAACGCCTGGCCGAAACGTTGTCGGGCGGCGAGAGCCGCCGGCCGTACTTCGAGACGCTCTTCGTGACACCGGCACCGACCGCGAGCTTCGCCAAGCTCGCGAATGAAATCCGCCGGCTGCGACGCGTCGAAGACGCGATGGTCTACGAGCCGGTGCTCGTCGGCAACGTCGAAGACGCGATTCTCGCGACGCTCCTCAACGGCAAGATCCAGGCCGTCGTGATCTTCGACGGAATCCCGCTGCCTTCGCAGCATGACGTTCCGCTGCTGCGCGACCTGCTCAGCACGTACGTGCAGCTCGACATGACGAACTTCGCGCCGCGCGATGTCGGCGTGACGCTCGCGCAGCTCGTCAAGCGCGTCCGGCCCGAGCTCGACATCTATCTGATGACCGACCGGCAGGTGGAAAAACTCGCGGGCGATCCGGCCGCTTCGATGATCCGGCGCGTGTTCTACGAAGTCGAAGAGCTGATGGAAGTGCATCTCAACGTGCTCGAAGGCATCGCCGACCGTTATTCGACGCCGCACTTCGACAATCTCAAGAAATACGCGGCACGACCGATCGCGACGTTCCACGCGCTGCCGATCGCGCGCGGCAAGTCGATCATGAAGTCGAACTGGATTCATGACATGGGCGAGTTCTACGGCCTGAACCTGTTTCTGGCCGAGACTTCCGCGACGACCGGCGGCCTCGACAGCATGCTCGAGCCCACCGGCACGATCAAAGTCGCGCAGGAAAAATTCGCGCGCGCGGTCGGCGCCGATCACGTGTTCTTCGTCACCAACGGCACGTCGACGTCGAACAAGATGGTCTACCAGGCCGTGACCAAGCCCGGCGACATCGTCATCGCCGATCGCAATTGCCACAAGTCGCACCATTACGGAATGGTGCTGTCGGGCGCGCAGCCGTTGTATGTCGAAGCGTTCCCGATGACCGAATACTCGATGTACGGCGCGGTGCCGCTGCGCACGGTCAAGCAGGCGCTGCTGAATCTCAAGGCCGAAGGCCGCCTCGATCGCGTGAAGATGGTGACGCTCACGAACTGCACGTTCGACGGTCACGTCTACAACACGCGGCGCGTGATGGAAGAATGCCTCGCGATCAAGCCGGATCTGCTTTTCCTCTGGGATGAAGCGTGGTTCGGTTTCGCGCGCTGGTCGCCGTTCCTGCGTCCGCGCACCGGAATCGGCGCGGCGACTGCGCTCGAAGAGTGGCGCGCGACTCCCGCAGCGCTCGATGCATGGAAGAAGCAGGCCGCGGAGCTCGGCGAGGATCTCGACCCGAAGGATCCGCGCGTTCTCGATCGGCGTCTGGTTCCCGATCCGCGCAAGATGCGCATCCGCGTGTACGAAACCGATTCGGTGCACAAGTCGATGTCGTGCCTGCGCCAGGGATCGATCGTCGCGGTCAAAGACGAGGACTACGATCACCACATCTCGGCATTTCGCGAGGCCGTGTTCATCCACGCCTCGACATCGCCGAATGCGCAGATCATCGCATCGCTCGACGTCGCGCGGCGCCAGATGGAGCTCGAAGGCTACGAGCTCGTCATGAAGGCGATCGAGATTGCGCTCGCGATCCGTCGTGCCGTCTCGGAGCATCCGATCGTCTCGAAGTATTTTCGCGTGCTCGGTGCCGACGGCATGGTCCCAGCCGAATTCCGTCCCTCCGGATTCCAGGATTTTCTCGCGACCGGCAGCAACTGGCTGACCGCACTGAAGGCGGTGAAGGACGACGAATTCTTCCTCGACCCCACGCGCATGACGCTCGTGTGCGGCAGCGCCGGGTTCGACGGCACCAGTTTCAAGGGACTGCTCGCTTCGAAGTACAACATCCAGCTCAACAAGACCTCGCGCAACAGCGTGCTCCTGCAGAGCAACATCAACAACACGCGCAGCGATGTGGCTCTTCTGATCAAGGTATTGCTCGAGATCTCGCAGTCGATCGAGGCCGGGCTCGCCGAAGGTGGCGACGCCGCACGCACGGCGTTCGCTGCGAAAGTGAAGAGCCTCATGACCGACGTGCCGGACCTGCCGAACTTCAGCCGCTTCCACGACGGCTATCGCGAGGATCCGAACAGCATCACGCTCGAAGGCGACATGCGCAGTGCGTTCTTCGCCGCATATGAAGAAGACGACTGCGAGTACCTGCCGCTCATGAGCCCGAAGATCGACGAGCGTCTCGCCAACGGGCCGGAGATGGTGTCCGCGAATTTCGTGATTCCGTATCCGCCGGGCTTTCCGATCATGGTGCCCGGGCAGGTGATCGCGGCCGACACGATCGGCTTCATGCGCAAGCTCGATGTCAAGGAAATCCACGGCTACAACGCAACGCGTGGCCTCAAGCTGATCAAGCTCTCGGCGATCGGCCCGCAACCATCGCGACCGCAGGCGCAGCGCGCGCCGGCGAGCGCGAGCGCGCCCGCAAAACGCAAGACGACGGTGAAGTAAGGCCAAACAGCCGGCTCAACCGAGCCAAAGAGGACAGCATGTTTCTCATCGACTGGTTGTTCGCTACGCTGAAACAGTATCCCGAGATCGCGATCTTCCTCACGCTGGCCCTCGGCTACTTCTTCGGAAAGTTCACCTTCAAGGGCATTGGTCTCGGCGCAGTGACGGCGACGTTGCTGGCCGGCGTGCTGATCGGCCAGATCGGAATCACGATCGCGCAGCCGCTGAAGTCGACCGTCTTCCTGATGTTCCTGTTTGCCGTCGGCTACGCGGTCGGGCCGCAGTTCGTCCGCGGCGTCGCGAAGGACGGCTTGCCGCAAGCGCTGTTCTCGGGCGTCCAGTGCGTGCTCAGTCTCGTTGCGTGTGTCGTGATCGCCAAGATCGCCGGCTACGATCTCGGCTATTCGGCAGGTCTTTATTCCGGGTCGCAGACGATTTCCGCTGCGATGGGGCTCTCGACCGATGCCATCAACCGGTTGGGCAGGACCCCCGAAGAAACCAAGGCGCTGCTCGATTCGATGCCGGTTGCGTATGCGGTGACCTATATGTTCGGCACGATCGGCTCGGCGATCGTGATCGCCGTCTTCGGTCCCAAACTGCTCGGCATCAATCTGGTCGCCGCGTGCAAGGACTACGAAGAAAAGCAGGGCGGCAAGAAGGAATTCGGCGGAGCAGGCTCCGCGTGGCACCGCTGGGAAGCGCGCGCATTCCGCGTGGCAGCCGGCGGCAAGGCCGTGGGCCTTCGCGCGATCGAAGCCGAAGGACTTGTGCCCGATGCGCGGCTCTTCATCCTGCGCCTCCGGCGCAACGGCAAGATCGAAGAAGCGACCGCGGACACCGTGCTGCGCGAAGGCGATGTCGTCGCCGTCGCCGGCACGCGCGACGTGCTCGTGAATGTGCTCGGGGCGAGCGCCGCGGAAGTCGAGGATCCCGAGCTTCTCGCCGTGCCGATCGAGGGTGTCGACATCCTCGTCAGCAACAAGGCCGTCGACGGCAAGACGCTCGTCGAACTGTCCAACATGCCCGAGGCGCGCGGAGTTTTCCTGCGCAAGATCACGCGCGGCGCAACGGCAACCGATATTCCGATCCTGCCGAACACGACCGTTCAGCGCGGTGATCTTTTCACCGTCGTCGGCCGCACACAGGACACGAATGCCGTAACGAAGTTGCTCGGTGTTGCCGATCGTCCGACCGACGTCGCAGACGTCGCATTCATCGGCGCGTGGATCGTCATGGGTGCGTTGATCGGCTCGCTCGTGTTCAAGATCGGCGGCGTTCCGCTGACGCTGTCGACGGCGGGTGGCGCACTCATCGCCGGTATCGTCGGCGGCTGGCTGCGCTCGGTGCGTCCGTCGTTCGGACGCATTCCATCGCCCACCGTATGGTTCATGAACTCGGTCGGCCTCAACATCTTCATCGCGATCGTCGGCATCTCCGCCGGTCCCGGTTTCGTCAATGGCCTCAAGACGCAGGGCGTCGGCCTGTTCCTCTGGGGCGCGCTCGCGACGACGATACCGCTGGTGCTCGGCATGTTCATCGCGAAATACCTGTTCCGTTTCCACGACGCGCTGACGCTCGGCATCGTTTCCGGTTCGCGCACGACGACGGCGTCGCTGGGCCTCGTCTGCGATCAGGCCAAGAGCCAGATACCTGCACTCGGCTACACCGTCACATACGCCGTCGGCAACACGCTGCTCACGATCTGGGGCATGGTCATCATCATGCTGATGTCCTGAGGCGCGCATTCACGAAGGCTGCACTCGCGAGGAGAAAGCCATGGGCGATTTGAATCTCAAGCAGTACGAGAAGCTCGGTCCGTTCGAGATCAAGGACTTCCTCGCGAAGCTGGCATCGAAGTCGGCCGAGGAACAGTCCACCTCGTATTTGAACGCGGGTCGCGGCAATCCGAACTGGGTCGCCACCGCGCCGCGCGAAGCGTTCTTCCTGCTCGGGCAGTTCGCGATCACCGAAAGCAAGCGCGTGCTCGATCTGCCGCCCGGCGTCGGCGGCATGCCGAAGGCGGCCGGCGGTGCCGAACGTCTGAAAGACTGGCTTGCGACGCACGCGGACATGCCTGGTGCACCATTCCTGCAGGCCATGGTGCCGTGGAGCGTCAAGAAATTCGGCTTCGACGCCGACAGCTTCGTGCACGAGCTGGTCGATTCGATCATCGGCGACCACTACCCGGTGCCGGACCGCATGCTCGTGCACAACGAGCAGGTCGTCCGCGAATACCTGCAATGGGCCATGTGCGGAAATCCTCGGCCGAAGGGCACGTTCAAGCTCTACGCCGTCGAAGGCGGCACCGCGGCGATGTGCTACATCTTCAAGTCGCTGAAGAGCAATCGCATCCTCAATCCGGGCGACACGATCGCACTCGGTACACCGATCTTCACGCCGTATCTCGAGATGGCGCATCTCGAGGATTACGATCTCCACTTCGTCGAAGTGAAGGCCAAGCAGGAGCAACGCTTCCAGTATCCGGACGAGGAGATCAAGAAGCTCCTCGACCCGAAGGTCAAGGCGTTCTTCGTCGTGAACCCCGGCAATCCCAGCGCGATCGCGCTGAGCGACGAGACGATCACGCGGATCGGCGCGATCCTGAAGAAGCGTCCCGACCTGATCCTGCTGACGGACGACGTGTACGGCACCTTCGTGCCGGGCTTCCGCTCGCTGCTGGGCG